>Ga0209537_1000846_pt1 | contig 36433 bp, 29 predicted proteins | sample BioPla4DNA1_FD_187698 | JGI IMG/M metagenome (GOLD analysis project Ga0209537, IMG submission 187698) | Biogas fermentation microbial communities from Germany - Plant 4 DNA1 (SPAdes) (version 2) | ecosystem: Engineered > Bioreactor > Anaerobic > Digestate | place: Bielefeld, North...
CTCCAAAATCTGATTCAGGATTGATTCCAGCAGTTTTGATACACTGGAATCCTTGGCATCCGACAAAAATAGATGCTGAAGTAATTCTGAGTCGATGGTAACATGGTATTGAGCCATTGCAAGGTCACCTCCGGTTGTGGTTTGTTTTGGTCACTTACCATTCTAAACCAGGGGCCTTGTCTTGGCTCTTCATTTTACACAATTATATGGACTTAACTTAATTTTACTAATGTCCAGTATAACTGAACTCGAACTTCATGGGACATCATTAGCGGATAAACAATGACTTGACATATATCCCCGCTACGTTGCTCACTCATAAGCGGCGGGTATGTGGTTCACACTTTACACACTCCGCCGCCTCGCTCCCGGACATGCACGTGTTCACATTTCTATCCATATGGTAAATGGATAGGAGATGGACGCGATGAATACTGTATCAGCGGTGCTCCTGGCGCTGGCATTGAGCTCGGACGGGTTTGTAGTGGGCGTGGCCTATGGTGCCAGGAAAATCAGGATACCCCCGGGTTCCCTGCTGCTTATATGTCTGGCATCGATGCTGGCGGTCGGCATATCGATGATCGCCGGCGAGTTTCTGGCAAGGTGTTTTGACCCTCTGGTAGCGAAAAGGCTTGGCGCTGTAGCATTAATGGCCGTCGGTCTGTGGTTTTTTAGCGAAAGTCTGCGCAACTGGCAGGGAAGGGACGAAACCAGGGAGAATAATGCTATAGCCACCCTGAGAATAAAACCGCTGGGTATAGTCATCCAGGTATTGCGGGAACCGTCCAGGGCAGATCTTGATTCATCCGGAGTTATCAGCTTTCGGGAGGCTTTTTTGCTGGGAACAGCCCTGGCCCTGGATGCACTTGGGGCCGGCATGGGCGCTTCCCTGAGCGGATTTAGTCTGGCGATGACTGTGCCCCTGGTGGGATGCTGCAAGTACCTGCTGATAAATGCAGGGCTCAGGTGGGGCGCGGCTCTAAAGAATGAGGTGCTGCGCAACGGTTCAGGAGTATTATCCGGATGCATATTGTTCATACTTGGATTCATAGAAATAATGGGGTGACGACATTTGTTTATTATTGGCCTGACCGGGGGTATTGCCAGCGGTAAGAGTACGGTAACTGACATACTGCGGGAACTGGGCCTGCCGGTGATAGATGCGGATCAGGTAGCCCGGGAGATAGTGGAGCCGGGGCAGCGAGCCTATAACGAAATTGTGCGGGAGTTTGGTCCGACCGTGGTAGGTTCCGATGGGCATCTCAATCGCAAGGTCCTGGGAGACCTGGTTTTTGCCAATCCCGACCTGCGGCAGAAGCTGAACCGCATAACGCATCCCCGACTGTGGGAGGTTTTCGATTACCGAATGCAGCAGCTTCCGCCGGATACCGATATTGTGGTCTGGGATGTTCCCCTTCTGCTGGAGACGGGCATGGACGATAAGGTTGACGAGGTCTGGCTGGTATGGGTTGACGAGCTTATGCAGATTGAACGTCTGATGAAAAGGGACAACCTGACCGAGGAAGAAGCCCGTAAGCGCCTTAATGCGCAGATGTCTGTTAAGGAGAAGATGAAACGGGCCCATCGCCTGATTGACAACCGGGGAACGGTTGAGGAGACCAGGGAACTGGTAACCAGTTTTTACAATGAAGTCAAAAGCATGATAAATGATTCGCGGAAATATATGAATTAGTAAATGCCGCCGCGGTCGGCACCAGACAGAGGGCGGCTTGGAGGCTGTTGGATCATCCTGTTGCCCAAACGGGCTGGAAATACTTAAACTACAGGTAGAGGAAATACAGGTGCCTGGCACCGGAAGGAGTACGATAATGCCGCGACCACAAATGAGGAATTCAGAACTGAGATTTCCTCTTGTCATGTGGTTTTTTGTAATTATGATCCTGGCTGTAATACTCACCTTTCCTCGCTGGATCACTCTATTCTATCCCATGCCACATCAAGATCTGGTCATGACTTATGCCGAACGTTACGATATAGATCCCCTCCTGGTGTTTTCGTTGATCAAAGTGGAAAGCCGGTTCAGCCCGGCGGCCACTTCTGAAAGCGGAGCCCGGGGCTTGATGCAGTTAATGCCGGATACTGCGCGATGGGCAGCTCACCAGCTGGATATGGAGGAATTTGACGACAGCAAGCTGACGGACCCGGAAACCAATATCAAACTGGGCTGCTGGTACCTGGCCGACCTTACCCGGGAGTTTAATGGCCGCTTACCCATCGTAATAGCTGCTTACAACGCCGGGCGGGGCAATGTCCGGGAATGGCTGCTGGTAGGGATCTGGGACGGCACGGTGGAGAATGTTAAACAGGTGCCCTTCCCGGAGACCCGCAATCATATTCGCAAGGTGATGAATGAATACGAGATCTATTCAATGATATACAGAAACCAGGGGTATTAACCGATCGCCGTTCATAATCCGATATCCCCCACCATATACATTATAGAAATTGGGGACAAGGGGGAGGAAGAACGGTGGTTATTACCCAGAAAAGGTTAGCTATAGCCGGCCTGGTCATTGCAGTCGGCTTCCTTGTTCTGTGGGGGATATACACGGCGGCTGTTCATACCACGGCCGAAAGCCGGCCGTTTCAATTCGGACTGGTAGGACAGGCCGAATCGGTTGATCCGGCCCGGGTGGGAAACAATGTGGAAAAGCTGATGGCTTCCACCATGTATGAGCCTCTGGTGCGGTGGGATGATCAGACCCAGAGCCTGAAACCGTGTCTGGCCAATAACTGGGGATATGCCAAGGATGCAAAGAGCATCATATTTGCGTTGGAGGGCGATGTTAAGTTTCACAGCGGCCGCCGGCTTAGTGCCCTTGATGTAAAGATGTCCTGGGAACGTTCTCTCAAATCGTCAGAGAGCCCGGTAACCAGAAGCCTTTTTAGTACCATTGCCGGGGCCCAAGAATTGATTAACGGTTCCGCTAAAGAGATCAGCGGCATCAAGGTTCTTGACGCCTATACCATTCAGGTTAACCTCACGGAACCGGATTCCGCCTTCGTTTACAAAGTAACTCATCCCGCCTTCTGGGTGGTTGATACTCGCGACGTCATCGAAATCCCGCCGGGAACCGGACCATATCGGCTTGACCGTTTTGAAGCCAAGCAGGGTTTGACAGTCAAGGTTTTCAAGAACTATCACGGGCTCAGGCCGGCCATTGCCGCCATCAGATTCACCTGCTACCAGGATGAGAACCAGGGGCTTAATGCCTTTAAGGCCGGTCAGTTGGATGCACTTGATTCGGTTCCTCGTTCGGAGGTTTCCGCATTACAGGCGGATACCAGTCGGCACCGCCTGGTAAAAACACCGCTAATGGGGTTCTATGCCTATGCGATGAACGTCAACAAAGCCCCTTACAATCAGTTAAGCCTCCGGCGAGCGATGAACTATTGTATTGACCGCGAGCTGCTGATCAAAAATGTGATGGGTGGGGTGGGACAACCGGCTAAGGGTATACTGCCCATGGCGGTTCCCGGTTATAATCGGGCACTTCAGGGGTATAACCTGAACACGGAGAAGGCCATCGAACTATTGGCCGATACCGATTATTTCAAGAGTGTCAATCCTCCGGTTCTGGAGGCAACCTATAATACGGATCAGGGTCACGCCCGGGTGGCTCTGGCGCTTAAAACCCAGCTGGAGACCATGCAGATTGCAGTACGGCCGACCTCACTCAGTTGGGAGGAGTACGAAAAAAAGATGACATCGATGCAGCTCGATTTCTTTCGTCTGGGGTGGGACGCCGATTATCCCGATGCAGATGCTTTTCTCTACCCCCTTTTCCACAGCAGCCAGATCGGGTTCACCAACCTGACCGGCTACAGGAATGCTCAGGCGGACCGGATCCTGGAGGCTGCCCGGGCTGAGACGCAGAGCAATACCGAACGCATAAAACTGCTGCGCCGGGCCGAGCAGATCATCCTGGATGATGCCCCCATGTTGTGGCTGGTACAGAAGGAAGTAGTCAGCTTGATCCGTCCTGATGTTCAGGGCTTCAAGCGGGACGGCCTCGGTCTGGTGAACTGGCTCAACCTTCGTTTCCAGGAACCATAAAACGAGCCAGGGGGAGCCAGGGGGACGGTTCTCGTGGCACCAAAAAAGGTGCCACGAGAACCGTCCCCCTGGCATGGTACCCGCGCCCTTGACACCCGCCAACGGAAAGGTGTCGAAAAGGTGTCAAGAGAACCGTCCCCTTGACACTACCCAGGAACCGTAAGGTATCAAGAGGAAGGTGTCGAAAAGGTGTCAAGAGAACCGTCCCCTTGACACTCCCAAGAGAACCGTCCCCTTGACACCGCTAACACCGCAGTTGACGCTTCGGCTGTTGGTGGATATAATAGTAGTTGCGACTGAACAAGAGTCCTCGCGGAAAACAATATGTGCGGCAGTGGCGGAACTGGCAGACGCGCACGTTTGAGGGGCGTGTCCTTCGCGGGGTATGGGTTCAAGTCCCATCTGCCGCACCAGCGAAAACTAAGCTTTCGTGGAAACACGAAGGCTTTTTTGTGTTTGTGGCTTATTGCCGGGAGCGGTCACGTACCCCCCATTAAAGTCTCATAAAACCAACTGATTTGAAATAGGTATATCTTGAACGGGCCTTTAATAAGGGGGGATTGTATGTGGATTAAATCTTTTCGATTAAGGCGAAGACCCATTGCCATTGCCCTGGCCTGCATATTGGTTTTGGTTGCTGTAACCACGTTTGCGTTCTTGAATGATGAAAGAAAATCGGTTATTTCTGTTGCGCAGTTGCAGAAGGCGCTTTCCAAGGCAGCACCGGAATCTATGCAACCAGCACCTGATTTGGAAAAGAGCATTGTCGAGAGGATAAAAAGAGGACAGCATACATTTCGTTATGACACCTTCGGTGATGAAGCCTTTTGGGGTGATACCCTTCAACTTCACAAGGCGATCGCTGGACAAAAGCTGGGCGGGGTAGGGTCCGGGGTCAGTCCCAATCAAGCCCTGGCCGTAGGGCTAAAGGTTGATGTCGAAGCGCTTCCCAAGAACCTGGTTAAGGACTTGAAAGCAGGAAAGATAAACCTTGATGACCCCGCCGCAACTCTGGTTCTCCTGGAGAATGACGCCGTGGTTGGTTTAACCGGTTTCTTTGATAAAAAGGGAAACCTCTCCTCCATCGGAATCCAGTGCGCCCTCTGCCATTCCACCGTAGACGACTCATTTGCTTCCGGAATCGGCAAGCGATTGGACGGTTGGGCCAACCGGGATTTGAACGTGGGGGCCATCATCAGCCTGGCACCCAATCTGCAGGTAATTGCGGACCGTTTGGGCGTTGATGTGGCCACCGTGAAAAAGGTGCTGGCCGCCTGGGGGCCGGGGAAATATGATGCGCTGCTTCTCATGGACGGGAAGGGCTTTCGCCCTGATGGAAAATCAGCTGCAGTTTTACTTCCCCCGATTTTCTCCCTATCGGGGATTAACCTGCATACCTGGACCGGGTGGGGCTCTTTAGTCCATTGGAATGCCTATGTCGGTAATACTCAGATGAGAGGCAAAGGCACCTTTTTCGATCCCCGATTGAATAATCCCGACAAATACCCGATTGCCGTCAAAACCGGGGATTGGAATATAAGAAACAAACCGGATCTGATCACACCCAAACTGGCGGATCTGCATGTATACCAGTTGGCACTGATCGCTCCCCCCGCCCCCAAGAATAGTTACGATAAAAAGGCCGCCCAACGCGGAGAAAAGCTGTTCAACGAAAAGGCTATGTGTGCCCGGTGTCATGTGCCTCCCGTATTCAGTGAACCGGGATGGAATATGCATACTCCTGAAGAAATAGGAATTGACGCCTTCCAGGCCGACAGGTCTCCCGACAACCGGTACCGGACTTCACCGCTCCAGGGACTTTGGACTCACCAGAAAGGCGGTTTCTTTCATGACGGACGTTTTGCCGATCTAAAAGAAGTAGTCGAGCATTACAACACGGTATTTAAACTTAACCTCACCGAACGAGAAAAGAATGACCTGGTAGAGTTCCTGAAATCAATTTAATCGCCAGGGCGGAATAAAGTATGAGCAAGCCGGTTAAGGGCGTGGTTCGAAGGCCCTGACCGGCTTCTTTTTATTTAGAAGTTCGCTGATAGACGGTCAGGGTGTCAGCAGCTGCATTCACATTCGCCGACAATTTTTATTTTGAAGTTATCCGACAAGTTGGGTCGCTTGAGGCCGGGGGCGCTGAGGGGCATCCGGCTTCTTTGCAGGTGAGGCAGCACGCTGACTGATTATCTATGCCCGAGCGTTTTTACTTCTGCTCATTCGACGGGTGATTGCCCTTACCGCGAGTAACGATAGGCTGATGATAAGGATCAGCCCGGTCAACAGTCCCCAGGTGATACAGGTGGCCTCGCGGAAGAGGTTTACCGGGTTCCAGGACGGTACCGCCTGGTAGCGTCCCTCCGGCTGCCGGTATTTTGCCGGCAGATCCGCGATGCCGTTGCCATCCAGATCCGGCTGTGCGGCCAGGTAATCAGCCAGGGTTACCCATTCCTTCAGTTCCTGTATCCCGGAGCGCCGGGGATCAGCGTCGACTAGGGCTTGGGTGAGGTCTCTGATCGGTCGGCCCGATTTGTCCTTGGGGGTAGCTGAAATGATGCCGTATGAGATGGAACCCATTTTGTTCAGCATCGCTGCGGTCATGTAACTTGCACAGACACGGTAAAGCTTATCAGGTTGCATCGGCTCGTAACCGCCGTCAGGGGTGCTGATAAGGATGTTATAAACCCGGTCAAAGGGGACCCGTTTGGGATTATACTCAAACCTGACGCCGGAAACCTGCAGGCTGTATTTCGAAGATACTGGGGCCATAGTGGACTGAGTTTCCAGGCAGTTCTTGATCTCTCTTCCGGTGAGGTAGCAGGTTATCAGGGGGTAGCCGATGGTCTTGTCAATGCCCTGCCCCAGCGACAGCACCTGGAATACGTCGTCCACTTCCAGATAACCCGCGGTTAAGGAGGCTCGAATCTCACCAACGGGCTGTACTGCCAGGTGCAAGTAATCGCCGGAATCACCTTCCGCCTTCATCACCGCGGCTCGGAAGGAGTCGGCGATCAGATCGCCCAAACCGGATTCAACCGCGTTTTCCCGCATCGAATCATACGACTCCAGGTTGTAATCGGATTCGGCCAGGACCTGGTCATAGGTATAACCGGTTGCAGCCAGGAATTCGCGGTCAACAATCTTTTTGTACCGATTAATCTCCTCAACTATCGCCGGCACCGGGGTCAGTTCCTGAACGACTTCTTCCAGATGGTAGCTTACCAGGGATGGACGTTCTCCGGGCTGACAATCCAGCTCGAGTATGCCCAGGTGGGTGCCAAAACACCCGGCAGAGCCGATTATGGTATTCCCTTTGATAATCGGCTGATGTAAGGTGGTGTGGGTATGGCCGCTGACAATGAAATCGATCTCAGGGACCTCTTCCGCCAGGATCTCGTCCTCCGATTCACCCTCGGTCTGGGTGCCGCTGTGGGACAGGCAGACGATAAGGTCGGCTTTTTCTTTCTCCCGCAGCTGCTTAACTATCTTGCGGGCGGTGGCGATCTGGTCCTCAACCTCGATATCCTCATCCCAGACGAGATCACGGGTCGCACTGCGGCCGAGGAGTCCGAAGACCCCGATACGGATTCCTGCCTTCTCGATCACCGTATAAGGTTCAACCGGAAACGAATCCAGAGCTTGTTTCAGCCTGCTCTGACTGGCTTTATCCGGTTTTACCTTTATGTTGGCCGCCAACAAGCAGGGCAGGGGATCTCCCGAGGCTTTGGCTGCGGTCAGCATGGAGGCCAATCCCGAGGAATCAAAATCCAGCTCATGATTGCCGATGGTCGTAGCGTCATAGCCTATTTTCCCCATCAACCGAATTTCCGCGGCCTCGGTCCGGAACAGGGTATGTATCAGGGTGCCCATGCTGAAGTCGCCTGCATCCACCACCAGCACCCGACCGGGATTCGCGGCCTTCTCCCTCTCAATAATAGCTGCCAGTCGCGCGAGACCCCCTAGTAGCACAACCTCATCCTGCTCGTTGACGACCTTGTTGGGATCAAAGTGGGAATGCAGGTCATGGGTGAACAGGATGGTGAGCTGGCGATTCTGATCCGGGACTGCAATTCCCGGAAGTGGTAAAAATGCAGCCAGCACAATAACGATCAGCAGCAGTGCTATAAGCCCGATCGAGATGCCCTTTCGACTCAAAACATATCGCCTCCGCTTGAGAGAGAATATGGTATAATCTGCATAGGTAATACTGCAAAAGCTGATTTGCGCCTGCTTTTGGCTGAAAATACAAAGGAAGTGATTCTGTGGTTCTCCCTGTGAGGGTTATTAATCTGGCACTGGTCGGTATTCTTTTATTTTTTCTCATAACCGCTCTGTTTCAGTGGTTATGGAACATCACCATGCCACAGGTATTCAATCTGAAGGAAATCACTTTTTGGCAGGCGTTTCGACTGCTGCTGATGGCAGGGATTCTGTTTGGTGGCATCGGTATTGCCACCTGACCCAACCTGCTTGCGACTAGGAAACCGTCACCTCTAGTCGTTTTTCGGGTTAACTCCGGCCGTCCAAATCCTGCCCTATGATCGCCACATCCGGTCCTTCTTTCTTCCTCCAATCATTCTACCGATGGCCAGGAAAAGGCGCCCGATCAGCACCAGCAGGCAGTAGGCCAGGAAAAAGGCCAGAAATCCGGCCAATCCCGCTACCACATCAGCCGTATCCATCTGTCCCCGGCTGGTTATGTACTGCTCAACCTCGATGCCCACTGCCAGGATGGTTAGAATAATCCCGGTAAAAACAAAGGAGACCGCACCCAGTCCCCACCGCTGCAGGTATTTGAAAGCAGCATGGCTGCAGAAGAAAATAATCATGCCGATGAGCCCAAACACCCAGAAGTGCAGTTCCTTGTCACCTATGGGGGTGCCGCTTTGTTGGACTACAAGCAGTATCGAATCATGCAGGAAGTTTACAACCCTGGAAGCCAGAATAAGTACCGATTCCATAACCGCGCATTCCTCCTTTTCGGAAGTAAGGGGATAGTCCCCTTGCTTCCCTCTGATTATGGAAACACAAGGTTGTTTCATTTTATCATACCGGGATGGGGGAAGTGTGCCGAATTATTTACGGCACAGCGCCCTGGTATCCCGGAAACCGACGGCTCTCCAATATCCTGCAGTATGATGACAAAAATCCGGGGGCATACTGGTAGTAAGGTGCTCAATATGGGCCTGGTCCGGTTAAGGCTTAATTATCAGTGAGTATTGCTGCTGACCAAACACCCGGCGGAAGCATCTCCTTTGAGGCCGGGTTGCTTCCCGGGCCAGGTTGCGGAAGCAGTCGGAGGCAGGAAATGAACAGCAAAGAGCCCAATGTGCTCAATTACAAATCGGACAAAGCCGGTGCCATTATGCCGGGGGTGCCGTCGCCCGTGCGCAGGTGGTTCGTTCGCCTTTTTCAGGAGGTAACCGATTATCACTGGTTTCCCCGTCTGGTTGATCTGGACGGAATATATGCCGCGGCTCTAGTAACGGAGATTGAACACCCCGGTCACCGGGGTGAGGACTCTCGCCCCGCGGTACTCTTTTTTGAGCAGCTGTGGCCGATAATTAACAAGCTGGACGAGAATGAACTGGTTGCTTTTGCCGTACAGGGCACAGGCAGCTTCGGACGCCATCAAATACTGGTGCTGTTCCCGTTCCGAACCGAGATCGACCAGATCCAGCAGATTAAAGATCAGATAACGCTGTTCATTTATGACGCCTTGGAACCGCAGAATGTAAACGCATAGAGTTTCAGGCGGTTCAAACAAGCAACAGACCGGAGCCTTTTACAAAACAGGTCAACTCAGTATTATCACTTCTACAGTTCAGACCAGCCGGGAGGTTACAAAGAAGCAAGACCTCCGCTTATATTTTGGGACTGACCGTTCCAGCTCTCTTTTTATGGCCGGTATTCTTCCGGATGTTCTTTACTGCGCCGTTATAAGTGCGCTCCGGCTCTCCATGACTGTTTGCGGCAAAAAGGTGTAAAGGCAGCGATCCCGGTGCAGCCGGTTAGTTGGGTGCGGATACCCGGGCTGATCGGGTTTGCATCCACTGCAGCGTGCGGTCCTTGACCGCTTTGGCCGCCAAACAGACCAGGAGGACCAGTAATGCGGCCAGCGCCCGGTCCTGGTTCAGGACGTTACGCAGCGGGTCGACGAGAATGAAATGGCCCAGATAGATTCCCAGGGAGCGTTGGCCAATGTAAGAGAAGAACCTGGCGCCCCAGGGACTGGCTGTGCTGTAGTAAATGGCCAGAGCCAGGGTCAGGCCGACGGAGAGGGGGAAGATGGCTGCTTTGTTGAACAGGTATCCTAAGGTATCATTAAGGTAGGGCTCAACAAGTCCAAGAGCGAATAGGGCCAGGGCCCCAACGATGAACGCCCGGGAATGTTCGCGTATGTATTTCTTGATTGAAGGATATTCTGCCACCAGCATCCCAATAGCGATAAAACCCCACCATTTTAACGGATTGGGGCCGGACCAACTGATGATGCTAACCTGGTAAGTCCTGGAAATCTCCAGGATCAGGTTAACCGCAATATTGCTGAAAAGCATAAAAAATAGGGTTCCGATGCGCACTTTCCGGGGCAGCAGGTAAAGAAGGGGACACAGGAGGGCGAACACCATGTAGTAGAACATATAATAGAGGTGAAGAGCAGTTTTACCCAGAATGAGATCCGTAACGGTAAATGCTTTTCGCCTGGTTACCCAGAAAAAAAGCCCGTAGAACACTGCCCAGTAAAGGTAGGGGATATAGTTCTTTTTAATCTTCTTCCAACTTGATTGCCAGTAGTTTTGAGGTCCGGACATGTAGTATCCCTGGACCATGAAAAACATGGGCACGCACCACATGGTGATTTCCCGTATAAAAACGGCTAGCGGATCAGTTCCTCCCCGGTAGACGTGGCTTACGATCACACTGATTATACCCAGACCCTTCAGGACATCGACCATCAAGTTTCTTTGAGCATGCATTAGGGTTCTTTCTCCGCAATAGACTTTCAGAATTAAATATTACCAGTATTTGTTTGCAATGTGTAGGCATTATTTTAACTTAATAACACTTTGGCGGTACGAGGCGGAAAGAGGGAAATTCCTTACGTTAAAAAATGTCTGCAAGTTAAACCCGCCGGACAGGTTAGACGGTTGTTGTTGGGTACTTGACGAAATATTCTGTAGAAACGATCATGTTAACAGATATACGAGAATTATATGGTTTGTTTTATGAGGGAGGAGAAAACATGAGAGAGAAGGCGGCAAAGTCGATTTATCGAGAGGTCAAGTCGGCTATCGTGGAGGTTTTGGATGTCGCCGAAGATAAGGTTTCCATTGACACAGATTTCGGCACGGATCTGAACGCTGATTCGATCGATGTGGTCGAGATCTTAATGCGTTTGGAAGACAGGTTTGGCCTCGAAATCCCTGAGGAGACGGCAGGCAAAATCCGAACGGTGAGACAGATGGTCGAGTACATTGAGCAGCGCCTGCAGGAAAAATAGGGTTTCCCGGTCATGGTGCGGGAGCAGATGGTACACGCGGAACCCTGGGGGTGTCAGTGTCATTGCGGCGAGTTGCCTGGAACTCGCGCAGGTGATCGCAGCTCTTCCCGGGGCTGTGGATAAGCACGGCTGACCCGCTCGGGAAGATGGTTGCTGTTACGGGTGCGAACTCACCTACCGGGGGCGGGATTAGCAGCCCCCGGATAACGGTAATTATTCCGGAACATCGGTGGGAAGCGCAGGAGGCCGGCCGTGAGTTATCCGTTGCAACCGGATGTAACCTGAACCGGTACCGGATCAGGAATCACCCCTGGAGTCCATGTAAAACCCGTATCTCTGGGATTGCAGATTTTGCTGCCCGATCTGCCAGTGGGCTGCTGAGGAGAATGTATCAGGCAGTGGGAGTCGACCGCCAATTGGCGGGGCGGATTTCGTCATCCCAGTCAGCCCCAGGTTCTTAAAGGCCACGGAGAGCATAAGCTTGATCCGGTTTAACTGGTTTACTTCACTGGCCCCGGGATCATAATCGACGGCTACGATATTGGCTTCCGGGTACTTTCTTTTCAGCCCCCTGATCATCCCCTTGCCGGTAACATGATTCGGCAGGCAGCCGAAAGGCTGGACACAGACGATATTAGGCACACCTGACAGGATGAGTTCCACCATTTCGGCGGTCAAGAACCAGCCCTCCCCGGTGTGATGCCCTTGAGACAGGATTCCTTTAACCATTTTTCCGAGCTCCTCGATGGTTGGCGGTGAGTGGAAACGCTTACTCCGATCCAGAGCTTTTCTCACATCCCGGCGAAACCCTTCCAGGTAGCGTATAAACAGCTTACTTATATACATTTCACGCCGCGAACCGGCCAGGTAACGATGGCGGAAGATGCCGTCGGCCAGCGAATAGAGGAAAAAGTCCAGCATATCGGGCACTACGGCTTCCGCGCCCTCGCTTTCCAGTATGCTCACAATATGATTGTTGGCTGCCGGGTGGTACTTGACCAGGATCTCACCCACGACTCCCACCCGGGGCTTGACGACATTGGAAATCTCTAAATTATCAAACTCCTCCACTATGCGGTAGATGTTCTCGCGGAAGGTCTTATTGTCGGCCCGAGGGATGTCGGCCTTACAGATGTTTACCCATTTCTCCAGGAGAAGGTTGGCGGTTCCAGGTATTTTTTCATAGGGCCGTACCCGGTAGAGGACCCGCGCCAGCAGGTCAGCATAGACCAGGGCCATTACCGCCTTCTTCATCAGACTGGCGGTAATTTTGAATCCCGGGTTTTTTTCGATCCCTGCCATATTGATGGAGAGGACTGGAACATGGCCGAATCCGGATTCCTGCAGAGCCTTGCGCAGCAGGCTGATATAGTTGGTCGCCCGACACCCGCCACCGGTCTGACTCATCAGAACCGTGGTATTATCAAGGTCATACTTTCCTGATTGCAGCGCGTTGATCAACTGCCCGATTACCATGATGGCGGGGTAACAGGCATCATTGTTTACGTACTTCAGGCCTACCTCAACATCCTCTCGTTCCACTCTGGAGAGCAGGACCACATCATATCCCTCCGATTGGAAGGCGGCGGCTTCCAGATCGAGATGCAGCGGGGCCATCTGCGGGCACAACAAAACGTGGTTTTTCTTCATTTCTTTGGTAAAAATCTTGCGCTGAAAACCGGGATAGAGTTTCTGGGGTTTGATACCCAAACGATCGCGTTCCTCAACCGCTGCCAGCATCGAGCGAATTCTGATCCGGGCAGCTCCCAGGTTGCTGACCTCATCAATCTTAAGCACAGTATAAAGGCGATTGTGGCGGTTGAGAATCTCCTGGACCTGGTCGGTGGTTATGGCATCCAGGCCACAGCCAAAGGAGTTGAGCTGAACCAGTTCCAGATCCGGTTCGACTGCCACCAGGCTGGCTGCGGCATACAGCCGAGAATGGTATGCCCACTGATCGACAACCCGCAGGGGCCTCTCCACCGCTCCCAGATGAGCCACCGAGTCCTCAGTCAGAACCGCCACCCCGTTGGCGATGAACACCTCGGGGATCCCGTGGTTGATTCCAGGGTCCAAATGGTACGGCCTGCCGGCCAGAACCACACCCTTTTTACGGTTTGCTTTCAGGTAATCCAGCACCTGTTGCCCCTGCCGGCGGATATCATTCTTGAAACGCTCGTCTTCTTCCCAGGCGGCCTGAACCGCTTTTTTTATCTCGGCTTTCCCGATATTGAGTATCTTTAGCTCTTCATAAAGCCGCTGGGCCAGGCGCGACCGGTGATAGTAGGGGAGGAAAGGACACAGGAACGTGACCTGGTTTTCCCGTATCATTTCCATGTTCGTCTCTGCCACTTCGGGGTAGGATATCACCATGGGACAATTAAAGTGGTTAGGGGCTTCTGCCTGTTCCTTCCTCTCGTAGGTTATACAGGGATAGAAGATGGTCTTTATGCCCCGGCCGACCAACCAGGCAATGTGCCCGTGTACCAGCTTGGCCGGATAACACGCCGATTCCGAGGGTATGGTTTCACTCCCCAGTTCATAGATGGCCTGGGATGAGGGCGGAGAGAGTACCACCCTGAATCCCAGTTGGGTAAAGAATGTAAACCAGAACGGGTAGTTTTCGTACATGTTTAACACCCGAGGTATTCCAATAACCCCCCGGTAGGCTTTATCCGGGGGTAGGGGTTCATAATCAAACAGGCGATTATATTTATAGGCAAAGAGGTTGGGCACATCTTTGTTTTTCTCTTCGTGGCCCAGGGGTTTCTCACAGCGATTGCCGGAGATGAACCTCTGCCCGTCCTGGAAACGGTTTACTGTCAACAGGCAGTTGTTGGTACAGCCACCGCACCGGCGGGTGGTGGACTTGAAGTCAAAGCTTTCCAGGGCCGAGGCTGATATGAGGGTACTCCGGCAACCGGGTTGATACTTGTTGCGGGCGATTAAGGCGGCACCAAAAGCCCCCATCAAACCTGCAATATCCGGCCTTAAGGTCTCCCGGCCGGTTATGAGTTCAAAAGCACGCAAGACGGCTTCGTTATGAAAGGTGCCCCCCTGTACAACAATTTTTTCTCCCAGGTCCCGGGGATCACGTATCTTTATTACTTTGAAGAGTGCATTTTTGATCACCGAATAGGAGAGTCCCGCCGAGATATCCCCGACGGTAGCTCCTTCTTTCTGTGCTTGTTTTATCCGGGAGTTCATGAAAACGGTACACCTGGAGCCCAGATCTACCGGTGAAGCCGCGGACAGAGCCCGGTCGGCAAACTCATCAACACTGAGGCTGAGGGAGTGGGCAAGGGTCTCAATGAAGGAACCACACCCGGAGGAACAGGCCTCATTCAGCATTATGCTTTCAATCACCCCGTCCCTGACCGTCATACATTTCATGTCCTGGCCGCCGATATCAAGTATGAAATCAACCCCGGGGTAAAAGTATTCCGCCGCTGTAAAGTGGGCGATAGTTTCGATTTCTCCCAGGTCCACCCGTAGTCCGGCCTTGATCAGACCCTCACCATAACCGGTAACCGCGGAATTGACGATGATGGCACCGTCCGGCAGTTGAGAATACAGGTCTTTCAAGATCTTTACCGCCGATTGGATGGGGCTGCCATGGTTGCTGTCATAATATGAATACAAGAGCCGCCCCTCTTGGTCTATCAAGGTGGCTTTAGTGGTTGTAGATCCGGCATCAATTCCCAGGAAACACGGACCGGTATAGGTTACGAGGTTACCGCGCTCAACCTTATGTCGGCTATGCCGGCGCCTGAAATTCTCCAAATCTCCGGGGCCGGAAAAGAGAGGCGCCAGCCTTTGAATCTCCGGTTCCCTTTCCTGGTCCAGTGAAGGCAAGCGGTCGATTAGGTCCTGAAAACCGGTGGCAGGAAGATTTTTCGAGGCCAGAGCCGCACCCATGGCCACGAAGTAGTGCCCGTTTTCAGGGATGACCGCCGTCTCATCCGTTAGCTTCAAGGTTTCCCGGAACCTTTTTCTCAGTTCCGGGAGGTAATGGAGCGGTCCGCCCAGGAAAGCTACCCGGCCTCGAATCGGTTTCCCGCAGGCCAGTCCGCTTATGGTCTGGTTGACGACTGATTGGAAGACCGAGGCGGCAATATCCTCCCGAGCTGCGCCCTGATTGAGCAGAGGCTGGATATCGCTTTTGGCAAAGACACCGCAGCGGGCGGCGATAGGGTAAATAATCCGGTAACGGGAGGCCAGTTCATTCAAACCGGCGGCGTCGGTCTGCAGCAGGGCCGCCATCTGGTCGATAAAGGCACCGGTACCCCCGGCACAGATACCGTTCATACGCTGATCGACCCCGTCGGTGAAGTAAGTAATCTTGGCATCCTCGCCCCCCAGTTCGATGGCCACATCAGTCTGGGGAATAAAAGTCTCAACCGCCTGCTGGCAGGAAATAACTTCCTGGATGAAATCAATGCTCAGCAGTTGGGATACAGAGAGCCCGGCTGAGCCGGTTACCATAGCCGTCAGCGGTTGATTTCCAATGTGAGCAAAGGCTTCACTGAGAAGCGATTTCAAGGTGCTGCGGATATCCGCGTGATGTCTTTCATAATTCTTATATACAGGCCGGTTATCGCTGTCCAATACTACCAGCTTGACCGTGGTTGAACCTACATCCAAACCCAGATGCAGCGGTTCATTTATATAAAGCGAATTCAAATCGATCCTCTCCCGCCGGCAAGAATTCAAGCAATGTTTTAAACACTGTTTGGGCTATATCTAATGTTATCGTATTCATTCGCCATCAGCTTGTCAATTTGACTTGTGATCATAATATACTATAAATTAGATTAAACGCTGTTTAAAACAATAGGGAAGGTAATGAGCAGGAAGAACCAGGAGTTAACCACCAAGGACAGGATAATAAAGGCTACTTTGGATATTATCGGCAGAGAGGGTTTTCAGAACGTGACCATCCGCAAGATCGCGGCCATGGCAGGAGTTAACGTAGCTGCGGTCAATTATCATTTCGGTTCCAAGGACGCCGTTATTAATGAGGCCTTAAACATGGTAACCCTCCGCATCGAAGATACCTTCGCCTGTCTAAAGTCCAATGAAATTGAACCGTCAGCCCGGCTGGAGTGTTTTGTCAGGCAGTACTCAAAGGTGATCATGGAATACCCGGACATTATCCGGAATTTCATCAGCCAGAGCCTGCATAACAACTCGGTAAGGGTCGAATACCAGGAGTACCTCAAGAATGAAGGAATAATACTGGTTGCCAGAACCATTGCCCAGATTAGGCCGGAGGAAAGCCGGATTGTTCATTACCTGCGGACCCTGCAGCTGTTAAGTTCTCTCTCTTTCCCCATCCTCATGGGAGAACGCATTGCCGAGATCACCGGACTGGATCTGGATGACCCTGATGTTAAAAGCAGATACATTGAGCTTTTGGTTAATGGCATAACCGGAGCCGATTAGGTCGCGAATCAGTGATGGCGCACCCCGGATATTGCCGGATTTCCAGTATCCAGTTCTTGCATTTCTCATTGCTTGAGCATGGTGGCTTCTCTGGATACCAGGTTTTATTAAGAGCCAACCTGGCGGTTGAATCTATTGGAATGACAGGTGAGGATTTCAGGGTATAATAATTATACTTCTATACTTCCCCAAAAGGAGATTGTCGACATGGATGCTCAGCAGATAACCGGTTTGTGCATTAGCATGATTGGAGCAGGATTTCTCATTTTCCGCCGGTTCTGTGCTCGTGGAGTTGCCGGTTATACCAGGAACAACACGCCGTACAGGATGGAAAAGGACAGCACCCTTAAATTCGTCGAATATGCCTACGCCATTTTTGGGAGTCTGTGTTTAATAATTGGCGGGTATGTCTTTTTCGCGTAAGTAAGAACGAAAACGCAGCCGATATGATGCAAAACGATTCCCGCGGACGGCGTGGTTATGCCTATGGGGCTCGGAAGCAGCCGCACCGGCTGCTGGGCCGGTTTCCCTTCAGCCTGCTGCAACCGGGCCCTTGCTGCTAGCCGTCAGCCAGTACCCGTTTTAAAATCTGGCTCAGCTCATTTATTCCGAAGGGCTTGGTGACGGCCCCCTTGAAGCCCCAATCTGCATATTCCGCCATAATCGGGGCATTTGAATCCCCACTGCTTACAATTGCTTTGACCTCCGGATCAACCGCCAGGAGCTTCTGGATCGCATCCTTGCCGCCTCTGCCTCCCGGTACGGTTAAGTCGATGATCACGGCGTCGAACTTGTGTCCGTTTTTCATGGCTTCCTGGTAGGAGGCGACGGCCTCCAGGCTGTTGTTGGTCACGGTTACTTCATAACCGAGCGTTTTTAGTATCCGTTTAATTACATCCTGGATATTTTTCTCGTCATCCATTACCAGAATTCTGCCCTGTCCGGTTGCCGGAAGCAAGAGTTGATCGGCGGAATCCTGAGGGGAATGGGAGGATGCGGGGAGATAGATTTCAAAAGACGACCCTTGACCTTTAATGGAGTCAACGGTTATTAATCCCCCGTGGTTCTTGATAATTGAATACGCAGTAGCCAGACCCAGACCGCTTCCGGTTGGCTTGGTGGTAAAGTATGGGTCAAAGATCTTTTCGAAATGGGCAGTCGGGATGCCGATCCCCTCGTCCTGAACCGTTATTTTAATGTATCTTCCGGACTCCAACGGAAGGCTGATCTTTTCATCCACGTTTACGTTGGCCGCGCTCACCCAGAGGGTTCCTCCTTCCGGCATGGCCTGGATGGCATTGATAACCAGATTGTTAATCACCTGGCTTATCTGGCCTTCATCTACGTCAACCGGCCATAGGTTTTCAGGCACGGATATTTCGCATTTAATGCTGGAACCGCTCCGGCTGAATTCCACCGAGTCCTTTATCAGGTTGACGATGCTGGTGGTCTTTTTCACCGGTTCCCCACCGCGGGCAAAAGTGAGCAACTGCTGGGTCAGGGATTTAGCCTGCCACGAAGCTTTTTCGCTCTTGTTCAAAAGCTCCAGTGCCGTTTGGGGGTCATCAATGCTGATCTTGGCCAGGCTTATATAACCCATAATGACCGTTAGCAGATTGTTAAAATCATGGGCGATTCCCCCGGCCAGAACCCCCAGGGATTCCAATTTGCTGGTTCTGATTAATTCCTGCTCCAGTCTCAACCTTTCGGTAATATCACGGAAAACCAGGACCGCACCGATGAACCGTTGAGAGCGGCTTCTTATCCTGGCGCAGGTAGCATCGATGATTCGCTGCTGCCCGTCCCTGCAGACCAGTACCTGGTTGCCCAGTTCTACAACCTCCTGGGCCTTGAGCCTATCAATTAAGTCAAGAGGTTGTTGCTCTCCGTTATGGGAATCAACCAGACGGAAAACCTCTTCCATTGAATTGCCGACCGCTTGGCACTGCGTCCAGCCGGTTAGCTTTTCGGCGACATCGTTTATCAGCATTATGGTCCCCCTAGTGTCGGTGGTAATAACTCCTTCACCGATGCTGCGGAGAGTTACCGCCAGCCATTCTTTTTCCGCCGCCAGGGCTTCCTCGGTCCGTCTCCGTTCGGTTATGTCCTCCGCCAGAACCATACCTCCGACTATACGGTTGTCTTCAATAATAGGCGAAGAGTTCAACCGCAGCAGTCTTTTGCTTCCATCCCGGTGAAGCACTGACACTTCGTAACTCCCCGGTAGCCCCTCGGTCAGACGTGCTCTTTTTTCCCTGGCAATAAGTTCCTGATCTTCATCTACTGCCAGGGTATGAACATCGCGGCCGAGGATTTCCACGGGATTAAGCCCGAGTACTTCCAGGGATTTTTTATTGGCCATGGTTATACGGGCGCTGGTGTCGTAGGTAAAGAATAGTTCGTTAAGACTGTCGATTAAGGTGTTGAGGTAGTCGACCTGTTTCAATAAATTGGATTCGCTCGCCCGGAGAGCAGCTTCCGTTCTCTTCCGTTCCGTCACATCCTCGGCCAGTACCATAGCACCGGTGATGTTGTCGTCTTCAATGATGGGAGCAGTATTAAACCTTATTATGCGCCGTGATCCATCCTTGCGGGCTACAGGTATCTCATCGCTTAGTGACTCCCCATCCTGGAGGATTCTTTGCATCCCATTCCTGACCTCTTCCCGGACGTTGTCGGGAGCGTAATTCAAAACATTGGTGCCCAGGAGTTCATCCGGTTCATAGCCCAGGACCTCCCTGGATTTTTGATTGACGAATGTAATATAGCCCTCAGAATCATAAGTAAAAAACAACTCGTTTAGGCTTTGCATTAAAGTGTTTAGATAGTCAACCTGGTAGCGCAGGTTTGTTTCGCTCTGTACCAGCGCCTCCTCCGCCGTTTTCTGCTCGGTGATGTCCCGCCCGACTCCCTGGAATTCCACCTGATTGAAAGACTCGTCAAATATGGCCCGTATGGTCCACTGCTGCCAGCAGTGTTTCCCATTGGGTAAGACCATGTGTCGTTCCACGGTGGTTACCGGACTGTTGTGATTAAGCTGTGATATCATCTGCCGGAAAAGATTGCGGTCCTCTTCGCCGGCTTTCTCCAGGAAACTACGGCCCACCAGTTGAGACCGGCTGCTGCCAACATAACGACAGAAGGCCTCGTTGACAAAGGTGAGAGTCCCGTCTTGTAAGAACCGACAAATGAGCTCCGTCTGATCTTCGACGATACCGCGATAACGGCTTTCGCTCTGCCGCAGATTCCTCTCAAACATTATGCGGTCCGTTATATCAAGCAGGGTGCCATGTATTGCGGGTTTTCCTCGGTATTTGATGGGGGAACTGGTTGCCTGTATATAGACCGTGCTGCCGTCTTTATGGATGCACCTGAGGTTATGGGTGGCCGATCCCCAAACCCCATCCAGCCGCAGTTTGATAACGTCCGCTGTAGCTTTTCTATCCGCGGGGTGGACCAGATCCAGCGGAGCAACTTCTTCCAGCATTTCTTCGACCGTATAGCCGAACATTTCAATCATTCGCGGATTTACAAAACGGAAGCGGCCATGCTGGATAACGTAGTAACCAAACAAGGCTTCAGCGATAAGGCTCAGGTAAAGGTCTTCCGCTTCAATCCAGGTGCTTCTGGCCCGAGATTGTAGGCGCATCTCCGTTTCGTGAAGCTTCTGGCGTAAAGATCTTACCTCCCGCACCAGTTCTTCATTGGTTTTGTCGAGATCACGATTGGGCACCATAATCCCCCTGTGCAGTGAGCAATAATGAAACAGTATGTAGTAATTATTTTAGCATACCCGACAAAATTCCTGTAATTTCTTACGAAATTCAAAAAAATCATCGATTTATATCAGGTAATATCGACTAAAGTATATTTGTTTAATACAGCAACCTTCGGCTTTCACCGCCTTCCAAGGCAAAAGGGGGAGGTGTCGAGGGGCGGTGTTCCCAATACCGCCCCGTTTTCGCTGCAGCTGCGGCCGTTCCCGCCTTAAGCCCCAAAAAATAAAAGTACAAATAGAGGTATTCAAGCTATATACTGTAAACAATGGAAGGGAGGTGCATAGAAAACCACAATAATACATTTATTGTATTTTGTTTATGTAGATTAGAGATGTAAAGGAGGAGTTATGTGGAGAAACTTGAAAAAATCAAGTACATACTGGAGCAGGCTCTTTACTTCGATTCTGGCAGCGGTAAACGTGCGTATTCGTTTAATGTTAAAATACACAACCTGGTGTTAAACGAGGAGGAAAAAAAAGCTGCCTACCAGCTTATCCAGAATCAGGACTTAAATAATTCGCTGTGGCAGGAACTGTCCGGGTTGATGGCAGATTTTGAGAAAGAAACGGGAATCAAAGCATACACGGTTGGCCGCAACCGGGGCCACCTGATCCTGAAGAGCCACGGTGAAGATGGGATACCGGTTTATACAGAGGCAATGTTAATGGAGCTCCCGGATGAGCAATTAGACCAGGTATTTGAAGTTTTAAAGCGCTTTCGTAAGCTTTTTGAAGATATGTTCCTGGTGTTTAAAAAGCGTATGGGCAGTCTGCAGAATTGATTTGGGCTTTCGATAGCTGAAACTTAATAAGTAAAAAGGGGACCGGTTTATTCCGGTCCCTTTGTATGCTGAACATATGGTAATTCTTATTCTTTGTTTGTATTCATAATTCGATTAGTATTGTCTTTTCCGAAAACAGTCACTGCAGTAGACTGGTCGATCTCCGCTTGGACGGAACGGAACTTTTGTTTCAACCCCACATTCATCACAGATTACGTCAAACATTTCTCTCTCACCCGAGCCACCACGGCTTTCAGCTTTTCTCCTTCTCCGGCATTCCGGGCATCGGCCGGGAATGTTCTGAAAGCCTTTCTCGGCGTAGAATTCCTGTTCACCTACGGTAAACACGAATTCAACTCCACATTCCTTACACGTTAGAACTTTGTCCTCAAACAGCATTTATAGGACTCCTTTCGAATAGAGCTCCTCCAGTCCGCGGAGTTCAACTTAAGCTGAAAGAGCAAGCGAACACTAGACATAGAAGGCCATATGCATGATAACACATATTGATGTGAAAGAAAAGAGCTTCGGGTCGCAAATAAAACCAAAATCGATTTGAAACGGTGATAAACCGCCCCTATTAAGATTAATTGGGATTTACACGCGGACACTGGTTGACAACGTTATCCCTCTTTCGGAGGATGCAATGGCGGATGGTGAAATGCACCTACCTTATATCAGACAATCGGGACCTGCATCTCTGTTTATCTGACAACTCCCACGGGTTCTCTTCCATAACTACATCATAGTAGGTTTTGCTATTTGGAACAACCAATTCGCGCTCTCATCCCACAGCTAAAGCAGTGAGCTTTCCCGCGCGGTCTTGTAAAAGTACATCCGCATCTTCAGGGCGGCGGCATGACCCACGATAATTAATACTGAGGCGCCGGTTAGGACCATCGGCTTGGGACCTGCGGTACTGGCGCGGCGTCTGTATGTTAAGCTATCATTAAATGGAAGCGGTAGTGAAAATGCGATAAAATACAGTACTCCCTGTCACAAATCTTTCCCCGGCGTTGTCTATAAGTATAAAGACCCGGAGTGCACCCTGGGGAAAACAAAACCATTCCCTTTAAATTAGGAGCTGGGCATGCAAGAGGCAGAGCTGAGAAAACTGCTTGATATGTATTACCTTCCGGTTATGCGTTATTTGAGCCACCTTACCGGTGAGGCAACTGCTGCTCAGGATTTATCGCAGGAGGTATTCCTGAAACTCTATCATTATGGACCATCGACTTTGGAAAATCCCCGAGCCTGGCTTTTTCGAGTGGCAACCAACCTGGGTTACAACTATCTGCGTCAGCGGGGGAACCGAATGCGGAGGGAGACAGCAGCATATCAGGCTGAACAGGAAGCATCTGATTTAGAGGAACTGGCGATCAGGAGCGAGGAGAGGGTTAACGTCCACCAGGTTCTTGAATCTCTGTCCGAACGTGATCGTACATGCCTGATCATGAGGTTCTCCGGTTTCTCATACCAGGAGATCGCCGAGGTTATAGGGGTTAACAAAAGCTCAGTAGGGACCATTCTGCTCCGGGCAATTAAAAGGTTTCGACGCGAGTATGAAGACAGGGGGGAAATAAAAGATGGGCTGTTATGAGGATCATATGCTGCTGGCCTACCTGGACGGAGAGCTCAAATCCGAAGGTATGGCAGTGGAGAGCCACTTAAAACAGTGTAGCGATTGCCAGGAGCGATTGCGTGTTCTGGCCGAGGATGAACAGTTCCTGGAAGGTGTCTTATCAGAACACCTGGAGGAGATTGATCTGAGCAATGCGTTTAAGGAAGAGTCCTGGATAAGGTTGAAATTACAGCTGAACGCCGATCATAAACAAAAGCCGGGCCGCAGCTTGCCTGGCAAAAGCCGTTCCAAATCGGGTGTAGCTGCGGCAGCAGCGATACTTCTGCTGGCAGGAACTCTCTTTTTTGGCGGCGCCCGGAGTGCAGTAGCCGATTTTCTGTCAGTTTTCCGGGTGGACCGGATTGAGACCATAGAAATCACTACTCATGAGATGGCACAGATCGATACGGCGATTCGGAACGGGCTCAAGGAGATCGATATTGATAATATAGGGACTTTCAAGATAGTCGGATCCGAGGAGATTCTCCCGGAATGCACTTTGGACGAGGCCGCTGAAATTGTGGGTTTCAAAATAATACAGCTCGATATTGATGGTTACGTTACACCGCGGGTATCCGTTAAGAAACAAGCCCAGATGAGTCTGACTCTTAATGTGCCTGGAATTAACAGCATGATATACAGTCTGGGGGGCACCCGGCTGCTGCCCCGGGAACTTGATCAGCAGACGATAACCCTGAGCGCTCCTCCTCGGGTGTTCCTGAACTACCGATCGGCGGGTTTGCCTCCTGTTTCCATAGTTCAGATGAGAAGCCCGAAACTAGCGGTTCCTGGCAATATTGAAGTGGAAGAGGTTAAGGATGCCCTGCTCAGCCTGCCTTTCTGGCCGGAGAAAATCAGACAGCAACTGGCCAGTATCGACGACTGGAGACATACCATGGTTATCCCGACGACTGCCAATTTACAGCCGGTAACGGTGCGGGGTCACCAGGGGGTCATCTGGAATAATGAGCCGGAACATTCCATGGACTCCACCTCTACCACGGTGCTTTGGAGTGAGAACGGGATCATCTACAGCATAAACGGGCAGTTGCCCCTGGAACAGATTTTGGAGATGGCCGAAGGGATGAAATAGGATGATTATTGAGACCCTTAACCTGACCAAACTGTATGATGGTAAGCCGGGCTGCCGTGACATCTGCCTCTCGGTTTCCGAGGGGCAGGTTTTCGGCTTTTTGGGTCCGAACGGCGCAGGCAAGAGTACAGTTGTCAAGACCCTGATCGGTTTGCTGCGGCCTACGGATGGACAGGGGATGGTTCTGGGCCAACCGCTGGGGAATAAGCAGGTACGCCGCAAGATCGGTTTTTTACCGGAAAACTTCCGCTTTCAGGAGTGGCTTACCGGGAGGGAACTCCTGGAGTTCCATGGAGCCATGTACGGCTTGGAACGGAGATTTCTCAAGGAGCGGATCCCGGTGGTATTGGAGATGGTTAGGCTCCGGGGAAGGGAGAGGGAACCGATCCGGTCATACAGCAAGGGCATGCAGCAGCGCCTGGGTATAGCCAGTGCACTGCTGCCGGATCCTGAACTCGTCTTCCTGGATGAGCCTACCTCAGCTCTTGATCCTATAGGGCGAAGAGAAATCCGGGAAATAATCAAAAACCTGCGTTCTGAGTCCAAAACCGTCTTCCTGAACAGCCACCTGCTGAGTGAAGTGGAGATGACCTGCGATCATGTAGCGTTTATTAAAGGTGGGATCATCCTGGATCAGGGCAGGCTTTCCAATTTTACCGGCGGTAAACAGGTGGTTAGTCTGCGCTACACGGGGAGTCCCCGGATTCTGGAGTCGATCCGCGCGGTTAGCCAGGAGGTATTTATCGATAATGGTCTGGTCCAGGTTGCGGTTGCCTCAGAAGACTTATTACCGGTCCTGGCATCGATTGTCGTGCAGAATGGGGGAGACCTGTACGAGATGACTACCTCCGGCTTTTCTCTGGAGGATGTGTTTATAAATATTATGGGGGAAGCCGCTGATGATTACCATTGCACGCCTCACCTTTCGCGAGATGCTGAATAAGAGAATTCTGCTGCTGGGACTGGTCCTGACCGTCGTGTATCTCAGCATTTTGTGGCTGGGACTTCATTATGTGGGTAAAGATATACCGGAAACCGCTGAACTGGTACGCTTGTCGCTGGCGGGTGAATTACTGACCGCCGGTCTTTTCGTCAGTGGGATGCTGGTATCATTGGTCACGGTTTTTTCCTCAGCAGGAGCCATCTCCGCGGATATCGAAAACGGAATCATGCCGGCCACCGCAGCCAAGCCGATTTCCCGGACCCAGATATTCCTGGGCAAGTACGCCGGACTGGGGTTGGCTCTGGTAGTATACAGCCTCTTTGTGTTTATCGCTACCAATATGATTGTATGGCGCGTCTTCCATTTCTATTCAGACGGGTTTTTCAGTGCCATGGTCCTTTTTGCCCTGCAGCCGCTGGTACTGCTGGCAGTAAGCCTGTGGGGCAGTACCTTTTTGAGCACCCTGGGAAACGGTGTATTCATGTTCATGCTTTATAGTGTCGCCGTGATTGGCGGGATGTTAGAGTATGTCGGGGTGCAGATGTCCTCCATGGCTTTAACCGCGGGAGCATCAGGAACCGCGGCCGCTTCTTCGCTGACCATGATAGGGATTTTAACCAGCCTCCTCCTGCCGGTTGATTCGTTGTACCGCCTGGTGAACTACCTGCTCTTACAAGGAAGCCCGGTACCCGCACAGTTGATGAGATTCACTCCTTTTTTGACGATTACCCCGCCCAGTATGGAGATGCTGGCTTATACTGCCGGTTATATTCTGCTGTTTATCGGGCTTGGCATCTATAAATTCTCCAGCCGCGACCTCTAAGAATTAATGCCCGTCTGGACCATGGAGAGAGACTTCCCATAATTTTTTACTGTTCGATTATACAGGGATTGGCCTTTCGTTGTAGAATTAATATAAGTAATGATATTCGGGATGGGGGTCAAAAGGAGGTGAGAGGTTGACTCCATATTCGCGGGTGTAGACAATACTGGAGATTACACCCGCAGATGTCAATCCGGTTGCGGAAGTATAATGCCTTCGGCCTGCAGGGATCTTGGATGAACCGAGAGATAGAAAAAGTGATTCAGTGCACTATGAAGACTGGTCTGAGGGGTATGTTCCGGCAGCCCGAGATATTTAAGAGACTTCCGTTATCTCTATTATCTGTAAAGGGAGGATGTATTCGATGAGTTCTGTTTTTTCTTATAACACCCGTGACCTAAAATTCATTCTCAAAGAATGGCTTCCCACCGAGGAAATCTTTGCCTATGACAAGTTCAAAGATTATTACAGCAAAGATGACATTGACATGATGGTCGACCAAGTTCACAAGATTGCGGCCGAGGTTATTGCACCCTGTGCCGATGAGATGGAGGAGCACGGGGTTAAGTTTGAGGACGGGAAAGTCATTTGTGCGCCGGGAGCGACCAAGGTTTTTAAGTATCTCCAGGAAAACGGCTGGGGGACTTCCAATATTGACGAAAACGCTGAGGGAACCATTCCCGAGGTGGTTTTCTGCTCCTTGATGGAAATGATCCAGGCCGCCTGCCCGGCAGGAACCAGTTCTGTGGGGCTGACCACCGGAGCGGCTCGTCTTATTCAGAATTTCGGCGATGAGAAGCTGAAACAGATGTTCCTGCCCAAGATGTTTGACGGGACCTGGTCGGGAACTATGTGTCTTACGGAGCCAACCGCAGGGTCCGACGTGGGAGACATCCTTTCCAAGGCCTATCCTACCGATCACCCGCGGATTTACAAGATAAAAGGAAGCAAGCAGTTCATTACCTGTGGTGACGGAGATTTTTCTGAAAACATTATTCACCTGTACCTGGCCCGGATTGAAGGGGCGGCTCCCGGCACCAAAGGGATTTCTCTTTTCGTAGTGCCCAAGTACTGGGTAAACGAAGATGGCAGCCTGGAAGACAATGATGTGGTTACTACAGCTATCGAACACAAGATGGGACTGCACGGCCAGCCAACCGCAGCCCTGGCCTTTGGGGATAACGACAACTGTCGCGGCTGGCTGTTGGGGAACCCTCCCGGACCGGATGGGAGAGCCGAGGGAATGGCCCAGATGTTCGTGATGATGAACGAAGAGCGCCAGGGAACCGGGCTCATGGCTACCTGCGTTGCGGCCAACGCCTACTGGAACGCCAAGAACTACTGCAAGGAGCGGGTACAGGGTCGCCCGATGACCAATCCCAAAGGTGAGCGGACTCAGATAATCAATCATGAAGACGTCAAGCGCATGCTGATGCTGAACAAGGCCACCCTGGAAGCCTGCCGAGCAATGATCCACAAGTGCTACTACTACCTGGATATTGCGCACAATGATCCGGATCCCGAGCGCAGGAAGTGGGCCAGCGGTAAGGTCGACGTCCTTACCCCCATATGCAAAGCTTATCCCAGTGATGAGGCTTGGGGGCTGATTGGCGAATCGATCCAGGCTCACGGTGGTTATGGTTTCTGTGAGGACTATCCCGTAGCGCAGGCTGCTCGTGATGTGAAGATCTATTCCATCTGGGAAGGCACGAACTTCATTCAGGCTCAGGACCTGCTGGGACGTAAATGGACTATGAACAAGGGACAGACATTCCAGGATTTCCTCAAGGATATTGATGATTTCCTGGCAGCCAACAAGGGCTCGGTGCCTGAACTGGAGAAAGAGTTTGCCAACCTGGAAAAAGCTATGGCTTCCTACCGCGAGATTATGATGGCGATGGGCGGATACCTGGCCGAGAAGAAGTTCGGGTACTTACAGGTGTATGCCCGCCGGATCCTTACTGCGACCGGCCAGATCTATGGCGGTTACTGCCTGTTGGAACAGGCCCTGATAGCCTATAAGCGGATGAAGGAACTGGGACCCGATCATTACGATTACAACTTCTACTATGGCAAGTTCCTGTCCGCCAAGTACTACCTGCGTAACGTGGTTCCCTACGTATGGTACATTGCCGAGTTGGTCAAGGACGGAGACAGCTCAATAATAGACGCACCCACCGAAATATTTGAATACTAGAAAGTATGGGTAGACCGCGGCTAAACTTGTACCCTGAGCCGCCGCTTCGTTGGTCGGCCGGCGTACCTGAAGAGACAAGGGTGATATCCAAACCACCCTTGTCTTTTGTTTTGACCGGAGAACCAAGGACCGTGAAGACCACCAAGAATACCCACCGCAAAAGACTGAATAGTTCAGTGAGCACTACGAAACATGATGCATCCTATCTTTATCCTGTCTTTCATCCCTCAAGCTGTGGTAAGCAGCCAGGATGTTCCGGTCATCAGGCAGTCGCCGGCGGAAAGATTGAGGAACCGGTATGTCGGCTGCAGCGGCCAGGGACTTATGAGTTTAACAAGTATAATAAGTCCGTTCTTTACAAATCTTAGGGAAAGAAGTCATTGTAAACCCAACCCGGAACTCTTCCATAATTTCGATCAGCTTTTGCCAACCGTCCCCCGCCTATACCGGCAGGAAGGCCAAAAGCTGTCATCGGCCTTGAAACCGGGTTTGAATCGGGAACCGCCTGCCTGCTCATTACAATTCACGGAAACTGGACCGGGTCCAGAACTACGGAAGCCGGGCCGGCACCGGAGCAACTATAATCAGCAGGACAGACGGGTAAATACAATTCGTCGCCTGGCCGGTAATTTGCATGGGTCCCGGGAGAAACCAGGGCGGCATCGCCTGGCTGCATCCAGCCGGCCGGTATAGAAAATAATCCGGGCAAGGGAACACTAACAGGGAGATAAAATGGAAAGGGGGCGTATATGGGACTGTAGGAGGGGGATTCCCGCAAATATCACTGTTTGAGTAGCGGCCATGACCAATACGAAGACGAGAACGGAGGTATAAATGGTGAAGAAAAAGATCAAGAGAGTTGCCGTCCTGGGATCAGGTACTATGGGCAGCGGCATTGCAGCACAACTGGCGAACGCAGGCATTCCCAGTTATCTCTTAGATATAGTTCCTCCTAATCTGAGCGATGAAGAAAAAAAGAACCCCGCAATGAGGAGCAAAATTGCGGAGGGCAATAAACAGGCCCTCCTGAAGTCAAGACCACCTCAGTTGATGCTAAAGGAAGACGCGGACCTGATTACCACCGGCAACATGGAAGACAACCTATCCTGGTTGTCGGAATGTGACTGGGTGGTGGAGGTGGTTCCGGAAAACCTGGAGATAAAAAAATCCGTACTAAAAAATATAGCTCCCTATATCAAGCCCGGAACCATTGTCAGCTCCAACACCTCCAGCATATCCATCAACAGCATTGCGGAAGACATGCCGATTGAATTCAGAAGATACTGGCTCGGCACTCACTTCTTCAACCCGGTACGGTATATGAAACTTCTGGAGATCATTCCCGGCAAGGATACCCTGCCGGAAGTGGTGCAGTTTATGGCCGACTTTGGCGAACGGACCCTGGGTAAAGGTGTGGTCCACTGTAAGGATACTCCTGCGTTTATAGCCAACCGTTTCGGCAACTGGGGAGGTCCCAAGGGCGCCAAGCTCATGCTGGAACTGGGACTGACCTTCTCCGAGGTCGATGCCATCATGGGACCGCCGACCGGCAGGCCGGGAACCGGTTCGTTTGGCTTGATCGACCTGGTGGGTCTGGATATTGCGGTGGCCTCCACCGGAACCGTCAAGGATAACGTAACCGATCCGGCGGAGAAAGAAGCTTATACACTGCCGCAATTTTATTTTGACATGCTCTCCAAGGGCATTCTGGGGAACAAGACCAAGGGCGGTTTCTACAAGCGAGTGGGCAAGGAAAAGCTCATGCTGGATATTAACACCTGGGACTACGTACCCGTTAAACCGGCGGATTTTTTGAGCCTGGAGAAAGCCAGGGTTGCCAAGACCCTGCCGGAGAAACTGGAGGCTTTTTTTGAGGGAGACGATAAAGCGGCCAGGTTTGTTTGGGAGTTCAACAAGGGTTACCTTATGTATGCAGCCTCAAAGATACCCGAGGTCTCTGATGATATCCTGAACATTGACCGCGCCATGCGCTGGGGTTACAACCATGCGGCGGGTCCTTTCGAGCAGTGGAACGGCCTGGACCTGAAGAAATATGTAGCCCGCATGGAAGCGGAAGGTGAGACTCCACCGGCCTGGTTGAAAGAGATGCTGGAACTCGGGTTTAACTCCTTCTACAAGACGGAGAATGGCATTGACTACTACTATTCGATACCCGACAAGGACTATGTCCCCGTTAAGTTAAAACCGGAGGTAATAGTCCTCCCGGCCTTGAAGTCGCAGAACAAAGTGGTCATGAGCACCGATGCCGCCACCCTGTATGACCTGGGAGATGGTGTGCTGGGGTTCAATATAACCACCCGGAATTCCGCAGTAACACCACAGCTGCTCGAAGCTATGATTCAGGCTCAGACTGAACTGAAAAAGCCGGAGTGGGAAGGTATGGTCATTAGCGGTACCGGAAGAAACTTCAGCAGCGGCATGGATCTGAGCGTGGTTCAGAAAGCCATCGAAAATAAGGATTGGAATGCGATAGACAGGCTGCTTAAGAACATGCAGGATACTTTTATGGCGTTGAAGTACTCGAGCAAACCGGTGGTGGCGGCTCCTTACAGCAGGACCCTGGGAAGCGGCTGTGAACTGGTAATGCAGAGTTCAGCCGCCCAGGCCGCAGCCGAGACCAACATCGGGCTGGTCGAATTCGGCATGGGATTGATACCGGCCGGCGGCGGGGTAAAAGAGATGACCATGCGGGCGGTTGAACGGGTGAAAAACACCCAGGCTCATGTTGTGGACTTTCTGCTGGCACATTTTGAACCAATCGCCGGGGGGAGGGTTTCAGGGAGCGCCAAGGAAGGCAAGGAGCTGCACTATCTCAAACCTACTGACGGCATCACCTTTAACCCCGACTTCCTGATATCCGACGCCAAGAAACGGGTTCTTAACATGGTTGAGTCCGGATACAATGCACCAATCAGCAGGCCTTTCCCCTGTCCCGGCAGGACGCATACCGGTCTCATCAGGGTTGGAACCATGGGAATGAAACTGTCCGGGGTGATCAGTGAGTATGACTGGCATATCTGCAACAAACTGGTTGACGTCATGTCCGGCGGGGATGTTGTTAAAGGCGCTCCCATTACCGAGCAGTATCTTTTGGATCTTGAAAGGGAAGCCTTTATCAGCCTGTGCGGCGAAGAGAAGACCCAGGAGCGCATCGCCCACATGCTAAAAACCGGCAAGCCCTTGCGCAACTAGGGATTCAGTCCCAGGAATATACTAATCAGGGAGGTAAAATCAGTGAGAGAAGCTGTTATCGTTTCCGCAGTACGTACTGCCGGCGGCAAGGCTCCCCGGGGGACCTTAAGAGACACCCGGCCTGAGTTCCTAGGCAAGCTCTGTATGGAAGAAGCGATTAGGAGATGTGGGCCCAGTTTTAAGCCGGAGATGATAGATGACGTGATCTGGGGATGTGCGACTCCGGAACAGGCGGCCGGGATGAACACTTCCCGGATCACCGCCCGCTATGCCGGGATTCCGGAAAGTGTGCCCGCCGTGACCGTCAACCGATTCTGTTCTTCGGGATCACAGGCCATTGCCTTTGCGGCGGAGGGCATTATTGCCAACCGCTGTGATATCGTGCTGGCCGGCGGTGTTGAACACATGAGCATGATCGCCATGGGCGGCATAACCAGGCCCAACCCGGACCTGGTTTTGGACCCGGAGGTTTCCAAAGTATATACCAGCATGGGCCAGACGGCGGAAAACGTCGCCCGGCGCTACAATGTGACCCGGGAGGAGCAGGATGAGTTCTCGGTAACCAGCCACAAGAGAGCCTCGGATGCGCAGAAGTCCGGCAGATTCAAGGAAGAAATCGTACCGGTACCGGTGAAGATTACCACCCTGGGTCCGGATGGCAGGCCGGTCACCCAGGAGATCCTCTACGATTATGAAGAGGGCATCAGGCATGATGCCAATTTGGAAGCCATGTCCAGGCTCCGTCCGGCTTTTGTGCCCGGTGGTACGGTAACTGCCGCCAACTCTTCCCAGACCACTGACGGTGCGGCTGCAGTCATGGTGATGTCGGCGGATAAAGCCAAGGAACTGGGAATCAAGCCCCGGCTGAAGTACGTAGGCTTTGCGGTTGCAGGCTGCGGACCGGATGAGATGGGGATTGGCCCGGTATTTGCGGTGCCCAAGGTGCTGAAGCGTACCGGCATGGAACTGAAGGACATCGGCCTGATTGAGCTGAACGAGGCCTTTGCGTCTCAGTCTCTTTACTGTATAAGAGAGCTGGGACTTAATCGTGAGATCGTCAATGTCAATGGCGGCGCCATCGCCCTGGGTCACCCCATGGGCGCCACCGGGGCCAAGCTGACGGCTACTCTGATGTATGAAATGGAGAGGCGGCAGGTCAGATACGGCATGGTGACCATGTGTATCGGCGGGGGACAGGGTGCGGCCACCATATTCGAGCTTATCAAGTAGCACAGAGCTTGAAATCGAGGGACCTGTTCGGTCCCTTTTTTTTTGCGAAGTTCTATCCTGATCCGAAAGGCCCTGTTTTTCTAGCACTAACGCAGCGTAAGGAGTATGACTCTCACTCCAATGTGCATGTCAGCCCCGGCTTCCCGTGAACTTGACCTTGATATACACGATTTCCGGGGTATTGCCTATTCTGATGGGAGGACCCCAGGTGCCGTAGCCCGAGGATACGATCACCTGGAGGTTCTCCTTTTTTAAGTAGCCGTAGTCGTTTTCAAACAGCCGGTCGGTTACCAGCTGGTTGGGGAAAAGCTGTCCCAAGTGAGTATGTCCCGATACCTGCAGGTCAACCCCGCTGCGGTCAGCCTCATTCAGGTCTATGGGCTGATGATCCATCATGATTATGGGTTTGGTGTGGTCACAGCCCGCCAGCATTTGGGAGAGCGGCATTCGGGGACTCCTCCCGGTGTATCGGCTCATCACTTCATCTCTTCCCACCACGTAAAAGCTGTCAGCCATCAGAACCCAGGCGTCCCGCAGAACCTTAACCCCGGCTTCTTCCAGGTGGCGGATGGTCTCATCAACATGACCGCCCATGTATTCATGATTGCCCAGGACCGCATAGGCTCCATACTTCGGTGACAACAGCCGCAGGGTTTCAGGCATTTTTTGTTCAAGGAAAGGCTTGATGTTCTCGTCAATTATGTCCCCGACCAGTAGAACCAGGTCTGGCTCCAGCGAGTTGACCATATCCACCATCTGCCGCAGACGCCCGTTATGTACAATCGGCCCCAGGTGAACGTCAGAAACCGCCACAATACGCAGTTCATTCAAATCACCGGCTTTTTTGGGGATTTCCAAGCTGTACCCCGTAATTCTCGGGTGGTGGGCATTCCAGGAGCCGTAGACCAGGATCCCTAATGTTAACAGGGTTACACCCATCGCCACCAGATTGGTCAGGGGCTCCGGCAGGAAACCGAACCGGTGATCCAGGAACCCGATCAGGTCGACAAGCAGCAGTATGATTACCAGGTAATACATACCGGCTAACCAGTAGGAGCCCAGGACGGTCAGGTGGGTGCTGAGGCGGCCGGGCAGGATGGCGGTACCAACCCTGCCTATTATGTATGACAGGGCCACCAACCAGAAAATAGTCCAGTATACCCAGCTTAATGATAATGGCACCCAAGCCTGCAGTATCCCCCAAAGGTGCCACCCGATGTAAAAGTTAAGCGACCCGTAAACCAGGGCAAATATTAAAATCGCAAAGAGGTATGACGATTTCATAGACATTTCAACCTTAAGATCATTCCCGCAGATACGAGTGTTTAATCCTGGCCGGGCGCCCGGCTGCGTTTACCAGCCATCACTGTTGCCGCCGCTTCACACCTGTGGATCAACTCAGTTGGGTCGCCGGGTGGGAACTGTTGCTGCGATCAAGCACCATATACTTGGTGGTGCAGGTTGCAATCAGCTTGTTCCGGCTGTCGTAAGCCTCCCCGGACATGTGAATGAAGGTTCGTCCCTTGGCGATTAGATGTACGGTTACAGTCAGCACATCCCCGGCCATGATCGGGCGGTGATAGGTGGTGTTGATATCAATAGCGGCGGTAGAACCTGTTTTAGATTCGAGGAAACAAAAGGGCCCGAACACATTATCAAAGGCGGCAGTAATGATTCCTCCCTGCATGGTCTGGGCCGGGTTTAAGTAATCCTCCAGAACCGGGAATGCCAGGGTGAGGCTCTTCCCCGGTATATACTCGATAAATTCGCCTTTAATGAATGATGAACACCGGGGTGATGGGAGAGAGAATTCTCCAACAAATTCTTGCGTTTTATCATTTGCTTTGGACCCGGACACAACAGAACCTCCTTTTTTATCGGAACAACCAGAATACATATATTTTACAGCTTTTCGCCTCATGAGTACAACTAGGGGCCCCTCAGAGCTGCTCATACCAAAAAATAACAAAACTGTTCGCAAAAACTCCGGGAACCATAACAATATTTCATAATAACTATAGCAGGAGACAGGACATCCGCCGCGAATAGATCCCCTATTATCAGCTATATATGATATAAATAAATGTTATAAAAGGGGAGAAGTATTTTGGACAGGGAAAGGGCATTTCTGGTTGCAACAGGGCTGATTATCGGTATCCTGGCTGCGGTGTTGGTGGTGATGGGAAACCCGGGAAACATGGGTTTTTGCATTGCCTGTTTCCTGAGGGATATTACCGGTGCACTCGGTTTTCAGCGGGCCGGAGTGGTGCAGTACGTGAGACCGGAGATCCTCGGGTTGGTGATCGGTGCTTTTGTCGCCGCTTTCACGGCCGGGGAATTCAGGAGCCGGGGGGGTTCTTCAACCCTGGTGAGGTTTTTCCTGGGGATGTTTATGATGATCGGGGCTCTGGTATTCCTGGGCTGTCCCCTGCGGGACATCCTGAGAATTGGCGGGGGAGACCTGAATGCGGTGGTCGGCCTGGCCGGTTTTATCGGTGGGGTGCTCTTGGGGGTCTTCTTCCTCCGCAAGGGGTTTGATCTGGGAGCGGCTCGCACCGACAAAGGCAGTCAGGTTGGGGGATACATTCTGATTGCTGTCGCCGTGGTGCTTCTGATCATGCTGGTGGGCGGATTCAACGTCAACCCGGAAGCGGGGGGACCGTTATTCTTCAGCAAGGAAGGCCCGGGGAGCATGCACGCTCCGCTATGGATATCCCTGGGGGCTGGATTGCTGGTCGGATTTCTGGCTCAGAAGGCCCGCCTGTGTCTGAGCGGGGGCTTCCGCGATTTCTTCCTCATCCGGGAATACGGAATGCTGCTGGCTTATCTGGGAATACTGGTTGGGGTTATGGCACTTAACATCTACTTCGGCAACTTCCGCCTGGGGTTTGCTGACCAGCCCATAGCTCATACCAATCATATTTTCAACTTCCTGGGACTCTTCCTGGTAGGACTGAGTGCGGTTCTTCTTGGAGGATGTCCCTTACGGCAGATTGTCCTCGGCAGTGAAGGGGACACCGATGCTGCCACCGCAGTTCTGGGGATGGTAGCCGGAGCCGCCATATCCCACAATTTCCTGCTGGCGGCTGGTCCGGGCGGGACCACACCCTGGGGTGAAGCGGCAGTTATAATCGGAATAATTGTGGTCAGCTTTATTGGCTGGGCTTATCGGGAGGTGGAGGCATAGATGGATATTCTGGATGTAAGAGGCCTGAGCTGTCCCCTGCCGGTTATGAAAACCAAAAAAGTACTGGATTCCGGAGTTCAGGAGCTGCAGATTGAAGGGACCGGAGGTACGGCCAAGCAGAATGTAACCAGGTTGGCCAAATCTCAAGGCTTTGAGGTGGAAATTAAAAATGAGGCCGATGGTGAGTGGACTATGGTCCTCACCAAGGGTAAATGATATCAGTATCTGGCTGACGGCACAGCCACCAGAGCAGATTTGAAACAGAAGAATTGCAGTGCGAAGAGGTGGGTTTTTCTTACCCACCTCTTCGCATCTTGTGTGCGCCCGGCATGGGTGCTGTCTATAGGGTGAAAGTCCCGAACGACGAAGGTAGCAGTAGTCGTTAGCTTAAGGCAAGGGTGTCCACCGCGAGGTGGAATCTGAAGGAAGCCGGCGGCAAACCTCCGGCCCGAGGACCACGAACCCCAGGTGAGGCTAGTGGCAGTTGGATGAGCTTGCGCAACAAAGCGAAGTCCTTGCTACCAAAGGCTGCC
>Ga0209537_1000848_pt1 | contig 36410 bp, 39 predicted proteins | sample BioPla4DNA1_FD_187698 | JGI IMG/M metagenome (GOLD analysis project Ga0209537, IMG submission 187698) | Biogas fermentation microbial communities from Germany - Plant 4 DNA1 (SPAdes) (version 2) | ecosystem: Engineered > Bioreactor > Anaerobic > Digestate | place: Bielefeld, North...
TGGGTCTTCTTCCGTGATAAATTGGAGTAGCACTTTCTCGAGATTTTTGTTATTATAAGAGTAAGCCATCGGTAAACCTCCTTTTGATTGTTCGTCACTTACCAAATTCGGAGTTACCGATGGTTTTTCCTTTTTACTTTTGCGAACTTAATTGTACTCTATCGGAGGAAAGCATGAAAAAACAAATTATAATTTCCTTGCTTATTCTGGTTTTTTCGATAGCTGCCAAAGCCGTGGGCTGGACAAAAAGCGCCAGTGCCCAGATATGGTTTCGCGCCATTCTGAAAGCAGACTACGACTACCACGGCGCTTTCACAGAAGCAAGGAAATTTTTTGCTGAACTGAGGCAGAGAAGAGGCTGGCGGGTTATGGAGCAGGAAGCGGAGCTGCCGGGGCTGGTCCGGCCTGTCATGGGAAGGGTGAGCTCAGACTTTGGGATTAGAGAACATCCTGTTTTGGGAGGACAGCGTCAGCATCAGGGAATAGATCTGGAAGCGCCAAAAGGCAGCCCTATTTTGGCAGCCATGGCAGGTGAGGTAGAGGCTGTAGAGCGGGACAGCACCTACGGGCTCAAGATTGTCCTGCGGCACGCTGATGAGTACAGAACAATCTACGCACACTGCGACGAAGCCTTGGTAAAAGCCGGGGACCAAGTTAAGGCAGGGCAAGTGATCGGGAGAGTGGGAGACAGCGGCCTTGCCACAGGACCGCATCTGCATTTTGAGCTCCGCATTGGGGATAAAGCCATCGATCCAGGGCAATTGATCAAATAGGTGGTGAGGAGAGATGTGGATCGGGCGGATTTTCGGGATCCAGATCCTCCTGCACGCCTCTTTTTTAGTTGCCCTCTGTTTTTTTGCCCTGGCAGGCCTTCTTCCGCATGCCCTGATCCTTTTTTCCCTGGTTTTTCTCCACGAGCTTGCTCACGCAGCAGTGGCTGTCCTGCTCCACTTCCCAGTGGAAAAGATCGAGCTTTTCCCTTTCGGCGGCAGAGCGCAGATTTCCTTCCCGCTTCTCTTTCGTCCCAAAGCAGAGATGCTTGTTGCCATAGCCGGATCCCTGTGGAGTTTGTGCCTGGCAGGGCTTTTCGCATACCTCAGAACGGCTGGTGTTTTAGGTTCCGGACAGTGGACCCAGCTGATGATTGCCGGCAATCTCAGCCTGGGCCTCTTCAATTTTCTCCCTATCTTGCCCTTGGATGGAGGGAGGGTTCTGCGGGCTGCCCTCAGCCGCAGGCTCGGCTTTCGCCCCGCAACAGCCGGGGTGGCCCGGGCAAGCCGCCTGGCAGCTATTTTGGCAGCAGCTCTTTCCCTTGTGCTTTGGCAGCTTAAGGGCACATCTCCCGGCTTTTTGCCCATCTGCCTCTATCTTTTTTTTGCAGCCAAACAAGAGGGTGAGTTTGCCTCTTATTCCCACCTGCGGTATCTTCTCCACAAGCAAGAGGAATTACGGCAAGAAAAAGTTCTCCTTGCAAGGCACCTGGTGGCAGAAGAAGCCACCCCCCTAGAGAAGATTATCACCCAGTTTGCGCCAGGTTCCTATCATTTAGTCACGGTTGTCAGCGAAAGCTTAAAAATCCAGGGGGTAGTGGGGGAAGCCCAGATTATCGAGGCCCTTTTTCAAGGTGGTGCCCAAATGAAGGTTTTAGAACTTTTATCATGATGGTTTTTCTCTGTCCTGGCAACAATAATAACCCTTCCGACAGCGGGAAGGGTTTTTTCACGTGTATGCAAGTACAATAAAATGTGGTATAATTTTAGAATAGAGAAACTTTCCCAGAGGTGGAATGATTTTGTTAGACAAAAAACAGTGGGACGCGATTTTAGCCAGGGTAGAGAAACCGGCAAGATACATAGGCGGCGAGTGGAATCAGCCTCCAAAAGAAGGAAAGCTTGCTGTTTGTTTGGCCTTTCCAGATGTCTACGAGGTGGGAATGAGCCATCTGGGACTGAAGATCCTCTACCACGTCCTGACGCAGAAAGAAAACGTGGTTGTGGAACGTGCCTTCTGCCCGTGGATCGATATGGAAGAAGAAATGAAAAAGGCAAAGATCCCATTGCTGAGCGTGGAAAGCCACAGGCCTTTATCTGAATTTCAGATCGTAGGCTTTACTCTCCAATACGAGCTTTCCTATACCAACGTCCTCCAGATGATGGCTTTGGGCGAAATTCCTCTTTACAGCGCAGAGCGGACAGAAAAACATCCGCTGGTGATTGCAGGCGGACCATGCGCTTTCAACCCTGAGCCCTTAGCCCCTTTTCTCGATGCTGTGGTGTTGGGAGAAGGGGAAGAGGTGATGGGAGAGATCGTAGACTGCTATGAAAGCTGGCAGAATAAAGGAGCTTCCAGGGACAATTTGCTGCGCTCTCTTGCTGAAATCCCAGGGGTCTATGTGCCGTCCTTGTATAAAGTGAGCTACAATACAGACGGTACCATCAGGGCAGTCGAACCTGAAGAAGGAGTGCCAGGGACTGTCACCAAAAGGCTCGTGGATTTGGCAGGAGCCCCCTATCCAGAAAACTGGCTTGTCCCTTACACAGAAATCGTCCACGACAGGGTAATGCTGGAGATCATGCGGGGCTGCACCCGGGGCTGCAGGTTCTGCCAGGCAGGGACAATTTACAGACCTCTGCGGGAGAAATCCCAGAAGGAAATCATGGCCTTGGCTGATAAACTCCTCAAAAACACCGGCTATGATGAGCTGAGCCTGACATCCTTGAGCAGCTCAGACTACAGCAGGATCGCAGAGCTCCTTGCGGCCCTTGTGGACAAGTACGGCGAGATGGGCGTGTCTGTTTCCCTGCCCTCGCTGCGCACGGACAAATTTGCCATCGAGCTCGCCCAAACCATCGAGAAAGTTCGCAAAACCGGCCTCACCTTTGCCCCTGAAGCTGGCAGCCAAAGGCTGCGGGACGTGATCAACAAAGGCGTGACAGAGGAAGATCTCATCTCCACCGCCCAGGCTGCTTTCAGCACAGGCTGGCGGAGAATAAAGCTATATTTTATGATCGGCCTTCCCACAGAAACAGACGACGACGTTTTGGCAATTGCCCAGCTGGCCAAAAAAGTTCTGGCTGTGGGAAGAGAATGCGCAGGCAAAGGAAAGGGGGGAATACAAGTTTCAGTGAGCGTCTCCTCATTTGTCCCCAAACCCCACACCCCTTTTCAGTGGGAAGCCCAGGACACTATGGAAGAGCTTGCCAGAAAGCAGGAGCTCCTCAAAGGGGCATTGGCAGGGACCAGGGCCATAAACCTCGCCTGGCACCAGCCGGAGGGCAGCCTCTTGGAGGCGGTTTTGTCGAGAGGCGATCGGAGGCTGGCAGAAGTTATTATGTATGCCTGGCAGGCAGGCTGTCATTTCGACAGCTGGCAGGAGCAGTTTTCCTTTGACAGCTGGCAAAAAGCCTTTCGGAAAGCCGGTTTGGATCCTGCCTTTTACGCAAACCGCAAGCGTTCCAAGGAAGAGATTTTGCCCTGGGACCATCTGCACAGCGGTGTAAACAAGAGTTTTCTGTGGCGGGAAAGGCAAAGGGCTTATTCCGGCCAAAGGACAGAGGACTGTAGGCTGGGCTGCACAGGCTGCGGGGTCTGTCCAGGGCTTGGTGTGTCTAACTCTTTTGCCCAAGAATAAACTGAAGAGGTGGAACCGTGGAGAGGGGAACGAGAATTCGGGTCAAGTTTGTAAAAAGAGGAGAGCTGAAGTACATTTCCCACTTGGATTTGCTCCGTACCATGGAGCGGGCTGTGAGGCGCAGCGGCCTTCCCATCGCCTACACCGAGGGTTTCCATCCCCATGCCAAAATCCAATTTGCCTCGGCGCTGCCTGTGGGGGTTGAAAGCACGGGCGAGCTCATGGATATAGAGCTCAAGGAAGAGTTTTCAGCCTCAGAGGTGGTTCAGAGGCTTAAAGAGCAGCTGCCAAAAGCTTTAGCGCCGCATGAAGGCGCTGTGGTCCCTGAAGGAGAGGGGAAGCTGACCAGCCTCGTGCAGGGGGCTGGGTATCTGGTGCGTGTGGAGCCGGTGGCTGATTTGGCGGGGCGTGTAGAGGCGTGGCTCGGGAAAGACACTGTTTTGTGGCCGAGGCAGCGAAAAGGCAAAGTGAGGCATTTGGATTTGCGCAAGGCCACAACCAAACTCGCCGCCTGCGGCACAGACCAGCTGGAACTTTTTTTATCTTTTTCACCAGAAGCGACTAATGTGCGGCCCCAGGAGGTCATCCTTTCCCTGGAGCTAGAGCCGCTTTTTGTTGTGCGGACGGCAATCTTTGGGGAAGGGGTGTTATTGGCGCCGCTGAAGAAGGGAAAGAATTGAGTAAGCGAAAAAAGAAGAAAGAAGCGAAGAAAAAGGAGATTTTGGTTTCAGTAGAGAACCTGCAGACCCGAGCAGCCGTAATTGAAGACGGAAAGCTGGTAGAGATGTACGTAGAGCGTACTCTTCACCAGCAGGTCGCAGGAGGAATCTACAAAGGAATCGTGAAAAACGTGCTGCCTGGCATGCAAGCAGCTTTTGTTGACATCGGTTTGGAACGCAACGCATTTCTCTATGTTGACGATATCCAGACCCAAAATAAGACCAAGGGCAAAGCCCGGATTTCTGAGATGCTCAAACCTGGCCAGCAGTTGATCGTTCAGGCTTTGAAGGAGCCTATGGGTACTAAAGGGGCAAAGATCACAAGCCAGCTGAGCATCCCCGGACGCTATCTCGTATACATGCCTGATGCAGGATACACAGGCATCTCCCGCCGGATCGAAAGCGATGCTGAGCGGGAGAGGCTCCGGGAAATAGCTGAGCGCTTGCGGAAGCCCCATGAGGGCCTCATTGTCCGCACTGCAGCCGAAGGGCAGAAGGAACGGGAACTGAAGCGGGATTTGGTTTTTCTGCGGAAGCTGTACAACAAGATCAAGAAAAAAGCCAAGAAGACCAAAGCGCCAGCTCTCCTCTACAGGGATCACGATCTCGTCTACAGGTTAATGCGGGATACTTTATCTGAAGATATTGCCTCCATTCAAATCGACAGCGAAGCAGTCTACAAAAAAATAGTGGAGGCAGCCCGCACCCTCTCTCCCCGGCTGCGGAAGCAGGTCAGCCTTTATACTGGCAAAGGGCCTCTCTTTGAAAAGTACGGCATCGAACAGGAACTTGCCAAGGCCCTCAAAAGAAGAGTGTGGCTTGACTGCGGCGGTTATCTGGTTGTGGACCAGACTGAAGCCCTGACTGTAATCGATGTGAATACAGGTAAATTTGTGGGCAGCACAGACCTTGCATCAACAGTTTTGAAGACCAATTTACAAGCGGCGGAAGAGATCGCCAGGCAATTGCGTTTACGCAATCTTACTGGTATTATTATCGTGGACTTCATAGATATGGATACAGATGAAGACCGCAAGCTGGTGCTCAAGAAACTGGAAGAGCTTGTCGAGGCAGACCGGGTGAAAACCAATATCTTGGGCTTCACAAGGCTGGGACTTGTGGAAATAACCAGGAAAAAGGTTCAGGAAGGTTTAGGCGAGGTCTTTCAGAAGTCCTGCCCCTATTGCGAAGGGACTGGGAGGATCCTCTCTGAAGAGTCCATGGCCATCCAGGTGGAAAGGCAGCTCCGCCAGTTTTTAGCCCACAGCACCATGGAGGCAGTGCTCATTGGCGTGCATCCCCAAGTTGCAGCCATGCTCATCGGCTCCGGTGGCAGCAACCTGGCCCGCTTGGAGGAGGAGCTGAACAAAAAGATCTACATTAAAGGCTGCGACGCCTTTCACGCTGAAGAGATGAAAATTATTTCAGCAGGCACAAGGAAAGAAGTTGAAAAGGCAGCGCTGCCTGTGGAAGTTGGGGAAAAACTTGAAGTTACCATCGAGCAGCCGCACCTTGCAAACAAACAGAACGGCATCGCGCGGCTGGAAGGCTACATCATCGATGTGGAGGGAGCAGGCAAAAAGCTGGGACAAACTTTGACAGTAGAGATTGTCAAAAGAACCCGCACCTACGCTCGAGCAAAAATTTGCAGTAAAGAAGTCGGAGGGCAAAAACAATGAATGACTTAGAGATCCTGCAGAACAGGCAGCCTCTTCCCATAGGTGAGATCGCGGCACAGCTGGGCTTAGGAGAAGAGGATCTGGAGTATTACGGCAAATACAAGGCCAAAGTTCACCTGGACGTGTTGGCCAAACCTGCAAAGGGAAAATTAATCTACGTTACCGCCATCAACCCCACCCCTGCAGGAGAAGGGAAGACCTGTACAGCCATCGGCCTTACCCAAGCTTTAGGGAAACTGGGAAAAAAAGCAACTTGTTCTTTGCGAGAACCTTCCTTGGGCCCCACCTTCGGCATGAAGGGTGGAGCCACAGGTGGAGGTTACGCCCAGCTGGTTCCCATGGAGGATATCAACCTCCACTTCACAGGGGACATGCACGCAGTGGCTGCAGCCCATAACCTCCTTGCAGCACTGGTGGACAACCACCTCTTCAGAGGCAACAAGCTGGGCTTGGATCCCAGAACCATCACCTGGCGGCGGGTTCTGGACATGAACGACCGAAGCCTCAGGGAGATCATCACAGGCGTGGGCAGCATGGTCCGGGAAAGCGGCTTTGACATCACAGCTGCGTCAGAAGTGATGGCCATCTTGTGCCGTGCGCAGAGCTTGGAAGACCTCAAAGAGAGGCTGGGGAAGATCTTTATCGGCATGGCTAGTGGCGGCCCGGTCTGGGCTAAAGATTTAGGTGCTGCAGGTTCCATGGCGGCGCTTTTGGTAGATGCCATTATGCCGAACCTCGTGCAGACTTTGGAAGGGCAGCCTGCTTTTGTCCACGGCGGTCCCTTTGCCAACATCGCCCACGGCAACAGCAGCGTGCTCGCCACCAAGATAGGCTTGCGCCTTGCAGACTACGTAGTTACAGAAGGCGGCTTTGGCGCAGATTTGGGCGCTGAGAAATTCTTCGACATCATCTGCCGCGACGAGCTGAAGCCGCAAGTTGCGGTGGTTGTGGCTTCAGTCCGGGCTTTGAAGATGCACGGGGGACTCGAGAAAGCTGCCCTCGGAGAGCCGGACCTCGAAGCCTTAAGACGGGGAACTGCCAATCTGGACCGGCACCTTGAGAATTTGAAAAAGTTCGGTCTGCCCACAGTTGTGGCCATCAACCGCTTCCCAACAGACAGCGAGCAGGAGCTGGACTGGCTCTTGAAGCACTGCCAGAGCCGAGGCGCAAGGGCTGCCATCTCCGAAGTTGTTTCAAGGGGCGGCGCAGGGGGAGTGGAGCTGGCTGAGGAAGTGCTGGCTGCCTGCGAAGAGCCGAACCATTTCCAGCCCCTCTATTCCTTGGATCTGCCCATTGAGGAGAAGCTGGAGATTCTGGCCCGGGAGATCTACAGGGCAGAGAAGGTGGAATACACTAAAGCCGCGAAAAAGCAGCTGGCCCGCTGGAAAGATTTGGGAGGAGACAAACTTCCTTTGTGTGTGGCCAAAACCCAGTATTCTTTCTCAGACAATCCCAAGCTCCTTGGAGCGCCAACTGGCTGGACCCTCACTGTCCGGGAGGTGCGGGCAGCTTTCGGTGCAGGCTTTATCATCCCTCTGACAGGCGAGATCATGACCATGCCTGGCCTTCCGAAACAGCCAGCTGCAGAGAACATAGACATCACACCAACTGGCCGAATCACAGGCCTGAAGTAGGAGGGGGACAGGCATGATAATTGTAGGAGAGTTAATCAACACCAGCCGCAAAGCTATGGCTGATGCGGTAAACAGGCGGGATGAAGGTGAAATCTGCGCTGTAGCCCAGAGGCAGGCAGATTCCGGCGCCGCCTACATAGATGTGAATTGCGGCACTTTTTTGGAAGAAGAGGAGGAACTGCTTCCCTGGCTGGTCCGCATTATCCAAGAGCAGGTGAACCTGCCCCTTTGCCTTGACAGTCCTAATCCCAAGGCCCTTGCCAAGGCCTTGGAAGTGCACAGAGGCAAAGCCCTCATCAACTCCATCAGCGGCGAAGAAGAGCGCTTTGCACAAGTTTTGCCCTTGGTGAGAGAGTCAGGGGCTTCAGTAATTGCCCTCTGTATGGACGATGAGGGAATAGGCGAGGACGCTGCTTCCCGCCTCGAAGCAGGAAAAAAGCTGGGAGAGAGGCTCCTGAACGCAGGTATAGAATCTGAGCGGATTTTCTTCGATCCCCTTCTGCGGCCTGTGTCCACAGAAAGCGAAGCAGGACAGGTTGCCTTGGAAACCATCGCAAGGCTAAAACTAGCTTTTCCTCAAAGCCACATCATCTGCGGCCTGAGCAATATCTCTTTTGGACTGCCCAAGCGCAGGCTCCTCAACCGCACATTCCTCTCCATGGCAGTGGCAAGGGGCCTGGACAGCGCCATTTTGGATCCCACAGATCCTGAGATCCGCCTCACCCTTTTGGCAGCAGAGGCGCTCTTGGGCAAGGACGAGTTCTGCCTGAACTATTTGAACAACATTAGGGAGCAGGAGGAAAACTAGATGCAAATTTTGGACGGGAAAGCAACAGCCAAACAAATCCAAGGAGAGCTGTCAGCAGAGGTTCAAGCCTTGAAAGACAAGGGAATCCATCCCTCCCTGACAGTCATTCTGGTGGGCGACGATCCTGCAAGCCAGGTTTACGTGCGCAATAAAGAGCGCGCCTGTCAAAAGGTGGGAATAGAGTCCCGCACCATCCGCCTGCCGAAAGAAACCCAAGAGGCAGAACTTTTAAGCCTGATTGAAAAGTTGAACCTGGACCCGGATGTACACGGGATTTTGGTTCAGCTTCCCCTGCCGGAAGGCATTTCCGAGGAGAAGGTAATCTGCACCATCTCGCCAGAGAAAGATGTGGACGGCTTCCATCCTGTCAGCATGGGCAGGCTCCTCCTCGGCCAGGATGGCTTCCGCTCCTGCACGCCCTACGGTATTATGGAGCTCCTCCGCCGCTATCAGCTACCTATTGCGGGCCAGGAAGCTGTGGTTGTAGGGAGGAGCAATATTGTCGGCAAGCCCATGGCAGCCCTCCTTTTGGCAGAGAACGCAACTGTCACTGTCTGCCATTCCAGAACCCGGAACCTGGGAGAGGTAACCAGGCGCGCTGATCTTTTAGTTGTGGCAGTGGGCAAAGAAAACTTTGTGGGCAGGGAGATGGTAAAACCTGGTGCTGTGGTCATAGACGTGGGAATAAACCGCACAGAAGCTGGCATCTGCGGTGATGTGAATTTCTCAGAGGTGAAAGAAGTAGCTTCTGCCATCACCCCTGTGCCAGGCGGCGTCGGCCCCATGACCATCACCATGCTGTTGGCCAATACAATTCGTGCAGCGAGGAGGGCTTGCAGTGTCTGATTTCAGTGCTATAACCAAGGCGGTGATTGCAGGCAGGGCCAATGAAGTGAAAGAGTTCATCTCAGCTGCCCTGACCCAGGGAGCAGATCCTGGTCTGCTCATCAGCGAAGCTCTGATTCCCGGCATGAACACAGTCGGCGAGCGCTTTCGCAACAACCAGATGTATATTCCAGAGGTTCTGATTGCTGCCCGGGCAATGCAGAGCGGCCTAGCTGTGCTGAAGCCCCACCTGGTGGAACAAAATGTTCAGCCTGTTGGCAAAATCGTGCTTGGGACAGTAAAAGGAGACCTTCACGATATAGGCAAGAACCTTGTGGGGATGATGTTCGAAGGGGCAGGTTTTGAGGTTATAGATTTAGGTGTGAATGTAGATGCGGAAAAGTTTGCTGCAGCAGTGGAGGAGCACGGGGCACAGCTCTTGGGCCTTTCCGCACTCCTTACAACCACCATGCCTCAAATGCAGAAAACCATCGCCGCATTGGAAGAAGCAGGCCTTCGCAAGAAGGTGTACGTCTTAATCGGCGGTGCGCCTGTGACCCAGGAGTATGCTGAAAAAATCGGGGCAGACGGCTATGCGCCAGATGCAGCCTCAGCAGTTGTTAAAGCCAGGGAACTTTTGGGGATTTAGGGTGCAGCGCACCCTTTTATTAACAAAATGCAGAAAATTCATGCTTTAAAGGCTGAGGCTGTGGTTTTTTGGTATAATAATGTTAGCAGGCCAATCCTTTGGTGAGAGGTGAAAAAGACTTTGGATCTTGAGCCCATCCTAAAGAAGCTTGTGGATAAAATCGTTGCTGTGGCAAATCCTGAGCGGATCATTCTGTTCGGCTCTGCTGCCCGGGGAGAGAGGGGGCCTGATAGCGATTTGGATGTTTTGGTAGTAAAAGATGGAGATTATAAAAAGAATAGAAGAGCAGCAAAAGATATTTATAGGAATTTATTTGGGATCGGCCTTCCTGTGGACGTGATTGTGGTCACTCCTGCTGAAATAGAAGAATATAGGGATTGCCCGTATAGTATAATCTCACCTGCCCTGCGCGAGGGGAGGGAAATCTATCATGCTTGAAAATGACGTACGAAATCCTTTCGAGTGGCTGAGAAGAGCGCGGAGCGATCTTGCAATTGCAAAAAGCCTGATTTGGACGATTTGTGTTTTCACGCTCAGCAGGCAGCTGAAAAAGCGCTCAAGGGTGTTCTTGTGGCGCATGGTGCAGTTTTTCCGAGGAGCCATTCTATTGGACTACTGTTTGAATTAATTTCTAAAATACAAATCAAGGTACCTCAGGAATTAATGGAGGAAGCTAGTGAATTGACAATTTACGCAGTACAAGCTCGCTATCCAGGTGACCATGTAGTAGACTTTGATGAATATCGGGAGGCTGCAGCAACAGCTGAAAAAGTTGTCCGGTGGGCGGAGGAACATGTGAAGAGATTCTCAGACAACCAATGATTAAAATATCCCCTGTGGGGAATAGTTATACCATAGCAGGCTGCCTTAACCACAAAGGCGGCTTTTTTTAACGAAAACATAACATTTAGCTGGGAGGGTTTGGATCTTTTTGGTCGAACATATGAATGTAGACAACCCTCAGAAGGAGTGAACGAAAGCCGGCATGTGGAAAGAAATAATCTTCGGCTTGCTGGGAGGGCTGGGCCTTTTTCTCTACGGCATGCAGCTGATGAGCGATGGACTCGAGAAAGCTGCAGGAGACCGCATGCGAAAGATCCTCGGAGCGCTGACAAGCAGCACAGTTAAAGGTGTTTTGGTTGGTACGGTGGTCACAGCTGTCATTCAAAGCAGCAGCGCCACCACAGTGATGCTGGTTTCCTTTGTCAATGCAGGCCTTATGACCCTCAAGCAAGCAGTTGGCGTGATCATGGGTGCCAATATCGGTACCACGATTACAGCGCAGCTTATCGCCTTTGATCTTGCTGCCTACGCCCTACCAGCCGTCGGACTTGGTTTTCTTTTGTTTTTCTTTGCCAAAAAGGAAGCTTGGAAAAATACAGGAGAAATCATTTTAGGCTTTGGAATTTTATTTTTGGGAATGACAGTCCTCACTGGAGCAGTCAAACCCCTGCGCACTTCACCAGTCTTTGTGCACTGGATGACAAGTTTTGCAGCTCAACCATTGCTAGGCGTAGCAGTTGGTGCAGTTATAACCATGATCATTCAAAGCAGCAGCGCCACCACAGGCATTCTTTTGGCAGTGGCATCCCAGGGTTTAATTGGTCTAGATGCAGCTTTATATGTATTATTTGGCTGCAACATAGGTACCTGTATCACTGCCATGCTCGCCAGCATCGGCACCAACATAACAGCCAAGCGGACAGCCCTGGCCCATGTACTGTTCAATCTTTTTGGGGCTGTGATTTTTATGCTGCTCTTTCCCTGGTTTAAGCAGCTTGTCCTTTTCACCACCCACACTTTGATGCGGACAACGGAATTGACTAGAACCGTCGCAAATGCTCATACATTATTTAACGTTACAAACACCTTAATCTGGATCCCTTTGGCAGGTGCCTTGGTGGCTATGGCAACCAAAATTTTCCCAGGAAAAGAAGAGGAAGAAGCAGAAGGACCCAAGTATCTGGACCGCCGCATGCTGGGCACACCATCGGTAGCCTTGGATTTAGCCCTTAAGGAGATCGTCCGCACCTCGAGGATTGCAAGAGAGATGATCGAAAAAAGCCAGCTGGTTTTCCTTGAGGGAGAAGATTTGGGCAAGGAGATAGACAAGCTTGAAGATCAAGTGGACGAGCTGCAGCGTGAGATCACAATTTACCTTTCCATGATCCTCTCCCAAAATGTTCTTGCAGAACACCACTCAACGCTTCTGGCAGGCCTCATGCACGTAATTGGGGATATCGAGCGGATCGGCGATCACGCAGAAAACATCTCCAAATACGGCCAGGAGCGGAAAGCAAAAGGGGTTGACTTTTCTGATGCAGCCAAAGCCGAGCTGGAAGACTATTTCCAGCGGATTCTCACCATTTTCGCCCAGTCTGTACAGGCTTTAGCAGATACTGATCGGGAGCTGGCTGACGAAGTCTGGCGTGAAGAGGAAGAAATCGACGCACTGCAGGAGTCTCTCCGCCGCAATCACCTGGACAGGCTCTGCGAAGGCCACTGCGAGCCTTTAGCTGGGATCATTTTTGTGGAGGTAGTAAATAACCTGGAGAGAATCGCAGACCACGCCACAAACATCGCTGAGGTGGTGGTGGAGAAAAGCAGCGTCCTCAACAACCTCCTCTTGGAAGTGGCCGCAGAAAATTAAAGCGAGATTGTCAAAGCCTTCCTGGCAGCAGGAAGGTTTTTTTGTATAAGGGGCAAGTAGTGAGGATAAACTACGGACAAAGCCTAATGGAGGTGAGAGTGGTGCCCGTTGGCGTAATTTTGCTTTTTGTAGCTAGTGTCCTGGTTTTCTTCGGCCTTGCCCAGCGTGTTTTAGACCATCTCCGCTTGTCCGATCTGGGTGCGGTGCTTTTTTTAATAGCCATGATCGCAGGCAGCTTCATCAATATTCCCATTCTCAGAGGAAGGGTGCTTTTCAGTCTCAACGTTGGAGGAGGGCTCCTGCCCATAGCTTTAGGAATTTATATCCTCATGAAAGCTGGTTCTGCCATGGAATGGGGCAGAGCTCTCGCAGGCACTCTGATCACAGGCGGAATCATCTGGGGCATAACCCACATTGTCTCTTTTGAGCCTGGCCATACTTTCCTGGACCCCATGCTGATCTTCGGCATTGTCGCTGGAATTGTGGGGTATGTAGCAGGCCGCAGCCGCCGCGGCTCTTTTGTGGCTGCAACCTGGGGACTGCTGCTCACAGATTTGGGAAACCTCGGCTACCTGCTGGCCACAGGCAAAAGCGGGAGAGTGATCGTAGGCGGCGCAGGCGTCTTTGACAACATAGTCCTTGCAGGCCTTTTGGCTGTGATTATAGCAGAGCTTGTAGGGGAGACCAGGGAACACATGGCAGGGGGGCCTGAAACTGGTCCGGCGAGGCCCCGGGGACTGCACGATCCCGATATGGAAATGAGTTGGGAAGAGGACAGCAGGACGGAGTTTGCTGAGGAGCTATCTCCTGTCCCGCTTGAAAACAGAGAAGAACTTTTCAAGACCCTGTTCGCAGATGGCCAGGAAGAGGATGCTTCCCAAATCGACGATCTCGAAGCTGAAGCAGATCCCTTGAAAAGCGCAGGTGAAGAAGGCTATCCCAGCCAAAAGGGTGAGCTGGAAGCAGTCCGGGACATCTACGGCGATTATGATCTGCAAGAGGAAGATGAAAAGAGCCTGGAGGCTTGTGAGAACCTTGAAGAAGACCTATTAGAAGCTGTTGTCGAGCTTGCAGGAGAACGGGTGGAAGCCGCTGGGAGGTCCACTATTTCCCTGCCTGGGGGAGTGGAACTGGCCATCGAGGAGGAACAAGACCATGAAGCTTAGGCTTCTAGCTGTAATTATGCTTTTTGCAAGCTCTGTTTTCGCTGCTGAAAACGAACTTGCAGAGGGCTTCATGAATATCATAGATGAAACAAATAAGGTGATCCACCAAACTGCCCACAAGCTGACTGTGGGCGATGAATTTATTGATGAGAACAATCAGCGCTGGCGTTTGGAAAGCATTAGAGGAGATAAAGCTGTAGCGAAGCGAGTGGGGCAGGTGAAGCTGCCAGCTGCAGTCTTTCCTCTGGAGTTGTCAGGTGTAGGGAGAGATAGAAGGCCCATTGCCATCTACCACACCCACAGCGACGAATCATACCTCCCCTCAAGCGGTACTACAAGCAAACACTGGGGCGACGTATACAGGGTAGGGGAGGACCTGAAGAATGCCCTTGAAAAGCGCGGCTTTCAGGTGATTTGGTCCCAAAACAACCACAATCCCCATGATGGTCTGGCCTATAAACGCTCCCGGACAACTGCCATGGAAATCTTGAAAAAAGAACCGGCAGTGTTGATCGATATCCACAGAGATGCTGTGCCTCTGGAGGCCTATGAAACAGAGATCAAAGGCGATCCAGCTGCCAAAGTGATGATTGTAGTGGGCAACCAGAACCAAAACCGGGAAGCAAACTTGGAATTCGCCAAGGCCATTAAGGCCAACGCTGATGCCAGGCATAAAGGACTTGTCAAGGGCATCCTCTTTGCCAACGGCAGCTACAACCAGGATCTGGGTCCCCGAACAATTCTTCTGGAGTTTGGCACCTATGAAAACTCCCTGGAGGCTGCACAGCGCTCAGCTGCAGAGTGGGCAGAGATCATAGCCGCTGCAGCCTATGGCGAAGCTGGAGGCGCCTCGCCGCAGCAGGCCAGGGAGCAAAGTGTGGGGCAGACCCGAAGCTCTGTCCGCAGCATCCTCTGGATTTTGGGGATCGTTTTGGTTGGAGGATTATTGTACCTCTGGCTCAGTTCAGGCAGCTGGGGCAAAGCCATCAGCAGGGTGAAGAACATCGGCACAGAATTCAGCAGCGCCTTCTTTGACCGGAAAGAGCCGCCAGATGACGAGAAAAAATGAGAGAGCTGGCTGCGATTCTCGCAGGAACCTTGGCAGGATCTATCGCAAGGCTCATCATGCTCCGCTCTGACTACAGACAATACCCGAGTTTTCCCCACGGCTATGTAATCCACATGTCTTTAGGGGTGATTGCAGCTTTTATCGGCGCTGTTGCTCTGCCGGCACTCCTCGCCCGCAGATACGATGCAGCCACCTTTTTGGCCATTGCAGCCCAGCAGTTTCGTGAAATCCGCAACATGGAGCGGAGGAGCCTTGAGGCCATGGAAGAGACAGAGCTTGTGAGGAGGGGCTCGGCATATATAGAAGGAATTTCCAGAGTATTTGAGGCCCGCAATTATCTTGCGATGACAGTGGCTTTAGCTGCGAGCAGCATCTCCTTGCTCCCCTTTTCCCACAGCGTCCATTTGGGAATGGCCGTAGGTTTGGCTGCAGCTTTCCTAATGAACAAGTTCATCTACTGGCGCAGCGTGGGGGATCTGGCCGTAGTGAGGCCTGCGAAAATCAATTTTGACGGCCCCACCATGGAGGTGGAGGGAATTGTCATCTCCAATGTAGGGGGAGAGAAAACCAGGGAGCTTTTGAAGAAGCGAGCCCTGGCTGTGATCATCGAGCCTAAAGACGACAATGCCAGTGCCACCTTGGCCAACATAGGCCAAAGACAAGCCATCGCCCACGATGCAGCAGCCGTGTTGGGCGTGACCAAAGACGTTGGCGATCCCGAATTTACGCCCCTTGTCAGGCGGAACATCGAAACAGGCAGGGTGGCTTTGGTGATCACTGCAGTAGAGCCTGACATGGAGAGCTTGCTTGCTGCAGTGAGAAGGGTGCCCATCATCGAGAACGTAGTCCGCAAGCCCCTGGACACCAAAGCAGGGCGCAAAGCTTCAGATTAATGGAGGGAGAAAGGTGCACAGCGCGATCTTGGCCATCGTCACCCTTAATCCGGAAAAAGTCGTCGAAGGGGGCTCAGCCCCCGTTTTTTATGCCTCGGATCATGCGGAGCAGGAACGGGTAAGCACAGTGCTGAGCGAGATTCTGCTGGGGATGGTGCACGATCTGGAAAACGGTGTTTATCTAATTGTTCGCCACTAGGAGGAAAAGGTGAAAAGAATTGTGATTTACCACTGCTTCGGCGGAACTCATTCTTCCATTATCGCTGCCAACCTACATTTAGGGAGGCTCCCCTGGCAGAATAACGTTTCTGCTTCCCAACTGTTTTCCCTGCCGTATTTTGACCAGTTGGACAGCAAGCAGGCAGGCTTGATTTACGCCCACGGTACAGATGAAGGGGGCAACTTGGTTTGCTCTCTTGGGAGAAGAGGCGAGGCAGAGCTTGCTGAAAACATTCTGCTGTCGTTCAGCAGGCTGGTGGAACAGGAAATTATGCTGGTCAATGCCCTGGCTCCTTTAGGCTCTGTGGCCAGGGTGGGAGGTTTTTTATCCCGGCGCTGGGGAGCTGTAGGCATCGGCAGGATCCTCTTGGCCAAAGACTGCCTGCGGGTCTATCCCCGTTTTTTAGAGCTTGTCGGGGAAGCTCGCTCGAAACTCGGGCTTCCTCCTGTGCCAAAAGGAGGAAAACCTGGCTTGATGACGAAATTATAGGCGTGATGAAATTAGAAAAAAAATACGGCCTTACAATTGACCAGGTGCTGCCTGGAAGCATTGCCCAGGAGGTTGGCCTGAAAAGTGGAGATGTCATTCTCCAGGTAAACGGCGAGCCCCTGACAGATCTCATTAGCCTACAGCTTGCTTTGGCATCTGGCGAGGCTGAGCTGCTTATTCAAAGTGCAGCCGAAGTTTGGGAGCTCGCTATAGAGCTTGAAGAGGATGAAACTTTGGGCGCTACCTTTCAAAGCGCTGTGAGCAGAGTCAGGGTGTGCCAAAACAATTGCTCCTTTTGCTTTGTCCGGCAGATGCCGCCTGGCCTGCGTCCAGCCCTCTACCTGCGTGACGATGACTGGCGCCTGTCCTTCCTCCAGGGCAATTACATCACCCTCACCAATCTCTTGTCCGAAGACTGGCAGCGAATCATCTCGCTCAGCACAAGCCCCCTTTACATCTCCATCCACACCACCAATCCACAGCTCCGCAGGCAGATGTTAGGACACCCCAAAGCAGGAGAAATCATGGAGCAGTTGAAGCGATTGGCAAACGCTGGGATTCACTTTCACGGACAGCTTGTGCTTGTGCCGGGGCTGAACGACGGAGAGGAGCTTGTGCGCAGCCTCTGGGATTTGGCTCAGTTTAGAGAAAGCCTTGATTCTCTGGCAGTGGTGCCAGTAGGGCTCACTTCTTTCAGAGAGGGTCTGCCGAAGTTGCGGCCTTTTTCAAAAAATGAGGCTGCCTTTGTCATCGCTGAGGTGGACAAATGGCAGAGGAAATTCCGCACCTGCGGGCCCGGGACCTATTATGCTTCTGACGAGTTTTTCCTCCTGGCAGAACAGCCCCTGCCTGAGGCTGAATATTACGATGACTATCCCCAGCTGGAAAACGGGGTGGGGATGGTGCGCTTGTTTTTGGATGAGATAGATCAAAACATCCACCGCCTCGCTGAGACCGGATCCGGGCTGGACTGCCAGCTTGCCACAGGCAGGCTCGCCCTGCCCATTATGCAGGAGGTCTCTGAGAGGATATTGCAAGCAAGCAGCGGAAGGGTTAAAATTGAGCCTGTGGCAGCAGAGAGCTTCTTGGGGGATCGGGTTACAGTAGCGGGCCTCATCTCTGGCGAGGATCTTCTGAAGCTGCCTTCTGATCCGAGGCCACTCCTTTTGCCGGATCTCTGCCTCAACGCAGATGGCATTTTTCTCGACGACCTGACGCCAGAGGAGCTGGAGAGAAAGATGGGCAGACGAATCTGCGTTGTGCCGGCTACAGGAGAGGGGCTTGTGGAATTTTTATTAAAGGAGCTAGATAGATGAAAGCAACTGTCGCCCTTGTAGGACGACCTAATGTGGGAAAATCCACCCTTTTCAACCGACTGGTCCAGGAAAGACGGGCAATCGTGGAAAACCGGCCAGGCGTGACCAGAGACCGCTTGTACGGCGAGGTTACCTGGCAGGAAAGAAGCTTTTCCCTCATCGATACCGGAGGGCTCATCATCAGCGGTAGGGACCTTGAAGCCAGCCCCAAAGAGCTGTCGCTGCAGATGCGGGAACAAGCAGAGGTTGCAATCGAAGAGGCGGATTTGATTGTCTTCGTTCTGGACGGAAAGGTTGGACCAACTGCAGAAGATCACGAAATTGCCCAGCTTTTGCGCAAGTCTGGCAAAGAGGTTTTGCCTGTGGTCAACAAGCTGGAGGCAGATCCGGTAGGGGGAGCTTTCCCTTTTTGGGAGCTCGGCCTGGGAGAGCCTTTGGCTGTTTCTGCTGAACACGGCATGGGCACAGGCGAGCTTTTAGAAGAGATTGTAAAAAGGCTGCCACCAGATGCAGAGGTTGAAGAACCTGATCAAATCAAGGTTGCCATTTTGGGCAGGCCAAATGTGGGAAAAAGCTCTCTGGTCAATGCTTTGGTGGGCAGCCCTCGCTCCATTGTCAGCGATATTCCAGGCACAACCCGCGATGCCATCGATACCCACCTGGAATACCAAGGAGAGCACTTTCTCCTCATCGACACAGCGGGCCTGAGGCGGCGCAGCAAGCTGAACGATTCCCTAGAGTTTTACAGCAGCCTCCGCACTCAGCGGGCTTTAGCCAGGGCTGATGTAGCTGTGGTCTTGTTAGACCCAATGGAAGGGGTTACAGAGCAGGACGAACGGATTGTGGGCCTTGCCCACGAGGCAGGCAGAGGAATTGTCTTGGCCTTTAACAAATGGGATCTTGCAGGTGGGGAAGAGTATGCCTCCCACTGCAGAAAATCCGTGGCCCAGCGGCTGTCTTTTGCAAGCTACGCGCCGCACCTGTTCATCTCTGCGAAAACCGGACGGAATTTGGAAAAACTATTGGAAAAAGTCCTGCAAGTGACTGCCATGCACCGCCTGCGGGTGAAAACCAGCCAGCTTAACGAGGTGATCTCCGAGGCAGTGCTGATGGTGGAGCCCCCTTCCAGAAGCGGAAAGCGGCTGAAGATTTACTACGCATCGCAGGTGGGGATCTCGCCTCCGCAGTTCGTTTTCTTTGTTAACCAACCGGAACTATTACATTTTTCATACCAGCGTTATTTGGAGAACAGGCTTCGCGAAGCTTTCGGCTTCGAGGGCACGCCTCTGATTCTTTTCGCTAGGGGGAGGAAGGATTAACCATGAATTGGATTTGGTTCGTCGCAAGTTACCTGCTCGGCTCCCTTTCGCCAGGTACATACCTGGCAAAGGCAGCAGGAGTGGATATCCAAAAAAGCGGCAGCGGCAACCCCGGAGCCACAAACGCTCTCCGCACAGCTGGCTGGAAGGTTGGTTTGTCGGTTTTGTTTCTGGACGCTTTCAAAGGCTTCCTGCCTGTATTTCTCTGCCTGCGCTGGGGTCCGGCCTCCTTCAGTCCCTGGGTGGGCTTGGCTGCAATTTTGGGTCATAATTGGTCTGCCCTCCTGAAGCTGAGAGGGGGCAAGGGCATGGCCACAAGTTTGGGAGTTATGATCGCCCTCTCTCCCCTTACTGCTCTGATATTATTTGGCATATGGCTTTTAATTCTGCTTTTGAGCCGCTATGTATCTTTGGCCTCAATTGTGGCAGGGCTCTTTGCAGGGCCTGTGCTTTATTGGGCAGGCAAGCCTAAGGGCTATGTGATTATGGGCGTGATCGCAAGTCTTCTGATCGTTTACAGACACCGCTCTAATATTTCTCGGCTCATAGCAGGGACGGAATATCGTTTTGGAGAGAAAGCTAAATGAGGGCAGCGGTTTTAGGCGCTGGCGGCTGGGGCACTGCACTGGCAGTTCATCTGGCCCGCTTAGGCTGGGAGGTTGCATTGTGGGCCAGGCGGGAAAGCTTTGCCAGAGAGCTGCAGAAAACCAGGGAAAACCGAGTTTACCTACCGGGGATTAAGCTCCCTGATGAAATTACCCCTCTCTGCCAGCTTGACGAGGCCCTATCCCATAAAGACCTTGTCATCCTTGCCATACCCAGTCAGGTGCTGCGGGCTTCCCTTGAACAAATTCCGTCTTTTTATTGGCAAGGGGAGCCTCTGATTTTGCAGGCTGCCAAGGGGCTTGAGCTCAGCACACTGCAGCGCCTCTCTCAGGTAGCTGCATCCTGCATTCCCCAAAGGCTTGCCTCGCGAATTGTGGTGCTCTCAGGGCCCAATCACGCAGAGGAGATTGCCCGGGGCGCTCCTGCTGCGTCTGTGGTGGCAAGCGAAGTGGATGAGGCTGCCCACGAAGCCCAAAGGTATCTGATGGGCAAAACCTTGCGGATTTATGTCAATCAGGATCTGGTGGGAGTGGAGCTGGGAGGCGCGCTGAAGAACATTATCGCCATAGCGGCGGGGATCTGTGACGGCCTGGAGCTGGGGGACAACACCAAGGCTACGGTCATCACAAGGGGTTTGGCTGAGATCGTCCGCCTGGGCGTAAAGCTGGGAGGAAAACCATCAACCTTTGCCGGCTTATCTGGCATGGGGGATCTCATTGCCACAGCCTGCAGCACTCACAGCCGAAACTGGCGGGCTGGCTACGAAATCGGGCAGGGAAAAGATCCAGCTGTGGTTCTTCAGGGGCCGCAGGTGGTGGAGGGAGCACCTACCGCCCGCTCTGCTTTGGCTCTGGCAGAGAAGCTTGGTGTGCCTATGCCTATCACAGAGGGGGTCTGTGAGGTCCTAGCTGGTAAGTCGCCATTAGAGGTTGTGCACAGCTTGATGGAAAGGGAACCTAAAATAGAGGTGGACCACAGCGGTATGTGGTCCCAGGGAGAAGTTTAATTCCGGAGAATTTTCCCGCTTTTAGACACGGAGGGATCAACCTCCGTGTTTGCATTTGCGACAGGCAATCGCACGAGGGGCTGTCTGAAGGAGATGCGGGAGGTGAGAGGCCGCAAGCTGACGAACAGACCCAAATGCGTAATGCGTGAATCACGAAACGTCCAGTCAGGTCGGCGACTGCGCGAAGATAACGGGAAGGAAGCCAAAACCTGCTGCTCTAATGAACCGCCAGGGTAGCAGGGGCCTGTTAGGTGTCGGGTATGTTCGGAAGGCGGATGCGAGACCGGGTGAGGCAACCTTCTTACCTACAATGTAGGGTGCCAGCATATATGGAATGCTGAAATTGCTATCATTGATGGAGGAGTCGCAGGGAAGTACAAAGGTGACCAGAGCTACTCTTGGAACCGAAAGAAGTGCGACTGCATGGCTTAGCAGGGATAAATGCTGTAAATGATAACAGTTACGCTAATGCGGTAACAACGTGCCGTATGCCTCAATAGGGCACGAACGGTTTGATGAGGGGGGAGCCATGCATATGGTTCTCCTACTCTTTTTTAAATTATTATTCTAAAACAGATAATAAGCAATAGACGTTGTTACTTAAAATTTCATTTTTTGAATCTTTACGTTATATTTATTTGATAGTTGACCTCTTTTGTTAATTTTAGTATCATATAGTTAGCTATGGGCATACTATAAGAGTGAAAGGAGGTTAATTATGAAAAAATTTTCTGCTTCTAAACTAGCTAAAACTGTAAGAGCGAAAAGAAAAGAAAAAGGGTTAACCCAAGAACAATTAAGTGAGCTTACCGGTATAAATAGAGTAATGATCGGTCGCATTGAAAGAGAGGCTTTTATTCCTTCTATCGCTCAGTATGAATCTTTGGCTAAGGTACTTGAATTTGATCTTACTGATATGTTTGTTGAAAATCCAAAGAAGAATTCTTTTGTGGCCCTGCGCAGCCAAGCTTTAAGTGAGTCCGAAAAAGAAGGCGTAGACAAGCTTTTTGCCATGATGTTGGCTCTCAGGGAACAAATACTTTTAAGGAGCAAATTTGAAAATGAATCATTTAGTCGCTCTTAATGAAGTGCAGCTTGGAGAGATACGCAAGCTAGCTGAAGAAAAACGCCGTTTTTTAGGTTTTATAGGTGAAACGCCTATAGCCAATGATATCTTCACTATTCTTGATAATATTGGAATTTCATTGTTAGAATATCCGATAAGATCAGATGGAAAAAGATCAGCTTTTTCTGCAGCGCTTATGTATTCTACAGAAGGTAATAAAGAACTTGCTTTTATTGGGTTAAATACAGCCGACTATTTTGATAATCAAATTTTTGCTCTTGCTCATGAGCTGTATCATTTTTACACTAAGACCGGTTCTCACTTTAGCCGTTCTTCTGAAGAAGGGGATAATTTAATTGAAATAAAGGCAAATAGATTTGCTGCAGAGTTCTTGTTGCCAGAAAACACTTTGAAGAACATCGTTCTAACTGAATTTAAAACAACTTCCCTTGAGAACAAGCAATTCAAAACATTACTTCGCTTCATTGCGAGGTTGCATTGCACCTGGTGGCTTCCATACCGCTCGCTTGTTAGAAGATTAAAAGAAATTAATGGAATTTCTGACGAACAATATAGTAAATTGTACATGATTGATGAGCGAGATCAGGCTGGCGAATATTGGCGTACAGGTATGGCCATTAATGAAGAAGTATTTTCAAAGCTTAACAAGCCAACAAATAACATCGGTACTTCGCCAAAGAATATTGAAATAATTATTCGAAACTTTGAGGACCATCTAATCGACGAAGATAATTTCATGAAAACACTAGCCCTTTTTAATAAGAAACCTGATGATTTTGGCTATGAATTTGAAGTTTCTGCTGAAGATATAGATGAATTTGAAAGATATTTTAATAAGGGAGGTTGGCGATGAAAGTTGACATAACCTCCCCAAACCCGGCTTTGGAAAGCATCTTCAGCAATCCTAATCAGCTTATTACCTTAGATGCTAATTTCCTTATTCCTCCAGATAGAAGCAAATATGCGAAAAGAGCTTTTGATTTTTCAACATTCAAAAGGATATGGTTAGATCCTATTTTTAAAACATTTCCGAACTTAGCGATTCATGAAGCTGTATATAGTGAATTCTGTTCGACATCGGTGAAGGATTATGTGGACAAAAATATTAATTCTGTTCCTCCTCGGCTATTGGTTCATAGGGACTCTTCTTTATGCCCGGCAGAACGGATGCTTAGGGAATTAATAGAGGAAAAAATATATCCGTTAACAAGCTACGATCCAACTTTAGATAACAGGGAAGACCGAGGCGAAGTTAAATCTCTAGCCTACATAGCTGTAAAAGGTCTACTGTATTTTGCAGCCCACGATTCCAAAGCTATCCAGTTAATAGAAAAAGCCAAGGAGTGGGAGACTGGCTTAGATAACGTTTGTGTTGTTAAAATGTATGAACTAATCTTTTATCTTTATAAAAACAATGTCAGTGATAAAAAGGATCTTAGAATGCTGTACAAGTATCAGTATTATCTAACTAGATTTGAAAAGGAAACAAACCCAGAATGGTGCCAGTTTATAGAAGCTATGGAGGCACTATATCCTGGGTTTAACAAAGTATGATGAACCCCAATCCTATCTTCACTAATTGTTTTAAATTACCTTTCATTTTTCCCGCACACCCCTCCGAAGGAAAAATAACGCATACATTACAGCAAACTCTATCACAGATATCTATTCTCTTCTTCACAAGCACCTTCACGACAAGGAACGTTCTAGACAGGAAATATCCAAAATAGTAAAAACTTTCAACACCATTGACATAAGAGGTTCTGATTGCGCAAAGGCTCCAGACTTGCACATGCCAGATTATGAGGATGCCTTGCTTGTTGCATGTGCTGAGCGTGGCAAGATGGAATGGATCATCATCAGGAACGTAAAGGATTTGGCTGGCTCGCGGTGAAGGCTGTACTGCCCGGCAATTTTCTAAAAAACAAATAGGACCTGAACCATCCGTCAGCATGCTTTTTGAGCAATGTTTTAACAAAATGGCTTTCACAAATCTGTTTGTTTAGATACAGGTAACTGCCGTGTGAAGTTTTAAAGGGACTTTATGTCCGCAGATGGTGACCGTCTGCCCGCACGAGATTACAAACAATAGAAAATTCTCTTTTAGATTTTGGCGTCCCGGTTGGTATATTGTCCGATGCTGTCCCATATATATGTAATGGACTGTGATGGGCGGGTGTGGAGGAGGGACGCTAGCAGATGGAGAAATTTGATTTATTTCGGGACTTGGCCGAGCGGACCGGTGGCGATGTTTATTTGGGCATTGTGGGACCTGTACGCACCGGCAAATCGACCTTTATCAAGCGGTTCATGGAACTGTTGGTTTTGCCGTTGATGGAAGATCCTCACGAAAAAGAAAGGGCCCGTGACGAGCTGCCCCAAAGCGGCGCTGGCAGGACCATCATGACCACCGAGCCGAAGTTCGTGCCGGACGAGGCACAGAGCATCCAGTTGGAAGATAACCTTCAGGTACGCATTCGCCTGGTGGATTGTGTAGGTTATACAGTTGAGGGTGCTTTAGGCTACATGGAAGCTGAAGGGCCGAGGATGGTGGTAACACCGTGGTTTGCTGAACCTATCCCTTTCCAGCAGGCAGCTGAAGCTGGCACTCGGAAGGTTATCTCAGAACACTCAACAGTAGGTTTGGTGGTTACCACAGACGGCACTGTCACCGATCTACCCCGCGAAGCCTATGTCCAGGCGGAAGAGCGGGTGATTCGGGAATTGGAAGAGCTAGGGAAGCCATATTTGATCCTGCTGAATTCCACCCGCCCCCATAGCGAGCAGGCACAGGATTTGGCTCAGGAGCTCTCCAGCCGCTACGGTGTCGCAGTAATTCCAGTGGATGTGATGAATATCGGCCAGAGGGATATTCTCAGCATCCTCGATCAGCTGTTATATGAATTTCCAGTGCGGGAAGTGCGGATTCGTTCTCCTCGCTGGCTGGAGTGCCTGCCAGAAGATCATTCATTGAAACAGCAATTTATGGAAGCTGTGCAGAAAACAGTGGCCGGCATCCATAAGCTGCGGGATATAGAAACAGCAGTCGATAATTTCGCAGCTTGTGATTTTCTGGAAACAGCCTCTTTAGATAACATGGAGTTGGGCACCGGTACTGCAACTATTAGCCTCGTTGCCAAACGGGAATTGTTTTTCTCCACCTTAAGCGAACTCACCGAGCTGGAGGTGCGGGACGATCACGACCTCTTCCAGCTAATGCGGGATCTGAGCCGCGTCAGGCGCGAGTACGAGAAAGTGGCAGAGGCCCTGGAGCAGGTGCAGGAGAAGGGATACGGCATAGTCACACCACAATTGGAAGACATTACTTTCAACGAGCCCGAAGTGATTCGGCAGGGAGGCCGCTTCGGCGTGCGTCTTGAGGCCAGCGCTCCTTCCATCCATATGATTCGGGCGGATATAAAGACCGAAGTTACGCCTTTTGTGGGTACAGAGAAGCAGGGCGAGGAGTTTGTGCGCCGGCTTACAGAAGAGTTCGAGCTGGATCCGGCCAGAATCTGGCAGACAGACTTTTTGGGCATGAGCTTATACGATCTGATAAAAGACGGCCTGAGCAGCAAGCTCTACCGGATGCCAGAGAACGCACAGGAAAAGCTCAGAGAGACCCTGACCAAGATCATCAACGAGGGCAGCGGCGGCTTAATTTGTATCATTCTGTGAAAAAAGTCCCCCCAGGGGGCTTTTTTTTTGCCTTTTAGCGTTGAAAAATAAAAAAATGGGGAACTCTAAGCAGGAATATTTCCTGTAGAAGCGAATAATTAGAATAATATTGTGCTTCTAGCTTCCCCAAGGCGGACAAGCCCTCTCGCCGAAATGGGGTAAGAGTAAAACGGAGAAGAGAAGGAGGTGACAGGCACATGACAAAAAGCGAATTAATCGATTCTATTGCGCAGATTTCCGGATTTACAAAAAAGGATGCAGGCAAAGCTCTGGACGCAGTAATCGAGGCCATTAAGCAGAGTTTGATGCGCGGCGAAAAGGTACAGGTTGTAGGTTTTGGAACCTTCGAGGTGCGGGAGAGGGCTGAACGCATCGGGCGTAACCCCAGAACAAAAGCTGAGGTTGTGATCCCAGCGCGTAAGGTACCGGTTTTCAAGGCTGGTAAAGCTTTGAAGGATGTAGTGAAGTAAAGTTTTTTTATCAAGGAGGAAGGGGGTTCTGCCCTCTTTCTTCTTAATTTAAATGAGAATGGGGTATCCTGGAAAGAGATCTGTGACACGCAGAGTATACATGCCCTTTCTTAATGCTGAAGCGCTGTTCTATCAAACGGAACTAGGGCATATAAATTGATCTAAAAAGAGAAATGGAGACGACGAAAAGATGATCATCTATCTTGACGGCAAATTTGTTCCCGAAGAGGAGGCTAAGGTATCGGTCTTCGACCACGGCCTGCTTTACGGAGATGGCGTTTTTGAAGGCATCCGCGCTTACAACGGCAGGGTCTTTCGCCTTACAGAGCACTTGGTGAGACTTTATAACTCTGCAAAAGCAATTCTTTTAGAGATCCCCATGTCCCTAGAAGAGATGGAAGAGGCGGTACTGGAAACTCTCAGACGCAACAAGTTAAAGGATGCCTATATCAGGCTGGTTGTCACAAGGGGCAAGGGAGATTTGGGGCTGGATCCCCAAAAATGCTGCAAACCTACTGTCTTCATCATTACAGATGCCATTTCCCTCTACCCTGAAGAAATGTATAAAAACGGTTTGAAAATAGTCACTGTTCCCACGAGGCGCAATGCCCCTGAGGCAGTGAATCCTAATATAAAGTCCCTGAACTACCTCAACAATATTTTGGCCAAGATCGAGGCTGCCAACGCTGGAGCCCAAGAAGCTATTATGCTGAACAACGAGGGTTATGTGGCAGAGTGCACAGGGGACAACATTTTCATCATCAAAGACGGCAAGATTTACACGCCCAGCACAGCTTTAGGAGGACTGCCTGGCATAACCCGCAGTGCAGTTATTGAACTGGCAAGGAAAATGGGTTATACTGTAGAGGAAACTTTCTTCACTCGCTATGACATATACACAGCAGACGAAGCTTTCCTCACCGGCACTGCTGCCGAGGCCATTCCTGTAGTGGAGTTGGATGGCAGAGCCATTGGCAACGGCAAGCCTGGGCCCATTACACAGGAGCTCATCGCAGCTTACAGGGAACTTGTCAACAGCGAAGGAACACCAATAGGAGAGTAATGCCTATGAAGCAGATCGGTCTTGGACTATTAGGGTTAGGGACAGTTGGCACAGGTTTGTGCAAACTGGTCATGGAGAACAAAGAGCTGATTGAAAAGCGTATGGGGATTAGCCTCGAGCTCAAAAAGGCCCTGGTGCGGGATCTGAATCGCGAGCGGATCCTGTCCCAGGGCCAACTTACAACAGATCCCAATGAGATCCTAAAGGACCCCTCAATTCAGATTGTGGTTGAGGTGATGGGCGGAGTTGAGCCAGCCAAGACATACATCACCGAAGCCCTCAAGGCAGGGAAGGCTGTGGTCACAGCCAACAAGGAGCTCATCGCCAAAGAAGGCCACGAGCTTCTCACTTTGGCCACAGAAGTGGGCCAGGATCTTTATTTTGAAGCCAGCGTGGCCGGAGGCATTCCCATTATCAGGACTCTCAAGGAGTCCCTCATTGGGAACCGCATTACCGGCATTTTTGGGATCATCAACGGCACCACCAATTACATTCTCACCAAAATGAGCCAGGAAGGGAGCTCCTTGGAATCTGCACTGGCAGCTGCTCAAAGAAAAGGCTATGCAGAAGCAGATCCTTCCTCTGACGTTGAAGGCTGGGATGCAGCATATAAGCTGGCCATTCTCGCCTCCATCGCCTTTGGCAGCAGGGTGGAGATCGACAAGGTCCATGTAGAGGGGATCTGTAAAATCGAGCCTGAGGATCTCAAATATTCACAAGAGTTGGGATACACCTTGAAACTTCTTGCCATCGGCAAGAACAGTCCAGAGGGCATCCAGGTGCGGGTTCATCCCACCCTCATTCCGCAGCAGCACCCCCTGGCAACTGTAAGCGGCGTCTATAACGCCGTCTTTCTCGAAGATGACTCCTTTGGAGAGCTGATGTTCTACGGCCGGGGAGCAGGGGAATTGCCCACAGGCAGCGCTGTGCTGTCTGATGTGATCGCCTGCGGTCGGGATCTGGTTTTAGGCAAGGCGGGAAGCCTCAATTGCACTTGCTTTGAGGAACGGCCTGTTCTGCCCATGGATGATGTCCAGTGCAAATATTACGTCAGGCTGGTTGTGGACGACAGGCCTGGGGTTTTAGCGAAAATTGCAGATTGTTTCGGCTCCAATGGTGTGAGCCTTGCCCAGGTGATCCAAAAAGGTTACGAGGAGCCAGTTGATTTGGTATTCGTCAGCCACAGGGTGCAGGAGGGGCAGATGAAAAAGGCTTTGGCTCAAATTGAAGCCCTTCCGTTTGTGCATAAGGTGGCTAATTTGATTCGCGTTGAAGGGGAAGAGCAATTTGGAACAGCAGCGCGTTAGGGTAATTGTTCCGGCCACTACAGCAAACATGGGGCCGGGCTTCGACACTTTAGGAATGGCCTTAGGGCTGTACAATATCGTGGAGCTGGAAAGCACCACCGATGGCAGGATTACAGTATCTGTGGAAGGGGAAGGAGCTGGCGAGCTGCCTTGCGATGAGAGCAATTTGGTCTGCCGGGCTGCCTCCAGGCTCTGGGAGCAAGTGGATTTTCCCGTAGAAGGATTTAAGGTGCACCTTATCAACAACATCCCCCTTGCCCGGGGGCTGGGCTCCAGCGCAGCCGCTATTGTGGGGAGTCTTGTGGCAGCCAATCTCCTGTCTGGGGGGAGACTTTCTGCAGATGAAATACTGGCTTTGGCCACTGAATTTGAGGGGCATCCAGATAACGCAGCACCTGCTCTGCTTGGAGGCTTTGTGGTTTCTGTAAAGGACGGGGATCAGGTGAGGGCGATGCAGCTGCCTGTTCCGCCAAGGCTGCGGGCTGTTGTGGCCATTCCCGATTTTGAATTGTCCACAGAAGCTGCCCGCAATGCACTGCCCAAAGAGGTTAGCATGCAGGATGCCACCTTCAACATCAGCCGCACAGCCATGCTGGTGGGAGCTTTAGCTACAGGGCAAATGCGCTACCTCCGGCATGCTTTTCAAGACAGGCTGCACCAGCCGTATCGCGCTTCTTTAATTCCAGGCTTTGAAAAGGTTGTAGCTGCCGGGCAGGCAGCAGGCGCAAGAGGCGTGGTGCTCAGCGGGGCAGGACCAACTGTGATCGCCTTCTACACAAATCGGGAGCAGGGCGGCCTAATCGGTGCTGCTATGAAAAAAGCCTTTGCCGAGGCAGGGGTAAAGTGTGAAACACTTTTGACATCTTTGGTATCCCATGGAGCCAGGGTGGCCTGAGGGGGAGGGTTTAGCATGAAGACAATTGCACAGATTAATGAACGGATAAAAAAAGGTGAAGCAGTAGTACTGACGGCAGACGAGGTTGTAGAATTCGCCGAGAAAAATGGCGTGGAGGCAGTGGCAAAAGAGGTGGATGTGGTAACCACAGCCACTTTCGGTGCCATGTGCTCTTCCGGCGCTTTTTTAAACTTTGGCCATGCTGATCCGCCGATCCGGATGACGAAGATTTTGCTCAACGATGTGCCGGCCTATGGCGGCTTGGCTGCAGTGGATACTTATATTGGCGCTACAGAGTGCTCCCTCTCTGAGGGCATCAAATATGGCGGGGCTCACGTGATTGAGGACCTTGTGGCAGGAAAGCCCATAAAGCTTGAAGCCACATCGCCTGGTACAGACTGCTATCCCCGCAGGGAGATTACCACTTATCTGACCTTGGACAGCATTAATCAGGCTTATTTGTACAATCCTAGAAATGCTTACCAAAATTACAGCTGTGCTGTGAATACTTCAGATAAGGTAATTCACACTTATATGGGCACTCTGCTGCCGAGAATGGGCAATGCTACTTACGCAACAAGTGGGCAGCTCAGCCCCCTTCTCAACGATCCTTACTACCGAACCATCGGTATGGGAACGAGGATCTTTTTAGGCGGTGGAATCGGTTATGTGGCCTGGGAAGGGACCCAGCATAATCCTCTAGCCAACCGGACGGAAAATGGTGTGCCCACAGCCGGCGCCGGTACCATGGCGGTAATTGGCAATCTCAGAGGGATGAGCACGGAATTTCTCCGGGCTGCCACTTTCACAAATTACGGCACAACCCTTTACGTGGGCATTGGCGTTCCCATTCCTGTTTTAGATGAGGAGATGGCCCGCTTCGTCTGCGTGCGGGATGAGGAGATTGTAACAAACGTCTACGACTACAGCGTGGGCCGCCGCTCAAGGCCCTCTCTTGCACAGGTAAACTACAAGGAACTCCGCAGCGGTCAAATAGAAATCCAGGGCAAGAAGATCCGCACAGCGCCCCTATCGAGTCTTGCCAAGGCGCAGAAAATTGCAGATCTGCTCAAAGGATGGATCGTGGACGGCAAGTTCACTTTGACAGAGCCCATAATGGGCCTACCCAAAAGCAGGGTGAACACACCCCTTGACATAATCGGTCCGGATGAGATTCCTGTTGAGGAGGAAGAAGAAATTGGCTAAAAAGAGGGTTATCCTGATTTTCCCTGCCGCCTTGACTGAAGAAGCTCTAGTCTATAAATTGGTTAGGGATTATCAGCTTGCCATCAACATTTTGCGGGCAAAAATCACCCCTGGAGAAGAGGGCAGGCTGGTGATGGAAATTTCCAACTCCACAGAAAAAGCAATAGAGCGGGGTTTGGATTATTTGCGCAGCCACGGCGTCTTAGTGGAGGAGCTGGGCCACGAGATCCGCATCGACCAGGACAGCTGCATCGACTGCGGTGCCTGTACGGGAGTCTGTCTTTCAGATGCCCTTAGCATCTCTGCCCCGGACTGGAAATTGAAGTTTGATAAAGAAAAATGCATTCTCTGTGAGCTTTGTGTAAGTGCCTGTCCCACCAGGTCCATCAAGGTGGTTTTCTAAAGTGGGCTACACTCAGCGTACGTACAGACAGATCACCAATCCCCTTGGTTTGCATGCCTATCAGGTACAGGTAGGGGAAAGCGATCTCGCCATTTTAAGCACGTACCCTGAGCAGGCAGAAGCCAAAAGGCTGCTCTTGAAAGCTAGGAGGATTTTGAAAGCATATATGGCGCGCTGCTCTGAGTTTGAGGGCGCGCTTTCTCCATTGTCCCCTGATCCTGCAGCTCCCAGCCTGGTGCAGCAGATGCTCAGAGCTGGACAAGCTGCAAACGTGGGCCCCATGGCAGCAGTTGCCGGCGCTATTGCAGAATTTGTGGGAGAAGCGCTAGCTTCGCCTGAGGTGATCATAGAAAACGGCGGCGATCTTTATTTGCGCACCCAAAGGTCCAGAAACATAGCTCTCTTTGCAGGGAAAAACTCACCTTTCAGCTATAAGTTGGCTCTTGCCATAGACCCTGAAGAAACTCCTTTAGGAATTTCCACCTCATCTGGTACAGTGGGGCATTCTCTGAGTTTCGGCAGGGCTGACGCAGTAACTGTCGTCAGCTCCAACTGTGCTCTCAGCGACGCTGCAGCTACAGCTGTGGCCAATCTAGTGCAGGGGCCGAAGTCTATAGAGAATGCAATTGAAGCAGCCCAAAATATCCCTGAAGTTACTGGTGTGGTAATCGCTTGCGGTGAAAAACTGGGAGTTTGGGGAAAGATAAAATTAGTAAGGTAGGAGGAGTTAACCGTGATCAGACCATCCAGACTTGAAGATCGTGAGCGGATAATCGAGATCTGCCTCGCGTCCTTTTACGGTGTGAGCATAGATCACAACATTGAGGAAAAATTCGGTTTGCCTAAGGACAGCTGGCAGGAGAAAAAGCGCCGCAGTATAGAAAAGGAACTGGAAAAGCCCGAGTTGGTGTTTGTGGCAGAAGAGGATGGGCAGGTAGTTGGCTTTATCACCACGCAAATTGACGGCGACACAGGCAGGATTCCCAATCTCGGCGTAGACAGCGCCTATCGCGGCCGTGGCCTTGGCAAGGCACTGATTGCCCATGCCCTGGATTTTTTCCGCCAACAAGGTTTGAAGCTTGCCCGCATCGAAACCTTAGATCAAAATGAAGTGGGAAAAAACCTGTATCCCAAAATGGGCTTTCAACAAGTTGCCCTGCAAATTCATTATGCTATGGAGCTGTAGTGGAGGGAGAACATGAGCTGGCAGGACTTGATGGCAAAGAAAAAGCATCTCTTAGGGGACGGGGCTATGGGCACCATGCTGCAGCAGGCTGGGCTGGAGATAGGGGCTGCCCCTGAGTCCATGAACATAGAACAACCTGAAGTTGTGAAAAAAATTCACCTTGCTTATCTCGAGGCAGGAAGCGACATCATCCAGACCAACTCCTTCGGCGGCTCGGTTTTGAAACTTTCCCGCTACGGGCTCGCCGACCAGATGGAAGCCTTCAATATGGCTGCTGCAAAACTCGCAAAAGAAGCGGTCCACGAGGCCGGAAGAAAAGCCCTTGTGGCAGGCTCCATAGGACCGACAGGAGAGCTTATAAGCCCCTTTGGAACCCTTGAGCCCCAAGAGGCTGAAGAGGCTTTTGCCCTTCAGGCTCAGGCTCTGGCCCGGGGAGGAGCGGATTTGATCCTCGTGGAGACCATGACTGACCTGGTTGAGGCAAAAGCAGCCCTCTCTGGCGCTTTGCGCACAGGTTTGCCAGTCTGGGTTACCATGACCTTTGAAGCCAATGGCCGTACCAACTGGGGGGTATCAGCAAAGGAAGCAGTCGAAGCTTTGAAAGCTTCCGGTGCTAGTGCAGTGGGCGCAAACTGTTCCGTAGGTCCAAAAGAGATGCTGGCCACCGCCCAGGAACTTGCAAAGGGAGGCCTGCCGGTTATCCTGCAGCCAAACGCTGGCTTGCCCCAGCTGATTGGCGATGAGACGGTCTTCCCTCTAGGGCCTGAAGAGTTTGCCCAATGCATGAAACCTCTCTTGGAATATGCCAAGATTGTGGGCGGCTGCTGCGGCACCACACCTAGACACATTGCAAAACTCCGGGATCTTTTAGCTGCACACTAGTAGACCTTTAATAAAAGAGGCAGGCCTTAGCCTGCCTCTTAGACAATCTTGATGCCGGTGCGGATGATTTCGCTTGCAAAGGGATGGTCTTCAGAAAACTCTGAAGGCAGAAAAGGATGGGGCTCGATCCGTAAATCTACCTTACGGCGAAGCTTCAACAGGGAGAAGGTATCGTCAATTGAATCACCACTGAAGTCTTTTGCCACTACAGCGATGTCTATATCGCTGTCTTCATGGGCTGTACCTTTCGCGTAAGAACCAAAAAGGTAGAGGTCTGTTAATTGGAACTTTTGCTGTACTGCAGCCGCATATTTCCGAGCAATATCTAAGATGATGTTTGGAGTTTTTGGATTAACCATTTTCTCAACTCCTCTATGTTACGGATTTGTTCTTCAGCATATTTTTTGGTGCATTTTTGATAAAAATCCAGTTTATAATCAGGGTATCTAGCCCTTATATTGAAACTGGTTATCAAGTCTAGTAAATCTTCTTGACCTTCATCAAGTTCAACATTTGCCATTTCTGCTAGTTTCAGTAGGTTATGTGAAAAAGGTGGTTGAGTATTATTGACTTGCACGAAATGTGCTTTTAGTAGTTTTTCAATTATTAAATGGCCAACAAAGAGCGCCCAGTGGTAATCACCACTGTCATAGAGGTGCTTCATGGTTTGGTAGTCTTTATTAGCTGTTTCAACCCAATAAGCTACCAATTCATCCTTTTCCAATTCAGTCACCTGCCTCGTTTATATAATAGCATAAACTAAATGTTATCGCAATTATTCAGCATAATGAAAAAATTTATTCTGAGGGGATTCCGAGAGATTGCTTAGCTCCGGCGAGAGGAACTTTATTTTTGAAAAGCAAGGCGTTCGGCGCCTATTAGGAGGGTCTTTATGGAAGAGATTAGATTGCTTTTGACAGAGGAAGAGGAGGAGTTGAATCGTTTTCTCGAGCGGTGTTACGGTCACGGGAGGGACTTTTTCCCCCGCCATTATCCTCAGCTTGTGCCGCAAGCAACAGAGTGCTCCCTGATCTTAAAAAGTCAGGGGAAGATCGCAGGCCATGTGGGTACATATCCTTTGGAGTTGAAAGTAGGCCCCAGCACTGTTGTGACAGGTGCCATCGGTGGTGTGGCAGCAGATCCCCAAGTCCGGGGCAGAGGAATTATGAGCAAACTCATGAACCGTTCCATAGAAATGATGGAAGAGCAACAAATGCCTCTTTCTGTATTGTGGGGAGACAGGCAGAGGTACCAACACTTTGGCTACGAGACCTGTGGTGTTAAGTATCATCTTTCCTTTACCCGCCGTTCACTGGATCGGGCGGGAATAAAACCCATCGAGGTTCAGGAAGTGGACAGCAAAGATCCGGCTATATTGGATCAAGTGCGTCAGCTGCACAGCACCCTCCCTTATCGGGTGGAGCGGAGATATTTTGATTTAACCCTTAGCCGCCCTGGAGTGCGGGTGTTTATGGCAGATGACGGTTATCTCATTTCCATGAATGAGTACCGCGGGGATCTTGTGGTGCAGGAAGTTGTCTCTCCCAGCGGCCGGGAGTTGGAGTTAATTTATGGCGCCTTAGATTGGACTTTCGGCGAGGAAGCTTCTTTGCATCTCGCTCTGGAGCCTATAGCATTTAGGCTTTATTATCAGGCAGCAAGAAGTTGGTCCACAGCTCCCCAGGGCATGTTTAAGATCATCAATTGGCCGCAGCTCTGCGAGGCTTTAGTTCCTTACTTTGCCCAAGCTGCAAAAGGTCTTCCGGCCTTTGAACTGGCTATCGGCTGCAGTTGGCAGGAAAAAGTTCAGGTAGCCACAGTGCGCTGGGACGGAAAAACCTTCACTGCAGCCGAGGGCAGGGAGGCGGCTGAATACGTTGAGTTAGAAGCACCAGAGCTTACGGGTATGCTCTTAGGCGGTCCTTTTGATATAAGTTCATTAGGTCTTTTCGGAAAGCTTCTCCCTGTACCCATTCATATACCAAACATCGATCACGTTTAGGAATGGTAAAAACAGTATACAGGTACGGACAGAGTAAAGCAAATTAGGCGGGCTCAGACCCGCCTAATTGCATACCAGGGCCACTGCCGCAGATAACAACGCTAGTTCGGAGGTTAGTGATGACTGTACTTATGCTGTGCAGAAGGAGGATCCTCTTAGCAATTTTCATGTTAGCTTTGTTGAGCGCTCTCTGGTGGCTTGTTAAAGCCCCATCTTTTTCTGTTCATCAAAATGGTACAGGCAATTACCTGGTCCGGATTAAATTTTTTCTCTCTTTGAATCAGCACGATTTTGCTGCCAACCACTCCTTGCACTCAAGCCAGGGCTCTCTTCGAGCAAGATACTTTGGGCTAGACAAAAATACAGTTGAGTTTGTGATTCCCAAAGACTTTCCCGAGAAAGAGGTTATCCACTTTTCATGAAAAAACGTGAGAACAGAATTTTTCTTCTTGCGGAAAAACTGCGCTTTTTCCTTCCAGCTGCCTGTTATACCAGCTGTGATTGAAGTTTCCCCTCTGAAAAACATGCCAACCTACGGACCTGTCAGGATCGCCTTCAACACTCCCATGGATCCGGCCTCTGCGAAAACCACCTGCACTGTTCTGCCCCGGGCACCTTTGCCCAAGAGAAAGATCATTCTGTTTGGTTTTCAAGACTGAGGCAAGGCTTGAAAACCAGATAAAGTATCTCATCACTATCAGCTCAGGCACGAAAAGCAAAGCAGGCTTGCAGCTCCCAAAAAAACGGAGATTAGTTATGTCACTGCAGCGAAACCACAGCCTGTGGGCAAAAGCAGGTAATGCTCAACAGCAAAGTTGTCCTGAAGTTCGATCAGAAGCTGAAGGGAGGCTAGATCTTAGAGGGAAACAAACTAATTTGTCATCCCCACGCCCTTTTCAGCCCGGATACTGTCCACCAAATAGAGGCGCAGGGGATCTCAGAATTTGGCGAGCCCAGCGATGTTTTCGAGTATTCCTTTTCAACCATCTACGTTGAGGGAAAGGTTTGGGTTGGGGCAAACCTTCGGGATGAGAGAATTCACGTTGTGACTGTCTATAACGGAACTGCACTTCAAAGAACTATGGTTTCCTCGAGAGGCACAGCCCGCGGCGAGACGCCGCTTGGGGACTATTTTATCTTACATTTTTTGGTCTGACAAATACGGCGGTGCTAAATACTGGGTTCGCTTCAAGGACAATTACCTGTCTTATTCTATTCCTCGGGACAGCCATTGGCGGATTTCAGAAGAAGAACATCAAAGCTAGGCCTGCCAGCAAGCCACGGCTGTATCCATAGGTGTTCGGTTAAGGAAAATAAATTTGTTTTTTCCCCCAAATTTTAAATGGTTTTTCCTTCTTATGTCGAACTAATATAATAGGCAATTTGACATGGAGGGGAATATCATGCAACAATCTCGAAACGGTCGTGTTCGTTGTAAGATAAAAATGTAGAAAATTGCAAGTGAAAAATACAGAGTTTTGCAACTGGAAAATCCATAATTTTGCAAAAAGCCCATTGCAGGCATAAACCATAACCTATATCCTTGTATTTG
>Ga0209537_1000851_pt1 | contig 36389 bp, 33 predicted proteins | sample BioPla4DNA1_FD_187698 | JGI IMG/M metagenome (GOLD analysis project Ga0209537, IMG submission 187698) | Biogas fermentation microbial communities from Germany - Plant 4 DNA1 (SPAdes) (version 2) | ecosystem: Engineered > Bioreactor > Anaerobic > Digestate | place: Bielefeld, North...
AAAGTTAATAAAAAAAGGGACTAGGACAATCTCCCCAATCGTCCTAGTCCATGCATAATCTTATAGCTAAAGCTTCAATCCTATTGGAGGAAGTGATGCCATTAATTAAGGAGCTTCAAATATAACATCATAGGAAGCTTCAACCTTATAGTTAATGACACTTTTCTGAGTAATATTTAACTGTTTAGTTATAAGATGCTTTCCCGATTTATCAGTTACGAAAATAGTTACGGTGTCTCCCTGGCTACTATCTGTTGATATATTAGGACTCCAAATAACCTTGCCTTCTGGGTTAGTTATTGATTTTCTAGATTCTGATAATGTATTACCCTTCATTATATGGAGATGCCCTGAATTTGCTGAAAAGGTAATATTGAAGTCAGATTCCTTATAGTATGAATCTAAGGCAAGATCAATCTCTATTCCTATTACGCTGGACATAGCTAGTGAATAGGTTTCAGGATAAACTTTTATCTTTGTAGAAATATCTAGAAAAAATCTGTCGAAGGTCTCCTTATCCTTTGAATAGGACCACAAGTCTTTTTTAAAGTATTTTTGCATTTCTTCTCTAGTATAGGTAACGGGAGTTTGAGAAATAAAGGTTATATTATCAACATTCTCTATAAGGGAAAAAAACAGCAGGGCATTTTGTTTTAATAATCCTTCCTTTGGGTCAGAGGAGTTTTCTTTGCCAATGTTTACTGTAATACCATAGGGCCTTTTTTCTGTTGATAAGGAGATGCTATCAATATTACTGCCATAAGGTAGCTTTCTTAATAGATTCATTGCGTTGCTGGCATCTCCAACATATTTTGACCTATGCTCTAATAAACTATCCAACAGTTTTTCATTTGTAATGGTGGAGGATGAGTTGGATTTTAATTTTGATAAGCTAAGACTTTTATTTGTTTTACCGTTAGTTAATAGCAAAATTCCTAAAGCTGCTATGATAACAAGGCCTATAATACTCATCCAAAGCTGTGTTTTTTTATATTTCATAACCCCTTTTACCCTACTTTTAATATTTTTTTCGCCAAAGGCAAGAAGGCCTGCCTGCAGGAATACATTTTGCTTTGCAGCTATATTTATAAGTGAGTTAGCATAGTCCTTTCTAATATCCTCCTTGCTTAGGGATAAAACCCTTGCATCACAGGAAAGCTCCATATCTTTTTGAGCTAATATATAGCAAAGCCACATAAGGGGATTTAGCCAATGGATAGATAATGCTAAAAAGGATAAGGGCTTTATAATATAATCAAATCTTTTGATATGCACCAGTTCGTGACATACATAATGGGATAGCTCATCATCGCTACATTGCTCTGTCAAGGCTAAGGGCAATATGATGCGAGGCTTCAAAAGACCACATACTAAGGGACTATTTATTTTATCAGAGGTATAGAGCTTTACGTTTCTATGAAATTTTATTTGCTGATAGCAACGGGATATTAAAGAGTCATTCTTATAAATAACGGAGTCCTGAAGCTTATTATAAATATCTAAGTAGGCAAAAACGCTAAGACCAAGAATAATAACAACACCTATAAGCCATACATAGCTTATGAAAGTAATAAAATTATCTATAGTATAATAATTATCATAATTATCTACATTAAAAGCACTTATTAAGTCATGATTTTCTACATTATTATGAACTTGTTCGTTTTTTGTCGTATCAAAACTTGTCCCGTTAGAGCTAGAAGTTAGCTTCTGAGTAATGCCATACTCCTTGCTATCGGTAGATACGACTGAGGGGACAGGAACCTTATTAAATATGCTAACCATTGAAGGTATGGAAAAGGGAATGATTAATCTTATAAGTACAATAGTCCATAAGGCATATGAGAAGGATTTGTGAAGCTTATTGCCTAAGGCCCATCTAATAATGAGAATTACCAATGCTGCCACAGAAGCAGAAATACCCATTTTTACCACAGTTAAAAAGATGTTTTCCATTAAGTTTATTCCTCCTCTCCATACTGTTCAACTATTTTTCTTAGCTCTTCAATTTCATCCTTATTTAACTTTTCCTTTTTCAAAAATGTAGTGAAAAAAAGTCTCAAGGAACCTTCATATATTTTATTAATATGTTCTTTTGTCTCTGCTCGCATAACTTGTTCTCGATTAATTAGTGCAGTAACCACTGAATTTTCGTTTTTTATAGCTCCCCGTTCACAGAGTCTTCGAATTACTGTATAGGTGGTGGATTTTTTCCAACCAAGCTCCTCCTTAGCCAGCTTTACTAGCTCAGAGCTAGCTATAGGGCAATGGTCCCATATAATATTCATAAATTTATATTCGGCGTCAAAGATTTTAATTGCTTCCATCAATGATTCACTCCTTTTGGTCTAATTTATTAAACCTAACCTTAGTTTAATGGATTAAACCAGAGTTGTCAACAAATATTTTTTAAGAATCTCTATAATAAATTAGACTTTGAAATATGATATTTATATAATTATCTTAGGGTTTAAAATATGGAAAGGGTGGTAACAATGGAATTTTTGGAACTAGCGAAAAAGCGTTATGCTGTTAGAAAGTATGAAGATAAGAAGGTAGAAGAGGAAAAGATAAAAAAGATATTAGAAGCTGCTAGGATTGCGCCTACCGCTGCTAATAGACAGCCTCAGAGACTTATAGTAGTACAGGAGGAAGAAGGTCTAAACAAGATAAAGAAGGCTGCTAATATCTATGGAGCGCCCTTAGCTATAATCGTTTGCGGAGACAAGGATGCCGTTTGGAAGAGACAACTAGATGGCAAGGATGCTCTAGATATAGATACAACTATTGCAACAGACCATATGATGCTAGAAGCAGCGGATCTTGGCCTTGGAAGCCTGTGGGTATGTGCCTTTAATCCAAATATAATAAGAGAGGAATTTAATTTACCAGAAAATATAGAGCCAGTGAACATTTTAGCAATTGGCTATGCAGCAGGAGAACCAGCTTCTCCAGATAGACACAATGAGACACGAAAACCTCTAGAACATATAGTACGTTACGAAAGCTTTTAGTATTTATAAAAAATATAAACAAGATTATCAGCATATAAATGTCGCCTGTTTATCAGGCGGCACTTTTTATTGTATAGGAAATTATATAATTTTAAGGGAATAGAGTGTTCTAAATATCAATATTAAGGCTGTTTATTAATAATGTTTCTGTTATTGAAAAATAAAAAAATATTATATTTTGCATTCTACAAAATTTTCCTTGGTATCTGACTTCTGACATCCGACAGCTAAAACGCCACAGCATTTTTTACTAGCACTGTCTAAAAAACTGTACTTCTGTCAATAATTTAAAAGAAAAAGAGGTTAGGCTGGAAAGAGAAAGAATTTTAGCTTATAATATATAAAAACACGACTAGAAAAGATATTGGAGGCAAAGATGATTGATCAATTCATGAATACCTATATTATTAACACCATTTTAAGCATTCTTCTTATAGTGAATTCAATAGTATTTCAAAATAAATACCCAGAGATGTTTTCAGATCTAGGAGAGGAAGAGGATAAGGCTGGAAAAGCAAATATCGGCATTTCAGATGGTAAGCAAAAAAATGGACTGCTTCTGATTTTAGCCTTTATTCTATTCACACCTTATATAAATATGATAGTAGCCGTAATTATGGCAGTTAGTACCTTTTTAAATGTATATAAGTATAAGAAAAATAGGGAACGGTAAAAAAAGTGGACAAATTGCATGTGCAAATTAAAAAAGAACCCTGCTGGCTGAAGATTATCAGTAAGCAGGGGATTCTTGTATCTTATTTAAATTCAATAGAGGCTAAAATTTGCTTAGCGTCATCTTCTGTAAGGTTTTTAATCAAGATAGTACAACTAGTATTATCATCAGGAAATACTAGCAAATTTATATCAGAATCTCCACTGTGCATAAAGCCTTTCAAATTTTTGGATTCAAAATAGTATATCTTTTTAGGCTTGCCAGGTACAAGTAGAGTTTTACAGGTCAAGGCAATCTTACAAGTAGTGATATCAGCAAATGAGGAAGTCAAAGATAACTTATTAGGCGTATAGCTGTAGAAAGTTTTTAGAAATTCATATCCTGAAGAATAAAGATCTGAACCGAAAACCTTCTTAGCTTGCTTTCTTGTTGAAGAGTCTAAGGTGCTTGCCCAATCTTCAGTAAAAAATTCTGATACATTTGTATTGATAACATACTTGTCATCATCAAAAGATGCCTTAGCGATTTCACCGCTTGAAGTAGATTTTTTTTCAACTTTACCATTTTCTATAGGAATAATATATTTTATTTGATCAGTTTCTATTGCAGTGTGCTTATCTCCTTTAACTTGGACTTTGTCTAAATCCAGTTTTTCTAGTTCAATATAAGCAGTTTCATATTTATAAAATTGATCGTCAATTTTTTCGATTAAGTAAAATTTAATGCCAAAAACGATGCCTATACCAACTATAAGAAACAAAACTGATGCTATAATTATTTTCTTTAATTTGCTCATAAAACCCCCCATAAACCCTATAATTTTATCAAATGAGACAATATTTTACCATAAATATAAATAGTAAACAATATTTTAAGGGCAGTGGGATGAAATTTGCTTTTTACATAAGGAGTTTTTATAAGAAATATGTATTCTATTGTAGATATATTATTTTATGCTTGAAGTAACAATGTTAAAAGTTGTACTAGTAGCAATAACTCCTATCATGGCTGCTTGCTCATGAGCGATTAATATGGCATTAATGCTATTGCCTATAGTAATAGGTAGCAGGCCCCTTTGATATTCATCTATATAGGAGCTAAATACTATGCTAGCGGCAAACAGAGCCCTAATATCCGAGTCCATACTCCAAAAACCAAAGCCTGACTTGCTATAAATATAATCATAAACTTCATTTTAGCAATGGAGGAATCCCAGTTATCTAGAGAAGAGCTCTTGATTATAGTATAGGCTGCCAAGGTAGATAAAAGCAGTTTTTAAAGCCAGCTTTTCTTAAATTTTTATAAACATATGTCATAGCTGTAAATTGTTTTGTTAAGTTGCTTTGAAAAAATAAGGGCTATTTTAATTGAATAAAGTTACTTTCCATTAAATTTATCTTAAATCTTAAAGCTTCATCAATATAAAACATCTCCTAAACCATGTTATAAGTTATGTTGTATCATATGGCTAATAGGATGAGAATAGTTTTCCGCTATTTTAGAATATATTACAAAAACTAGTTGGGAATATATGTAATATATGTTATAATCTATTATATGAAATTCGATTCTAGGTAAAGCTAATTTAGAAGCTTTGAAGACTTATAATGAGACGGTAAAACGAGGATAAAAAAATGGGAAGGTGACTGATGCATGAGATTTATGGCCGATAATAGAAGAACAACAGAAGATACTTTTATTAACAGAGGGGGCTATAATGAAATTGAATGTAGCTATACTGTTGTTCCAGAAAAGCCTGAAAAGGAGATGGTTCAGCTGGCAACCTATGGACAAGATTCTAGGGGTCTCCGTAAAGCAGGAAGAATGATTTCTCCTAAAGAGGAAAGAAGCCGATTATTATTAGAGTTATTCATTGAAAATCAAGTTATGCAGGCTAAGAAGCTTAAAGAAGAAAGAGAAGAAAAATACAATTATATACCACAGGATAGGGAAAAGACCTATGTAGGGGCAAATAAGAACACTAGAGAAATTGTATTAGACATAGCTAATTATATTAGTCAAAAGGGCTTTGTCTATTCCAATGAAGACGTATTCAATTTTTATCTGGCCTTAAAAACTAAACCTTTCTTAATACTTACAGGAATAAGCGGCACTGGTAAGACAAAGTTGGTAAAGCTATTTGCTGAAGCGGTGGGAGCTACTGAAGAAAATGGAAGATTTAAAATGATTTCTGTTAGACCAGAGTGGAAGGATAGTTCAGACCTTTTTGGATATAAGGATCAAAAGCAGACTTTTGTACCGGGGCAGCTGACATCAATTATAATGGAGGCCATAAAACTTGAAAATAGAAATAAACCTTTCTTTGTATGCTTAGATGATATGAACTTAGCAAGAGTTGAGGATTATCTTAGCCACTATTTAAGTTTAATAGAATCTAGGGAGTTTAAAGGCAGGGATATAGTAACTAGTCCCTTGTTTTCAGAGGCTTATGCTAGAGAAGATCTCTCATATGGCAATTTGTATTTGCCAGATAACCTTTATTTAATTGGCACTGTTAACATGGATAGTGAGGATAATAATTTGAGTCGAAAGGTGTTAGATAGAGCTAATGTTATAGAGCTTTCTCAGGTAAATCTGCATCAACTAAACTTCAGTAGATATACTACTAGTTCTATTCAAATGGACAACGACTTTTTTAAAACAAGATTTCTGCATATTTCTGATGCTATAGAGCAAGATAGAACCTATGTTGAATATATTAACGAAAAAATAATAGCCATAAATAATATATTAAAAAAAGGAAACAGAGCCTTTGGTTATAGGGTTCGTGATGAAATTATCTTTTATATGCTGGAAAACAAAATTAGCGGTATTATTGAGAATGAAAATACTGCTTTTGACTATGCCATTATGCACAAAATACTTCCTTCCATTAGGGGGAAGGATGATAAGCTAAAATATATCCTTATTGAGCTTTACAATTACTGCAATCCATCTAGGCAAATTTCTGTTGCCTCCAATTATGTTGATGATGCAGAAAGGTTTGCAGATTATGCTAGATATAAGAGGAGTGCAGGAAAGATAGCAGAGATGCTAAATAAGTAAGAATAAGAGCTATAGTATTATGGTTAATAATTAGCGGAATATACCTTCCTCAATGCCTTATTAAAACAAGGTGTAAAGTGAATTGGCCATATGATAGCAGGTTCCAGATATCTTATATCTAGTTCCAACCTCAGACTTCTAATAGCGCAGTAGCGCTTTTTTTTATGTATCAAAATGGGAAAGGATGTAACTAATTAATTAACATATATTTACAACTTACCCTATAAAATATATAATAGCACAATAAGTGGATAAAATTGTAAAAAGTTTTCCCTATAGATGAACTCTATAGAATGGTCAGATAGGTGAGAGAAATGATAGTTACCCTGATGAAAAAGAGAAAAATAAATACCATTACTTTACCAGAAAAAGTAGGAGGACAGTATTGGTTACAGGATGATAACGAGCTTGGCAAGAGCTTTGATTTGATAAGTATTGAAGGTGTCAATGGTCAATGGATATTGAAGTCAAATAAAAATGCTAGAGTTATTAATTCAAATCAGGAAAGTCTAAAAAGTATTATTTTAGAGCCTATGAACTTTTATGCGTTAAAGCTTGCTAATAGTCAGGAAAATGCTTTTTTGTTCACAGAGCCTATAACTAATAATAGGCAGTGCTATAAGAAATATATGGTAAAGGAAGGCTACAATTTATTAATTGGTAGATCTGAAAGAAATGACATTGTCTTTAATAATAAATTTGTATCATCTACTCATGCAAAATTGGTCTTATATAAAAATCAGTGGACTATTACCGATTTGAATAGTGCTAATGGAACCTTTGTTAATAGTTATCGGGTTACTAATAAAATACTAGTTCCTGGGGATGTAATATATATTTTTGGCTTGAAGATTATATTAGGGAATGGTTTTATAGCTATTAATAACCCTGATGGACAGGTAACCTGCAAGGGAGAGGCATTAAAGGAGTTTATTAGACAACCCCTTCTACCTAAGGCTGAGGAAGAGGATGAGTATGTATTACCACCTGTGGAGTATTTTTATCGTTCCCCAAGATTTAAAAGAGATATTAAGAAGCCTGTTTTCCGAATTGATTCTCCGCCTAATAAGAACGATGGAGAAGATATGCCTTTGATGCTAACACTTGGACCAGCTTTAACTATGGGAATGGCCTCTATGACTACAGGAATTTTTTCAGTGAGTACCGCCTTAGCCAATGGTAATATAAACTCTGCCATTCCGTCTATCGTAATGTCCTTAAGTATGCTGCTAGGTTCTATGCTATGGCCGACCCTTACAAGAAGATATCAAAAGAAAAGAAGAAGGGAAAAGGAGACGCTGAGACAAGCTAAATACAGGGAGTATTTAGATAAGATGTCTATTAAATTTGATGAGGAATGTGCTAGACAGGAGGAAATACTTAGAGAAAATCATATTTCTATTCAGCAGTGTATAGAAAGAATTAAAAAGGTACAAAGAAATCTGTGGGAGAGAGGTCTAGGACAGGAAGACTTTTTAAAGCTTAGGGTGGGAATAGGAGTTAGGCCTCTTATAGCAGACATTCAATATTCTCAAAGGAAATTTTCCTTAGAAGAGGATAAGCTATTGGAAGAGCTTTATGCTTTATGTGAAAGTCCAAGGCTGTTGAAGGATATTCCTATAACCTTATCCTATTTTGAGGAATATATTTCAGGCGTTATTGGTGAAAGAAGGATTGTAAAGGAATTTGCCAAGGGGCTGATTTTTCAAATTGCAGCTCTCTATAGTTACGATGAAGTGAAATTGGTATTTATATATGACCTGGATGAGGAAAAGGAATTTTCTTTTGTTAAATGGTTACCTCATGTGTGGAATAATGATAAAACCATAAGATTTGTTGCTGCAAATAGCAATGAAGTAAAAGAGATTTCTGCTTATATAGAAAAAGAAATTGAGGCAAGGCTACAGCTACAGGAAAAGGAATTAGCTGAGGCCACACCATATTATGTTATTTTTGCTATGAGTAAAAGGCTAGCCATTAGAGCAGAAATGCTAAAGCAGATATACTCCAATAAGAAGAACCTAAATATAAGTGTGATTACCTTTTACGATGAACTGAAAAATCTGCCAAAGGACTGTACAACTGTGGTGGAGCTGGAAGAAAACTTAGGTAAGATAATTGATAGAAATGATATTACTGGTCAATATATTCAATTTGCTCCAGATATATTTATCAACACAGATCCAGTTCCTTTAAGCGTTCAGTTGGCTAATGTACACTTAGATACCTTGTCTGATTCCAATAAGCTACCATCAATGGTTACTTTTTTGCAGATGTTTGGGGTAGGAAAAGTTGAGCATTTGAACGCTCTCACTAGATGGAAGGAAAATGATCCTACAAAAACCTTGGAGGCAGCTGTAGGAGTTGATACCTTAGGGGAATTGTTTTAAACTGGATTTGCATGAAAAGTTCCATGGGCCTCATGGCTTAGTAGCTGGTATGACAGGTTCCGGTAAGAGTGAATTTATTATTACTTATATATTATCATTGGCAGTTAATTACCATCCATATGAAGTGGCGTTTATTCTTATTGACTATAAGGGTGGAGGAATGGCTAAAGCCTTTGAAAACTTGCCGCATACAGCAGGGATTATTACAAATTTGGATGGTTCCGCAGTAAAAAGGTCCTTGATTTCTATAGAAAGTGAGCTTAAGAGACGACAGGCTGTATTTGCAGAAGTAAGCAAGAAGGTTGGGATAAGTAATATAGATATTTACAAATATCAAAAGCTGTATAGAGAAGGGACAGTTTCAGAGCCACTGCAGCATTTATTCATTATTTCTGATGAGTTTGCAGAGTTAAAAACTCAGCAGCCAGAATTTATGGCCCAGCTTATTAGTGCGGCCCGTATAGGAAGAAGCTTAGGAGTTCATTTGATTTTGGCTACCCAGAAGCCATCTGGAGTTGTAGATGATCAAATATGGAGTAACAGTAAATTTAGGGTGTGTCTAAAGGTACAAGAACGGGCAGATAGTATGGATATGCTAAAAAGACCAGACGCAGCAGAGCTATCCCATACAGGACGCTTCTATCTTCAGGTAGGCTATAATGAACTCTTTGAACTTGGACAATCAGCCTGGGCTGGAGCGCCATATTATCCATCGGATAAGGTTATGGTGGAAAAGGACAACAGTGTAGTGGTTATCGATAGAATTGGCAGACCTGTTAAAAGGGCTCAGCTTGATAAAAAGAAAGCTTTAGCAGAGATGCAAAAAAGCAGGTAGATGCAATTACAGATTATCTTAGTAAAATAGCCAAGGAAGAAAAGATAGAAATTCGACCTCTATGGTTGGATCCAATTCCAGCTAAGATATACCTTAAGGAATTGAAGGAGAAATATAAATATACTCCTTCAGAAAGCTTTTATCTAAATCCAGTCATCGGAGAATATGATGACCCAGCAAGACAAAGGCAATGTCTACTGCAAATACCAATTTCTCAAGAAGGGAATGTAGTAGTTTATGGAGCTGCTGGTAGTGGAAAAACAACTTTCATAAATGCATTAATCTATTCTATTATGGAGGATCACACTCCAGAAGAAGTAAATTTTTATATATTTGATTTCGCCTCAGAAACTTTAAGGGCCTTTGCTAAGGTGCCCCATGTAGGAGATGTAGTTCTGTCCTATGAGGGTGAAAAGGTGACTAATTCATTAAAAATGCTATATGAGGAATTAGAGCGCAGAAAGAAGCTCTTCGCAGACTATGGCGGAGACTATCGTTCCTATAATTATGGCAAATGAAAATAAGCTTCCTAACATACTTATAATTATCAACAATTTTGCAGCCTTTACCGAAACCTATCCAGATAAAGAAGATGCTATAGCCTTTCTATCTCGTGAAGGCACTAAATATGGAATATACTTTGTTTTAACTGCAGTAGGAACTAATGCTGTTAGGTTTAGGTTGTTGCAAAATTTTAAACAGCTCATAGCTATGCAGATGAATGATGAATCAGAATATTCAACCATTGTAGGTAAAACAGATGGCTTACTGCCATCCAAGTTTAAAGGTAGGGGACTTGTAAAGTTGGATGCCATTTATGAGTTTCAAACTGCTCATATTACTAAAGAACCAGTACCCTTTAAGTTTATTCAGAATTACTGCATAGAGTATCAAGCTAAATGGAATGGTACAAGTGCAAGGAAGATACCAATCCTACCAGAGAAGGTAGATATAGATTTCCTTGGTGATTATGTAAACAATAATAAAGCTCTTTCATTACCAATAGGTGTTGAAAAAAATACACTACAAGTTCATTATTATCCCTTTGGAAGCAGTTATATAAATTTAGTGCTATCAGCTAGTAATGAGTATTTAGCTTTTCTATATGCTTTATCTAAGTTAATGGTAGAAAAATGCGCCTTAGATGTATCAATTTTTGATTTACCTCAATGCTACATTCATGAAAACAACAATAGGTTTGAATATTATACCCAGGCTAAAGAATGTGAAGAGGCAATGGTAAAGCTCTTTGATTTTTTGGTCTATCGTAACAATACCTATAAAGAAGCTTTAGAAAGAGGAGAGGAAGCCCCTGTATTCCAACGCAAGGTAATAGTTATAAATTCCTTAACTGCTCTTAAAAATGCATTATCCAGAGAGGCAAATGATAGATTGGATTTAATTTTGGAAAAAGGAGAGGCAAAATACAATGTAACATTTATACTTGCAGAACCAGTAAAGAATCTTACAAGTATTTCTTTTGAAAAGTGGTATAAGAAGCACATTACAGAAAATGATGGCATATGGATTGGTAATGGTATAACAGAGCAATATCAGCTTAAAGCATTAAAGAATACTAAAGAGATGTATGAAGAAATTACACAGGAGTTTGGTTTTGCTATGGAAAAGGGCAAGCCTATTAAAATTAAAGTTCTAAATATAAAATTGGAGGAAGCATAAATGGACAAGGTACTTGTTGAGGTATATTTGGCAGCTGCTGGCAGGAGCTATGATGTATATATCCCACTGGCAAGTCCCATGAATGAGGTTTTGCAACTTATTAGTACTTTACTAAGTGATTTATCTGAAGGAAGTTTTATGGCTAATGATGACACAGTACTATGCGATGCAGAATCCGGAACTATTTTTAACATCAATATTCCAGTTGCTGAGCTGGGCATTAAGAACGGCTCAAAACTGGTATTGATATAAATACTAATATGAAAGGAGAAATAACATGGCAAAAATAAGGGTTACACCAGAGGAGCTAGGAACAGCTTCACAAAAACTAGCTGAGATGTCTAATAACTATTCAGAAATCAGCAAGCAATTGCTTCAGGAGGCAAGCAATATGGGAGCTGCTTGGGAAGGAGCAGATAATCAAGCTTTTGTTCAGCAAATCACTGGAATGTGTAATTCACTTCAAAAAATGGCAGAAAAGCTAGCAGAGGCTTCTGCAGCCTTAGATAAGCAAAAGAATAACTATCAAGCAAGATTACAAGCCAATATTGATGCTATTAAAAAGCTTGCAAATTAATTTTTAAGGAGGTATTGAATAATGGGAAATCAGATTAGAGTTGATACCCAAATGGTTGCTCAAATTGCAACCAAAATTGAAGATCTTAATAAAAAGCTTAATGAAGAGTTGCAGAATAGTAAAACAACAGTTAATGGATTAGCTAACATATGGGAAGGTGAAGCTTCTCAAGCTACAATAAGTTCGTTTAATGAATTTGCAAACAAGTATTTCCAAAATTACTATGACGTAGTTCAAAGCTATGTTAGCTTCTTAAGATCTAATGTTGATACAGGATACACAGAAACAGAAACAGCTAATAAATCTTTAGCTGACGCTTTCAAATAATAGACCCAATTATATTGACAGAAGTCCAAGGACGATATTCTATCCTTATCGTCCTTGGAATTATATTTAACATGATTTAGAGAGGAAGATTTTATGAAGAACCTACGGAGCCTCTATATCCTATTAATATCCTTATCAATAATACTAGGATTCGCTGGGTGCATGAAAAGTGGCAAATCAGCAAAGATAGAATGCCTATGGGGGATGAAGTTAACCCAAATATGAGTGTTCAAGAGTACTCCACAAATCGATCTCTCTTTTTCCCATTAACAATATGTGTGGAAGATATAGAATATAAAGAAAATAGGAATCAAAAAATTGAAGAGTTACGACGTAAATTAGAGCAAAATAAGTACCGATGTGAACTTAAGATTTTTTATATGCTAGAGGGAAAGTTATCATTAATTAATGAGAGTAATATACATGAACTACGTGATAAAGGTACTGAGAAAAGATGGATTGAATCAAAGGGAGACTTTTTCATGGATGCTTCATATCAATTTTCTATAAGTGAATGGAGAGAGTTGAATGAATGAAATAGCTCTTTAAATTGAATATAAGGGAAATGAGGCAGAGGTGTTAAATGTGCTAATGTACATGGATAGGATAACTATTTATGTGGTTACTAAAGAACTATGATATTAGTCAGTTACATGGTATAATTGGAAATGTATTGATAATATGAATAGTTATTGAATATGTGGAGTAAGTTGAAAGATACTCTTACTGAACTATAAATGCGAATTAGAAAATTCCCCTTAAAGGTTGATATAGAGAAACTGAAAAAAGGTTATAGAAAGGAGTTGATAAACTTTTAAAGTTTTTTCATTAAAAGAGAGGAGGATTTTATGAGAAACCATAGGATAATATTTATTTTAATTATGATGCTACTAATAGTGATAGGAGTGAGTGGGTGCATGAAAAGTGGGAAATCAGCAAAGGAAGAAATGTTAGAGTTTATGAAAAATAAATACAATGAGGAGTTTGAATTTGTAAGCATAGGAAATGAAGCTTGGAATGCAAACTATACAGAAATGATTGTTCATTCTGAGAAGTTTCCTAAGGGGAGAATAATTGTTAGAAAATATGGGGACAAGATAGTTGATAATTATACGGATTTTCTTATGAAGGAGAAGATAGAGGAAGAACTAAGGCCAATAATTGCTCAAGTATATCCTGAGAGTAATGTTTTTTATAGGCCAGGTGGAATGCCTATGGGTGATGAAGTTAATCAAAGTATGAGTATAAAAGAGTATTCAAAGGCTATGATAATTCCTTTATCCTTTGCAATATGTATAAGCGACCCTAGTTATAAAATTAATAAAGATGAAAAAGTTGAAGAGTTACGTAAAGTGCTAGAGTCAAAGGAATATATTTGCATGTTGTATATTTTTTATGTTAAAGAAGATAAGTTAGATCTAATAAACGATATGAATATAAATGATTTGTTTACAGATTCAAAAATATCAGATTGGATATTGTGCGAAGGTAGGTTTAGAATGGATAGAACATACCAATTTAAGACTAGTAGATGGAGTGAGATTAATGAGTAATATAGATTCATCTATCAAAGATAGCGCAAATGAAGCAGCTGTATTAAATGTTCTTATGTATATGGATATAGAGGATGTAAAGGTAGAAAATAAGGACCCTGTAGAAGAAATAGTAAATAGATTGGGAGAAATTTACGATTCCCCAGGAGGATACGAACGTTACCTATCACTTCACTCCGACGGCAGCAAATCCGACTATGAAGACAGACAACGTCAATACCAAATACTAAAAAACGCCTGTGAGAGGAACCCTCATTTAGCAAATATGGTTATGAATGATCACACCATGTTCATACCAGAAACATCATATGACGAGCATGGGTTAGAGGCGTGCACATTTAGTGATCAAAACGGGAATGTGATTGTGGCCTATAGAGGTACAGGTAAAGGCGAATGGATGGATAATGCTGTAGGGGTAGGAGGAATGGTAACAGATTCTCCTCAGCAAGAGGAAGCTGCTTTGTATTTTACTTATGTAGCTTTGAAAAATGGTTTTAAAAAAGATATGAATATTATAGTTACGGGACATTCAAAAGGTGGTAACAAGGCCCAGTATGTTACTATAAATTCTAAATATAATGATTTAATAGATAAGTGTTTTAGTTTCGATGGGCAGGGAATGTCGCCAGAAGCAATAGAAGCATTTATAAATAGACATGGTAAAGATGCGTATCTTGCAGCAATTAATAAAATGTATGGGTTTTATGAAGAGAACGACTATGTTAATCCTTTGGCTATTCCTGTAATTCCTAAAGAACGTAGATATTACTTTAAATCTAATATTATAAATGGTATAGGGGATGCTGTAAAATTTCATTACCCAGATGCTTATCTTAATGTGGACGGTTCTTTTACAGAACTAGGAGAACGAGGAGCATTATCTATGCTAATAGAACGGTACTCTTATGATCTAGTAGAATTACCACCAGAACTTCGTATTTATGCTGCTAGTGGGCTTATGGCATTAATGCAAAAAGGTACAAATCCAGTTAATGGGGAGAAGGTGTTTTCTAAAGGAAATATTCTTGCATTAGCATTAATTGATATACCAGTACTTGTAGATGATTTAATACATACTCCCGAAGGAATGATGGTTATGCATCAACTAGCAGGGCTTTTAGGTAAAGATATTTATAAAGCACTTGATAAAGTAGGGGAAGAGTACGGAATTCCAGGAGTGATAGTAGCCACAATACTTATGGTGTTAATTATAGCGTGTGCTATTATTATCATAGCTCCTTTAGTACTTGTACTAGGATTCGTTGGTGATTTTGTGAAGACTCTTATCAAGCTTCAAAGTATATTAGTAAATCTGCATGAAGTTGCTAAGGAATTATGCGGAATAATTATAAATGCAATAAATAACTTTGTTAATGGTCTTAAGCAGTGGGTTAAAGAAAATCTTAATCCCGGATATAAATATGCCATGGCAAATCCAGTAATAAAAGTGGACACATATAAACTTCGTTCTTATGCGGATAGATTAGAACAAGTAAATAGGCGGATTAGCAATATAGATTCTGAGTTGGACAGCCTCTATACTAAAGTTGGACTTAAGAACTTAAAAGATTTGATTCAGGCAGATTTTTTTACTGATTACAGTTATAGAATTGATCAGTGTCGCCGCTATTTAATAGCAACTGCTGAAGATTTTGAGCAAATAGAAAGTCAAATTCAAAATCAAATTAATTTTGCCTAGGGGGAGGTAAAATGGATCAAGCTACAAAAAATAAGCTAGCTAATATTGCACAGGAATTAAAAAGTATTATAAATGAGCTTGATGATATTTCAGAAGGCTTAGGAAAAGACTTTATAGGTATTGGCGGCGAACGTTATGCTGCAGTTATTTCAAATTTAGCTGGCGAATATAGATATGTTAAAGAGAAAATAGAAAATATAGATTAGTATAATGGGGAGGAATTTATGGGGAAATATATCAAGGTGGATCATTATGGGCTAGAGGATGCAGCGGGAAAGATTGAAGGGTATATGTCAACCTATAATTCTTTATTAGGTCAATTAGGTATTAATGTGGAAGACTTAGGAACAGGTTGGGAAGGATTGGATTTCCAAACATTTAAACAGGTATACAATGGAGAAGAGGGAGTAAAAAACGCTGGACAAAATCTATCAAAGGAGCTATTAAAGCAGGCTCAATTTTTGCGTTATTGTGCTGGTTTATATAAGCAGGCACAAGCTGACGCCGTTAATAGAGCTATGTCACTAATAGGACAGTAAGAAAAACGGGTAGGGGAATGAAGTATGAGCAGGATTTCAGTTATAAATCAAAACAATAGAATACTAGTATCCAATAAGCTGTCTTCACCAGAGGAAATTAATCTCAGGGAGCTGGATATGATTTCTAGAGGAATGGTGGAGGGATTTGTTCCCGTATTTGAATTTAAGGAGAGACGTGCAAACTATTTGAAGGGTAGCATTGAAGGTAAGGTTCCTTTAAAGGATTATCTGAAACATGTTATAACTAAAGTAGTTTTCTTAGATATAGTGCAACAGATTATCAATGCTATAAAGCTTTGCGAAAAAAATATGATGTATGTAAAAAATCTTGGATTAGATTTGGAATATATTTTTATCGATACTATTACAAAGGAATTATCTTTTATATATTGGCCTGTAATTAACTCGCAACTAAGAGTAAATATAGATGAGTTCTTTATGGACTTGCCTTTCCAATGTGTTTTCAGTCGTTTTGAGGACAGTAGCTATGTAACAGAATATATTAAGTTTTTTAGAAGTGGCAAAATTTTTTCCATAAAGAAGCTAGAGGAATTAGTAAACAAGCTTGCAGGTCTAACCTCTGAAATACTTCAGCGGGATAGCTCTGTTAATTATGACATTACTATTGATAATTTTAATACGGATAACTATAAGGCATATGAATCTGCTAACCTTGGAGGAACAGAGAATAAACCTGACAGCTTCCATATGAATTATACGAAGGAGCCACAAGCGACAGAATTAAATATACAAAACACTGCAGTAGAAGTACAAGCAGATACCTATGATGATGGAACTGCCTTGTTAACTTCTAGTAGCTCTCAGGAAGCTTTATTCCCTTATCTTATAAGAGTTAAGACAGGAGAAAAAATCTTTATAAATAAGCCAGTTTTTCGAATTGGTAAGGATCCTCAATATTCAGCCTATGTAGTTACAGGAAACAATGCTATAAGTAGAAACCATGCAGATCTTATTATTAGAAACTATAGGTTTTATATAAAAGACAATAATTCTACTAATAAAACCTATGTAGATGGAAAAGCTATCCCTGTTTATGAGGAAGTAGAAATTTTTCCAGGTATGAAAATAAGATTAGCAAATGAAGAGTTTATTTTCTGTGTGAATGTGTAATATTTCATTGAAGGAGAAAGCTGCATAGCTTTAAGGAGAGTGAATTAACCATGTTATATATTGGACTAGGCTTATTATTAATTATTGGAGTAGCGATTTTGGTTTTACAAATCTTAATTTATATTAATTTGAAGGAGAATCAATTCCAAGGTAAGCAGAATGGAGTCCTTAATTCATCTGCCGTAGCAGAAGAAGGAATAGTATTTTGTAAAAACTGTGGCAACCAACGAAGGTCAACAGAAGCTAAATGTCCATATTGCCAGTGAGCTATCTTTTATACGGCGGAATTGTCCAGAGAAGACCATACAAGCTGCTTCGTACTGTATAGGAAATTTTATAATCTTCCACTTTAATTTTTTATTGCTCAAGCTAGAGAAATTTTTCTCATATATTTTGAATTGAAAGGATATTGAAGGGAGGTCTAGCAGGTTTTGAGGATTACAAAAAGATTTTATGATAAAACAAGCAAGGGTATACCAATAGATATATATATTTTATCTAATTCAAAGGGAATGGTGGCAGAGGTAATAAACTTTGGGGCTACCTTAGTATCCCTGAAGGTGCCAGATAAGAAGGGTAGGCTAGACGATGTGGTTCTTGGGTATGATAACCTTGCTGATTATGAAAAAAGCCAGCATTGCTTTGGCGGTATTATAGGCCGTTGCGCCAATATAATAGGGGGAGCAACCATAGAAATAGATGATGTAAAGTATAAGCTGGATAAAAATGAAGGAGAAAACCATCTTAATGGGGGCTTTGTAGGCTTTCATAAGGTAGTTTGGAATGCAGAAGTAGTCTGGAATAATGGACAAGATGCTCTTGCCCTTACATATACTAGTGAGGATGGAGAAGGGGGCTATCCAGGGAAGCTTGATGTAACAGTCATATATTCATTAACGGATAATAATGAACTGGTTATAAGCTATCATGGGACTTTAGATAAGGATACTATAGTAAATATGACTAATCAATCATACTTTAACCTAGCAGGTCGTTCTTCTGGCAGTATTTTAAAGCATAAGCTTTGGATTAATGGGGATAAGTTTATTCCTATAAACAGTAATAAAATACCTACAGGAGAAATTCAGGATGTTATAGGTACACCGATGGATTTTACAAGCCCTAAAGCTATAGGAAGAGACCTTGAGTCAGACTTTGAGCAAATAGCAATTACTAAAGGCTATAATCATACATGGGTGTTAAACACCTATGGTAGTTTATCAGAAAAGGCAGCGGAGCTAGTAGATGAAAGTAGTGGAAGGGTAATGGAAGTATATACAACTAAACCAGGAGTTCAATTTGGCAGCGGAAACTTCATTGATGATGACAGTAGGGATAGAAAAAGTCAGTATAGTAAGTATTCAGGCCTTTGCCTTGCAACTCAATTCTTTCCTGATGCAGTAAATAACAAAAATTTCCCTTGTCCCATATTGAGAGTAGGAGAAGAATATAAACACACTATCATATATAAGTTTATTTAAGTGTCTTAATTTTGCTTTTATTAGATATTTGCTGAAAATCTATAAAAGCGATTTTTTGGTCGCTTTTTTGATTTTCTTGTAAATTTCAAAAAATTAGTATATCATATTTATTAGATTATATTAGGGAAGAGGTGACCTCTGTGGCAACAACTATACGTGATATAGCAAGGCTTGCAAAAGTTTCTGCATCAACGGTTTCTAGAGTTATAAATAATGATCCTAGAATTTCCGAAAAAACTAGGAAAAAAGTAAAAAAAATAATAGAAGAAATGAACTACATACCTAATAGTATGGCAAAGCAGCTTGTTATGAAAACAAGCTTTAGTATAGGCTTTTTATTCAATTCACGTATTAATACTTTGCCCTTAGACTATTATTTTTACAATATGATAGGTGGCTTGCAAAGCATTATTTTTGCTAATAATTATGAATTAACAATTTGTGATTTTAATTATCTAAAGCCATCAGAGAACCTTTTGGAAAGATTCGTCTATAATAAGAGAGTAGATGGAGTTGTATTGCATGCCACATTAGTAAATGCTGATATAATTAAACGCCTAAACGACATTGATTTTCCTTATGTGGTTATAGGTAATATTAACCTTGATTTTCCTAGCACTTGGGTGGACATAGACAATAATTATGCTGGAAAGCTAGCTTGCAAGCATATGCTGGATATGGGTTATAGTAAAATAGCCTTTATCGGAGGAACACCAACAGAGACTGTTTCCAATCAACGTATAGAAGGTTATAAGAAGCAGCTAATAAGCTCTGATATACCTATAAATCCACAATATATTATGAATGGAATGGGCACCGATGAAGATGGGTATCAATGTATGAAAAAGCTACTACAGCTAAAGCCTATGCCAGATGCAGTGATTTGCATTAATGATTATACTGCCTTCGGGGCAATTAAAGCCTTACAGGAATCAAATTTAAAGCTACCAGATGAAATGGGTATAATTACCTTTGATAACTTCCCTTTAGCTCCTTATATGACTCCGTCTCTTACTTCTATAGATATAGATACTTTTGTACTAGGTGTAAGAGCCGGTGAAATGATAATGGATAAGGTAAAAGGAAACATGGTACATAAGCATGTAAGGATAAGTCCTGATATTATTGTTAGAGAGTCTACTTCAAGAAATAAAAGCTTATAATATAAACTTTTAGGACTGGTACACAAGAACAGAGCTGTTGCTTGGGTAACAGTCCTTTTTATGTGACTTCCATCTATGGCTTGTCCTAATATTTCTACTTAAGCGTCAACTCTATTTTGAAACAAAGCAACATAGGGAAAAATTGATGGGGTACTGCTGCAAAAACCATAAAATATAATAATAGGATGAAAATTAAATTAGAAAAAATAACAAAGGCTGCTGCGTAATTAGTAAATTTTCTAATTGCACAACAGCCTATTAAAACTCTTTAAGATATTTTAAATTGATCAACTAATTCAGCAAGCCTGTCTGCTAATTCTGCAGTACTTTGAGCTTGGATTGTTACTTCGTTTACAGCATAACAAGTTTCTTCAAGACTGACTAAGATGTTTTCAGAACTTATAGAAGACTCTTTAGAAACTTGAGTAGCTGTTTCTATTACCTTTTCAACATCATTTACGCTACTATTTATATTTTTAGCGGCTTCTGATAGCTTTTGAGACATTTCCTTAAGAAGCATTGCGTCCTCTCCATACATGGTGCCTACCTTAATCATTGTAGCATAATCTGGTTTAACCTTGTTATCTATAAAGGATAATACCTCTTGAGCGTTTATAACTAAGGTGTTTATAACAGTTTCGATTTGGCTTACTAAGGTTTTTATAGTTCCAACAGATTGAGAGGATTTATCCGCTAACTTTCTAACCTCTTCTGCAACTACTGCAAAGCCTCTACCTGCTTCACCAGCTCTGGCAGCTTCAATGGATGCATTAAGGGAAAGTAGATTTGTCTGCTCTGCAATATCTTTTATAGCATTTACCATCTTAGTAATTTCTTTTACTATCTTTGTATCTTCAATTGCCTTCTTTATATTTGCTTCCTTTTCATTATATAAATCATAAGCTTCCTTGGAGGACTTGTCCGCAGATTCCTTAACTTGTAGGGCATTGTTCATTATGGTTATAGCAGCCTCTTCGCCATTAAGAGCTCTAGTAGTTAGGTCTTCTGTTAATTTACCTATTTCTATAGTAGTTGCTTTAGCATGCTCTGTAGACTTAGATAGCTCTGTACCTTTTCCTACAATAACTTGTGTGGAGGATTTTATAGTATCTACAGTGGCTAATATTTCCTCCATAGTTGCACTAAGCTCTGTGCTAGAAGATGTTAAGTCCTCAATGCCTTGATTTATTTCATTTATAAGAGCACATACATTATCAGAAGCCTTATTTAGAGAATTACACATCTCATCTAGCTCGTCATTACCTTCAACTTCAATCTTGTTTGATAAATCTCCGCTGCTTATAGCCACAGCAAAGTTAAGAACCTTTTTGATTTTTGAAGTTATTCCTCTAGAAATTACAGTACCAGTAATGAAGGAAATTATAGAAGCTAATGCAATAATGATTAACAAAATTATCAGTGAAATTGTATAGGTTGCAATGTTTTCCTTGTTTTTTGCAGTGGCACTCTTAAAGTTTTCCTTTTGCATTTCTGTTAAGCCATTTTCTATATCCTTCTTAGAAATTACAGTATAAGTGTTGTTATACTTCATTCTAGCAGTAGAATAATCTCCATTTAGGCAGGCAGTTATAATTTCATCCCTTGTAGTGTTATAAAGGTCTAGTCTAGCTTTTACGCTATCCTCATATATCTCCATTTCGGCTTCAGAATGATAAGGGATTGCCTCAAACTCCTGCAACAATTTTTCGTTTTCTTCCACTAATCCGTCAATGTACTTAGAAAGCTCTGGAATTTCAACTTGATTGTTTTCTTGGAGAATCCTTTCCATGGTAGCCCTGATATCAATAACATTACCTCTAATAGTAGCAAGCTTATTGAAGGACTCTAAATTAATATCGTATACAAAGAGACCATTATCATGTATTTTTGACATATTTAGAAAGCCTACTAACCCTACAAGAAGTAAAAACAGGGTGCCAGTGATAAAGGATATTTTCAGCTTCTGAGAAATTTTAAGCTTTCCCAATAGCTTTGGAAAAAGCTTGAATTTCCCTGCTGGCTTTTGCTTGTTTGGCTTTTGCTTCTTTGAACCCTTTGACTTTTTTGATGCCTTAGACTCTTTTGACAATTTCTTCTTTGGTAAGAATTTAATTGTCGATTTCAGCTTTGAAAACAGTTTCATAACAGTAAAAATAACATCCACCCCCAAGCCAATGTTAAGTTAGCCTTGTTCATAAAAAATTAATCTTTAATTAATTCTAACACATGCAAGAGAAAAAGGGAATGATGTGGCGAAAAATATTGAACAGTAAGTGCTGGTTAAGTAGTGGAGTCGATACATGCGATAGAATTATTTAATTTAATAGTAACATAATATTTACAAAAAATAATTGCCTTAAAATGGAAATTATTGTATATTAAGTATATAGATAAAATATAGGAGGTACAAATGAAGGAACTTACTATTATAAATAAAGATAATGTAGTGTTATTTAATGATAAGCTTATTAATCTTCCTTTGAAAGAAAAGGTTATCATTGATAAAAGTATTTTATATTATAATGATCCCTCTCCTTGCTTTATACATTGGTCTTCCATAGTAAAAAAAATGCTGTATAACTTTCAGACATATATAGAATCTCAGCTATTAGAAGGGAAAAGGGAGCTTATATGGGGAGATATTCCCAAGGAGGAAAGAGAATTCATAGACATAGATGAAGGGGTACATAAAGTAATAATCAGAGAGAGCAATTAGTGGAAGTTTTAATGGGACAAGCTTTTTATAAGTTGAATATTACTACTGGATAATATGGTTGCCATATATCTATGGTAACCATTATTACAAAATAAAGAATAAAGGGGGGATAAGACTTAATAGGCTAAAGAAGAAGTTAAAGCTACGCAGAGGATGGCAATATAATTAAAATTAGTGAGGGGGGAAAGGTTTGGTCAATAAGAAATCAAACAGAATTATTACAACGTTAATTATAACCGTTGCCTTGCTTATATCCTCAACGGTGGTATTTGCATCGGAGAATGACACTTTAAGCGGATCAGATTGCAGCAATTGTGATTATGTGGGATTGCAGTCATACAAGGCTCCAGAAGGTGGAGGACTTACTTCTGCTGACATAGAAAACATGAGGAAGGACATAAAGAAAAAGAATTATAAGTTTACTGTTGGTAAAAATTCTGCTACCTTGTATCCATTAGAGAAAATAACTGGTATAGAATCACAAGTACAGGCAAAGGTAAAGACTTCTATTAGTGAACCAGTAAAAGCTTTACGCTCATTGCCAAGCTCCTTTGATTGGAGAGCTCAGGGAGGCGTGACTCCTGTTAGAAATCAAGGAGGCTGCGGAAGCTGTTGGGCCTTTAGTACTGTTGGTGTGGTAGAGGGGATAATTAAGATAAAGGATAAGAAGGATGTAGATCTTTCAGAGCAGTATCTTGTTTCATGTAACAATAAGGGTTATTCCTGTAATGGTGGATGGGCTATATTTGATATGATTCAAAGCTCAGGAATACCGTTAGAAAGTGATATGCCTTATACTGGAACAAACGGCTACTGCAAAAATGCAAACAAGCCTTATAAGATTGACAGCTGGGGATACATAGCTGGGCAATATGGTATGCCTACAGTGGACCAAATTAAAACTGCTATCTATACGTACGGACCTGTATTTGCCTGTGTAGCAGCAGATTCTTATTTCCAAGCATATACTGGCGGCGTATTCAATCGTAATACAAGCAGTTCTATAAACCATGCGATAGTTATCGTTGGTTGGGATGACAGCAAGAGTGCATGGATAATTAAAAACTCCTGGGGAACAGGCTGGGGAGAAAACGGTTATGGATACATAGGTTATAACTGCAATAAAATTGGATATGGAGCAGCCTATGCCGTATACAAGGGCTCAACACCAACACCTGAGCCTACACCAGAACCAACTCCTAACCCAGATCCAGAACCAACACCACAGCCAGATCCAAAACCTGAGCCACAACCAACACCAAATGGAACTAATTTGGCTTTAAACAAGCCTATATCTGCATCCTCAACCTATTATAATTATTATGCAAAATACATTAACGATAATGATCCAGATGTTTCTAGATGGGCTTGTGTACCAAGCGGAAATGACTATGTAACTATAGATTTAGGCGCTCAGAAGACCATCACGAGCATGAAATTAAAATGGAGTACCACTAACTATCCAAAAACTTATGTTGTATATGCTTGGGATGGAAGAGCATGGGTTAATAAAGGTACTGTATCCTGTAGTGGCGGAGAACAGAAGATTCAGTTCTCACAAAGCTTTAATACAAGGTACGTGACCATAAGTTTTGCAAGGCCAAATTCAAGCTTTTACTGTTTATATGATTGGCAAATATATGGTAAGTAATTTTTTGCTGCAGGTTATTAAGCCTGCAGCATATAAACTTTAAGAGTTAAGATATAAGTAAACATTAAGGAGTGTAATTGGATGAAAAGAAGGCATTGGATACTTGTTTTGCTACCTGTTTTACTAGTTATTGCATTTATGTTTCCAATAATGGTAAAGGCAGATGTAACTAGAAAAATAGACGTTATTATTTTTTATTCTAATACCTGTGAAAGCTGTAATGAACTAGAGGGGTATTTTGAAGATATATCCTTAAATTATCCTAATGCGAATCTAATAAGGTATAACATAGCAGTACCAGCGGAAAAGGCACTGCTAGATGAATATGAAGCTTTATATAAGGTGCCTGAAAAGGAGAGAGGGATAATTCCTAAGGTCTTTGTAGGAGATAAGTGCCTGGCTGGAAAAGAGAATATAAAAGAGCTACTGGAGCATCAGATATTATACAGTGAAGTTGACACCTTAGAGGTAGATTCGTCAAAGGTAGATAATTCGAAAACCATAGAAAAATTTGAAAGTTTCAAGCTATCAGGTGTATTTGCCGCTGGCTTTGTCAATGGCTTAAATCCCTGTTCCCTATCTATGCTATTATTTTTCTTATCTTTATTAACCTTAGACAACAGAAGAATAAGAAGTAGTGGAATTGCCTTTGCTATTGGGAAGTTCATAGCCTTTTTCCTTTTTGGAACCCTACTTTGCACTGTGTTAGCAAGGGTTGATTTGTCCAAGTATGCTGTTATTAGCAAGGTACTGCTTCTGACCTTTATAATTACCCTTATTCTATTGAACATAAAGGACGCCTTTGTAGCTAGAAAGGAAAGGTACGGAGATATAACCTTACAAATGCCTACAGGCTTAAGAAATTTCAACCATAATCTAATTAAAAAAATTACTGCCTTTGGACATTCAAAGCTCCTGGCCCTTATTAGTCTGTTTTTTGGTCTAGCAGTTTCCTTAGGGGAATTTTTATGTACAGGTCAGCTATATTTGCTAAATATAGTTACCGTTATTCAAACTGAAAAGTTACTTACAAACAAGGCCTTACTTTATCTTACTATTTACAATATAGCCCTAATCTTACCTATTATTTTAATAACCTTTATTATAGCTAAAGGCAAGGAGGCATTAGATGTGTCAGACAAGGTGAGAATGAGACTTCCTATTATAAAACTTGCCAATGTTGCTTTATTAGTAGCTTATATTGTATTTCTTTTTTAAAGGTGAAAAAAATGGGCATACTCTTAATATAAAAAGGGAAACCAAGAAATTGAATTTATTATTGCGTATTCTAGTTTTTAACTGTAGAATACAAATAGGGAGTAATTTAAGCCTAATAAAAATTATTTAAGATTCATTTAAGTTATTGAGCTTAATATATAACTGTATCGTATTATAATCAGTTATAAAAATAATACCTTAAGTGATACCCAATAAAAAGAGCAGGAAAGGTGAGGAGAGTTTTGTCTAGTAATAAAAAAATGTTGCAATCGTTGTACTATCAATAGCATTAGGATTAGTTTCAGTCTTAGCTATAATACTGGGAATAACTACATATAAAGCTATGAAGGATAAAGTGGTTGCCCGCGTTGGAAATGTTGAAATTACTAAGGATGAATTATTTGAAACACTAGCCAAGGTTAACGGACAATCTGCATTAGATAGCCTAATAAACTATAAAATTATTGACTTAGAATTAAAGAAAAACAATTTAACAGTAACTGACGAAGAAATAGAAAAGGAATTGCAGAAAGTAATAGAACAAGCTGGTGGAAGAGAGACCTTCGATAAAATGTTAGAATATTACTCTTATACCGAAGAGGATTTTAAAAAGGATATAAGATCCAACACTGGTATTAGAAAATTATTGGAACCTAATATAAAAATAACTGATGAAGAGATGAAGGAATACTTTGAGAAAAATAAAGCTATCTATGATCAACCAGAACAGGTAAAGGCTAGCCACATCCTTGTAAAGGATGAAGCTACTGCAAAGGAAGTAAAATCAAAGCTTGATGCTGGTGAGGATTTTGCTAAACTTGCAAAGGAATATTCAACTGATTCTGGAACTAAAGATGACGGAGGAAATCTTGGATATTTTACAAAGGACGATATGGTTAAAGAATTTTCAGAAGCTGCCTTTGCTTTAAAGGTTAATGAAATCAGTGGTCCAGTAAAGAGTTCGTATGGATATCACATTATTAAAGTATTGGATAAAAAAGAAGCAGTAGAAGCTACTTTCGAAGGCAGCAAGGACAAAGTAAAAGAAGAATTATTAGAGGATAAGATTACTTCTGAAGTAGAGAGCTGGTTCAATAAGAAAAAGCAAGAATATAAAATAGAAAAGTTCTTATAAAGTAAAAAGGGACGTTTTGGACACACTAAAATGGTGAAAACAAAAGGTCCCTTGTTTTATTTTTGCTAAAGTTGGTATAATATGAGTTAGATAAAAAAACTTTTACATAAGGAGAGTAAAAATTTGAAGCTATATGGTGTGATAACAATAGATATAGTACAATCTCGAAAAATCCTTAATAGGGATGCTATACAAGAAAAACTAAATAATTATTTTAAGCTTGTGAAAGATTTATATTCCCATGATATAGTTTCAGATATATGCTTCACCCTAGGAGACGAGTGGCAGCTTATAACCGATAAACCTCACAAGTGTTATAGAATTGTCCATGATTTTCAAAAGCTTCTATGGCAGGATGACATCAGCATTTATGCTGGTATAGGCATAGGAGAACTTAAAACCAATATATACGAGGACACAAGAAAAATGGATGGATCCTGCTTCTACATGGCCAGAGAGGCCATTGAAATTGCAAAAGAAGGTTCCAAAAAGAGAAATTCACACATTCAAAGTAAGCTAAATAGAGTCTATCTAAAGTCCATAGCCAGGGAAGTTCTCCAGGAAAAGCAAAGCAGATTAAGTCTCTACCAAGAAACCAACAATCTAGAATTTAGCGAGGTAGCCGCAGATATAGAGGTAACCCCTACAGTTCACCTAGAGGACGTAATAAATACCCTAATAGAAAACAATGAAATCCTAACTGGCAAGCTAACCAAAAAGCAAAAGATAATCTATACAGAATACCAAAAATTAAAGTCCTATAGAAAGGTAGTGGAAGCCAACAAGGATAGATTCACCGAAACCATCGGAGGCATAAGTCAGAAGCTAAATAGCGCCGAATACTTCACTATACAAAGAAATCAGGAAGTAATTGAAGGTCTCATCAATTTACTGCTGTTAGAAATAAAAAGAAACGCAGAAGAGATATAACTTTAAGCACGCTTTATAACTAAAGCCTTATTAAACCTCTTAGCCTGTTTTATAGCCTCTCTAGCTAAATAAAAGGAGGGGCCATCCAACTGATTTACCGTTAATTCAAAATTCCTTATAGATACAGGCCCTATACCAATACCACAATAAAAATCTATTTCACCCAGTTGCCTATGAAAAAACTGCAGTATCCTACTATAATCACTATTATACCTAAGGAGACCTTCCCACTCATCTCCTATGGTAATAATAAAGGGCGCCACTATACTATGAGAAAATAAAATATTAGCAGCCTTCAGCATATCAATAAGCCTATACTGAATTTTTTCACGATTAATAAGCTTTCTAGACCTTTTCAAATCACATATGATAGTCATATATTCCAACTATAACACCTCGATAAAAGTCATGGAAAACCTTAAAACAATGAAAGCTTAAAACGTTGGAAACTTGAAGTAAATAAAACATATAGTACTTAAAAAGTCTTCTTGTTACATAGACGAATAGTCAAAACAAGAGTTCACATTAGATGTTTATATTTAAACATAAACATCATCTGTGTTTAGTTGTAAAACTTAACGTGTATATCATAAAAGCTGGCGTTCACATCTTTTAATATTATGTCTTTTAATACTATCATATAGAAAAGTTACAAATAAGTGCTTACAAATCCTGAAAAATTATATTTCAAGCAATTTTACTCCAAAGGATTTTACTTTAAATAATTGTATTATAAGCAATTATACTTTAAGTAATTTAAAAATATTTACTGATTGAAAAACTATTAAGAATGAAAAAATCTTAATATGGATTTAAAAATTTTAACAGAAGTCCTCCTCCAATTCCTAATACTGTGCTCATTAAGGTTCCAATCAAATAATATTCTACAAAATCCCTATTATCTAACTCCCTAAATCTAGCCAAGGATTTAGCAGTAAATACAAAACTTATAGCAGAATAGGCTTCGTTTATTACCAAGGTAAGAATGATAAATCTTTCAAAGATGCCTATATAATCGCTGGATATTGGGGACGGTTCAATAATTCTGGTACTACCTTCTTCTGTCCAAGTAGCTCTAGAAGTTAGCCTCAAAGCGTTAATTATGCAATTTATGGCGTATCTGCCTCCGAAGCATGTAAGGGTATATACAATTAAGTAATTTAAGATGCTGATAATAGAGGGACGGTTCAACAATAATAGTGATATATCAAACTTAGCCTTAGTAGAATGAGTGATAAGCTGCAAAAGGCCTCCTCTTTGGATATCAAAATGATAGTAAAACAATAATATTGTAGAAAAATGAAGAATCTGATCGGTGATGAAAAGCAAAGTTTCCTTCCATCTAGTCATAAAGGTCAAGTATATTTGCTTAAGGTAGCTTCCACTCTTTTTCTTTCTAATGAAGGCATCTGGAGAAATCATTTCATTCACAGATAGAGAGCTTTTAGTGAAATCTATAAGAAAATGGGTTAAGCCTATACAAAAACTAAAGGGCAGAACTGTGGAAGGCTTGTACCATAAAATTAATATAAGAAATAGGAAAATAACCACATTTAATGAGTGTAAAAGGTTAGCCTTTAGTCTTTGCATTAATTTACGACTTTTTCTTTGAGTTGTTACAAGATTGCTTTGAAAAATAAAGTCTGTTAAACAATGAGATAAAATAGCAAGCTGTAAAAACACCACTTTTGTATCCTCCGAATAAACAATAGCATAATTATGGGTTCAATTAATGTGCCCATTCCATTAACCGAGTTTAACTTATATTAGCTCAAAAGGATTAAATTTTTATACTTATGAGATATATAAGCAAACTATAAAATGGAATCTAATATATTATATAACAAATATTGCCATATTTAAAGGGTTGAAAGTATATTATTTATAGCTTATATGAAGCTTAATATTTATTCCAAAGGTCTTTTTATATTATTAATCTATAAGCTTATTTATTTTAGTCGAAAAATGATGTAGAATAGAGTTGATTAGTTGTTTTTGAAGTAGTGTATGGTGAAATTTTCATAACGAAATTTTTATAATGAAATTTTATAAAATGAGGATGAACAGATTATGAGAAAGTATAACATATTAAGAATAGGTTTTGCAGTTGCTTTGTCTTTAAGCCTTCTTGGATGCTCCAAAAAAGACAATGGAATTAAGGACTATACTACCATTGATGCCAAGCTGATAAAAAATCTTGCGGAGGACTATGTAGCATCAAGTAGCTCTAGGAAGGTTATTTATAATGGTATTGATGAGAGCTACACAGAGTTTAATGGGAATAAGAATTTAATGCATGTATACTCTAAGGGAGTTGAAGAAACTACCATACTGTATAATGCTCAATTTACAAATGGTAGTGCAAAGGTAGTCATAGTAGATCCCGAAGGAAATGTTACTGAGCTGGTTAAAAATAAAGGGGACGGTTCAAAGAAAATCCTACTACCAGCAGGTAAATCAGTTATTAAGTTGTTGGGAAATAAGGCTACAGGAAATATAAAAATTCAAATACCTAGTGTAAATTCAGATTTAATATCCGATGATGCTGGCCTTATTGATGATGGGGAACACCTATTTTATAAATATGATTTAAATGATAAAAATCAGCTGGCTATCCGAATTGTAAGAGTAGAAGTTGTGGATAGTAAGATAGATAAGCTTGCCCAACTTAACTTGAATGGCAAGCTTGTTAATGGAATAGCTGTCATGTCATATAACGATGACGGCTGGGGTAACTCTGGTACGGTAGAAGTAAATCTTCAGGAGGAGTTGCTTATAAAAATTGAAATTAACAACAGCAAGTTTCCATCCGCTGATTGGGGAATTGAGGAAGGTATTTTTGCTTCAAATGATATGCAGTCAACAGATTTTATAAAATAGAATGTTGAAATTTGCTATTTAATAGGACAAATTAGGGTTTATTATAATGATTAGTGATGTTTTTGTACATACAATAAAGATGGACATGCAGTTTTTATGAAAGCTTAGCGAAAAATAAGGACCTCTTGCTTTTGATATTCCAGCAAGAAGTCCTTTTTGATTTTAGCTTGTATAAGAAAGTTGAGGCAGCTATTCTTTAAATACCTTTCTGTAGTAATCTGTTTCTAGTATTTTTGTAGAAAAGTAGAATTTACTGTCAACTAGGCTAGATATGTTTTTTCTGTAGGAGCTATCTACGGTGACTCCTGGATTTGGAGTGAATTCTCCAGTAACTGAATTGTAGCGGCCTTTACTTGTGATAAAGCTCTTGTTGGCAAAGATTACTAAAGGCTCTGAGTTAGAGAAGACATCTGTACCCATGAGAAGTCTTGAATCATATTCTAAACCTAGTAAGTTTGATAGGGTAGGTATAATATCAAGGCTAGAAATAGGTTTATCAATTGTTTCTGGGGTCATTCCTTTAGTATAAAGTATGAAGGTGCTTTTGTAGAGCTCAAAATTTTTCTCTATTGAATGTCCAGCCAATTCTTCAAGGGCGTCATGCTCTAAGCCGTATGGATAATGGTCCGGACTTAAAGCTATTAATGTATTTTCCGCTACACCAGCCTTTTCTAGCTCCTTTAACAGATATTCCAAAGCTCGGTCTAATTCTATTTGAGTAGCTAGGTAGGCTTTGACAGATTCTGAATAAGGAAGGTCCTTCACATATTCCCTATTCTTGCTAGCCATGCTATTACCGGAAAAAGTGTAAAGCATATGTCCGCTAACGGTCATATAATATGCATGGAAGGGTTCATTGCCTATATATTCATGAACAGTCTTTTCCATCATTTCAAGGTCTGATTCTGGCCAAGTGTTTTTAACTGTTAGACCCTGTCCAACTGCCTTATAATTATAACCCATATTTGGGTGGGAAAGATCTCGGCGATAATAATTATAAGTATGATTGTGATAAGCGTTAGTAACGTAGTTTAACTTTTTTAGCTGATTACCCATGGCAAAGGGCATATAATTGTTGGCAGATTTATAGAAGCTCCATACACCACTTTTAGGTAGTAAGCTTGTACTAGCCACATATTCCCCGTCAGAAGTACTAACGCCCCATAGAGGATTATAAAAATTAGTAAACTTGTAGCCCTCGTTGACCATTTTATATAAAGTTGGTGTTATATCTTGTCTAACTGCATAGGTTGAAAAAGCTTCTGCTGTTATAAAAATAAGGTTATATCCTTTATATTTACCTGTGTACTCATTTTTTTCGCTAGGAGGTATACTCTTAAAATATTTATGCATATTTTGAATTACTTCGTTATTTTCCTCAGAAATTAATTTATCGAAATCAATGGGCATAATATTATATTCTAAGGGCTTATCCTTAGGATTGTCAGTATTATCCTTCAAAGGGTCATCGTTATTGGAAATTGGCCCCAAATCTAAAAAGTCATTTTTCAAAGTAGGTGACCAGCCAGTAGCAAGTCTTTGTAAGTCTAATCGCATAGTAGTAATAAGGCCCAGCTTATTAACTGATAGAAGAGGTAAATTGCTGTCAAAATATAAATCATAGGCTGAATTTTGACCCTTATCTCCAAAATAAATTGCTGCTACTGTTGAGAAGTGAGAAATGATAAGAAGGCCCAATACTAAACTTCTGAATCCCCAACCTATTCTATTTTCATCAAAAAGCTTCTTTCTCAATATTACTAATAATATAGAGGGGAGTAATAGAATAATTACCCAGTAAATATTTTTCAACGTAACGGTCAAGATATCTTTCCAAAATTCAAAAACTTGTTCAGAATTACCTGCTGAATATAGGGTATAAAAGGTTTTGAAAAATTTATAATAAATTAATTGAGATGAAAACACTATACCTAGAATAAACATACTAAAAAAACTAGTAATCCATTGAAATTTACCTTTAAAAAAGGAGGAGAAAATAAAAAGTACCATTGCTAAGCATAGAGAAAAAGCAAAAGAATAAATTAAAGCAGAAGAAAAAAGGTTATCTGAGCTATTTAGTCTTAATATAAATTCCATGGAAAATAGTGTTAGGGTCAAATAGATCAATAAAATTATAGATTTTGTGTTCTTTTTCATAATTAAAGCATCCTTTCGTAAAACTAGTTATCTTATGTTAAAATATAATGTAACCATGACTTATTACTGTTGCGTAAATCGGATTATATTAAGTATACGAAATATGTTGTCCAAAAATTCAACAAGTTAAATAATTATTAATACATAGAGGTGTTTATTAATTTGTAGGAAGAAAAATCAGTAACAATGACTATTAATGAGCCCAAATAATAGGCTAGTTATACCCCCTAAATGGAATATTGGTTTTAATAATATTTCAATAAGTAAAAGTACAGTGAAGGAACTTTTATACTTGCAAGCTGCAAAAAAATGTCATAAAATATATATGGATAACAAAATAAGGAATAGGGGGTAAAAAATGAAAAATACAAGGCTGCCATTAATAATCCTAATTGCCATATTACTTGGAATAGGATCCTATTTTATTTCTAATAGATATCACAGCCGTGCAAATAAGCTACAAGCAAATAATGATAAAAGTACCAATGAAAAAGTAGAAAACCTTAAATTTCAAAGCTTTTACAGTAATGATTTAAAGAATATACATAAATTACGAATTAGTAACAGCAATGAAGGCCTTTCCTTAGAAACCACCGACCAAAGCAAAATAGAAGAATTTATAGACTTAATGAATGGGACAACCTTTACACTTGAAGATAATCAAGAGGAATCAGAAGGGACAACCTATTATGTTGATTTAGTAGAAAATGAAGCCGAAAGTAAGTGGTTTAGAATAAACTTTCCAAGGATAAAATTTATAAATTATTCTCCTGGTAATGACATAAAGAGTAGCCAATATTACAAAATGAATGACAGTGATGAAATAATGAAAAAGATTGAGGAAATGTATAAGTCGCTGAAGTAAAGGGACGGTTCAATAAAATCCATATATGGATTTTATTGAACCGTCCCCTTGACTTAGGATATAAAGTAAAGATAATTGATATAGAAGCAACAGAAAAAACAAAGAAATTTAATAAAAAACTTAATAAAAAACTTAATAAAAAACTATATAAAAAATAAAACAGTAGAACATATCGGATAGAAGAACATAGCAGAGAAAAGGAGGAAGGTTATGAGAAACATAAAAATGCTAATACAATATGATGGCACTAGATATAAGGGCTGGCAAAAGCAAAAGGCAGCAGATCAGACCATACAAGGGAAATTAGAAAATGTATTATCAAAAATGACTGGTGAGGAAATTCAGGTAATAGGTTGTGGAAGAACAGACGCAGGTGTTCATGCTGATAATTACATAGCCAATTTTCATACAAACTCTGATATGACGGTGACAGAAATAGTGGAGTATTTAAATCAGTATCTTCCAGAAGATATTGTAGTAAAATCTATAAAAGACGCCAGTGAAAGATTCCATGCAAGGTACAATGTTAAATCAAAAACTTATGTTTATAGAATTAACAACAACAAGTATCAAGATGTATTCAATAGAAAATATGTTTATCATTTCAAAGAGAATTTAGATTTAGAAGAGATGAGAAAAGCGACGGAGTACCTAATAGGAACCCATGATTTTAGAAGCTTTACTAATTTGAAATCTAAGAATAAATCTACAGTGAGGACTATTAATTATATAAATATAAAAGAAGAACAAGGTAACATAGAAATAGAGGTTAACGGAAATGGATTTTTGATGAATATGGTAAGAATAATCGTCGGAACTCTTTTAGAGGTAGGTACCGGAAAACTAAAGGCAGAGGATGTGGATGTAATATTGAAGGAGAAGAAAAGAGCAGAGGCAGGACCTATTGCTCCAGCAAAAGGCTTGTGCTTAAAAGAGGTAAATTATTAGGGACGGTTCAATATCTTTAATAGCTATTAACTAATACAGTAGCGAGCAAGAAAATATGTTTTTTAGTTGATTGAATCAATGCAAAATTGGCAATAATCTAGAAAAAACGAAAGGATATGATTATTATGCCAAGAGTTGCTCGTGTTAAAAATGAACATGGAATTTATCATATTATGGTGAGAAGTATAAGCGATGTGCCTCTTTTTAGAGACTCTGCTGATAAAGATAAGTATTTGCAATTAATTAAGAAATATCAAGATATATACCTATTCAAGGTATATGCCTATTGCTTAATGACCACTCATGGTCATATGGCTATTGATTGCTGTGGAGCTGATATTAGCAAGATAATGAAGTCGATAAACCAGAGTTATGCAGCCTATTTTAACAAAAAATACAATAGACATGGTCATGTTTTTCAAGATCGCTTTAAAAGCGTACTGGTACATAATTACAAATATTTGCTAGTTCTTACCGCCTACATACACAATAATCCTAAGGATATAAATCAATTTAAAAATTCTGTAGAAAAATATAAGTATTCAAGCTTTGGTACATATCTTGGACTTCATGGTAATAGGTTTAATATACTTGATACTAACTATATTTTAAGCTTTTTTGGCAAGAAAATAAGTAAAGCAAGAAAAGCTTATTTGTCGTTTGTTAAGCGAGTGCCGACTTTAGATGAGAAAGATGAGAAGATTGATGTAGAATTTGAAGCAGAAGGTAGTCAATGCAGAAATGAAAGAAAGATATTAGTACGGAATATAAGTCCAGAGGAAGTCATAAATTTTATCTCAAAATATACTGAAAGCAATTTTAATATTCATGTCAAATTTAATCATAAGCACTCGAAAGAAAGAAGCTTATGCGTCCTTGTTATGCGTAGCTTGTGCAATTTTACCCTGAAGGATATATGCCATTTTATTGGAAATATAACCATAGCTACTGTTCGGCAAATGTGTGAAAGAGGTTATAAATTAATAACTGAATGTAATCAATATAAGACGTTAATAGAGGATATGATAGCAGAATATTATTCAAGTTAAAAAATTTTAAAAAATAATGAATTTTTTCTGATTTTATACGGAAAAAGTAGACAAGCTTTATTGGTTTTATGAATCAAGTGCTAATGCTGGTATTGAAGGCAATAGGATACATGTTACATTTGGCAAATTGTGTTATTGTTACTTATTAAAACACTTATTAAAACAGATAGAAATTATCCTAGAAAATTAGATTTTTGAGAGTTTAATAACGGATATTCAGGAGTCACAGCTTGCAAAATCACACCTTAAGAAATTCCTGTTATAAAGATTGAACCGTCCCCATATTTTAAATTTTTGTGAACCGTCCCCATTTAATTAAAAAAAGGAAATTAAGCACTTTATGTAGAATTATGTTTCGTGTAGAATTATATGTAGAAATATGTTATAGAATAGTTACTTTAGTAATCTTAGTTTTATATCCTAATTTTTTATAAAATAGTTTTTATGTTATTACCAATAGATTAAATGAAAGCTAGTAAGAAGCAGCATAAGCTAGTAAGAAAACATCATAAGCTAGCAAAAAATCAAAAGTAAAACCATAACTAGTGATTGTAGATAAACTGTTGATGTAAGTAGTGTTGATGTATGTAGTACTAAACTCTTAGTTGGCAATCAAGGTCGGTGTAGTTTCCTATAAGTCATATAAGTAGTGAAAAGATTCAAGTAGGATTCAAGTAATGTGTAAGTGTGTAAGTGTTCAAGTGAGTATAGA
>Ga0209537_1000858_pt1 | contig 36099 bp, 38 predicted proteins | sample BioPla4DNA1_FD_187698 | JGI IMG/M metagenome (GOLD analysis project Ga0209537, IMG submission 187698) | Biogas fermentation microbial communities from Germany - Plant 4 DNA1 (SPAdes) (version 2) | ecosystem: Engineered > Bioreactor > Anaerobic > Digestate | place: Bielefeld, North...
CGGTATTACAGTTTTAGAGGGATTATATTTAAGGGACATTGAGCCTGGGGAATACCTTCTTTGTGCCCTACCATTGAAAATAAAGGGGGCAGAGGGAGCTCCAGCTAGAGCGGTGTTAATTGAAGGATTAGTTTAAAAGTATAAAAAAGCCCCTATAGAGCTGCTAGGAATACAAGTCTAACAGCTCTATAGGGGCCTGTTTTATGTGTTAATATAATTAATTTTTTAAGAAGTTAAAGATTATTAAGGCGTCTTATTAACCCACCATAAGATATTCATCAAATTCAATATTTTGTCCAGAAAAACTTATAAGCATACCTTTTTTCAAAATCAGATTTTTTTATTAATACAGGCTCTGAGATATACTTTTTAGAGTCTTTATTAAATTGCACCGAATAATACTTTTTTTCAATGCCAGTAACTTTATTAATAGGTCCACCTGTAGTTTCTGTATTATTTGGTTGGGGAGTACTCTTCTTATTCATTATCGCATAACTGAGCAATATCCTCTTTATAATGAGAGGCTATAATTAATAGCTTCCCCTTATCCCTTTCCTCTAAAAGAATCTTTCTAACTTTATTTACAGACTTTTCATCCATTGCATTGAGAGGTTCGTCTAAAATTAATATGCTTGGGTCTTCAATTAATGCAAGAGCAACAGCTAGTCTCTGCTGCATACCAAGAGAGTAATTTCTAACCTTCTTTTTATCATCAGGATCCAAGCCAATGGATTTTATTACTTCCTTGATTCTTTCATCACCAACCTTGTCCTTATATGAAGCAATAATTTTTAGGTTTCGGAAGCCATTGTAGTAGGGTATAAAATTAGGCCTTTCAATGATTGTACCTACATCTTGCAAAAATCCATTACAGGGTACATCATCTATTGTTCTTTTTAAGGGCAATGTAAAATGAAAATAGCGATATTGATAGAAATCCAATAAATACTCTTATCATAATAAGTAAAAAGGCTATTGAAAATGGGTAGTTGGTTGCTGTTTTGGGTATATTTAATAGTGTCTGCTGATTGGAGGGAACTGTAGCATATATTTTAGACATTAATTGATTTGGCCATGAAAAGTTAAATAATTTTGCTTGGAACAATGAAAATACAATAGTTAATAATATAAACCAAATCAAAAATGTAAGAATATACAAGGCTATTAATTTAACAGTATTAATAAAAAGTTCTTTTCTATTTTTATTTACAAGATATATTTGCTTTGTTAGATAGGGCTCATCGATTATATCTGGAATTAAAAGAATAAGTCCAATCATTAAATACTTAGCATATATCTCGAAATAAGAAAAAATGTGGATTATGAATAAAGGCACACTTATTTGATTTTCACCAGTGTTACTAATACTATATGATACAAGTATATCTAACTCTATATTAATTGCATAAATAAACAATATTGAAATTAGTGAAATTTTTAATATAACTGCAGGAGTTTTAATTTTACCTAATAAAACATTTCTATATTTCAAAGCTTAATCCTCCTAGACATTTAGTAACATAGTATCCTAATTGATTGAAAAGAGAGTAATTTAAGTAAATAGCATAACCATTTATATCCATTAAGCCTGTCAGTTTTTCCTTAGCTATATATAATGTGTCCTCATAAAGTCTTAGGCTCAACACAGATAGACCATAAATTAGCATTCTGTTATCTGTAAATAGTGATATCATAAATCCAATGTAGGAATAACATATGCCTAGAAAAAAATAATATAAAGCTAACAAAAAGTACATAACTTCATTCTTCTAAGGTTGATATATGAGCAAATTGTTAATAAAGTATTATCATATTGTTAACAATATGTCAAACAATGGATAATAATAATTTTTATGACAAATAAGATATATAGGAAAAGAAGAAGTGATAGTTAGAAAGTTATAAGAATTTTAGATAAGGCCAGAAGAGTTAATAATCAACTATAAAAGAGGCCGCGAAACAAGGTATAATTATTTCCTATGTAATCTTGATATGGCTAGATTTTAGTCATATAATAAAAAATGAGGTTTTTGAAAGAGTTTCATAACAAGTATATAAGGCATATTTGCTTCCATGGCGCAGCTGGTAGCGCAACTGATTCGTAATCAGTAGGCCAGGGGTTCGAATCCCCTTGGGAGCTTTAGTGACAGCAGTAAAATCAAGGCTTTTGAAGTCTTGATTTTTTTGCTCAAAAGATAGTTTGATTTACACACACTTTCCATACATAAAACACTTGCGACTTGCTTCTTACATAGTTATGTATTCCTGGTTTATAGTGTGTAAGTTTTAATGGTAAATGACTATTAAAGGAGCAAATAAGCTAATTTGACATATAGTAAAGATTGTTGTTATATATAATATATAAGTAAAAATAAGGGCTATTGCACTAATACTGATATGTTAGTTGTGCAGTAGTCCTTTTTAGTTTAAAAATTCAGCTTTTATAAGGTATTTCCTACTTAGTTCAAAAGATATTATAGACACAAAAATTTGTATATATTAAGATATTTAGGAAAGGATTTTTTAGTAACATTCGTTATATTTTACATATAGGAGTGATTAAAATGGCAATATTATTTTATAAAATTTCGGATAAATATGGGTGTTTTTCAAACTTTGCACCATACGGCTTTGAGTATGATGGCTTATACTGGGCAACTAGCGAGCATTTCTTTCAAGCACATAAATTTGTTGGTACAGAACTTTTTGAAAAGGTAAGATTAGCAAATTCACCTATGGAGGCAGCTAACATAGGGCGGGATAGAAGAAACCCCTTAAGAACAGACTGGGAAGAGGTAAAGGATGATATTATGAGACAAGCTGTACTTTTGAAATTTACAGCTCATGAAGATATCAAGAAGATTTTGCTGTCCACTGGTGATGAGGAGATTATTGAAGCTACTACCTCCGATTACTATTGGGGATGCGGCAGTAATGGTACTGGTAAAAATATGCTAGGAAAGATTTTGATGGAGGTTAGAAGTATATTAAGAGAGAAAAATCTTTAATAGCTAATGAGCTTGGTGTTGGGAGAAGATTGTTTATAACTATATTAAAGTATGAACTTGTTATAGCTAGAAAGCCTAAAATAGCTAAAGTTACGGGAGTATCCACAGATTTGATTACATAAATCTGTGGATACTTTCATTAGTTTTTAAATAAGATATATAACGGCCTCATATGGTTTTAGTAGACCTATGACGTTAGTGTCATAATTGCTGATTAAGGTTCTGGGGTTGCTTAATAATAATTCCTCAGGTGCCTCGTATAATTGCTTGTCTTTTGTAAAATTGCAGAATACATAAAGTCTATTATTGCCTAGTCTTCTTTTGTAGGCAAAAATTTTTTCGCTGTCTTCTAGCAAGGGTACAAAGGTTCCGTATACAATAATGTCATAATTATGACGAAGCTGTATCAATTTCTTGTAATAATTATAAATTGAAAGGGGATCGTTCTTCTGGTTTTCTACGTTTATTTTATCATAGTTATCATTTACCCTTATCCAAGGAGTTCCAGTTGTAAATCCAGCATTTTTGCTGCTATTCCACTGCATAGGAGTTCTGGCATTATCTCTACTTATACATTTCAAGTATTTCATCATAGTATCATGCTTTACCCCAAGATGATGTACCAATTTATCGTAGGCGTTAAATGTTTCTAGGTCTCTATATTCATTTAAGTCCTCGAAATTTGCATTGGTCATGCCTATTTCTTCTCCTTGATAAATATAGGGTGTTCCCTTCATCATATGAAGACAAGTAGCTAGCATTTTAGCGGAAAGGGAATGATACATTTCTGAATCATCTCCAAATCTAGAAACAGCTCTTGGCTGGTCGTGATTGCTCCAGAAAAGACAATTCCATGCCTTTCCCTCCAGTTGAGTTTGCCATTTTATAAATACTTCTTTTATATGCTTTAAAGGAACCTTTTTATCTGTCCATTTGCCATACTTTTCGTCCTGAATATCTACATGTTCAAATTGGAATACAGAATGAAGCTCCTTACTATTATATCCTGCATATTTTACAGCCTCATCTATGGTAACTCCAGTTGCTTCTCCAACAGTCATAATATCGTATTTAGATAAAACTTTTCCGTACATTTCCTTTAGATAATCATGCACATGAGGACCATTAATGCAATATGGAGACAAATTACCGTAAATACCGTCCTGAACCTCACCGTCAGGTAAATCTGGATGCTTTGATATTAGACTTATAACGTCCATTCTAAAACCAGCTACACCTTTATCAAGCCACCATTTCATCATGTCAAACACTTCTTCTCTTACCTTGGGGTTATCCCAGTTAAGATCTGGTTGCTTCTTTGAAAAAATATGCAAGTAATACATATCAGTAGTTTTATCATACTCCCAGGCTGGGCCGCCAAACCATGAACCCCAATTATTAGGGGGATTGTCCTCTTTACCTTCTCTCCATATATAATAATCTCGATAGGGGTTATCTTTTGATTTTCGGCTTTCTATGAACCATGGATGCTCATCTGATGTATGATTAACTACCAAATCCATAACTATTTTTATATTTCGCTTATGAGCCTTTTCTAAAAGCTCGTCAAAGTCTTCCATAGTTCCAAAGTCTGTCATAATTTCTTTATAATCGCTTATATCGTAACCATTATCGGTATTAGGGGACTTATACATAGGACAAATCCACAGAATATCTACTCCTAAGTCGCTTAAATAATCTAGCTTTGAAATTATTCCTTGTATATCACCTATTCCGTCACCATTGCTATCATAAAAGCTTCTAGGGTAAATTTGATACACAATACTTTCTTTCCACCATGCTCTTTCCATTCCTTATCTCCTTTACAAAAGCAAATATTTATAGCTCTATATAAACCAAAGACCATATTTCTAAATAAGGTACTTCAAATCGTATAAATTTTCCTTTATCATTAGTTAAATAAGTAAATTCCAAGGGGTAGCTTTTTGTATCTCCCTTATCTGGGGAAGCATAATATACCCCTTTTATATCCTTGTCAACATGGACTGTGAATTCTAGCTTTTCCTGAGGTACTGGTTTATCCTTACCCTTATTCCACAAGTCATCCTTACAACCACATAGATTAACCATGCTAATACACTTGAAGTCTTCATTTTCACGAATATTGAGCCAAACCTTATCAGCTTCACCGTAGCTGCTCCAGTTATCAAAGCTACATTGATACTCATAGTTGTCCCATCCAATATGGGTCATGGAAACATCCTTCATCCTATCGTTGTAGAAAAGATTCATATAACGTATCATAAAGTCATAATAATTTCTCATAACTGTTACTTGTTCTGGCTGTAAAAATGAATGATCAACATAATAGCCTTGTGTCAATACAGCATTTTCTTCACCTAAAAGAAGATGATATCCTCCATTTGAAACAATGGCTGCAGTAAGAATATATGCTGCATAACCAGCTCTCTTACTATCCTCCAAGCGGAAGGGTGCTAAATAAGCTGCAAGTATTACTGGCTTCTTATTATCACAGGCAGCTTTTGCATCAGAAATAATCTGCTTAATGTGCAAATATCTGTTGTAAGGGTTCCATACTTCAATATATATGGCTGACTGGTTGGCTTTTGACACAGGAGCAACGGGCCAATTGCCTACATTGTTAAAAATCAAGTAGGTATCCTTATCACAATGGCTGAGGGCAGCTTTTGTGTCATCAATTAAAGAAGCAAATTCTTCATCCAATCTCACAAGTTTGCTTTCACCTTTATATTTAGAATAGGCAGTTTTGGGGAAGCCATAGGTGTCCATATGAATACCTGAAAAGCCTACTTCATCTATAGCTCTATGATACTGTTCTATGATGTGCTGATGCCAAGGACATTCCTTTAATATGTTCATAATATAGAAAGTATCAATAAACTTGAAGACATCTCCACAGCTTGTATAAAAAGCCCAGTCTGGATGTTTTTCATAAAATTCTTTGGATGCGGCATAGATAGCCCCATAAGCCATGGAGTTCATTCCAAGGTCTTTAGCTGTTTGTATTTTTCCTTTAACTGTATCTAAGTTAATCTCCTTGCCCATCATATCCTTATAATGAGTTGTAGGAGCTACCAAATTATCGTGACGATAGGACCAATCATAAAATTGAACCATATTGATATGAAATTTCCTCAAACTTTCAATGTCTCTATGGTTCTCTCCATCTTCCAATTTAAAATCACTTAAAAAGCCATATCTCATTGATCTTTCAACCTTATCTACAACATCAAAAGCAGTTTGTGCCATGAAAGTCTTGTTTATAGAATCTATTATAGAAAGGTCTACACCATACCCTGAGAAGGCTGTAGAAAAACCTTCTAAGGGAATTATATTAACTCCATTTTTCAGTGTACAGGACAATTTTTTTATTAACTTATTAAGATAGGAGATTTCAATCTCAGCTTCATATATTTCTTCATTATCACAAAAAAGCTCTGCAATCAAATTTATCTCTTGGTTTGTTAAATACTGTGATTTTTCTGGATATAAATCTATTTTCATAATATAGGCCTCCTTATCCTTTTATTGCTCCATCCATTAGGCCCTTCATTAGGCTTTTCTGGAAAATTAAAAATGCTATGATTACAGGAAGAATAGCAATCAATGCAGTTGCTGCCATTAGATTCCATTTAGCTCCTGCAAATTGTTGAAAATAAACTGAAAGAGCTTGAGGTACATTATGCTTTGACCTGTCTTGAAGGAAAAATACTGCTTGGGAGTAATTGTTCCATATTCCAAATCCGTTTAAAATAACAACTGCTGATATAGCTGGCTTTAGTAAGGGAAAGATAATCTTCCAAAAGATTTTATGCCAAGAGCATCCGTCTATTATAGCTGCTTCTTCAATTTCAACTGGTATAGATTTTATAAAGCCTGTAAATACGAAAACCGCCTGAGGAATTGATAATGTAGCACATACAAGGGCCATTCCCCACAAGGTGTTAATAGCATTCAGTTTAATCATCAGTGTATAAAGTGGTACTGTGTTAATAATACCTGGTACCATCATACAGCAAAGCAAGGTGCCATAAATTCCTTTATTAAACTTAAAATCAAAGCGTGAAATGGCGTATCCTGCCATAGCACCAAGGATAACTATTAAGGCTACTGATAGAAGGGTAATAATACCTGAATTAATCATAGCTCTGCCAATGTTGGACTTAACCCAGCCTTCAGCAAAGTTGCCAAAATAAAATTCTGGAATAAACATATTTCCTTCGTATAGATTTTTCTTTGGTGTATTAAGTGCTAAAATAGTGAGAATTACAAATGGAGTAAGACTTAACATACATATAAAAGCGATAGCTGTATAACGTAATATTGTTGCTAGTTTTCTCATAATATCCCTCCTACTCCTTAGCTCTGGTTAATCGCAAGGAAATTATTACTGGTATCAATATAATAAAGAACATGATAATGGCTACTGCTGTGGAGTATCCTGTTTTGCTACCATAGCACATTCTCATAATATAAATACTTAAGGTTTCCGTCTGATACCCTGGTCCACCACCAGTCAAGGACATCACTACATCAAAGACAGATAAGGACCCTATAATGTTTGTTACAACGTTGATTCTAATAGATGGTTCTAATAATGGTAGAGTAATGTATTTAAACTGTTTTATACTGGATGCTCCGTCTATCTTAGCAGATTCATATAGCTCGTCAGGTATACTCTGTAGACCTGCAAGATAAATTACCATAGTCATTCCTGCATACTGCCATACATTTACTAAAATTAATACCAGCATAGTGCTCCAATAGCTGCTCATCCAATTTCCTAATCCTTGGGCCCAGCCTATTTTTTCCAGCATATGATGAATATAGCCTCTTCCTGGTTGAAGTAGAAGACTCCAGATATATCCCATGATTAAGGGACTTATGATTGCAGGCATATAAATAAACATTCTAGCAATTGATTTTCCTTTGAATTTGCTATTCATTAGCAAGGCATAGGATAGTCCTACAATGTTTAATAGAGGAGCACTGCCTAAAGCAAACAGTAAAGTGGTTCGAATATCTGAAATAGCCCTTTTATCCTTAAAAAAATCTATAAAGTTTTTTAAGCCTATAAAATTTGCCTTACTAATACCATTCCAGTCTGTTAGGCTCATTCCAATACCACGAAGCAGAGGATAAATAAAAAATATTAAAAACAGTAAAAATGCTGGTAAAGCCATAAAGGTGTGGATCCCTATTTTTTTTCTATTCATTCTATCCCTCTTCCTAATCAAAAGAGTGTTCAAAATATCCTAGTAAATAGGATTTTGAAGCACTCTTTCCTATCATTGTAAATTATTTTTGGGTTTAAAAGCCTTCATCCCAACTTTTTTCATAGCTTTGTGCAAAGCTTTCTGGAGTGTACTTATGTGCAAATAATTCTTGTACCATACGTCCGGCATCATCACCAGAGAATCCTGCAGGCTTCTCATTTGTAAATCCAATATTAACAGCCTTATCTAAGGCTTTATTTACTTCATCAACAATATTAGTAGGAGCCCATTGTGCCTGTACATCCTTAAAGGCACTTGGAGCCTTTAAAGCTTCACTATATTTCTTTTGATTTTCTGCACTAAATAGGAAGTTTAAAAACTCGATAGCTTCTTCCTTGTGCTCTGTTGTTGCAGAAATGGAGTATCCAGAATCTTCAGCGCTTAATACAACTGGTTCTGAATTTGGCATATAAGCTGGGTATGGAGTAAAGCCTATCTTGTCTGCGATATCAGGATTTGCTTCTAAAAGACTAGAAATTACCCACATTCCATTGCTGAATATAGCAGCTTTTCCATTTACGAAATCTTGTACACAGTTGTCGCTGTTTGCAGTTATAACGTCTTTATTAATTAAGTCCTTTTCCTGAAGCTCTAACATTTTTTCTGCAAACTTAGCCATAGGACCATCTGCTTCGCCAAAGCGTAATTTGCTTTTATCATTTTCTAGCATAGCTTTTTTAGCTTCTACTGTTCCAAGGGTTGACTTCAAATAGCCATGAGGAATAAATTCTATTAAATGTCCTAGGTGCCAAGCTTCACTACCGAAAATAAACCAAGGAGTAACCTCTGGTTTTTCTGTTTTAATTTTCTCTAAAACTTTAACAAAATCGTCCCAATTATCTGGGATGCTTACGTTAAGCTCATTGAAAATCTCTTTGTTATAGAAGAAGCCAGCCATAGTCATATTAGTTGCTATACGGTATTGCTTTCCGCTTTTAATGTCTGTACACGCTTCCTTCATTGCAGGTGATAAACGATCCCACCACTGGGATTGATCTGATAAATCTAGATATTTTCCTTCATCTACAAAGCCCTGTTCATAAGTAGTCATAATATCTGGAACTTCATTGGATGCAAATTTGATTTTAATAATATTACTTGCATCCTTCTGATACTCCTGAACAACTGTAATTCTGTCCTGAGAATTGTTGAAATCGTTGATAATTTCATTCATAACATCGATGGTTTCAATTTTTCCAGTAAATAGCTTTATGGTTACCCTTTTGTTAGACTCTTCTTTTTTATTTTCAGAAGAGCAGCCTGTAAAGATAGATAGTATAGTTGCAGCAGATAAGGTTAATGCTAATAAACGTTTTCTTTTCATTTAAATTACCTCCTTCTTGTATTCAGCATATCATCCGTCAATTTTATTTAAAATACCACAAGTTTTAGATTTAGGTACTAGTTCTTTGTATGGCTTTTGCATGCTATTGTTCTATATAATAGATTAACTTATAATGTAGCTATACTATTGCAAAGGTGGATTAGCAATATGAAAAAAACATTTTCTTTAAAAAATTTGAGCATTAAAACCAAACTTCTAATTATGATTTCTGCCTTAACTATAGGGATGGTACTTTTGGTATCAGTCTTAAATTATGGGTGGCACTCTAAGCAGGTAACCAATCAGACTATTAATCAAACTCAACAGATTATAGATCAAATTGGAAGCAATATTGATAATTATATTGATGAACTTTTCAGACTAACTCTTTCACCATATTATGATGATGAGATTATGTCTGAGTTAGAGCATGACGTATCTACTTCAGAGGACATATTATATAAAAAGAGGAAAATAGAAAGCTTTCTAGCTTCTGTTATGACACTTCCTCGAAATGAAATTTTAAGAGTATATATTTTAACAGATAAAGATATCTATTCTTACACCAGAACTCCTTACGAAATGAGGGATTTTTATACTTATAAAAAGTCTTCCTGGTACCAAGAGACATTGAAAACAACAAAGCCTGTTTTTATTCCCATACATGCAGAAAAAGCCTTTGGAGACAAACAAACACAGATACTTTCCATAGCACGGAAGATTCGAAGCAAGGAAAACAATGAGCTTACCTTAGGAGTAGTAAAGGTTGATGCAGATTATACTGGCATTAAATCTATATGTGATAAGGTTCAGTTTGAAGATAAAGGAGCATTATTTGTTATTAATGAAAACAAGGAAATCGTTTACCAAAACAATGAACTGGATGATAGAAACCTTTTAAATAAAATAACTTTTGAAAAGGATTATGGATACTTTACTAATATAATAGATGGTGAAAAATATATAATTAATATCGCTACCTTGGAAGATTCAGGGCTAAAGGTTATCGCAGTGAACTCCTTTTATGAGCTCACTAAAACCGCTAGGAAAAACTTAAGCAAATCTATTGCCTTAGTGTTGGTATGTGTAATATTATCAATTTTTATTTTGAAATTAGTTATAAAAGGATTTTTCCGTCCCTTATTTAACATTATTGATTCTATGAAGATTGTTGAAAATGGTGATCTTTCTGTTCAGGTTGAAGTGAAAAACAATGATGAGATTGGATATTTAGCTAGCTCCTTTAACAGGATGATTTTACGGTTAAAAAATAATATTGAAAAAAATACTCAATTGGTTAAAGAGGTATATGAAGCTCGTTACTTACATAAGGAGTCACAATACAATGCTTTATGTAGTCAAATAAAGCCTCATTTTCTGTACAATACTTTAAATACAATTAGCCTACTTATAAAGTGTGAAGAAAAGTCAAAGGCAGTATATAGCATTGAGAATTTATCTTATTTTCTTCGAGGTATTATGAATACAGACAAGGATATAACCTTAGCAACGGAGCTAGAAATTATCGAGTCCTATTTAGAAATTCAGCAAATCCGATACGGAGATAATCTAAACTATAATATACAAATAGATCCTGAATATTTATCCTACAAGATTCCGGCATTAACTCTTCAGCCAATTGTTGAAAACGCAATTATTCATGGATGTGAGCAGAAGCGTGGAAAGTCACAGCTTGATATTTATTCTAAAGTTGATAAGGAATATCTTATGATCTATATATGTGATAATGGAAAAGGTATGGATTCTTCTAAGTTTTCAAAGCTTTTGGAGAAATTTAACGAAACCACACCCTTTAGCTACAATGATAAAAATCCAGAGGATCCGGAGGTTGGCATAGGTCTTATCAATGTAAATAGGCGCTTAAAATTAAAATTTGGTTCTAAAGCTGGTTTGCATATAGTATCTGACCTTGGAAAAGGTACTACTGTTATTTTACGTATTCCAAAATAAAATAGAGAGGAGGATTTCCTTTATGTATAATGTATTAGTAGTTGATGATGAACAGATGATGAGGACCTATCTTTCACGAAATATTAATGAAATTTGTCCAGCTTTTAGGGTAACGGGTGTAGCCAGTGATGGCCTTGAAGCCATTGAACTTATGAAAAAACAGCATTTTCATTTAGTAATAACGGATATTCGCATGCCTGAAATGGATGGGTTGATGCTTGCAAAATATATACATGAATCCTCTTCTTCTACAAGGGTTATAATTATTTCTGGGTATGATGAATTTGAATATGCAAGAACCGCTATAAAATATCAAGTAACTGATTATCTTTTAAAGCCATTAAATGATAAAAATCTCTTGGAAGTGTTGAATAATGTAAAGGAACAGCTTGATAATGAGCTTAATAAGCAACCTTTATCTAGCAAGATACAATATAATAGGTTTTCTGATGAGGAACTTAAAGCAGCCTTGTTATCTGCTATTTTAAATAGAGACAATGACCTAGTACTTCAACTTTTTGGAATAATGGAGCAGCGATATCTTTCACTTATTGATTCCTATGGTGCTATTATGCTAATAACCGTTGATGAATTAGAGCTTTTATTGCTAGAAAAAGATGTCCCTGATCTTAGCACCTATCATCTGAAGCTCAATCAGTTTTGCCATGATTACTGCAAGGAGCATGATTATATATCTATTTATGAAGACCATGGATATACTTTGATTCTACTGGGAGCAGCTTCTGAGAATGAGTTAAAGAATCGGGTATATTTAATTTACGATGATATTGCAAAAATTGCTTCATCAAACCAATTGCCGTCAATTACCTGCTCCTGTGGTAGGTTTGTATCTGATATGATGGAGCTATCTCTATCTAAATCTGATGCTTACACTACTCTGGCATTAACCCTAAAGGACTTAAGACACCAATTTTTTCGGATTATTCTCGAACTCAGGAGGCCTTTCTGTCAGAATTGAATGGGGTTTGTGATAGTATTTATTCAGATTATGTATCTTTTGCTTCTGAAAAACTTTACTCAGATTTGAAGCTTTATTGCTCTTTTTTTGATAATGATCGAAGCTTTAAAGCATTACTTCGTTATGGTTCTTATCTTATAAGATATATAAGTTCTAGATCTAGTATAAAGTCTACTTATGTAAAGGTAGCTTTTAACGAGCTATATCACAGTAGAGAAAAATATCTTTCTTCTGGTGCCTTAAAGGAAGGAAATGAGCATGGTATTTTATTTAAGGTAGTGAGAGCATTAGCTGGTGATAAAAAGGTCACTATTATACCTGAAACAACACGGATAGCAGAAGAAGCGAAGCAGTATATTCTAGCTCACTATAACGAGCAAATTAGCCTTTCCATAGTGGCGGATAATATAGGAGTGAATGCTTCCTACTTGAGTGATTTGCTCCATAAGGAGCTTGGTGAACCATATTCAAAATATGTTTTACGTATCCGCATGGAGCAGGCTGCTAGGCTCTTAAAGAACAATCCTAATGAAAAAATTTACAATATAGCTCAAAAGGTTGGTTTTATAAGCTCAAAACACTTTATTTCTGTTTTTAAAAAATACTATGGAGTAACTCCAACAAGCTTTGTAGAAAAATTAGTAGATGAATAACTAGTTTATATCAATAAATTTACAGGAGGACATCATGCTGTGGAATTTTTCTCAGATTGCAGATTTGATTATAAATAATAAAAAAGAAAGGCTTCTGATAGAAGGGAGCTTTGGGCTAGAGAGAGAAGCTCAAAGAGTAACAGACTCTGGAGATTTGTCCTTAACTCCCCATCCTGAGGTGTTTGGAGATAAATGCAGAAATCCTCGGATAACTACCGATTTTTCTGAAAGTCAGATTGAGATGGTTACTCCAGTGTTTAACTCAGTGGAAGAGGTATACAGATCTCTAAAGGAAATTCAGGAGGAGGTGGAGGCAGGTATTGGTGAAGAGCTTCTCTGGCCCCTTAGTATGCCTCCTAGACTTCCAGAGGAGGATTTGATTCCTATTGCAAGGTTTCCTAAAACAGAAGAGTGTCAGGTTAAAGAAATATATAGAAAGGGCTTGGCCCTTCGTTATGGCAAGAAGATGCAAATGATATCTGGCATACATTTCAATTTTTCCTATAGCGAAAATATGATAGATTTTCTCTATGCTTATTGGAATGAAGGAGAGGATAAAAGGCAATTTAAGGATAAGCTTTATTTTGCAGTAGCTAGGAACTTTTTAAGGTACAGATGGCTATTAATCTACTTATTTGGAGCATCTCCTTCCTGTGACTACACCTATTACCCTGTAATATATAAACAGCTAGAGGAAATTGAAAAATGCTGGTTTGATTGTACTGGTGCCGTTGAAAATCTTGAGCAATATGCCACATCCTTGAGGGTAAGTAGATTTGGTTATACCGATACCTTTCAGAATAAGCATAATTTATATTTCAATAGCATGGAGGAATATAATAGGGAGCTTAGTAGAATTCTAGCCATGGAAAGTCCAGAATACTTGAAGCTTGGCCTATACAGAAATGGTGAACAGGTACAGCTCAATGGAAATGTGTTGCAAAGTGAAAGCGAATTTTACTCTTCTATTCGATTAAAGCAGAATGTAGGCAAGGGGGAAAGTCAGCTGGAAGCATTAACAAAGCGAGGGGTAAAATATTTAGAAATAAGAATACTAGACATAGATCCCTTCGAAAGAATTGGTATGAGCTTGGAGCAGCTGTACTTTCTACAGGTTTTTATGAACTATTGCCTTTTTGAAGGTAGCCAGTTTATTGCTAAGGATGAATATGAGCAAATGACGGCAAACCATCAGCTTACAGCTATCTTTGGCAGAAGGGACGATTTAATGTTGCACCACTATGATGGGCAAATGATTTCCTTAAAAGCCTTTGCAGAAAGCATGCTGGAGAAATGCCGTTATATTGCAGAGCTTATGGATAAGGCTTCAGGAACTAGCAAATATATGGATAGCCTTGAAAAGCAATCCTTGAAGCTGAGGGATAAAAGCTTTTTACCTTCAGAAAGAATATATCAGGAAACAAAGGCTAAGGGAGATAGCTTTGTAAATTTCGGTGTAAGACAGGCAAAGAAGAATATAGAAAGGATTTAAAGGAGTTGTTATAAAGATGATGGAAGAATATAAGGGACTAGAGCTTTCAACTCAGCTTTTAATTGCAGAAGCAATAAGGAGAGGCATTGATGTTAAGGTCCTTGATTTGGAGGATAATTTTATTCGGCTACAAAAGGGGTCAAAGGTTGAATATATAAAACAGGCAACTAGAACCTCTGTAGATACCTATATAGCCCCGCTAATTATGGAAAACAAGGAGGTAACAAAGATTGTCCTGAGAGAGCATGGTATAAGTGTTCCTAGAGGTATCAGTGTGAAGAATATTGAAGAAGCAGTAGAGAGCTTTTCTCAGTTTGAAGGTAGGGATATAGTGATTAAGCCTAAGTCCACTAACTTTGGCAAGGGGGTATTTATTTTAAAGGATGTGAAAGACCTTGAGGAATATAAGAAGGCAGTGGAACAAGCCTTAAGCTATGATACCATAATACTTATAGAGGAATTTATAGCAGGTAAGGAGTACCGATTCCTAGTCATAGGTGATGAAGTGGCAGGAGTACTGCATAGGGTTCCTGCTAATGTTGTAGGGGACGGAAGGAGTACTATTGAGGAGCTGGTTAATGAAAAAAATAAGAATCCTCTTAGAGGGGAAGGCTACGTGACTCCCCTTGAAAAAATAAAGCTTGGCAATGTGGAGAAGGAGTATTTAGCCTTACAGGGGAAGGATATAAGCTATATTCCTAAAAGGGAAGAGATAGTTTACCTTAGAGAGAATTCCAACATTAGCACTGGGGGAGATAGCATCGATTATACCGATGAGGTTCATCAGGACTATAAAGATATAGCTGTGCAGGCTGCTAAGGCGGTGGGAGCTAAAATCTGTGGCGCAGATATAATTATCCAGGATATTAAGGCGGCGGCAAGGGACGAAAATTACAGTATTATAGAATTAAATTTCAATCCAGCCCTCCACATACACGATTTCCCTTACAAGGGCGAAAACAGGCATGTAGAAAGAAAGGTTTTAGATTTATTAGGTTATTAAAAGAAGCTGTTGCATAACTAACAAGGATGTTGGTTGTGCAACAGCTTTTTAGCTTTGCTAATCCCTTTGCTGTCAGATAGCTTTCTTATCCTCGCTACCATTTAGCTTTACAGAAAGAATTGTAGCAAGCTGATTAATAGAAGTTGTTAGCTTATCTATCTTGCCCTCAATCCTGATGAGCAGATAGGCAGCAACGGCAATAGGAAAGCCAACATTTGCTATAGCCTTTATTAATTCCTCCATAGAAAAGCCTCCTTTCTTTTTAAATAGCAAGGGAGCCCTTAAAGCTTATAGGCATAAGGCTAAGGGCTGTTGCTTTAATATTAAATATGCAAATGGAAGTAGCCTTTAAATTTATAAATTGTAATATTTTAACACATGCCAACATATATCTAAAAGGTAGCTTCGAATTATTTGGTAACTTTAGGATAAGTTTTTTACTTCGAAGTACATATGCTGGCAACTCATAAGGAATTTGAGTGAAAGCCTTTATGCATATAAACCAATATATGATAAAGGAGAGATTCAAGATGGGTATTAAAAGGAAGCTGATAGCTCTTGTTATGAGCGTAATTTTGTTGCATGGAACTACTGTGTATGCAGAACCCTTATCTCAGCAGCTTCAAGAGCAACAAAAGCAGCTACAGGAGAACCGAGAAATATATAATAGTTTAGAAGCAGAAAAAGAGGCCATAGAATTAAAAATACAAAATTACGATGCACAAATTGAAGAGTTAATGATAAAAATTGAAGAAAATAAAGAAAAGATTAAGAAAACAGAAGGGCAAATTGCCCATATAGAAAAAGAAGTTAAGGTATTAGAACAGAAGATAGAAAAGGAAAAGGCTCTGATGGATAGACGCTTATCTAGTCTATATAAGAAGGGTACAAGTCAATATTTATCCCTAATCCTAAGCGCAGAAGGCTTAGGTGATCTTATTTCAAAAATGGATTCAATTAAAAGAGTATCAGACTATGATAAAGCGTTTATTGATAGTTATCAGAGAAAAGTAAACAGGTTAAATAAGGCCTCTGCAGAGTTAGTTGAAACAAAAAGACGATTAGCAGAGCTAAAAAGATCCGATGAAGAGAGAATATCGGTAATTAGTAATTCCATAAAGGAGCAAAAGAAGCTCATTGAAGAGCTAGAGGCAAAGCAAGCAATATATGCGTCAAGGATTACTGAATCTCAAAAGCTTGTAAATGAGACTCTTGCTCAGATGGAGCAAATGAATGGCTCAACTTCTAGACCAACAGCACAAAGGCCTATTTCTAGAGGTGGTGCTTCAGTTTCAAACAATGAGGTTCTTGCATATGCCTCTAGATTCCTAGGCACTCCTTACAGATGGGGCGGTACAAGTCCCGACACTGGATTTGATTGTTCTGGCTTTACCCAGTATGTATATGCACATTTTGGCATTCGAATAGGGAGAACAACCAGAGATCAAATAAAGAGTGGCGTTGCTGTTTCAAGGTCTGAATTACAGGTGGGAGATTTAGTGCTTTTCGGGAGAAATGGAGATCCTACTCATGTGGGTATTTATGCAGGAAATAATACCTACATACATTCTCCTCGTACTGGAGATGTGGTAAAAATTTCTGCTATGACCCGAAATGATTTCATAATTGGAAGACGCGTTAGATAGCAGAAACTTAAACTTCTTTCCAGCTTGGCTGGGAAGAAGTTTTGCTTTGAAAGGGTAAAGGGAGCTTTAAGAAAAATATGCCATACCCCCTTGAAAAATATAAAGGAAGTATTATATAATAAATATACGAACAAATGTTCTGAAAGCTGGGCTTTTATAGAGCTATAAACAAGCTACCAGCTTTTAAATATGTATAGGAGGGATTGGCTTTGAAGGTGCTAGCAAAACCTATAGATGTTGTAGCTTGGTTTACTAAAGACGGAACACCGAGACCGGTTAGATTTAGAATAACCAACGAAGAAGAAAGGGAAACAGTAGTAAAGGTAGATAGAATACTTCATGTAGATAGAGAAAAGCTGGCGGGTAACCATATGCTAGTATATAGGTGTCAAGGAACTATAAATGGAGTGGAAAGGGTTTATGAGTTAAAGTACGAGCTGATGACCTGTAAGTGGATTTTATTTAAAATCTAGTACATAGACAATGATAGTTAAAAATTTGTACTATATGTAATAATATGGTTGAGAATATATCTCTCCCTTTTTTTATTTGCAATTTTTTTAGAATATCTGCTAAAATCTCAATCTTTTTCTCATTTTATTTTTTAGGTTATCTCTAAAATAACTCTTGAAATTTATAAGCGATTTATGTTGTGCTTAATAAGCGAATATATATGATATAAAATAAAAATATTTATGGTGAAATTTTGTAGATTTATTTCTAGATTTTATAGGGGATTTTGTGTTATTATGTAGATACCACCTGCTAATAAAATTTTAAGTTTTTAAATAGGAGGAAGGGACCTTGCATAAAGAACTTCATTAGGCCCCTTAAGGTGGAATATGATTAACAACAAAGGAGCTAGCGAGGTTATGAAGTTTATAAAACCTAAAACCACTAAGAAAAAAGTTACATGGGAAATATCAGATAAGACTTTAACTATTTTAAATTATTATTCAAAGTATTCTCAGTATAGCGAAGAGGAAATAGTAGATATGTTTCTAGAGAATCTTCTGGAGGACGAAGGGTTTATCGAATGGATTAACAAGCAAAGGTACAAGAAAAGAATTGAAGCTATACTTCAAGACTGTGAGCTTGTTAGCCAAATGGCTGTTGCAGAGCCTAAAAGTCAGCTTGAAGAAGGCGAGAATGAATAGTTTTAATAAAATTATAAATAATTAATAAATTTTTGCACTCTGCAAAATTATCTATAATTTCTGCCCTCTCACCTCTGACATCTAAAAGTTGCTGAGTAGCTTTTGTTGCGATATTATAGGATATTATTTCGATATTTATGTGTGAATTATATTGATATAAATGAAAGATTAACTCTGAGAAATAACCTTAAACAATAGAAGATTTATTAAGGGGTGCAATTTGGGAATATATAGGATTGCTAATCTAATAGCTATAAAGGGTGGTGCAAGGAATGAATGTGAATCAAATGAAGGAAAAAATCAATAGCAGGGAATATGACTTTTTACGAGAGGATGATAGGTTAAAGAATAGGATAATCCTATTAACCACTGGAGGTAGCTATGCCTATGGCACAAATATAGCCACAGATGAACATGTTAGCGATTTTGATCTTAGGGGTATATATTTAAACTCACCAGAAGAAATATTAACTATGGATTGCCATGAGAAACCAGTTGAAAATCATGAATTAGATGTAACCATCTATCCTTTGGCTCAGATAGTAAAGCTACTTATAAACGCAAACCCTAACACCATAGAACTTTTAGGCACTAAAGAGGAGCATTTATTTATCATTACTGAGGAAGGATGTATGCTTAGAGATAATGCAAACTTATTTTTATCAAAGCGAGCCTATGCTTCCTTTGGAGGGTACGCCATACAGCAACTAAGAAGATTAGAGAATGCCTTGGCTAGAGATAACTATCCTCAGAAGGAAAAGGAAAAGCATATACTGGGCAGCATAGAAAAGCAAATGATGACCTTCGTTGATAGGTATAAGCCTGTTACAAAGGAACAGTTAAGGCTGTACATTGATAAATCAGATAAAATAGATTTGGAAGAGGAAATCTTTATAGATATAAACTTAAAGCATTATCCTTTAAGGGATTTAAAGAATATGTATGACGAGATGTCTCAAGTATTAAGGGATTATGCAAAGTTAAATCATAGAAACAAAAAGAAGGATAGCCTCCATCTGTTAAAGCATGCTATGCACCTTATAAGACTTTTGATAATGGGAGCAGAGATACTAGAAGGAAAGGGAATAAACACATACAGGGAAAAGGATAGGGAGCTGCTACTGGATATTAGAAATGGAAGGTATAGCTATGAAGAAATATTTGAAATGGTAGATAAGTATGAGAAGGAATTTGAATATGCTAAGGAAAATTCCGTTTTGCCTGATAATCCAGATTATAAAAGGATAAATGAATTGGTTATGGAGATTAATAGGAGAGTGGTTTCTGCTGCTATATAAAACTTATAGTACTTGCTTTTGATGCTCAGTCTAATCCCTCTAAAGGTATGGTTAAAAATAAAAAGCATATACTTGTAAAATAAGCTTATAATATAATTGGACTTCAGTATAAAAGGCGAAAAGCTTGCAGGAAGGGTATAAAAGACAAAGAGAGGGGAAATCGATATGAGCAAGGTATTATATATTAAAGCAGATGCAAAAAGAGATTCTCAATCAAGAACCTACAGAATATCTGAAAAATTTATAGAAGAATATAAAAAGAATAATCCTAAGGATGAAATTATTACTTTAGATTTATATAGGGAAGATATAAACTTTTTACATGAGGATGATTTGCCAGATTTATTTTCAAGTAATCCAGAGGAAAAAAGAGAACATAGAATACTTAAATATGCCTATCAGTTTGTAGAGTCAGATAAATATGTTATTGCATCACCTTTTTGGAACTTGAGCATTCCAGCTATATTAAAGGCTTATATAGACTATGTATCTGTTACAGGAATAACCTTTAAGTACACTGAGAATGGTCCTGTGGGCCTATGCAATAATAAGAAATGTGTCCATATCGTTACTAGAGGTGGAGTATATGGTGAAGGACCTGCTGCTGCTCATGAAATGGGAGATAGATATTTAAGAACCATCATGGGCTTCTTTGGTATAACTGATTTTACAACTATAGCTGCTGAAGGCCTTGATGTTATAGGTAATGATGTGGAGGCAATTTTGCAAAAGGCTATTAATGAGGCACAGCAGCTAGCTAAAAGTTTTTAAAAACAAGAAGGGTATATAGCATTAGCACCTTTAAGCGGTAATGCTGTATACCCTTTAACAATAGCTGTTTTAATCCATTACAAGATGGTAAAAGTCATCTGGGAAATAGAAGTTTTCATTATTAATATAAATTTCATTTAACTCATTCTCTGATATATTAGAAGACTTATAGTTAGTAATTTCTTTGTTGATTCTTTCCATTTTGTGATCAAGCTGATTTACCGTTTCTGCTGCTTCTTTTAGGTCTTGTAATAGCTTTTCTGGAACCTGCTTGTTATACTTATAGTAGATCTTATGCTCTAGGCTTGCCCAAAAATCCATGCCAATAGTACGAATTTGAACCTCTACGCAAACTTCTTCCATTCTGTCAGACATAAAAACTGGTACTTGTAAAATTAAATGAAGACTTTGATAACCGTTAGGCTTCGGGTTTTTTATATAATCCTTAACTGCTAAAACCTTTACATCCTTCTGGCTTTGTAACATTTCACTTAATTTATATATATCGGAAACAAAGGAGCATATTATACGGATACCTGCAATATCTTGTATATTCTCCTTTATAGAGCTTAAAGAAAGCTCGAAGCCCTTCCTATAAAGCTTTTTCAAAATACTTTCTGGTGTTTTAATTCTAGATTTTACATGTTCAATAGGATTATAATCGTGAATATATTGGAATTCCTGCTGTAGTATATTGATTTTTGTATTTAATTCGTCCAAGCCAAACTTATAGGACATCATAAATCTTGTTAATTCGGTTTTTAGCTTTTTTAAATCTGCAGGATTTTTTGCTTCCACTTGCATCTACTCCGTTTCTAATATATGATTTACAGATTTCAAATAAAAGCATTAATTCATTGAAATCGAGCTTTAGATTTGAATTTTATTTTTTGCCTACACTCATATATTATATTAATTTATTTATAGGTTTTAGTCAAAGGGTGAAAAATTGAAAAACTGTTGACTATAACCTTGGGGGTGGCCTTAAGCTTAAATTGAGGTGATATTATATGTTAATTAATGAAACAAGTAAGATAACAAACTTAACTAAAAAGGCTATTGAGTACTATGTAGAACAAGGCCTAGTTTCACCTGTGGTTTTAGACAATGGATATAGAGATTTTAGACAAGAAGATTTGGAGGCCTTAAAAAAGATTTCTGTTTTAAGGAGGCTTGGACTTAGTGTAGAAGAAATTAAAGCTGTTCTTAGGAATGAAGCAGAGGGAGGACTAGAAAGGATAGCGGTACAAAGGGAATTAAGGCTGCAGAGGGAAGAGGCAAAAAAAGACCTTATAGATGAGCTTAGTAAAGGTAAAAGCTTTGAGGAAATAGATGCACAGTTAAGGGCTATTGAGCATAGCCAAACTATAGCAGAAAAGCTATTGGAAGCATTTCCAGGCTATTATGGGCGCTTTATTTGCTTGCATTTTTCAAGATTTTTGAATGAACCTATAAGTAGCCATAGTCAGCAGGTCGCCTATGAAGAAATTCTGGAGTTTTTGGATAATGTACCTCCTATAAATTTTCCAGAAGAAGTACAGCAATTCCTTACAGAGATAGATAAGCAAATTAGTACAAAAAGTATAAAGGATGCTATTGAGAATACAAGGCAATCTATTGAAAAGCCTGAGGAATTTATAGCTAAAAATAAGGAGATGATTGAGGGATATTTGAAATATAGGGAGTCTGAGGAATATAAAAATTCAGCGGCCTATAAGCTACAAAAAATCCTTAGAGAGTTTAATAATACAAGTGGATATTATGATATCTTTATACCAGCAATGAAAAGACTTAGCAGCTCTTATGCAAAATATTACCAGAAGATAGAAGCGGCTAATGAGATACTATTAAAGGAATGCCCAGATTTGTCCTCAATCCAGTAAATTCCTCTTTTAGCAAGCCGTCAGCCTTACCAGATCAATGCCAATTTTAGAGGAAAGCTTAGATTTCCGCATATTTCAACAGTTATTCTGTAGTAATACAGCTTAGGTTATTTTACATTAGGTAATAATCGTGATACCATTACCATGTAATTGGAAAAGAACCGTCAGGATAATAAGATCATACCTGAAAGGCTTTAATATCTTTTGGGAGGATTGTACAAATGGGAAATAAAAGCGTTCAATTAAGGCAGGAGGTTTACAGGTCTGACGCTTGGAAGATTATTGATTGGTTAGAGGATGATGAAGTCAGCAGGTATTTGAACGAAGATCAAAATGTTACTGAATCTATTAGGCAGGTTATAAATCGTGTAAATCTGCCCATATTGACACCACTATTTAATCAGCAGGGGAGTTTTTTTATTATAACCTTAAATGAAGAGGAGCCTATAGGATTCTTGAAGCTTGTTCCTAAAAGTGAATCTGTTGAAATAGTAATCGTTATTGGGGACAAGGAAAAGTGGGGTAACGGATTTGGTTCCAATGCAATAAAAGAAGCTTTAAAGAAAGCCTTTTTCTCATGGAGGGTAAAAGAGGTTATTGCTAAAATTAACTTTAAAAATGAAAGGTCTATAAGAGTTTTTAGCAAGGTAGGATTTAGAGAAGATAAGCTGTTAGCTAAGGAAATACAGTATGCCATGTCTATGGATGAGTTCCTAAAGCTTGCAGCATAAGCATATAGAAAAACACTGGATATCTGTAGAATATCCAGTGTTTTTCTTGTATAAGCTAAATAAACATTAACAAGCTAACTGCCATTACAACCATACCAGCTACAAGTCCATAAATAGAAAGATGGTGCTCTCCGTATTCCCTAGCAGAGGGTAGTAGCTCGTCAAGAGATATAAAGACCATGATGCCAGCCACTGCTGCGAAAATTATGCCAAACATTAAATCATTAATAAAAGGCATTAATATTAAGTAGCCCACCAGAGCGCCTACTGGTTCTGATAAACCCGATAAGAAAGAGTATAAGAAGGCTTTCTTTCTATCTCCAGTAGCGTAATAAACTGGTACAGATACAGCTATTCCTTCTGGTATGTTATGGATAGCTATAGCTATTGCAATAGGTATAGCGATTTTTGGTTGTTGTAAGGCAGAAATAAAGGTTGCTAGACCTTCAGGAAAGTTGTGAATTCCAATGGCCAGAGCGGTGAATACACCTGTTCTTAGAAGCCTAGAATTTGAAGACTTAGCCTTGGAATCAATATCTTCAATTTTATGAACATTATGAGGGTTTCCACCACTAGGTACTAAATTATCAATAAGAGCAATAAGAAGCATTCCTGCGAAAAATGCTATTACGGTAACCCAAGAGCCTTTCTTTAATCCTAGTTCCGCTGTTAGAGAATCCTTTGCTTTATAGAAAATTTCAATCATTGATACATATATCATTACGCCGGCAGAAAACCCAAGGCTTACCGATAAAAATTTAGTGTTGGTTTTCTTAGTAAAAAAAGCAAGGGAGCTTCCAATACCTGTAGACAAACCCGCTAAAATAGTTAATCCAAATGCAAAAAGTATATTATTCATATATTTGTCCTCCCTTCAAAAACATTATAGATATATTTTATTATAGCACTTCTATATTAAATCTTTCTAAAAATCTAAAAAATATATAAAATTCAAGAAAAATATGTTACAATAATAAAATAAATAATATTAATTAATAATTGTTGTTAATATTATAGTTTTTTATAAATTTAATGTCAATTTGAACTCTTATAGCTTTGGTTTCGTATATTAAGCAAATAGATAATTACCATAAATTTTAATTAAAAATATATTGAAAATTCATTACAAAAGAAGTAAAACATGGTATAATAAGTAACAAGCAATCATATATATATAGATGGGGGATGAGAGCCATGAGAGGAGAGGCCAAAAAAAGTATAATTGCTATTTTACTTATAGCCTTATTATTAGGTGTAGGAGGGTGTAAGTGGAAGGCTGAAGAAACTGTAGCCATGGAGAAGGGCGGTAAAAATACTACAACTATTGATGATAAAAAGGATAAGAGTTCAGAAACATCTGAGGAACAACCCTCCAAGAAGCCTGATGAAAAACCTATAGATAAACCAGATGAAAATAAGGATAAAGATAACAATGATCCCCTTAATGAAAATCCAGACAAGAATGATGATGCAGCACCTGTATCATCTGTTGATGTTTCTACTCTTAATAAGGAAAGAAGAGGATGGTCCTGGTTATACTCTCCTACAGAGGCAAAGAACGTGCTAGATAAGTATCAGGGCTATGCCAATGGAGATACATCTAAAAAATATCTATATTTAACCTTTGATGAGGGTTATGAAAATGGATATACAGAAAGTATATTAGATACCTTGAAGGCTAATGATGTAAAGGCAGCCTTCTTTATAACAGGAGCATATGTAGAGGGTTCATATAAGGGTAAAAAGAATGTGGAATTACTTAAAAGGATTGCTAGTGAAGGTCATATTATAGGTAATCATTCAGTGAACCATAAGTCTATGCCTTCTCTGCATGATGAAGAAGAATTTAAAAAGGAAATACTAGGAGTTGAAGAAGCTTTAAAAAAGGCTCTTCCTGAGGTGAAAATGTCTAAATATTTTAGACCACCTATGGGAGATTTTAGTGAGCTATCCTTGTATTACACACAAAAGCTAGGCTATAAGTCTATATTCTTTTCCTTTGCATATTTGGATTATGACGTTAATAATCAACCAGACCCAGAAAAAACTAAGCAAATGGTGCTGGAAAAGACTAAACCAGGCTCCATTGTATTATTGCATCCACAATCAAAGACTAACGCAGAAATATTGGACAGCCTTATCAAGGAATGGAAGGCTAGAGGTTATGAATTTAAAACCTTAGATGAGCTTCCTGAGAAGGGTATGTAAAATTAATTTGCTATAAAAGAGATTCAGTAATGGATCTCTTTTTTTTTAATATTTTATGTACTGAAATCAAACAAAATATTAAGGTTCTTCTGTAGGGTAATAAATAAATATATAGTCACATAAAAAGTAATAGAACAATGAAGGTTATGGATTTAGATAATTAGCAAAGAGATTGGAGGGGATTATTTGGATTATCGTAAGGAAAAGCGATATTTAACTAAGTTATTAAAGCAATATAAGAAAGATCTTGATAGGTTTGAAAAGAAAGATAGAAGCTATGAATATGAAAATATTAATGAACTTCATAGGAAGATATTAGGAAGAAAATTAGTAATTCAAAATATAGAATCCAGAATAGAAATGTGTAAAAGAGCATTGGCTAAAAAAAGGCTAAGGCAACAATGAAAACGGTTTAGGAAAGAAGAATATACTCTAAAAGCTAAACTGGAATATCTATAATAGCTTAAAATAAAAAATTAAGAATTTGCTATGGTTGAGAGGAGCCTGTATAATTGGAAGGTGAACGTAGTTAACATAAATTTAAGTATCGGGCAAGGGGAGTAGACATATGTTTATAGAAGAAGTGGGATTAAAGGTTATAACTGGCCCAATGTTTAGCGAGAAAAGCGGGGAGCTTATTCATTCTCTCAATATAGCAGAGGCCTATGAAGGTAAAAGAGTAATTGTATTTAAGCCAAATATAGAGGTCAGGGACGGCAAGGGTAAAGTGGCTTCTAGAACTGGGCTTGAAAGAGCGGCAGAGGAATTACCCCAGTGTATCACCGATGAGGTAATAAATAATACTATGGAACTTATTAAGAATTATGATGTTATTGGTTTTGATGAAGCTCAATTTTTTACCGGCAAAATTGTAGAGTTAATAAAAGCTATGATTTTTTCAAAGAGGGTCATAGTTGCAGGCTTAAATATGGACTATTCAGGTACTCCCTTTGGGAAGATGGGAGATATAATAGCAATGGCAGATGAGGTAGAGCATCTTTATCCAGTTTGTGCCTCTTGTAAAAAAAGACGAGCTATTTTTAGTCAAAGACTTAGCAATGGTGAGCCAGTAAAAGTAAAAGGACAAACTATTCAGCAAGGGGACAAAGAGAGCTATGAACCTAGATGTAGAGTGTGTTTTGTACCACCAGTAGAATGAAACATTTAACATCCAAAATCGGCTTTTTAAAGCCGATTTTTTTTACCTTAAAATGGTGAAATTATTGGAACAGTACCGTTTCCTGATATGCCTATGTTCTTCTGCAAAGCATCTGTAAGTATCATGGCACCTATTTGGCTTATGACCGCTCCTACAATCACCTGATTTTTTATAGAAGGAATACAAGGATTATCATTTTTATTTTTAGAGTTCTCTGAAGAATCCCAAATAGCTGCGGCTAATGCCAGTATGCCACCAACTAATTTAATATTAGCAGCTAACAAACTAAGACGGTCGCTTTTAGTAAATATAATAATAGCGTCTCCTATAAAAAAGAGTAAATCTGAGAAGCTAGCTAGCTCTTCTATATCTGTTTCTACACTAGTTTTTGCCTTGGAGGTATCTGTATCCCTTGAATTTACGAGAGAAAGCTCCATGGTAATGCCCCCTTCCACTATAATATATTAATTTGCCAATGGGGATGTGTATGGATATATAATTTATAGTTGGAATTTTATGATAAGATCTTTTGTAAAAGTTACATTAAGGCTTGAATATATATATCCAGTAAGGATAAAATTAAGAGAGAATTAAGGGAATATATTCATCCCCTTAAAGAAGTGGAGGAATTTATGTCAAAGAAAAAGAGCAGAACAAAAAACAATAAAAAGTCAGTAGTAAAAAATGATATACAATTAAATGAAAACTCAATCAGCAATCCCAAGAACTGGGCTATATTCTATAAAGATAAAACCTGGGCCATACTACTAGCAATGGTGGCAGGGATAAGCGCCCTTTACACCTTTATCTATTATTATTTTATAAGTGAATCTAGAGTAACTGAAATTATGAATGAGCAGCTTACATCAGATATGTCAGAAGTGGTTATGAATACTTCAAAATCCTTTGGGTCCGCTGTAAAATTATCTATTATAATGATGCTAGCAGCCCTGCTAACGGTACTTATTTTATCTGGTATTTACTATATTTTAGTGGTAACCTTACGAGGAGAAATAAAGTTTAAGCATATGCTTTCAATTTATTCTGCAGCCTATATTATTAGTATCATAGGAGAATTTATCTTAGAGGCATTTGGTAAGCTTACAAACAGTTCCTTCATGGCTGGCAGTGATCCTTATGCAAAAGTCCTATATAATCAATTTAACCCATTTGAAATTCTAAGTTTAGTATTTATCTTTTATGGCATCAAGGCCTTTACAAGAATGAGTAATAAAAAGATAATTACAACCATCATTATTGTGGTAGCAGGAACTATTTTATTTAATATGATGAGGGTATCTATTTCCCAGAGCTTGGCCATATAAGCAGTTTCTATTGGATTAAGAGGAGTTGATCTACTAAGCAATTGGTAGGCTGCTCCTTTTTTTATTTAATTAAAGATTCTTAAGTAAATTAGGGATATATAGCGAAAAATGTTTAAATTTACTGGTTCAAATATATTATATATGATACAATATTTAGTATATATAGGAATAATTATACGTAGATAATTAGGATGGTACTTAAGTAAGCAAAGAAGGAGTAAGGGTTTATGAGTAAAAGTAACAGGCCACCCAATAGAAAACGTAAAGTATTATTGTTTATTTTAATAGCACTAATTTTACTAAATGTATATTATAAGAGTCCCTTAACATACGTAAAAGAAAAGAAGATAATTAATTATGCTATGCTCAGACATCGTATAGATTTTGTTTTAGAAAGTATACAAATCGATGCTGGAAATAAAAAGATTAGTTATAAATTATATACAAGGTTTTCTGCTGAACCAGAGCAATTTGGCAAAATACGTTGCAGATTTAATGAGTATTTAAAAAAACATCCAGATTATTTTATTAATGATGGCTATATTATTGAATTGCAGTTTGTTGGTAATCCATCGGGAGGACCTATAGTGATAAAGTTCTCAAATAGATATAATGATGAAAAGTTTAATGAACTAGGTTCTTTTGATAAACTAGATTGTTTAGAATTAACTTCCTTTGCTAACTATATGGAATTTAATTTGTATGAAATTAAAGATTTTGCAATGTTTCAAGATATAAAAGCTTTAATGTTAGAAGAAGACTTTAAGGTTAAAGATATATCAATATTTGATAATTTTAAATCCCTTGAATATTTCCGATATAAAGGAAAATTGTCAGATGAACAAAAGGAAGAATTGAAAAATATTTTGCCAGATGATTGCTTGATAGATATCTAGTAAGTGATAGCTGGCAAAAATAGGGTGATATTTACTTTCCTTGATTGAGATATAAGAACACTAACTAAAAGGCTTTTTCTCAATATAGCTGAGAAAAAGCCTGATTTTTTTAATTAATTTGCTTATAATTCTTAGAAATATCCTGCCAATTAACTACATTCCACCAGTTGTCGATATAATCTCCACGCTTATTCTGATATTTTAGATAATAAGCATGTTCCCAAACATCAAGGCCTAAAATAGGCTTGATGCCAATCATTATTGGGCTATCCTGATTAGGGGTGGAAAGAATTTTCAGGTTTCCAGCAGAGTCTTTTATTAACCAAGCCCAGCCGCTACCAAATCGGTTTAGGGCAGCTTCCTTGAAGGCCTTTTTGAAGTTATCAAAGGAACCAAAGGCCTTGTCGATATCCTCTTTTAGCTTGCCAGTTGGGGCAGTGCCCTTGTTCTTCCCCATAAAGGTCCAAAATAAGGAATGGTTATAATGGCCGCCGCCGTTGTTTCTAATTTCCTCCCTAATTTCCTTAGGTATTTTGTTTAAATCCGACAATAATTCTTCAATAGTCTTTCCTTTTAGCTCTGGATATTTATTTACAGCATAGTTTAGTTTTTCTACGTATGCGGCATGATGGCCAGTGTGGTGAATTTTCATCGTTTGAGCATCTATGTACGGCTCAAGAGCATCATAGCTGTAGGGCAGGTCTGGTAGCTTAAAGGGGCCTGTAGTTTCAAGGGCCTTAACTGGCCTAGGCATTGTAATTAAAGTTGCAGATAAAAGAGCTGATAAAAAATTAAATAATTTTTTCATCAAAATTCTCCTCTCGAAAATCTTTTGTATATAGATACAAATATAATTATTCCGTAGAAGAGAAAATTTTATGCCTTTTTATAAGCTTCCCTTTAAGCCTATGGCTTCAGCAGCCTTTTTCATACCATTTATAGTCTCTTGGATTACAGTATCAAGCTCCATGCCTAATCTTTCAGCTCCTTGGGCTATAACCTCTCTATTTACTCCCGCAGCAAAGCTTTTCTGCTTCCACTTCTTCTTAACAGATTTTACTTCTAAATCTAGAATGCTTTTGCTTGGACGCATTAAACAAGCTGCAGTAATGAGTCCTGTTAGTTCGTCGATGGTGTAAAGAACCTTTTCCAAATTGCTTACTGGTTCTACATCTATGCAAATTCCGTATCCATGGCTTTGAACTGCCCTTATATACTCCTCTGGCCAGTTTTCTTTTTCTAGTATTTCTCTAGCTTTATGGCAGTGTTGGTCTGGGTACATTTCATAGTCAATATCATGAACAAGGCCTATAATTCCCCATTTATCTGGATCTTCATTGTACAGCTCTGCAAAATGGCGCATTACCGCCTCCACAGCTAGTCCATGAGTAATTAAACTTTCGTTCTGGTTATACTTTTTTAAAAGCTCCAAGGCTTCTTCTCTAGTAGGCATCCTTATCATCCTTTCTAATGAAATTTTTACTAGTCAACTAAACTATGAATTTATTTATGATGTTAGTAATTCAGAGAAAAAATGTCAAGACTTTCCCTAGGAAAAAAATTTAAAAACCTATTAATTATTTTTAATATAGGATATAATATATATAAAGCATATATATTTTTTAGGGGGATACGATGGATATTACAGCCTTTAACAATGAAATTTTGGATCTTATAAGAAAAATTAATGAAAATACCCATATAATCTTTAATACTGTATGTGAGCAATATGGGCTAACAGCCCTACAGGCTAGGATTCTTATGAAGTTATATATGTGCGAAAAGCATACTATCGGTAGTTTAGCTGAGAGGGTATGTTCAGCAGAAACAAATATGTCTGCTATGTGTAAGAAGCTAGAGAAAATGGATTTAATACTTCGAGTTAGAGATAAGGCAGATGAAAGAGTGGTGAAGGTAGAGCTTACCGATAAGGGCAAAGATATCGTATATAATATTAATGAAATGTTGAATAAAAGAATTGCTAAAAGTATTGAAGGGAATATGGAAGAAACCTTAAAGGATATAATAAGAGGAACAAACAAATTAAATGATTTACTTGAAAAAGCTATAAGCAACAAGGATTAGTCAGTTGTTGGAAAGGAAGAATGACATATGAAAATTGATAAAAATTCTAAGAAGCCATTTATATACTATTATATTATTGCAACAGTTCTTTTATTGCTTCTAAATTTCTATGTTTTTCCCTCATTGCTGAAGGGGAAAACTAAGGAAGTAGACTATGGTACCTTTTTATCAAAGATAGAAAGTGGAGAGGTTAAAAAGGTAGAGATTGATGATAAGCAAATAGGCTTTACTATAGAGGAAAACGGTAGAGAAGATCTCTTTATAACAGGACGTATGGATGATCCTCAATTAGTAGATCGTTTATACAAGTCTAATGTTAAGTTTTCGAAGGTTATTCCAGAGGAAACTTCACCTATAGTAGATGCCCTAATATCTTGGATTATTCCAATGGTTGCTTTTATATTAATAGGACCGTTGTTTATAAGACTAATACAGAGCAAAATGGGTGGAAACGCTATGTCTTTTGGTAAAAGCAACGCAAAGGTGTATGTTGAAGCTCAAACAGGTATAACTTTTGCAGACGTAGCAGGGCAGGACGAGGCAAAGGAAGCCTTACAGGAAATTGTTGATTTTCTTCACAATCCTAAAAAATATAAGGATATTGGTGCTAAGGTTCCAAAGGGAGCTCTTTTAGTAGGCCCTCCCGGAACAGGAAAAACCCTTTTGGCAAAAGCAGTAGCAGGAGAATCTAAGGTGCCTTTTTTCTCAATATCTGGTTCTGAATTTGTAGAAATGTTTGTAGGTATGGGAGCAGCAAGAGTAAGAGACTTATTCAAGCAAGCTCAGGCTAAGGCTCCTTGTATCGTATTTATTGATGAAATAGATACTATAGGTAAAAGCAGAAACTCTGGTAGTGTAGGAGGAAATGACGAAAGAGAACAGACCTTAAATCAGCTATTAACAGAGATGGATGGTTTTGATGCCGATAAGGGTGTAGTAATCCTGGCAGCTACTAATAGGCCAGACACCTTAGATAAGGCCTTGCTAAGACCAGGGAGATTCGATAGAAGAATACCTGTAGAATTGCCAGACTTAGCTGGCCGTGAAGCTATTCTAAAAGTACATGCTAAAAAGGTTGTTTTAGGTGAGAATATAGATTTTAATGTTATTGCTAGAGCAACTCCAGGAGCTTCAGGAGCGGATTTGGCAAACATTATAAATGAAGCAGCCCTTAGGGCAGTAAAGTTAGGACGTAATCATGTGCTTCAAACGGACTTGGAAGAATCGGTGGAGGTTGTTATAGCGGGATATCAAAGAAAAAATGCTGTAATTTCAAAGGAAGACAAGGAAGTTATAGCCTACCATGAAATCGGACATGCTTTAGTAGCAGCAAAGCAGAGCCATTCAGCACCAGTGCATAAAATAACAATTATACCAAGAACCTCAGGGGCCCTAGGCTATACCATGCAGGTTGAAGAAGGTGAGCAGGTGCTTATGACCAAGGAACAAATCTTAGACAAGATTACAACCTACATGGGTGGGCGAGCTGCAGAGGAGGTTATATTTAACAGGGTTACCTCTGGTGCCTCTAATGATATTGAGCAAGCTACTAAGCTAGCCAGAGCAATGGTTACAAGATTTGGTATGAGTGAAGAATTTGATATGATGGCTTTAGAAACTGTAACTAATCAATATCTTGGAGGGGATACCTCTCTGCTAGTATCCGCTGAAACTGCTGCCAAGATTGATGAGGAGGTTCTGAAAGTAATAAAGAACTGCCATAACAAGGCTAGGGAAATACTAGAAGAAAACAAGGAAAAGCTACATGAGCTAGCTAAGTACTTAATAGAAAAGGAAACCATAACAGGAGAAGAGTTTATGGGTATTTTAGAATAATAGAAGTAATAAATTTATAACATTTTGCCTGGCACTCTTTGTGCTAGGTAAAAGGTTTTTATTGTATGGAAAATTATAATCTTATAAGAGGCAGGGGTATAGAGATATTTTATAACTAATTATCTATTTTATGTATTAACACCCTTTTATGGTAGTAAAGTATAATTCAACTATAAACTAGTAGGGATGTATAGCTATGATTTTTGATAAGACTACAGAAGCTAGGATATTTAATACAAATGTCTTTATATTTTAAAAGGGTGGGGAGTTATATGTGCAATTTTGATGGAAGAAAAAATCTAACAGTAGCAGTCCTTGGTGGAGGAGCTGTGGGCAAGGCAGTGGCTGCCGATTGTGTGTTAGGAGGTAACAAGGTTAGAATTTGCGATTTGGAGCCCTTTGCTTCTGAAACTCTTGCTAATGTAGACAAAACAGGAATTACCTTGATTGGAAAAGAGAAAAACAAGTACGGCTTTAAACGTACAGGTACAGCTCATTTTGATTTGATTACATCGGATGTGGCAGAATGTGTGAAGGGGGCTAAATTAATTATTGTAGCGGTGCCATCAATAGGACAGGAGCCTTTCTTTGAAAAATTAGTTTCAGTCTTAGAGGACGGTATGATTATTCATATTATTCCAGATAATTATGGTTCTTTAAGGTTAAGAAAGAAAATGAGGGAGTTAGGCTGCAATAAGCAGGTAATAATCGGAGGCTGGTCCAGTGCTTCCTATGGTGCTAGAGTTGTTACTGAAGGCGGAGTTATGACCTCTGAGGTCTTTTTAGTATATCGAGCTATCACCTTACGGGGAGCGGCCCTGCCAACAAAGGATCAAGAGATCTTTTTGGAAAGCACAAAATACCTTGGATGCTTTGATTCTATTACCCAAGGGGATGGCCCTACCTCTGGTAATACGGTATTAGACATTGGATTCAGTAATGTCAATCCAGTGCTTCACTGTCCAGGAACCATCCTTGGGGTTGGGGTTATGGAGAACTGGGGAAGGATTTTTGGAGGTAATGATAAATATAGTTATTCTATTTATAGCCATGCTTATTGTCCTTCTATTGCAGAGGTTCAGTATGCTTTTTATTTAGAGGAATTGGAGCTTGCAAAGGCAATTGGTGTAAGCCTTCAACAATATCCAAAGAAAAACTTTCTGTCTCGTACTAGCATTTTAGGCCCTGAATATATGGGAGGGGATTGTATCGTACCCTTTGGTGAACAGTATGAAACGGCATATGGTACAGGTCCCTTCAGTATTCATCATCGCTATATTACAGAGGATGTGCCTGTGGGTTGCCATATTTATCATGAGCTTGGGAAGAAGTTTGGTGTGGACACCAAGGTAATTGACAGTATCATTACTTTAGCCTTGGTAATGACAGGTCGGGATTTTTATAAGGAAGGGTTGACTTTGGAGGATTTGGGAATAGGACATTTAGATAAGGAGCAGCTACTGGCCTACTTAAATGAAGGAGTCTATACAGAGGGGTAAGATTTATGAATTGGCATGGAAGCTTACAAGCACTAGAGGATATTTATAGAACCCATTCCCTTCCTCCTAGCTATATTGCAGGCCATCCAATTGGCATTATTGCAGTAGACTTAATCTATCCCAAATTGCCTGGTAATGTAGCCAATGCCACCACCTACGATTTTCCTGTGCTATATAAAAAGGTGAAATTTGATATTGAGCTCTTATTTGAAGGAGCATCAGAAATAGAGGCTGAGATAATTGATGCAGCTAGAGAATTGGAAACTGAGGGAGTACGAGCTATAATAGGTGCCTGTGGCTATTTTGCACACTTTCAAAGGCAGGTAGCAGAGGCGGTAAATGTACCAGTGTTTTTATCTAGCTTATGTCAGCTTCCTATAATTAAGCTTGCCTTAAAGCCATCTCAAAGAATAGCAGTGCTTGCAGCCAGTGGGGAGGATTTAAAGGATACCCTGCTTGAGAAGATGGGTGCTAATCCAAAGGACTGTCTTATTCAGGACATTGGCAAGCTAGAAAGCTTTGCTCCCATTAGATACGGCAGGACTGAATTGGATAATGCACGTTTAGCAAAGGATCTTGTACAAATGTCTCAGGCAATGGTTAGAGAAAATCCAGATATAGGAGCTATTCTTTTAGAATGTAGCGATCTTCCGCCCTATGCCTATGATATTCAAGCAGCTACAGGACTTCCTGTTTTTGATTTTATAACATTGATTAACTGGGTGAAGCAGGCAGTGGTACAGAAACGGTATTTTGGCAACTTTTAAGGTCCTTGTAATAATTCCGCTGAATATAGTACAATTAGCTATATAGTTGGTAACTATAAACCAGTAAAGGCGGAATAAGTATGGAAAGTAAAAGTGTAACCTTAATAACAGGAGCCTCTAGCGGTATAGGCTATGAGATGGCAAAGGTTTTTGCAAAACATAAGCACAATCTTATATTAGTAGCTAGGCAGGAGGATTCGCTAAAAAGATTGGCAGAGCTGCTCACCAGGGAGCAAGGGGTGAAAGTCCATGTCATTACTATGGATTTAGCTAATCCAGAGGCTGCCAGTGAATTATATGAAAAAGTAAAAAAGCTAGATTTAGAGGTAGATACGCTGATTAATAATGCAGGCTTTGGATATGTAGGCCTATTTCATGAAGAAGATGTACAAAGGGATATAGATATGATTTATGTTAATATAAAGTCCTTAACGGAGCTCACTAAGCTTTTCTCTAGGGATATGGTTAAGAGAATGAGGGGGAGCATATTAAATGTTGCTTCTACAGGCTCTTACCATGCTGGTCCCTACACAGCAGTTTATTACGCTACAAAGGCTTATGTTTTATCCTTTACGGAGGCTATAGCAAAGGAGTTGAAGCCTTATAATATTGTAGTAACAGCCCTATGCCCCGGAGCTACCAAAACAAACTTCGCTAAGAGGGCTGGAAGAAGAGATAATAAGGCTGCTATGTCTCCAGAAAAGGTTGCAGAGGCTGGCTATAAGGCACTTATGAAAAAGAAAACAGTAGTAGTGCCAGGTATAGCCAATAAGCTATTAGTTAAGTTGCCAAGAAGCTTAGTGAAGGGCTTTGTAGGGAGATATCAAAGAAAGTTAGCAGGGAAGTAGTTTTAATTTAACATTTCTTGTTCTAACAATAAGAAATGTTGGTTTGTCAAACATATGTTACACCATACTTGATAAAATCCTTAAGAACAGAATTAGGTGATTTCCACTTTAAAGGCCTCATAGGAAAGTTGTTATAGTCCCTACTGTTATATGTTTTTAGTTGTTTACTAAAATCATCGAAGGAGAAAAAAGAATGCGTAGCATAAAAACGTTCATTATCCTTACGGTGACTTCTTTCAACCTTTCCGTTATGTCTTGGTGTAAATGGCCTTATTTGCTTA
>Ga0209537_1000859_pt1 | contig 36083 bp, 27 predicted proteins | sample BioPla4DNA1_FD_187698 | JGI IMG/M metagenome (GOLD analysis project Ga0209537, IMG submission 187698) | Biogas fermentation microbial communities from Germany - Plant 4 DNA1 (SPAdes) (version 2) | ecosystem: Engineered > Bioreactor > Anaerobic > Digestate | place: Bielefeld, North...
CGATCCACATGGTTCAAATTTTCCTTCCCAACTTTTAATCATAAAACTTTTGTATTTTGTAATAATCATCTTCAAATCTTTATTTATTGGCTTAATATAAAAGCTTTTATCAAGAGGATCGACACCGTAAAATGCTTTATATTTCTTGATTAAGTTGTTTCTAATAATTTCATTAAACTCTTTATCTAAAGGGGATAAATACAAAGTTTTTGTTTTATCTGCTACTTTATAAGACAGATGGGCTGTTATTGGAGATTTATGTTCTTATCCTACCTATGAGGAATGGAAACATCCTATTACCCATTTGCCAACTTTCTTTGATATTGGTTCTTATCCTACCTATGAGGAATGGAAACGACTTGACAATTAGTCAATATATATTCTACATTCACGTTCTTATCCTACCTATGAGGAATGGAAACGACTTGACAATTAGTCAATATATATTCTACATTCACGTTCTTATCCTACCTATGAGGAATGGAAACTCAGCATACCTATTTAGTGTTTCAAGCCACTTGTCAGCGTTCTTATCCTACCTATGAGGAATGGAAACCAAAGTCTACTCATACACAAAGGGTGTGTATGAGAAGTTCTTATCCTACCTATGAGGAATGGAAACCAAAGTCTACTCATACACAAAGGGTGTGTATGAGAAGTTCTTATCCTACCTATGAGGAATAAAAAACAAAGAGACGCGCGTATAGCACGTCTCTACAACTTAATAATTAACGATGGTTATAACATGTTTTTGTAGAGACGCCCTATATGGGCGTCTCCAAGGTTTTAACATTATTTGAAAATTAAAAATGAGACGCGCATATAGCACGTCTCTACAATTAATAATTAATGTTGGTTATAATGAAACAGACGCGCGTATAGCACTTCTCTACAACTTAAAAATTAACAATGGTTATAACATGTTTTTGTAGAGACGCCCTATATGGTCGTTTCCAAGGTTTTGATCATTATTTGAAAACAAAAAAAAGACGCTCTATCTCAGCGTCTTTGGTTTTATTTTTAAGTGCAAAGCACGTTTTTAGGACTAGGTAATTATTTGTATTCCGATTATTAAACTGTTCTATTGAAGTCTTGTTATAAATTTGTCAAAGAATTTATAATACATTATCTAATTGAGTTTAAGGGTAAGTTCACTGAATTTAACATATTAGATACAATAGCAAATTTTAAGTTATGGTAGAAACTTAATTCGGACTTAAGTTGAAACTTTTTATAGATTTTCAAATTTTATGTTTTCAGGTAATATTATTGTTTGATTATTTAAAATGCATTCATTAACGGCATTTTTTAAGATTTCTTCAAGCTCCCTAAAATTACCAGGATAGGTATAGCCTTCTAATTTTTCTATTGCTTCAAAAGATATTTTGTCAACTGAATAATTTAAATTGTCGCTGACTTCGTTTATAAAAGGGCTTTGTAGTATAAAACTAATCAAAAATCTTAAATCTTCTTTTCTTTCTATTAATGATGGTACATAAAGTTTGTATTTAAATCTATAATATAAATCACTTCTAAATGTTCCTTTCATAATCTCTTGTTTTATATTTTTATTAGTTGCAGAAATTACAAACGTTGGTACAGTTAAAGGCTCTCCGTCATATCCTTCTGGGGTTATTTTGTAATCGTCTAAATATAGTAACAGTTTTGCTTGTATTGAGGTGGGTAATTCTGCTATTTCATCAAAAAATACTATTCCAAAAATGTTTTCCATTAACCTTCCTTTTCTATCATTAGCTCCTGAAAAGGCCCCAATTCTTGAACCAAAGATTTCTGAATCGATAAGGTTTTCATTTATATTAACTAGTGAAAATCGATATAATGTTAAATTGTCATTTTTTGTTAATTCTTTTACAGTTTTGTATATGATATTAGCAATTAAAGATTTCCCAGTACCTGTTTCACCTTCTATCAAAATAGATGGTAATTTATAGTTTTCTTTTAATTCCTTTTGAATTAATTCTTGGGTTTTTTTTAAGTCAAAAGCTCTAAATTCACTTATTTTTAGATTATTAAAGTAACGTTTGAATGAGTTGGCAAAATCTTTTGTAATAATATGTAATTGATGATAAAATTTTTTCATACTTGGATCTAAGAAAATACTGATATATTTTTTTTCCTTATATAAATCTTCTAATTCTTCTTTTGATTTAACTTTCGGATTAAATTTCCAGGATGTTATATTTTTATATGGTATTTTTTTCAAAATTTCAAAATTTCTAGGATTTTCTTCAATACCATTATTTAACTTTCGCAATTCTTCTTTCAACATTTTTTCAAGTTTTCCTTTTTCTTCTAAATCGTATTTCAAACGTGATTTTCTAAAGATACCAATAATTTCATATTTTAGGAACAGATCAAATATATTTGGTTCAACATGATTTTCTATTAATAGTATGTATTTATATTGCTCTAAATTTATGTTTGAACTTGATTTGGTTGAGGATTCTTTTTTTGGTGGTGTTGACTCACTCACACACTCCAAAAAATCGGAAAATGGATCATTGTTTTCATTGATTGATTGGTTAAAAAAATCTTGTTCAACTATGCATATTTTTGATTTTGAGTTAAGTTCATTTGTAAATAATTTATCTACATTTATATTTTCATGTTTTTCTTTAAATTGTATTTTTAGTGATGAAATAATATCTTTTATATAATCTAAATTTTGTATATAGATCATTTGGCAGCCTCCAAGATATATTTTAAAATTTCTTCTAACTCTTGTAAAAATAAATTTGAATTTTTGATTGAGTTATAAAATTCTTTTATGTATTCATTGCTCTTATTATTTTTTTTTAAGATTTTGAACATTATAAATAATTTAATGAATTCATGGCTTTTGTGTTGTTCTAAATCGCTTTTGTGTAAATCAAAATATCTTTCAAATTCATTAAAATGATTTCTTGATTCATACATAATTTTTCTATATTCTCTGTATAATTTTATTTCTTTTGGAATTGGCCCCCCACCTTCTTTTAATAAGTTTGTAAGAGGAATCACTTCACCATTTGGAAGCATTAGATTATGATACGAATTTAAGTTTTTATCCACAACAAAGAAATCTTGCTGATTTCTATCACTAACAAACATAGCTTCAATTCGTTCTTTTGTTATTTGGATAAAGATTGGAAAACTATCCAAATATTTTTGTATTTGTTGGGGAACCTTATTACTATTAGTATAATGAATAAGCCTATAACCTTTGTTTGTTTTTAAAATTTCATATTTTATCGTTCGAGGTGCTATGTAAGGAGTGTCAAAAGAATAATCGTTTTTTTCATTCCTAATTTTCTGTGTAGTAGATTGATCTTCTTCGTCTATAATTTCATCGAAATAAACTTCATCTACATCGAAATTATTTAATTCAGGTTCATCTTTTAAGTTTTTGTAAAAAAATTTATCTTTTGTTTTCATTTTATCTTTTTTTTGATATTTATTGATCACTTTTTTTCACCTCTTCATAGAAGGCATAGCTAGCTCTTGGATGTGTTTCAAGATATATTTTAGATAGTTCAATATTTTTTAGTACTTTCATACCATTTTCAAAAGATATTACAGTCAAAGGACCTCTTAAAGTGAAATCATTAAAATATGATTTGACATTATCTATATTTTTTTCTATTAATAGTTGTGCAAATAAGTATAAGATTTCAAAATATATAGGATTCAATTTTATATTAGTTAATACATTGAATTGTTTGAGAGCTTCGTCTGTATGGAGACTATTAATAAAATTCTCAAAATTATCTTTTTTAAAGGCAAAGTCAAATATCTTGGAACTTATTGTGTTCATATTCATACCTTTTTTTCCAGTATGAAAAGTTTGCATAGAGAGTTGGGTGCCTCTTTCTCCAATGACATGGCCTGCTGATAATCCAATATATTCACTGTTTTCAAATTCTTTAAGAGTTGAAATGTTGTTACCTAAATATTTTTTAGAGAGTAAAAACTTGCCATTTTTTTCAATTATTTTTGGGGATAAGATTGTTATCTTCTTTTCTTTTTCAAATATTTTTGTTACCTCTTCTAAATTCTCTTCTGTAATTAAATAGATTGAGCCTTTATATTTATAATATCTACTAATAAATTCTGTTAATTCAAATTTGTGTTTTGAGTTATCTTCATTTTCTTTTGAGCTGGTATCAGATAGTGTTTTTAAAATTGTTCTAGTAAACGTTGTTTCAATATAATCATCAAAATCAGCGGTGAATATGCTTCCTAATAACTCAACTAATTTTCTAGTGAAGTATCCTGCTTCAGCAACGTGCAACTTTTTATCGATGAGTGTTTGTCTAGCTCTTGAAGCTATACCTTTTTGATTTGGCTCAACTTTAAAGTAATCTTTCAGATTTACCCCTCTTAGGAAGCAATCTTCAGAAACATCAGAAATTTTATTGTAAAGTTGTTGGTATTGATCTATGTTTCCTCTGCATTTTGATTGAGTTATATACTTCATGCTGTTTTCTTCTTCGTATTTTTCTATTTCATATATTGATAGTGTTAGATTGGTTTCCATGGAATCTTTTAAATAACCATTAATTATTTTTTTATTAATTAGAGTTGCTATCTGGTCATTTTTTGAATTTTTTATTATGTTTTTGATTTCAATAGAAAAAGCCTTTTGCATATTTTTTTTGTTTTCTTTGTTTTTATAGTAATAACCAAAGACCATATCTTGGTCTATTGAATAATTTATGCTTCCATTGCCTAGTTTAAAAGGATTATTCGTAGGAAGCATTTTTTCTAACTCTTCTTTTATTACCTCGTTTTGGTTATACGGATAGTATACTGCCATAGTATCTCCATCAAAATCAGCACCCAATCCTTCGCATATATTTATTGGAAGGCCGATTGTGTAATGTTGCCAAAATAGGGGTTTAAAAGATTGCATTGAGTGCCTGTGTAAAGAAGGTTGTCTGTTTAGGATTACATATTTTTCTTTTAAATTTCCATTATAGTATAGTTTATTTAGAGCCTTAGCTACTTCTATTCTTTTATTATAGTCTCCTTGTAATGCTTTGAATATATCTTTTAAATTTAGTTGATCACTTGAATGATTTTTAATCATTTCTAGTCCAAACTCAATTGGTAAAATCACGCTATCAATGTCAAGAGGTATATTTTGACCTAAATAATATTTCAAATTATCTTTTGGTTGTGGTGTAATAACGGTTCTTCCAGAATTGTGAATTCGTCTAGCAACCATGTGGGATCGTATATATCCGTCTTTAGATAATAGAAGATTTTTGATTGATTTGAGAAGTCTTTTGTAAATACCAGTATTTTTACTGTTCGAAATAAAAGAGATTAATTCATTGATTGAGTCGTAAATTTTTTTAATACTTTCTTCGTCATTATTTATTTTATTTACGTAGTTTTTAAAATTGCTTTCTAAGTAGTGTTTAAACTTATCGTAAAAATCCGGATATTCGTTTTTGCATTCTTTAACACTATATTTTTTCCTTTTTTGAATAAATGGTTCAATTTTTTTCCATGATAGTTTTATTTCATCAAAATCTTCAACTATTTTTTTTAGTTGTTTTTCTGATTCTTCACCATTAAAAAAATTGTTGTTATATAGGATACTATAGAGAAATAAAGGATTTTGTATATATTCTGTTTTTGTTGAAAGTTTTTGAGAAAGAAACATAATCATATCAGTTTCAAAATCTATTATGTTTGGTATTTCGTTTTCAAATTTAGATTTCATATATTCATCGTGCGTTATTATATAACCAAAATAATTCATTAGTTTGTAAAAAAAATCTACAGGAGAATCTTTTTTATCGAGTTCATTTTTATCGATGTTTTTATCCTTAACAAAGGTGTTGATAATATTAAGGTTATTATAACTAAACAAACACCAAAACTCCATTTCACCTATTTTTTGTCCTCCGTTGTTTGACTTGCCTTTTAAAGGTTGTTTATTCACTATCCCTTCTGAAGCTTTGTGTGTAAAGTGAATTTTGTCTCTTACACAATGATCTAATCTCACAAAATATTGAAACCCAACCGTCAAATACCAGTTTTTATCTTTATATTTTACTAGAAATCTTCCATAATTGTCAGAACCTATTTTTTGCAAAGATTCTAATATTTTATCCTTCTTTTTATATCCATTTTCAAAAGGGGAGACTCCATTTACATAATCTTGAAAGTCTGAAAATTGTTGTGCTATTGAGGAATGGACCTCATAGAGTTGCCCAAGATTCATTCTTGAAACTATCCCTAAAGGAGATAAAATCATCTCTAAAGTTCGTTCTGTTCCATTTACATAAGTCGTTGGCATTTCGTTATCATTTAGAATTTTTGCTATTGTTCCTTTATTTCCGTGCCTTCCCATAATTTTATCTCCTATTTCCAAGGGTTTAGTTACTTCAAATTCAATGGAAATTTCAATTTCAGTTGAAGGTTCATCATTAATATTAAAACATTTAAAAGGCCTTTCAGGTGTTTTAGGAAGTTTATTGATTTTAGCTGTATATTTTCCTGTATAATTGAATTTTCTTATTTTATTGTAATATTCTCCTTTTACTTCAAACAATGTATCTCCATATTTAACTTGATCGCCTTCTTTGACTTTCCAATAAATTACAGTAATATTATCTTTTAATTTATATGTCCATTGATTGAGTTCGTTTTCTGCAAATTTAGCTGGAGTAACTTTAACTCTAAATTTTTCTGTCTCACGAACAATCGTTTCCATCCTTTTTGCAAAACTTTCTGAAACTACAATTCCATCTTCAAAGTTGTATCCTTCAAAAAGACCATAAGCTATAAGTGCATTCACTCCAATATTTTCTTTTTCTTTTCCAGTTTTTATGTAAGGTTTTTCGGCCTTATTAAGTGTTAATGCTTGTTTTAAATTTTTAGAACCCATTAAAATTCTAGCACCATCAGAATGTAATATAAAAGGGATTTGGTAAGTAGCAAAAGACAGTATATCTTCAGCATTGGTTTTGTCTGAGTTGTTAAAAAATTGGAATTTATTAATATCGTATTGTAGGTTATCAGAATCGACAAGGCTTAACGTAAGACCGATTTTTTCGGATTCAGGTGTTTCAAGAAAATCAACGATACCTCTATGAGATGAATGAGGCAATCTCATACTTTCGCTGACTTTTTCACTAGGGTACACAACTTTTCTGGGGTTAGAATAATATTCTATGTAGTTTAGTTTGTCAGGTATAAAAAAAAGAGGTATTTTTTTATACATAAATTTGTTCTTACTTATTTTATAGTACCGGTATGTTGTAACTCCAATCTTTCCAGCTAGTTTATTTATTAGGTAAAATCTAATTTCATTTTTATCTGAACTTTTTGTTTTTTTCTCTGTTAAATTTCCAAAAATAGTGCTTAAAATAGCTAAGTAATATCCAGGAATGATTAGTTTGGTATTTAAATCCAGATTTTTATCAGTAATACTTTGGATTTCTTCATCATCTTCATACTCTTTGACTAATTCCTCAATTTCGTAGCCATCGAAAATTACCCAGGGTGTATATATTTTTCTATTCTGATGTTTGAAATATCCATCTTCATCGGGATATAATATTTGTATATTGTTAGCCCATAATGTTACGTTGTTTATCTCTATTTCTATATCATATAGTCCAGATCTTGTTGCACTATCTTCAAGAGTTTCAGCAGTTTTTTTAAAATTTGCAATTTTTATGTTTTTTAGGGTATTTATTGTATTATTGTTTAATTTCAAAATCTTTTTGTTTTTTTCTAAATTAGTGATAATATAATTTAGATAATTATTTACAATTATTGACCAATCATCCATCATAAAATGTTCATAATATTGTTTTATCATTTTGTCCCTCATCTTCATCAAAAATTAGTTTCAATTTTTTACCACCAAAAGAAATATTTGCACCTTCCAGTTCCTTGTTTATATCGTTTTTTATATCTTCAATAACTTTTTCGTGAATCTCAAAGTTTGCATTATTCATCTTATTTTTTATAATTTTTAGGTGTAATTTTATATCGAACATATTTTGATTATCCCACTCTAACCAAGTAGGGTATATAGCAGCTACACTTCTATGTTTCTCAAAATGAGTAAACTGACTTGCTTTAAAAGCAATAGTATCTAATAGTTCCATTTCAGAAGAGTTAATATTGTACTCTATTTCGGGTTTTAATAATTTTGCTTTTACAAAATTATAGACTTCTGATTCTAAATTTTTGCAGATGCTTTCTATTTTAATATATAACTCTTTTTGTTTTTCTAAGTTTTCTGAAGTTAATGATTCGACATCAATTAGCTCTATTTCATTTTTTAACTTTTGTAATTCTTGTAAGAACACTGCATTACAATAATTATTTTTGTATTTATCGATTAAAGTTAATGCTTCAAATTTTGTTCGATTAAGTCGAGCTCTATGATGTGCATCTGTAATTATTCTATCAGCTTGAACGTCTGTTCCATCAATAAATTTTAGCCATCTTGCAGCATGAATGATAACTTTCTTTAAGAGATCGTCGTTAATAGGAGAATGTGTAGAATACAGAAGAGCTTCTAAAGGGATTGTATCAATTTTAAAGGTTTCTACAAATAATTTTTGGGAATTATGGCCTTTATCAGTATTATCAATAGGCAAATAACCTCGATGGTATTTACAAACAAGTTTGATTGCCTCGATTATTTCTTTTTTATTGTTTCCAAAAATATTATCTAAATCGTATCTAATTTTATCGTTTTTTTTGTTAGTTTCTAAAATTCCAAACATATTTTTGTTATTTTGTTCTTCTTCTATTAATTGTACAGTTAATTCGTTGTGTAGATCTCTAATCATAGAAGGGAAATTATCTAAATATATATAATTTCCATCTTTAAGTCTATATTTGGAGTATGTGTGCCCAAGATCATGAATATTTATCGAAACAATCAAAATAAAATAATAAATGTATTTGTAAGTAATATTTGTATCAGAGTAATATTTGTCTTTTATTTCTTCAGGTAGAAAATTATCTTCACCAATGATATTTATCAAACTCGCAGTAAAATCCATGAGCCTTTTGCTATGTCGTTGAGAGTGTTCGACGGTCTCGGGTATTAGATCACCTATCCATTGCTTAGACCATTTTGTTTTAATCATGTATTCAATATAATTTTTCATATTAATTAGTTGATTATCTTGAGATTTCTCATTGTCTTTAATGTCAAAAATACTCAGAAGATTTTCTCCAAATCCAAAAGGTATTTCTCTTTTATCTTCATAATCGTTTAATATTCTATTTAATGGGTAAAAAGGTTTTAAACCCTTTTTTTCAGGATCATATATAAAAAGTGCAGAAATATCATAATTTAATGTTAAATATTGAGAAATATCTAAATTGTTTTTATCTTCATTATTAAATTCTAAGGCGTTTATTATTGAGTATATTCTATCAAAATAGTCATAATCCCAATCCAATCCAAACGCTGGAAATTCCTCAATATTTCCTTCTTGATATTTATAATAAAATGGAATATTTTTAAACATTGAATAAATAGCCGTAACTAAACCCAAATTTTTATATCCCCCGGTAACATCTACTATTACCTCATCTTTTGCCTTATTCTTTAAAATTTCATCGAGTATATCCCATGTATTTTCAAAAAGGTATTGTGAAGAACTACTTTCTATTGGATAGGTTTTAACATTTAAACCATATTTTTTTTCAAAAATACATTTTAAAAGAGCACCGACAAAAGAAATATCTGATTGGAAATAGGGATGGTTGGTTTCTAGACAGGAGTTATCTTTTGAAAGAAAAGGACCAGGGGTTAGAAGATAGAGGTTTTTAATATTGTATCCGTTTTTTAATAGTAGATTGTAAGTGTCTATTTCTGCACATATATCAGGACTAATGTCTAGTGATTTTATCTGATCAAATTTGCTTTCTTTAAATTTTGAAACTATTGATTCATATTGACTCTTAAATTCTCCTTGATTTTTAATAGATATTCCTTGAGTCATAACTAAAGTTATATTTCCCTTTAATTTATTTTTCACAAAATTTATCAAATCAAAAATGCTCTTTGTATTTTTTGATTTAGAATTATATTCTTGCCACTCAATGATTTTAGCTAAATTTTTATTTTTGAAATCTTCATAACTGTCTATTATTTTTACAAGATTATTTAGAGGATAATTATTGCTTTCTAAATAATTATCAAAATTATCATTTTTGACTATTTCTTTTTCTTCTATTTCCATAAGATAATCAATCAAGGGTTTGTTGTTTATATTTTCGAATGGGGTTAAAAACTCGTCTATAATGATTTCAGGGTCATCATTAAAAATGTATCTTACTTTGGCAATGGTCTTAAAAGTTTCAAAATAATAAAATTTTTTTGATATTTCCTCTGGAGAAACTGATCTTTCATTTTCTTTTCTTACCGTTTTGTCATTTGTGTTACTTTTTTCCGTAATTGTCCATTCTTGAAAAAAACCAGTGGGTAGTTTTTTTAAAGTTAATCTGTATCTAATATCCATTTCTTCTTCTACATACCATTGAATAATTCCTACCTTAGAATATTTATGTGATTCTATAATTTTGCCAAAAGTGTTTTTGTCAAGAAGGTATTTAAATTCTTTTTCGTTATTCAACAAATTCACTCCTTAATTTTTAACTGGATATGAATATTTTATCACATTAAGCTATTAATTATTGCTACAAATGTAAATAATATTGTAAAGAAATATATGGACTGACGCCCGGTTATTGGAGAATAAATAAGAAAATCTCATTTTTTCCAAAAATAGTTTTTGAATTAATGTAAGTATCTGAATTGTTTTCAAACATCTTATTAAATTCACCTAGTGCCATATAATTCAAAGAACTATCTCATTTACGAAAGCTTCAGTTGCTTTTGATTTAAATTGAGGTCCGTTATCTGTTCTGATTATGAATTCTTTAGGATTAGCTTTTCTGTAAGTTTTCTTTAAGGGGATTTGGGATGATTTTAAAACAATAACTGCCTGCTAATAACTTGAATATAAACAAGTATGTTTTGAATAAGTATTTTACAAGGTTGGAAAATTTTTACTCTTTTGAATAATTCATCTAAATCAATAATTCCATTTAAAATATAAAGAGAAAGGAGAAGATGAAATATCAATTTAAAGAAAATAGTAAAAATTATTGTATTGTTTTTTATTGTACTATTCATATTAAGTCCAATTGATGTAATCCCCGATTTTATACCTGTACTAGGGCATGCAGATGATTTAATTGCAGGTTTAGTAGCTATTAGAGGCATTTTAGATTTTGATGATGATTAAATAAAAAGGAAACGTATGACTTTGAAATTCATAACAGGTTGATTTTATAACTTTTTCCTTTCTTGCCAGTAATAAAGAGAATTATTATAGAATATGAATTTTATGATTTTTAACGTGAGTATTAGTAAAATAGAAAGGAGGATTCTAATGACAATATTAGCTTTTGGTATGATTGTAGCTGCATCAATATTTGCAAATCTATTCATACAGGAAGTACTTGAAGATAACTACATTGAAACAGTGAAAAGAGAATATCATAAAGTTGAAGATGCAAGTAAAGAAATAGAGAGATTAAAGGGAAATATAAACAATGAAATTTATTTTAAAAAATTAATTAATTTACATTTTCAATCAGTAATAGCATCGAACTTTTTTTGGGATCAAAAAGAACAATGTAAAAATAAAATTGAAAGTTTAAAAGAATTAGAAGAAAATATATCTGAAGAAATTAATGAAATAAATAGAAAAATTGATTCTATCAGTTATTTTGATAGAGAATTAAGAGATAAAAAAAGGACTTTAATAGAAATGTATAAGAAAACTAAAAACCAAATTTACAAATATTATGAAATTAAAAATCAATATTATGATTATCTAACTCAAAATAATATAAACACATCAGAATTAAAGTATTTAATTAAAAATACTTGTGGAGAAAAAGGCATTGATTGGTATTATCGAAATTACATAGCTAAGGGAAGAAAATAATAACTGCCTAATAATAACATGAGTAGTATAGGGACTTTAGAAATAAAGACTTTGATTTATAACATGGCAAAGTCAAATCTTCATTCCTATTCTTTGGTATAAATAATAAATACCAAAAAATAAAAGAAATAGATAATAGCCTAAAATTTAAATTGAAAATTTTAAGATTTTTAGAGTACATAATGAATTTTAGGAAAGGAGGTGTTCAAGTGAAAAATAAACCTGAATACATTATTGTTGAAGACAAAACCAATAGTATGGAAGTTTATGAAAATGCTACAAGCAAAGTTATAGGCAATTTAGGGATAATTAAATCAACTTTATCTACAATAGAACTAGGATTAAAATATAGTTATGAAAAAGAGAAAGTTAAGTATCAAAGCAAAGTAATTAGAGAGAAATTAGAAACTGAGCGCATTAAATGTGTACAAAATTCGAAAGTTGTGATTGAAAGAATTAATAGTGAGACAAAGGTATATTTAGAAAAAATTAAACAAGAAACACAGTACAACAAAGAAAAATCTAAAATGTTCGATAGAAAAATGAAAGTATTAGAATGTATTATAAAAGAAGAATCGTTAACTTCCGACGCAAAAATAAAAATGTTTGAAAAAATAATTGATGAAATTGATGTTTAAGGGAATTGAATTAGGATTATAATTATATAAATAAATTTTAACGAGGGTTGTATCGTTCTACTAAACCAAACCCTATTGAATTTCTAGCTCCTACTCCTGCGTCATAACCTATTTTTAATAATTCATCAGAACCAGAAATATAAAATTCACCATCCCAACCTTTGATGACAAAACCTTTATATTTTGAAATTACCATTCTAACATTGTTATTTATAGGTGTAATAAAAAAATTATTATCTTCTGGCTCAACTCCATAAAAAGCTTTATATTTTTTTATCAGATTTATTCGGATATTATTGTTAAATTCTTCTTCAAAAGGAGACAAGTAATGAGTTTTTGTCTTATTTCCAATTTTAAATGAAACATGAGCTGTTATTGGAGATTTAGTAATTACTTTTAGTCCACCATTTGGAGAAAATTTATCATACTTTATGTTACTTACTCTAACTTCTTGGTCGAGTAATGAGTAATGTTCGGTAAACAATATTTTATCAATTATGTATTCCAGAAATTTATCATCATGAGATGAAAGAGTAAACCATACATGATTTTTAAACGTAATTGATTTTGATTCATTATTGTACTCATAGTTTCCGTAGAATTTAGAAAAAGTAAACATCTTAAAGGCAGACTTATCTGTCGTAAAACCTCTATCATGCAAAAATGATTGATAATTTGTATCATTTATCCAATTATATACTAATGCCTGTTGAATGTGATTATAATAAACGGGTAATGTTAATCTGTCGAATTTTAATTTAATAAAAAGTCTCATTATATCACCTCAAAGAAATTATAACAAAAAATAAAAAAGTAATAATTGTAATTTATTAATAAATATGATAATATATATTAAACATTTGTTTAAAATTCTAGTCTTTTAAAAAAATTTAAATATTTCAAGATGGGTTTTTCATGTTTTTTCGTTTAGCTACCAAAGTACATTAATATTTTTTTAAAAAAATGGTCAGTTTTTGCTCGTGAAAACATTTGGCGTTATCTTCAAAAAAAGAAAAAATATACAGAATTTCTTTCCTATATAATTAAGTAAATCGAAGTTTATAAAGCTTTTTTTAAAAGAGTGTAAAGGATATAAACTTTTGAATTTAAAGTAGGCACAGGGCAGAGGCCACTCTTTTGCAAAACGTAGCGAAAAAGTCAAAAAATTCACTGTTAGTATGGATTATAATTATAGCGTATTTTATAAAAAATTTAACAATAAAAAATATTAGAAAAGGGGGCTTAATAAATTGAAAGATACTTTGATCTCAACTGTTGGAGCGAGTTTAGAAAATAATATTAATAAGAAGCAAGGAGAATATAAATCATTATATGATTCAAATAGACTTGAGGATTTAGCTATGATGTTATTAAATCCAAAAATAATACAGGAAGATGAGAGATTATTAGGAGCAGAGATAAATTCTATAGAAAGTATAATTAAAGAAGGTTACATTGATGAAATGAAAAATCTATATCTTTTAGTATCTGACACCGAGACCGGTAGGAAGATAGGAAAAATCTTAAAATATTATTTTGAAAATTCAAAAAATAATTCTTTTGAGCGAGTGACAGTAAAAGTAACTGAAAAATTAGATGATCAAAGAAAAGAAGAATTTACAAGGTATGGTTTAAGAAACTTAGTTAGAAATATGGCTGAGATACTTAAAAAACATGGATTTTCAACAATAATTAATGCAACAGGAGGTTACAAAGCTCAAATTGCTTTTGCTCTTGCCTTAGGTCAAGGAATGAATATCCCAGTTTATTATCTCTTTGAAAGATTTCCTGCTGTTATAAAACTTCCACCATTACCCCTTAGTCTTGACTATCTACTATACATAGATTACATATACTTTATAGATCAATTTGATGAAGAAGGTTTTATTGAATTTAACGAAGATGTTAAAAATCAATATAAAACAATTGATGAAAAATTAATACCTTTATTTGACATACAATCCATAGACAGAAAAAAATATATCGAATTAAATCCTATGGGACAAGTATTTGTTGAATCTGCAAAACACTATTTTAATATATCAAAAAAAGAACAAATTTCTTTACTGCCAAGAAGTAAAGAATTAATCTTTCAAGGATCAAAGGTAGAAGCACATTCACAAGAAATTATTGCTAAATATAACATAAACAAAAAATTTGAACAGTTACCTTTTGTAGAAAAAGTATACGTAAAAGGCAGTAGCACTGCTGAACGTTCAGGCAAGAAAAGCAAAGTTAAAATATTAGGAAATGAAATAAAAGCTTCTATATGTACAAATGACGGTATACTTGATCTTGGAATACAAGTAACTGCACGGAACAATGAAGAAATGATACTGGCCAAAGAAATAATATACGATTTTGTAAACAGTAGTTTTTGAGATTAATTTGTACTCACTTTAGAAACGAAGATTTTTCTAAAAATAAGCTTTTGAATTTAAATTGGGTCCAGGGCGGAGCCCTCCCCATCTCCTTCGGTACAAGTACCGAAAAAGGTAAAGAAATTAGTAATTAGTAATTAGTAAGGACTAGAAGCAGGGAGATATTTTGTAAAAGAATCAACGCTAAAATATACATATAATAAGGATTTTGGAATTTCTAAAGTGGGTATAAATTAAAAAATTAAGGAGGTGAACTATGCCTGAGATTTTTAGTAAAGAAAAAATTTGTAAAATATTGAAAAAACGTTATCCCGATCTTCCAGCAGATTGGGCTGAAAATGATAGATACTTTCCAAGAAAACCTTTAAGTGTTTTTTCTTACGATGTAGACAGTATAAAGAATTATGTATTTAGTTCTTCTGAGTTTAAGGCTATCATAGGTGCCAGTAAGTTAGTTTCAGACTTTGACGTCATAGCCAATAATTTCCTAGAAAATGAGAATTCCTATGTTATACATGCAGTAGGCGGAACAGGATTAGCAATTGTTTTAAGTGAAGAATTACATAGGATAGAGCAAGAATTAATAAAAGCATTTGAAGAAAATGTGCCTGGAGGTTTTTTAACTACTTCTTCTGTAGATTTTTATCCTTCGGAATTAATTTATGGACTAAAAAAAGAAGAATTAGAAGAAGAAAAATTAGAACAACAGTTTGGCATTAAGTTCAACAACCTTACTAAGGAACCAAGTTTTTATAGACTCTTCTCTTTATTAGCTTCAAAAATGAGGGAAAAAAAGAACTCAAAACAAATAGAAATGAAGAGAATCACGCCAGAATTTCATATATGTGAATCTTGCAATACCTATCCGGCTTTTTACACTTTACCAGTGGCTGCTGATATCAATGAACCTGGAGAAATTAGAATTTGTGAAGCTTGTAAAAAGAAGATAGAAGTTGGGGAAGAAAAAATTAAAAAAGATCATTTTGCATCATCGCTTTTAAAAATTGATACAAAAGCGGATGAAGAACAGTTATCAGATTGGCTTGGGGTAATATACATAGATGGTAATAATTTAGGGAAATTGTATTCAAGAATACAAACAGATCAAGAATATATAAAAGTTTCTGAAAATATTGAAAGAGCGTCAATAAACGCAGTTAATCAGGTAATAGAACAAATGAAATTAAAGGATAAATATGCTTCACCAATTTTAGGTGGAGATGACATTATGTTGTTTGTTCCTTCAAGATTAGCAATAGATATTTATTTTAAATTGGACGAGATTCTGACAAAAGAATTTAGGAACATTGATGGAAAGGGAAATGGGATAAGTTACTGTGGTTCTATATTGTTTTGTAAAAAAACAATGCCTTTAAAGATTATATTTGAAGCTTCAAATTCTTTACTTAAAGAAGCAAAATCTGCATATTATAATAATTTTCAAAAAGGTGAAAAAGAAAAAAATTATATTGCTACGAGAGTACTTTGGGGTAACAGTACTGAAGTAAAAACTACTGAGTATTTTGGCACTAACAAAGAAATTAAAGAAATAATTGGAGAAGCAATGGAGTTTGAAGAATTCAAACGCTACTATAATCTACTAAAAAGATTAAGCAATGAAGAAGTTACATTCTTACAAAAAGCAGCCAAACTAATGAATGAAATAGCTCCTGTTGCAAAGTTGAACGTAAATTATTTTTTTACAAAAAACATCAAAAATTTGAGTAATTATGAAGAATTATATAATTCAGTATTTTTCCCAGAAGAAGGTAGAACAAGAGTATTAAGCTCTATAGATCTCTTAAAATTTATTGATAAGGGGGCTAAACAATGAAGATTAAAGTAAAGATAGAAACCAAATCCCCTTTGTTAGTTTCAGAGGAATTTTCTAGAATTTGGAATAAATCGCAAAAAAGAGACAAAAATGGAACTTCATACATTCCAGGTTCTGCTTTAAAAGGTGCGTTTCGAGAAACTGCAGATACATTGCCAAATTATAAGAAAGAAGTTTCAGATTTATTTGGAGAATCTCACACAAAAATGGGAAAATTGCAATTTTCAAAATTAGTTTGCTATAATCCATCTTATGTAGAAAAAACACATGTAGTTATTGATAGAAAAACCAGAACAAGTTCATATCAAAGACTATACAGTACAAATGCCTTATCTAGTGGCAATGTTTTAGAGGGGTACATATATTTTGATGAACAATTAACAGACAGAGAAAAAGAACTATTGGAATTATTAACATCATTGGTAAAAAAAATTGGAGGAATGAAATCAGCTGGTTATGGCTCCGTTGATATATTCTTTGAATATGAAGATAATAATCAAGTTAATCAAGAAACGAACAAAAAGATATACGATAATTATGCATTATTAGTTCTAGAACCCTTAGAACCATTTTTAACAGTAAAGGAACGATCGAAAAAATATATGTATAAATCATCAAAAATTATCAACGGTGAAACAGTTAGAGGTGCGTATGCAAATAAATTAGCTAAGAATCCATATTTTAAAAATATAATTTTTAATGAAGAAGTAAAATTCCCTACTCTTTTTCCTAGCAAAGAAGAAATAGTTGTTGCTCCTACTCCATTTACCACTATGAAAGAGAAATATCGAGATAATCCAGAAGAATTGTTTGATTTAACAATACCAAAAATAATCGAAAAAGAAATAAACAAAGAACAATTAAGAATATCATTAGAAGATATTTCATTAACAGGAGAAAGACTAGAGAATGCCTCGGGTTATCTCGATTATTTTAACCATAAAATAATTTCTGTAGAATCTGACACAAAGCAATATACACAAACAGCCGTTTCTCGTAAGACAAGGGCTACAAAGTCAGGTGAAATGAGAAGTTATATTACAGAATATTACGATAAAATGGTAGGAATTATCAGATCAACAAAAAAAGAGTATTTTGAAGCACTATCAGAAATTGATTATATAACCATAGGGAACTCAAAAACAAGAGGTTTTGGAAAAATGAAGGCAAGAATATTGCCTCTGGATGATCTAAAAGAAAAATTCAAAGAAAATATTAACAGTTTTACATGCGTAGTTAATAGTTATATTAAACCAGAAAAAGTTTATATACCATTATTACTTACCTCTGATCTTATAATCCCTGTCAACAAAACTTTAGATGAAATATTTGAGGATAAGGGTTTTAAAATAAATCAACAAATATACAGAAAAGATAAATTTACTTCATGGAATGTCAGAACAAATAATATAAAAACCGCATATGAAACTATAAAATCGGGAGCTGTTATTATCTTAGAATCCGAAGATATTAATTGCGTGGATAAAGTTTGGCAAATGTTTTTGGATGGTTTAGGCCATAGAACTGGAAGTGGTTTTGGAAGTTTTTTAGTAGTTGATTTTTCAAAAATTAAAACACTTTAAAAACCATATTTCTAAAACTCGAGTAAAAAAATTAATCAGGAGGTGCAAAATGGCTTTAACTGGTGATGAGAAAAAATATATAATTAATAGAATGCAATCTTTGATAGACACATCACGTGGAAAAATAATTAACGATACCCAAATTAGGAAATACGCATCTATGGCAAGCCAAGCAGATTGTAAAGAAGAATTTTTTAACTATTTACATTATCAAATTGGTAGAGCACCAGGTCATGAAAAAAACTTTTTGAGAAGTGTTTTAGACGAAATAACAAAAATGGAAAATAAATTTAGTGATGAAGAAAAGTATCTTGAAGCTTTGGCATATTTTTTTGGTTATATGGCAAGATACAAAAAATTTGTAGATAAAAGTGACGATGCTCAAGGAGAAAAAGGTAAAAGGAGGCAATATTAATGATTCCTTTTGACACATTTAAGAACAAATATTTTTTTGATATATATATCACCGCAGAAACTCCAATACATATAGGATCTGGGGAAGAAGGGTTATCGCCATTAGATATAGACAGCTCTGTATTAAAAGATTCAGAAGGTAATACCATCATACCAGGTTCTTCATTAAAAGGTGTATTTAGATCTAATTTAGAACAAATACTAAGAGGGAAAAATGTAAAAATATGTGATGAAGTTGGAGGCAATCCTTGCATAAATTCAAAAGATAGAAAAAAGTTTGATAATGAAGATAGCTGGTTTTCTCATATTGAAAAAAACATATGTGAAGTATGCAATCTATTTGGTTCTAACTCCTTTTCTTCTAGGGTATTTTTTAGCGATGCTATGGCAGATAAAAAACAACAAAATATAAACTATAGAGATGGAGTAAAGATTCGTAGAGACACAGAAGTTGCTGCAATTAAGGCAAAATATGATTATGAAATTGTTTCATCAGGAACAATTTTTAAAACAGAGTTATTAATGGAAAATGTTGAAGATTATCAAGTTGGTTACATACTTTTTATAATCGATATGATAAATAACGGACTTATAAGATTTGGAGGTAAAAAATCAGCTGGCTTAGGAAAATTAAAGTTTCAATTTAACATTAAATCTTTAAATTTTGATGACATAACAAAAGGAATTTTTGAACCAAAAGCATTGAATGAAAATCAAATTGAAAACTTAAAAAAAGCGTCTATAGAAAGATTGGCAAAGGTTGGTGAAACAAATGTTTAAAACAATACGTAATTTTCATAAATTTCAATTAAAGATAGTACCAAGAAGTGGTTTTCATATTGGAGCAGGAGATACTGATATAACTCCAATAGCTTCTGATGCAGAGTTTGTTAGAATAAGTACCCCTTGGGGAAGAACTGTTTACATTCCTGGAAGTTCATTAAAAGGAGTTTTTAGATCAGATGCAGAAGCCTTATTAAAATCTCAAAACAAAGAAGTTTGTGAATTAGCTAAGGGCGATAGAAAGGATAAAGATTGTGGGAAAGATATAAATAACAATAACAATTTAGAAAAATCAGAAGACATTTATCCTTCAGTATGCCCGAGTTGTAAAACATTTGGGAATATGAAAATGGCTTCTGTCGTCAGATTTGAAGATTTTTTTCCTTTTAAAAGTGATGAATCTGATGAAGAAAAAATCAAACACATTGACGAAATAGAAAAGTACACTTCGATAAGAAATGGTATTAAAATTGATAGGTTTACAGGAAGTACATCAAAAGGCGCCCTATACGATTATGAAGTTATAACTGGAGGCTGTTTTTATGGCAATATCCTACTAAAAAATCCCGAAATATGGCAAGTTTTATTGATATATAAGACAATAAATAATATTAAAGATGGTTTTGTAAAAGTCGGTGGAAAGAAATCAAGAGGATTAGGAAATTTAGATATACAAATCGAAGCCTTAGTTATTAATTCCAAAAGCGAAAAAGCAATTACCTTTACTAAATTTGAAGATGGACAATTTAAAGATAATAATGTTCAATTTGACTTTCAAAATGCCTTTAAAGAAAGAGATCTAATTGGACAAAAGATTACTATTACTGATAAAGCAGCTATAGAAAATTACTTTCAGCAAATGCTAACAAAATTGCCAGAAAGCTGGTGATAGAATGAATCCAATATTAAATCATTTTGATAAAACAAAAAAATGTGAAATCATATACAACGATTATAATGTATTTAAATACGAATATAAAACTATTGAAGAAGCAAAAACTATCTATGATGAATTAAAATCCAACAATTTTAATGATTTCTATTTTAGAGTATTTTCTAAAGATTTTGATTATATACATAATTATGGAGAAGAAATATATGATTTAGAAAGAATCGAACCAAATGAAGTATTATATCTAAATGAAACAATAGAAGGACTGCCAAATAATAAAGCAAAAGGAAAAAAGAAAGATGACTATCCTGCCTATTTTAGAATGGGATTTATTAAAGGGGATGATAAATAATGTCATATCGTAGTTCAGTAAATAAATCTTATGAAAATAAAGAATCTCCTAAAGGATATTATTATGTTAACAGAGTAGAACCCACTAACGGAACTAAAGAAATACTGAATCATTCTGAGAAATATGCAAATCCTAATTTAATCTCTGGAGTATTAATTGGAAAAATGCAAGCTTTAAAACCATTATGTTTTACCCAAAGTCTATTGGCAATAGTGAATAGTAAGCCAACATATCTTTTACACAGGGAAGCTGGAAAAATAGTACTGTCAGGTTCACAACTAAAGGGTGCAATTAAAACATACATGCAAGCACTTAGTATGTCTTATGACGATGAAGAAAGAATTGATAAAAACAAATTAGATCTTGTTAATTCGATAACGGGATATATGGGATATACATCAAGAATAATGTTCAAAGATATTATAATAGATGAAAAAGATGTTGAAACCGAAATAATAGTTGGAAAACTACAATGGAGTCAAGCAGACAAATTAACTCGTGAAAATAAAATCAGATTGTATAGTCATAAAAAACATGAAGAATTAGACAGAAAAGTTAATTTTGAGGTTTTACCTCCCGGAAGCGCGTTTACTTTTGAAATACTATTAAATGGGCTAAAAAATGAAGAAGCTGGTTTGTTATTTTTAGCTATGGGATTTTCACCTAAGGATAGATTTGCTCTGAAAATTGGAAGAGGTAAAAACTTAGATATGGGATCGGTAAAATTTATTCCAGAACGACTACTTACTCCTAAACATAGTTTTGACGTGTCTCCAAATATAATAAAAGATAAAGACTTAGTAAAGTTGATTTTTAAGAGCGTTAACAAATACAAATCACAAATGCACAAAAAAAATCTGGAAAATTTACAAAAGATAATAAAGGATTCTGAAGGTGTGTTTCAAATATGATATCGAAAAAAGAAATTATACAAGATGCTGAAGAAGTAGCAAAAAAATTTTTAGAAAAATTAAATTCAGAACAACAAATAAATACTACAATTAATGTTGTTAAGAAATATATGTCTTACATAAAAATTTTTGACGTAGATTCTTTTTTATCTATAAATGAAAGTATAATGGATAAAAGCCTAATAGGAAATGATGAAACCTTTAAAATGCTGAAAAACATTGTTAAGGTAAGAAAAAATAAATATTCAAAAAATGAAATGCTAAATTTTTTAGGATATTTAGCAAGAGCGTTAACATTTTACAAGTAAAAAATCTGTCGACCTCCCTATAAGTTAAAAAACGGTGGGAGTCGACAGATTTGTTATAAGAATAATAAAATTGTTTTAATAAACATTTGAATGCACTTTAAGAAAAATCAATACTAAATTAACTCAACATGTTCAGCATTAAACAAAAATTTTTCTTTTTTTCTTCTATCTTTATTTAACTTTATATTAGGTAAAAAAAGAACTTTTTCTCCTTCCCTTATTTTGTCTACTTGTTCTTTATATCTTAAATTATAATGGTTAAAATAAAATTCTTTATTTTTTTCCGAGTTTTTGATAAATCCAAAACCTTTGCTTTTAATATAATTATTTATTTGTCCTTGAATTCGTGGCATATATTTAAAATATAATTCGTCAAGTTTTTGATGCACTTCATTTTCTGAAAATTGTAAAGAAGTACCTTCTAATTCTTTTATTATAAATTTATCTTTAAAAGAATAATTGTATTTATCAATCAATTTCTTAAAATAATTATAAAATAATAATGCTTCTTCCATATTACCAAGATCTTGTGATATTGAAGCAATATGTAAAAAAGATCTATAGAGAATTTTATAATTTTTATCTTCTTTGACAGATTTTACATAATACCATAAAGCTTCCTCTTTGTTAATCTTCAAAACAATATCTCCAATATAAGTATCAATTATGCCATTTCTTAGTTCGTTTCTAATCCAAATTAAATTAGCTTTAGCACTTTTTACTTCTCCTTGCAAGCCTATGGAATTGTAATATTTACTAAGGTACCAGTATTTGTTTTTGGGGTTTATAAAATTAGGATTTAAAGGTTGAATTTTATTAAAAAAATTAATAAAATCTTTTTTATTATTTTGAAATAATAATTTTCCATAATATGAGGCATATCTAGCTAAAGTACTATCATACTTTACCGGATTGTCTTCTATCTTTGATTGGGGATTTTGATCGTTATTAAGAAGTGCAGGATTAACTAAAGATAGTAAATACATTTGATCTTTGAGATTTACTTTCGAAGATTTTAGATATCTTATTAATGAATTAACAATATAGGAATAACTAGAAATTTCAACATTGATGAATTCAAATAATTCCATTAATTCTTTATATTTTTGAAAATCAAAACCATCTTTAAAATATTTAGAGCAAATAACCCAAGCATATGCATTTATTGTGTGCTTAATTAGTATATTTTTGTTTTTAATGGTTTCATTAATCCTTGCTTTAGCAATTTGTTCAGCTTTATCTAATTCTCCTTGTTTCCTAAGATTAAAAATTAATTGAGAAAATTGAAAGTCATTTAAATTGTCATAATTTACCTCACTCATATCTTTTTTCCCCCCCTATAACGATAATAACAGACGTTTTATGTTATATCGACCTATATTTGACGTTCGGTTTTTATATATTATAACATTTATTTTACATAATAGGTAAAATGATAGAATTTGATGAAATGAAAGAAATTTTTGGTCCTATTCAGACTAAATTCAATTTTTTAGTAAAAAATTGATAATTTGATTAAAAATCATATAAAATAAAACCAGAATTTATTGATTAAATAGATTTAATTATAACAAGAATAATTTAGATTTTATAGGCATTAGATAAATTCGCAACCGTTATTTAAAAATAATGGTTGACTTTTGTAATTTTAAATGTTAAAATATTAACAGTTTTGTATAATTCTATAATAAAGTATTTCTTCTTACTTTTTTGGAAGCTTCACAGACAAACTGTCAGCATTATTAATTATGACTTTACAGTCTAAATTAATTGTGTTCTTCTTTTTCATAAATTAACTGCCCTAGAGAGAACAAAAAACATCATTTATTTATTCACTAAAAGGTATGATCCAGCCAAGATAACTTTCGATATTTCTATCTTAATTATTAAAATTATATAATAATTTTATTTGTTCATTGAAAAGAAAGTTTGGAACGTGGTTTTCCAAGCCTTAATATGGTTCCATACATTACCCAAACTTATATATAATGTTACTAAATGTGCTTTAAAAAGGTCTTTTCCTTCCCAAGATAAGAGAGACTTTATTTTCTTGTTAAATGTAAATTATATTATTTACGTCGCACTTGTCTTAAAATATTTTTCTTAATATTTATTTAACAACAATAACTGCTTAATTAGGTACTTAAAAAATGATAGACTTTTAAAGACACTATTTTTAATTATAAATGGGTTAAGGGCAGAACCTTTCTCCCTTCTCCTTTTTCTTCAGTGAAAATACCGAAGAAGTTAAAAAAGTTAAAAGGAGTGGTAAATATGTCTAAAATAGTTCCATCTTATGAACATATAGAAAATTTAAAAGTTAAACCAACTGAAGAAGAATTGAATATATTGAATTTTTTGAGGGAATATCCTGATGATTCTTTGGAAGTTTACTATAAACCTTTTCTAAATGGAGAAAAACCTGATATAGCGATTATAAAAAAGAATTACGGAGTTTTTTTAATAACGGTAAAGGATTGGGACTTAAATAACTATAGATTAGTTGATAATAGTAAGCAAAAAAGCAACTTAAAAAAAATTAAATGGTTTTTAAAAGAAGACAATACACAAATTTTATCCCCTTTTTCACAAGTTGAACATTATAAGAACAATATTTACTCATTTCATATAGAGGACTTGGCTAAAATGAAAGCACTCAATTCAAGAATGTATACAATTGTTAAATGTGGGGTTTTTTTTAGTAAAGCAACAGATTATGAATTAAGAAAGAAGTATGGAATTAATTTCGATAATAATAATCAAAAACAATATATAAAAGTATTATCAAAAGATACTTTAAATAACAATAATTTTAATGATCTTTTAAATAGCTTAGGTTGGAATAAAAAATATCAAGAACAGCTTTTTACAGAAGAATTATATAAAAAATTTGTTAAAAAATTTATTCCACCTATACATTATTTAGAAGAAGGAGAAGATTTTCCAATAGATACCAGAAAAAACCGAGGAGAACTTTTTAAAAGTTCAGCAGGGTCTCAAAAAATTAAAGGTGTCGTTGGTTCGGGAAAAACTACAATTTTAGCTATGAGAGCAATAAATGCATATAAACGTACAAATAAACCCGTACTAATCTTGACATATAATATTACATTGAAAAATTATATAAAAGATAAAATAGCAAAAGTTAAAGCAGAATTTCCTTGGAATAATTTTATTGTTTTAAATTATCACTATTTTATTAATATGCAATTAAACAAAGTGGGGATTTATATTATTCCACCACCGATAGATTATAATAAAGAAAAAAAAGAAGAATATTTTGAAGAAAATTATTATTCAAACGAAACTTTGTTCGAAAATCATAAAAATGAGCTTGAAAAGTATTCCGCGATTTTTATTGACGAAGCCCAAGATTATAGATATGAATGGTTTGTAATTTTAAAGTCATTCTTTTTAGAAGAAAACGGAGAATTTGTTATATTTTGTGATGAAAAACAAAATATATATGGAAGAGACTTAGATTCAGAAAAAAAGGTTAAAACAAATATTCCGGGTAAATGGAATAAAATAGAGACATTAGACGCATCGTACAGATCAAATGAAAATTTGGTAATTATTGCTGATAAATTTCAGAAAGAATTTTTGAGAAACAAATATGAATATGAAAAGATAAAATCAAAAAATCAGCGATTACCGTTTGAAAAGAGAATTACAAATTATTATTATATAGATGACAAATATGAACACAAAAATGATTTAATAGCTAATTTAGTAATTAATGAATATAATAATCTTTCAGTTAACTCCGATGATGTTTGCGTTTTAAGCTCTTTTAAAGAAGATCTTAGATATATAGAATATAAATTTAGAACAAGTTTTAAAGAAGACACTCATACGACTTTTTTGGAATTTGAATTGTATAATGAATTAAAGGAAATTTATTCTAAAGATTGGAAATGTGAAGAGTGGTGGAAAAAATTTTGTGATGAAGTTGAAAGAATAGAAAATGCTTATAAGTTTAACTTTAAACTACATTCTTGGCAAATAAAGTTTTCAACAATTCATAGTTTCAAAGGTCTGGAAAGTTATGCTGTAATTTTGATAATTAATTCTAAAGATTCAGAAGAACTTATCTATACTGGTATTACACGGGCTAGAGAAAGCTTGATAGTTATAAATAATGGCAATAAAAAATATGATGACTTTTTCAGAAAAAACATGCAATTTCAACATCTTGCGAGCATAGTCGCTTAAAAATCTTTCAAGTTAAATTTTTATTCTTCAGTTGTTATCACTATAGCTACTTAATTCAATAATATTTTAAGAAATAGAATTATTAGAATATGCCTGCGTGATTTTAGGAGGCTAATATGAATATTTTTTATCCAGTTTCGGGAGGAAATGAAATAGGTGCCAGTTGTTATTTTTTTCATTTAGGAGATTCTAAAATCATTGTTGACATGGGAAAGAGATACTTTGGTAAAAAAGTATATCCTGATTTTCTTACGCTTATTAACAAAGGTTTTATCGATGGTCTTTGGGAAATTGATGCTGTGTTTATTTCTCATGTCCATCTCGATCATATTGGTGGATTAATTAATTATATAGATGAATTAGTAAATGCAAATATTTATATATCAGCTGAAAGCTTTGAATTGTATAAGGCGGTATTGTATTGCAATCTAAAGAAAACAGATGAGAAGTTAGAAAGTTTTTTTATGGAAAAAATAAACAAAATAATGGAAAAAACTGTTTTGCTTTACTATGGGGAAAAATACAACATAAAGGATTTGCAAGTTACTTGTTTTAAAGCAGGTCATATTCTTGGTGCTTCTAGTATATTAATAGAATACAAGGATAGAAAGATATTATATACAGGAGACTTTACAGACTATGACTTAGAAGCAGTAAAGGCACAACAGTTACCCAAAAGTTTAGAAGTTGATATTTTAATTTCTGAGAGTACTTATGGTTATTTTGAAAATAAAATTAACAGAAAATCTGATGAATTAAATTTCATACGTAGAGTAAAAAATATCATTGATAATGGTGGAAATATTCTTGTACCCACTTTTGCATTAGGAAAAAGTCAAGAAATTGCTTTAATACTAAAAAAATATTTAAATAATGGTATACTGCCAAATAATATGCATGTTGTCTTAGATGGTTTATGTATCACGTATTCACTAATCTACCAAAAATCTGGGATTACGATTTTTAACGATAACATTAACATAGCAAAAAGTAATTTCCATAAAAAAATTAATAACTTATCTAGAACTATTGTTATAACAAGTTCAGCTAATATGGCGCCTTATAGTAGATCCTATTATTATTATAAAGAGATGATGGATGACTCAAAAAACAAATTGTTTTTATCATACTACCGAGATGAAGAGTATGTAAAAGAAAAATATATAAATAAGTTTAAAAGAAATCAAAATACATACTTCTATAGAATTGCGACTCATGCGGATGTTATTGGTATAAAAAACTTGATAGAAAAAACACAACCTAAGAAAGTAATTTTTGTCCATGGTGACTTTTCATCTAAAAATAGGAATAATATATATTCCTTGTTTATAAATTTTTTTAAAGATATAGAATTCATCCTTTCTTTAAATAACAAAGAATATTATTTTTAATTAAATTACATATAAAATTAGCTTTTTTTAGGAAAGAAGGCCTTATGAGAACAAGGATTTTATCCTGTAAAGTTTGCCTATTTTCTATGATACAAGCCTCAAAAATATGCTAAAAATATTCAAAATTAGTAAAAATATTACAAATTAAGATAGGGACTTTAGAAATTGATATTTTCTAAAAGGAAGCATTTGAATTTATAGCGAGTCGAGGGCAGAGCCCTGTCCTTAATACATAGGAGGTCTAAATATGAAAGATTATTTTATTAGTGCTCTAAATAGCGAATTGAGATACCAAAAAGATAAGAAGGATAATAAAAATAGCCAAATAGTTAAAGCTCAGTTATTTGAATTATTAAAAGCTATGAGAAAAAACTTTTTTACTCCAATAAAATATAAGAAGATAATAGAAAATAATACTAATGCTCCTGTAGAAAACTTCGATATTAGACGTACTTTAAATAATTGGGGAGTTAATGATTTAAAAAGTTATGAGACTTGGTTTCATAAAACAAGAGAATTAGAACGATACTTTCTAAATATTTTGAGAAAAGAAAACATAAAACAAAATATTCAAGAAATTGATAAATATTTAGAAAAAGGAAGGATTCCAGAAATTACTTATTCAATGGTTTTTTATCTTATATCAGAAACAGATGAATTTTCTCAAGAAGATAAAAAAATAATAAAAAAATATTTGTCAGAAACGATTTATTTTAATTCAATGATGGTTTTCAAAAATGTGTTGGGGGAAGCTTCTGCAAATTTTATTAAAAAGGGAAAAAATTCAACTTATTCTGAGAAGGAAAAATATAAAAAAATAATAATCAGTAATACTTCTAGAATTATTTGGATGGGAGAAAATAGAGATACTATAAATAAGGCGATGGATTTAAAATCTTCTCTAAAATTTACTGAAATACAAAATGAAACGTTAAAAAGAGAATTAAAAAATGTTAAGCAAAATGCAGAGTTGTCAGTAATATTTAACTTGTTAAAAGAGATGAATTCTTTCAAATATGAAGAAATAATTAGTAACGTTTTTTTAGCTTGCAGCAAATTTTCAGAATTAGAAAAAGAACAAATTAGTTTACCAAAAGAGTTTAAATATATGGAATTAACTATTAAATTAATGAAAAAATTCTTTAATGACATAGGAGTTACTGAGTATGGGACACTAAATGAACTTATATGTGCAGACGAGAAAGTAGTTGAAAAGTATGAATATTTAGGAAAACCTTTTCTTCAAAACGAAAAGAAAAACTTACAATTAATCAAAACTGGGATTATGTATAAAGGAAAAGTAATTTCGAAACCAGTTGTAAAAGAAATAGAATAGAAAAATTCAAATATATTTTAGGTACTTTAGAAATGAATGTTTTTTAACTTACTTTGGACAGAGCTTTTTTTGTAGTGTGTTTTGTAAAAATTGGAATCTAAAATCTTGATAAAATTTTATTTTTAAAATGCAAAAAATAAAATCATAATAAGGGGTGGTCAAATGTCTCAGGAGTATTTTATAGGAATTGATTTAGGTACCACCAATTCCTTAATGGCCTGGTCAAGAGTTGATTCAAATGAAAAGTTAAGAACAGAGATAGTTGATATTAGTATGATAGACGAAAGTGGTGGAAAAATAAAAAATGATAGGTTACCATCAGTTTTATACTTTGGAAAAGATCTTCCAATAATTGGAAATTATGCTAAAAATATGATTGTAACTAGACCAGATTTAGTTTTGAAATCAGTAAAAAGTTATATGGGAGAGGGAAAAGTTTTTGAATTTAACCAAAAACAATATAAGACCTCCGATATTCAATCTTTTCTTCTTAAACAAATGTCAATATCTGCAAAAGAACTATTTGGATTTATTCCTCAAGATGTTATAATAACTGTTCCAGCTTCCTTTGATTCAGATATGAGAAGAGAGACTTTAGAAGCCGCTAAAAAAGCAGGTTTCTTAGTTGAAAAATCAGATGGTTCATATAAAAATATTCTTTTGGATGAACCTCGTGCAGTTATTTTTGATTTTATTAACAAACACCAAAATGGTGAGATCCCAGAATCATTAATCGATTTAAATGAATCAAAAAACGTATTAGTTTTTGATTTAGGTGGGGGAACTCTTGATGTATCAATTCATAAAATACACTATGATGGAAAGATTAAAATAGAAGATTATGCTGTATCGAGGTATACCAGATTAGGTGGGGACAATTTTGATAAATTAGTTGCTCAAAGATTGATGGAAATATATTTAGACGAAAATTCTATAGAAAGGAGTTCTTTAGAAGATATTGAAAAGAATAAGTTAGAGAAACAGTTTTTGCAAATTGCAGAAGAAGTAAAAATTGAGTTGAGTAAAAAAATTGAGAACAATGAAATATTTGGTTTAGATAGAAAAAATGTTTGTTATGAAATATTAAAAGGAAACCTTTATGATGGAAAGATATTTAATTATGATATTTCAATAAATGAATATAAACAAATTATCTCTCCATTATTAGCAGATCATTTAGAATTTGATGATTATAAAAATATAGAAAATATCAAAGATGTTGATAATATAATATACCCAATATTAGATGTTCTAAATAAATGTTATGAACGCCTAGGAACAGTTCCTAAGATAGATGCTGTAATACTCAATGGGGGAATGACAAAGTTACAACTTATAAAAGAAAGAATAAAAGAATTCTTCGGTTTTGAGCCACTTACTGTAACAGATCCCGACAAATCTGTTGCCAGAGGAGCTTCTGTATTTCATTATTATATACATAGAGGATACAAAGCTACAAAAATTATGAATGATACTATAGGCATCAAATTAGTCGATGGAACAGTAAAACATTTAATTACTCAAGGTACCGTTCTTCCATATAAATCAAAAGAAATTGACGAGTTTAAAGTTGAAAAAGAAGGATCAACTCACATTGATCTTCCTTTTTATATGGGAAGCAGAAGAGATACCCAACCACCAAACAGAAGAATTGCTACTAGAAGAATTAATTTTGAAAAAGGTTTATCAACCACTGACAAAATAAGTATTAGTGTTGAAGTAGATGAAATAGGACTAATGAAAGTAAATGTTAAACTCAACGGTGATGAATCAAATGTATATCAAGTTCAAATACTAACAGGCATAGATGAAGAATCACAAGTTAAAGAAATAAAACAAAATACTCAAAGGATTTATGTAAAAAAACCTAAAGGTAATGTTCTTCCAAAAAAATCTACAATCGATTTCTACATCAGAAAACTATCAGAATTAGATTATTGTTATGACGTATATCGTAGGGGATATTTAATGAAAGATATAAAAGATCTTGAAAAACAAATATTAAATGCTCAAAATTATAAAGAGTTTGTCCCCATTCTTCTAAATAAATTGTCAACTACAAAAAAAACGGGATTTACTCGTATAGTTCAATTATTAGGAAATATAATGGACTATTATAATTATTCCGATAAAGAAATATTGAGTAAATTAATGTATTATTCTTCTCCTATGACTTTAGCTTTCAAAAGTGAATTAGAAATGAATACAAAGATTAGAACATGTATAGAAGCTATAGGAAAATCAAAAGATAATTCTGTAGAACAACATATAATAAATGTTATTTCTTCAACAAATAATCTATCTGTAATTAATTCTGCATTAATATCTTTAGGAAAGGTTGGATATTCAATGAATTCAATTAAACTATTAGAAAAAATGATTTATTCAAATTTTAAGATTAATACTTTTTGGGCTTTAGGAAAAATAGCTTCAAGAGAAAACAACAAAGATTTAAAATTTAATGATATAAAGTATTTAGAATCTAAATTATTTAAGGTAATCAAGCAGTTAAGATCACCTGAAGAAGTTAACAATTTACTTTACACTTTTGGAGAAATTTTTGACAATAGAAATGAATCCAATCTTGACAGTAATGAAAGAGAAAAATTTATAATAAAGTTAGATCATTATATTAGTGAAGTAAGGACTAACTTGAATTTTAATCATAGTCAAGAAAGTACTTTCAAAAACAGATGGAATGTATGTACAAAAATGATTCAAGGTACAAAATTAACCACTGAAGAGTACGAAGTTCTCTTGGCTTTAAGAAAACAATAATCACGTAAATTCTTCTCAGTAACTTAATTTATTACCTCAATAATAAATTAGCTTAAAAATATTATATATTTTAATGATTCGATTTTTTAAAAGCTTGATAAATTTTCAAAATCAAATTTAAGGATAATTTAGGGAAAAGCTCCTTTTCTCCTCCTTACCCTAGAAATGGTATAGAAGAATAAATTAGTCAATAGAAAAGCCCTTCTATGACATCATTAATTAAAAAAGGTGGGATAATAATTTGTCCTTAATTATTTTTATTATCTTTGCAATTATCGGAATTTATTTTCTATTTAAATTTGAATTTGCTTTATCCATTCTATTTTTTCTAATCGCTTTTATAATTATAGACGTTTCATTGATAATCCATATAACTCGTACTAAAAGAATAATAAAAGAATTAGAAGAAGATATTAATAAAATTAAAAAATCAAGAAAAGATTATACTAAGAAAAATGTTGATAGAAAATTTTCAAAAATAGAAAAAAATAATAAATAACTTTTTGAATATTCATATTAAAAGACAACAAAGTAAAAATGACAAAAAATGTAATCGATATACAGGATTTTAATATCGTATGCAATTTTAAAAATCTGTCGACCCCCAATAAGCTAAAAAACCTGGGGGGTCGACAGACTTGTTCTTTTCGTCACAAGAATGATTAATTAACATTTTGAGTTCATTTTTACCTAAATTTAATAGAAAAGCTTGACATCAACCTATTTTTATGTTATATTATTAGTGATGGTCTTATGAGTTCTTATCCTACCTATGAGGAATGGAAACCTATCAATTTCTTGCGCTAACAAAGCCCCTCGTACTTTTGTTCTTATCCTACCTATGAGGAATGGAAACGAATACATGGGAAGAGTCAAAGTCAAGTAGCGTGGGTTCTTATCCTACCTATGAGGAATGGAAACTCAGAATGAAATAAATAGTTTGAAAAATGAATATGAGTTCTTATCCTACCTATGAGGAATGGAAACCACCTTTAATAAGATTAATAAACTCCTGATTTGTTAGTTCTTATCCTACCTATGAGGAATGGAAACTACGACCTGTCTCTATATCATAATAACGTTTTAATAGTTCTTATCCTACCTATGAGGAATGGAAACCTATTTGGAGAAACTTTTCCCTATCAAAAGTATTCAATGTTCTTATCCTACCTATGAGGAATGGAAACTTCAATCACAGTGTCAGACGTCCGCGACGACTTGAGTTCTTATCCTACCTATGAGGAATGGAAACAGGATTCACCCCATGGGGTGAATTCCTTTACTTCTGTTCTTATCCTACCTATGAGGAATGGAAACAAAGCAAGAACCAAAAGAAAGTACACAAAAAGAAGAAGAGTTCTTATCCTACCTATGAGGAATGGAAACTGGTAACATTCATTTTGTATTGTGTCCCAACTGCGAAACGTTCTTATCCTACCTATGAGGAATGGAAACAAACTTATACTTGATTTGTTTTTTCCGCCTGAAGAGTTCTTATCCTACCTATGAGGAATGGAAACTGTCCCAACTGCGAAACTAGTTCCATCTACTAGTTTCGCTAGTTCTTATCCTACCTATGAGGAATGGAAACGCTACAGTCCTGACTGGATCTTTGTCAGGATTCTTTTGTTCTTATCCTACCTATGAGGAATGGAAACCTAGGGTTGTCAAGAAAGTGGGGACACCACCATTAAATCCAGTTCTTATCCTACCTATGAGGAATGGAAACTGAGCTAAGAGATAATGCTAAGATAAAACAAGAAAGTTCTTATCCTACCTATGAGGAATGGAAACAATTACTTTCCACCTTTCCAATTACAAGTAAATACTTGTTCTTATCCTACCTATGAGGAATGGAAACCTCGTTTTGTCGAAGGTGTAGGAGTAGTATTTGATGCGTTCTTATCCTACCTATGAGGAATGGAAACATCCCTAATCTTTCATTGCCTTATCTACTGAAATTTGTTCTTATCCTACCTATGAGGAATGGAAACTAAAGGAAAATTTGGAAAGTAACTCGTTGAAACTAGTTCTTATCCTACCTATGAGGAATGGAAACTACTACCAGTAACACGCTATAGATTAGATATCTGTAAGTTCTTATCCTACCTATGAGGAATGGAAACATGGGATACCCATGATTTTTCAAAAATTTATACGTTTCTGGTTCTTATCCTACCTATGAGGAATGGAAACAGATAATTCTCTTCCATCTCGTATCTATCCATAGTTTCGGTTCTTATCCTACCTATGAGGAATGGAAACTTTAAATACACTCAAAGCATCATAACAATATCTGTCAGGTTCTTATCCTACCTATGAGGAATGGAAACTATGCTGATAGTGCAGAACCAGCACGAATAGAAGAAAGTTCTTATCCTACCTATGAGGAATGGAAACTTATAAACCTTAGAAATCTTAGCTTCATTAAAACTGTTCTTATCCTACCTATGAGGAATGGAAACCCCTTTATTTTTACATGTATATCTTTTATGGGCTTTAAAGTTCTTATCCTACCTATGAGGAATGGAAACCATATAAACCTCGATGTTCCGGTTTATCTGATAACAGTTCTTATCCTACCTATGAGGAATGGAAACCAAATTGTACCGCAGCTTGAAGCTTTGTCAAGTTTTAGTTCTTATCCTACCTATGAGGAATGGAAACTGATGGAGTGTTAATACGAAAACATACAGAAAGATATCCGTTCTTATCCTACCTATGAGGAATGGAAACACGGATTTTCAAGTTAAAGTTGTATTGCCAGATAATCCGTTCTTATCCTACCTATGAGGAATGGAAACATATTACCCATTCACCATTATAACCGTTTTTAATTGGTTCTTATCCTACCTATGAGGAATGGAAACAATATTTCGATAGAGTTCTTAGTTGTTTGAAACTGAGTTCTTATCCTACCTATGAGGAATGGAAACTTCAACAATTTATCTATTTCCTGTAGCTTTCCTTCCAGGTTCTTATCCTACCTATGAGGAATGGAAACAAACATAAATAGATATTAATTTCTAATACCTATTTGTGTTCTTATCCTACCTATGAGGAATGGAAACTATACAAGAATAGCCAAAAATACCGCCACAAAATTCGTTCTTATCCTACCTATGAGGAATGGAAACCTTTCAGTTGAGCTTTCATTTCTGCTATTGCTGCTTTGTTCTTATCCTACCTATGAGGAATGGAAACTATAACGAATTGTTGAACCTTCAAGAAACTTTTAAAGTTCTTATCCTACCTATGAGGAATGGAAACTACATCTTATAAAGTTCCTTATGCAATTCATAGTCGTTCTTATCCTACCTATGAGGAATGGAAACTGGTGACAGATACAATTACCCAATCGTAATCTTCTGCCGTTCTTATCCTACCTATGAGGAATGGAAACACAGAAGCTTGTTAACTTCTTCCAACTTTGATTCTAGTTCTTATCCTACCTATGAGGAATGGAAACAAATCATGATTAAATGTACTTATTTCAACACTGATAGTTCTTATCCTACCTATGAGGAATGGAAACAGGAGGTTTTACAAATGATGAGAACATTCAAAGTAACAGTTCTTATCCTACCTATGAGGAATAAAAAACAAAGAGACGCGCGTAAGCACGTCTCTACAACTTAAAAATTAACGATGGTTATAACATGTTTTTGTAGAGACGCCCTATATGGGCGTCTCCAAGGTTTTGATCATTATTTGAAAATTAAAAATGAGACGCGCGTATAGCGCGTCTCTACAATTAATAATTAACGATGGTTATGATGAAACAGACGCGCGTGTAGCACGTCTCTACAACTTAATAATCAATGTTGGTTATAATTAAACAGACGCGCGTGTAGCACGTCTCTACAACTTAAAAATTAACAATGGTTATAACATGTTTTTGTAGAGACGCCCTATATGGGCGTCTCCAAGGTTTTGATCCTGCTTTTTAAAAAAACAAGACGCGCATATAGCACGTCTCTACAACTTAAAAATTAACAATGGTTATAACAAATTGACCTTTTATTATATTCTTTCTACCAATCCAAATCTCATCGAATTTTTATCCTAAATACCAGCATCATAAGCAATTTTAAGTAAATATGTCGATCCACATAGTTCAAATTTTCCTTCTCAACTTTTAATCATAAAACTTTTGTATTTTGTAATAATCATCTTCAAATCTTTATTTATTGGCTTAATATAAAAGCTTTTATCAAGAGGATCGACACCGTAAAATGCTTTATATTTCTTGATTAAGT
>Ga0209537_1000861_pt1 | contig 36075 bp, 38 predicted proteins | sample BioPla4DNA1_FD_187698 | JGI IMG/M metagenome (GOLD analysis project Ga0209537, IMG submission 187698) | Biogas fermentation microbial communities from Germany - Plant 4 DNA1 (SPAdes) (version 2) | ecosystem: Engineered > Bioreactor > Anaerobic > Digestate | place: Bielefeld, North...
ATTTCTTCTACAGCCATGCTGCTTATTGATGCTGGAGCAACATTAACCATTGATGCTGCAATGCCAAGGAAGAAATCTCCTAATAGCTTAAATACCTTTTTCATAAAAATACCTCCTTTTTTATGTATTTTCTACCTGTATTATATCATATTTTTCTAATAATGTATATATTTTAAAAATATGTAACAATATTTTAATTAATTTAATTTTATGTCATATAACATATATATAAATGTAATTAATAATAAGAATGTAAGAAAAATTAAGGAAGTGTGCAGCGCACACTTCCTATTTAATACCAAAAACCTGGACCATAATAAGTTCTTCTTCTATCTAGCAATTCACCAATTAATATTATCCCAATTAAATCATTAAGTAATCTTCTTCTATCATAAGGTCTTCTTCTTTTTCGATCCTCTCCCCTGCAATGATCCTTGTCTTTTTTATCATCATCATCCTTATCTAATTCCTTTTCAACCTTTATATATATATCTTCTAAAATGTCTTCCATCTCTTCCTTAGTTGGACAGTAATTTTTACCATATTTTCTTTCCAACATATCGCATTGATATCTAACATGAGGATAAATAATGTAGTAACTGCGAGGATATAGCATCTCTATCTGTCTTTCATTCTGTACTGTTAAAGGCATATTAGCCATTTGATAAGCTGGAATGTTATAATTAGCCATCATAGGATTGCTGTAGATCTTATCCATAGGGCATTGTCCCTTTTGCTTCACAGGGCACATAGCTTTATCTATAGTGCTTTTTTGGCTGTCTCTAAACTCCATTTAAACCTCCAAATAATATTAATAGCTCACTTTATAATATGTATGTTTTTAGCTTCTTGTGTATTAAAAAATCCTATCTTCTATTTCACATCTTGCTTTAACTTTATCCTTGGCTCTGATAAAATACTTATATAGTAAGAAGGAAGGAGTATGCCTATTGGAGATTATAAAATTTTTACAAAGCTTTTCCACAGACTTTCTTGATAAAGCATTCCAATTTATAACCATTTTAGGTGAGGGGGTTCTTTATGTATTAGTAATTGCAGCCTTATACTGGTGTGTAAACAAAAGTATTGGTTTAAGACTTGCCTTCATACAAATTTTCAGTATGTTTACTAATGGAGTTATTAAAAATATATTTAAAGCCTCTCGACCAATTGGACAAGATGGTATTTTTTCTCTTAGAACAGAAACTGCCACTGGATATTCCTTTCCTAGTGGTCACAGTCAGGGTAGCACTACCTTTTGGGCTGCTTTGATGAGGCTATTCAAAAAAGTATGGATTTATATCCTAGGTTCTATTATTGTACTAGCTGTTGGTATTTCACGACTATATCTAGGAGTACACTGGCCAAAGGATGTAGTTGGAGGCATTATATTTGGTGTCCTAAGTGTCTTTATAGCTGATAAAATTATTGGATCAGCTTTAAAAAATCAAGACCATAGATACTTACTAATTTTAGTTTTACCAGCTTTTTTAGGTTTAATATTCTTTCAAGATGAAGACTATATAAAAACTGTAGCTATGGCTGCTGGCTTCTATGTAGGTTATTTGGTTGAAAGTAAATTAATTGCCTTCCATACTAAATCATCCTTCTCACAGCAAGTAATTAAAATCCTTATTGGCTTATTAGGGGCACTTATATTAAAAATATCCTTTAAACTGATGCTTCCTGACAATAACATTGTGGCCTTTATAGATTATTCTCTATTAGCCCTTTGGATTATGGCTGGAGCCCCATTTGCTTTTGTTAAACTTGGACTTTCTAGCTCCAGTATAAAATCAATTAATGTTTTATCTAAGTCTCTGTAATTTCAATTTACATCCTACTCTATCTATTAAATTAGCTATAAAATTATATACCTATAACAAGGCCAAGGCAGATATATACTTAATCTGTCTTGGCCTTGTTATTTTAATCCATCTGCAACTTTAGATCTTCAAATAATTTTTTCATAAAGGTTTGCTCTTCGATAAAATGTCCCATTAGGGTTTGCCAAACCTTATCTTCTGGTGCTACTTTTTTCAGCTCCTCTATAAACTTCAAAAACTTTTCATCCATAATTAAAAATTCAGAGATTAACTTTCTTAACTCTCCTCCTATATCATTTCTATAATATTGATTGTATACAAGCTGTTCCCTTGTTTGAACAACCTTCTTTTTGAAGTCAGCAAAATCCCTCTGAAAACTATTCAACTTCTCCTCTATATCTTTAGAAAGTTTTTTACCAGATAAATCAGCCAAGGTTTTTGCCACTATTGGATGTTCGCTAGATATATCACTCCATAAAATCAGCTCATTAAATACGCAATCATAGCTACTAGCATAAGTAAAGCAATACATCTTACCCCTCCATTAAAAAATACACAGTAATAATATATTCTCCACTTATCTCTTTGCTACAAGATTTGCATATGAGGACTTTTTCTGGCAATACTATTTATATAGATATGAACTATTAATTTTTACAAATTATATAAAAGGAAAATTAATATGCTACCCCCTGCTTTTTAGGAGTGATAAGTTATGATAGTAATATATCACGATGTAGGCGGCTGTCATTCATCCGCCACCGCAGCAAATATACATATAAACAAACTTCCTATAAACCGTACCCCTAGCATGGAAGAAATAATAGCCTTACCTACCTTCGATAACATACAAAAATCAGATAAAGGAAAGCTTATTTATATAGGAGAAGATGAATTTGGAGCACAGGTGTATACCCTAGGTCGTCGTAGAAATGCTAATCTAGTTATCCCTGCAATATGCGACTTGTATAAAGCTACCACCGGAAGCTTAAAAGGACTCTTTTTAGCAGACACCTCTCCTTCTGTAAATAACACTATGCGAATTGGTGGAGTAAGTTCTAGAGTGCTTGGCTTGGTATCACTTGGAAGACCTATAGTAGCTAAAGGAACTATAAAAGCCTATTGGGATATAGTAGAAATAGTTAGAAAAACTAAGGAATATATGAAGGAAAATTTGTAAGCTTTCATTTAGATACTGTTACCTTTAGGCTTATAAAAAGGACAACGATAGCAAAAATTTAAACTTTTAAACTTTTACTACCGTTGTCCTTCTTTGCTTTTCTCAACTAGTATAAGTTTTTCACTTCCTCCTCTAGTCTAGGAAACATTATGTTATTCTCTAAATGTATGTGTCTAAAAGTGTCATCCTCTACTTCCATTAAAAGCTTGTAGGTAAGCCTATAACTAGTGCAAGCATCTTGTGGAAGCTCATAGTTATTTGTTACCTCTCTAAGTTTCTTTAATATGCTGCCGGCACCTTCATGCTCATCTTCCAAGGCTTGTATTTGTTCAACTGCCTTCCTTAAAGTATGGATATTCTTAGTTTTCTCATAGTCCACCACTAAAGGAAATACCTGTTCCTCTTCTTTTATCAAATGCTGCTCCAACTCCATTTTTAAACTGTTCAATAGCTTATGCACTAGCTTTAATTCTGGATGATTAGATCCGTGAACTCTTAGTATCTTTGTCGTTAATTCACTCAATTTAGGTAACATTTCATTTAAATATCCATGATGTTTATTTACAACATAATCTATAAATTGGTCATAGGGTTCTATGGTCCAATCCCTATCATATATAGCCTCTATTACATAGGTGTTATACTCCTCATTAAGCACTTCTACTACTTTATTACCATCTAGCTTATTTTCCTTGACCGCCAGTTCTAAAGCTCTATCTCCACCGCAGCAGAAATCTATTTTATACTTTTTAAATATTTCCATAGCCCTAGGAAACTTTGTAACTATATCTCCAATTTTGTTATTTAAATTAAATGTATTTTCCATAGTAAATTCCTCCCCTTTTCTATTCTATGGTTATACTATATTCAAAACTAACCTAATACTCTGTGATTACAATCAAATTTTAAATTGATTATACTCATAGTGACATATTTGAATATGTCCTATAATGGTCACATAAGGCTGACAACAGTTATTAGAAGCCAAAGAAAATGAATAAAATTAGGAGGATTATATTATGGATAAAATTAAAATAACTGAAAATTCTTATTGGGTTGGTAAAGTTGATGACAGACCTGTTCCTTTTCATAGATTGATATTAGAAAAAGGTACAACTTATAATTCCTATCTTTTAAAAACAGAAATGCCTACATTAATAGATACAGTAGATATCTCCTTTGGTGGAGAATTTGTAAAAAAACTTTCAAATATGATGGATTTAAACAGCCTAAAATATGTAGTTATTAATCATGTAGAGCCAGATCATTCTGGAGCCCTACCAGCATTAATGAGCAAAGCTAAAAATGCCATTATTGTTACAACAGAAATAGCAAAAGAACTATTGATAGAAATGTACAAACTTCATAATAAAGAATTTTTAATTGTTAAAGATGGTGATACCTTAGATATAGGTGGAAAAACTTTAAAATTCTTCGAAACTCCTTATCTACATACAGAGGAAACTATGATAACCTACTGCTTGGAAGATAAGATCCTATATCCTTGTGATATCTTTAGCTCCCATGTAGCAACCTATGAATTATTTAATGATTTAGTAAGCAATAATATAATTGAAGACTTTAAAGTTTATTATCAATTAATTATGAGTCCTCATAGACCTTATGTAAGAGATATGCTAAAGAAGCTAAGTACTATTGAAATAGACATGATAGCTCCTTCTCACGGATATATATTAAGACAAAATGTAAAAGACTATATAGACATATATGATGACCTTAGCCAAAAAAGCTCTCAAAGCAAAAAGGCCATGATTTTATATAGCACTATGACTGGCAATACCGGCAAAATAGCAAATAAAATCTATGAAGGCCTTACTGAATCTGGAATAGAAGCTACCATTTTGAACGTTAAAACTTCATCTATAGAAACTGCTGTAGAACTAGCTAAGGAAAGTGACATAATAATCATAGGAAGTTCTACAAGATATGGTGACATGATTGGCAATATAGAAGATTACATTAAAAAAATCGTTGCCCTAGACCTATCCGGTAAGTACGGCTTTGCCTTTGGATCCTACGGCTGGAGCGGAGAAGCTATAGAAATAATTAATGATTATCTAAAAAACAGTAATATTACGGTTTTAGATTCTTCCACTCTTATTAAAACTACAGGAGTAGCTGAGGTTCAGCTACCATTAAGGGTTAATTTCTACGGTGAGGACGAAAGAGCCCAAGCTGCCATGAAGGTTGGTCAATTTGTTGCTAAAATATAGTTTTTTAATGGACAATGGCAAAAAACCATTGTCCATTTTATTTAGCTTATAAGTTACTCTATATAGCTTAAATCCTTGATTATAATCTTTTTATTGCCTACAAGCTCTATTATATCTTCATCTTGGAGAGCGGTAAGCTTTCGGCTTATAGTTTCTCTCGTTACCCCAATATAGTTTGCCATCTCCTCTCTGTTTAGTGGCAAGTCAATGATTATCCCCTCTTCACCTTTTACTCCATAATCTTGAGCAAAGGTTTTAAGAATTGAAGCAATTCTAACTTCTACATCCTTTGTACTTAAGTTCTGTATTAAATTTTCTAAATCCATTAGACGATCATGAAGGACCTCCATTATTTTCAAAGTGATTTCAGGATTTAGAGTAATTATCTTATCAAAATCATCTTTGGCAATTGTACATATATATGTATCTTCAAGCGCCTCTGCATTATATTGAAACTTTCCCTTTTTTAATAAGCTCATATCCCCTATGAATTCACCATCGGATAAAATATATAAAATTTGTTCTCGGCCCTCTTTATTATATCTATAAACCTTAATTTTACCCTTGTTAACTATATAAAGCTTATCTTCCACATCCCCTTCAAAGAAAAGCACTTGCCCCTTTTTATATTTACGGCTTACGATTATTTCTGATATTTTTTTAAAATCCTCTTGCTTAAGAGTTGAAAATATATAAACCTTAGAAACACAGTATTTTCCTGTACACTTGTGACAATTCTTTTCACAATGGGACATTTTTAAATCAACTCCTTAATATATTTTCGATGATTTGAATATATGTTAGTTAATTATAGCATACCTATACTAAGAATGTTAAAAATACTTATTGACCTAATTATTAAGTCCCGCTTCATAAATGTTGAAGCGGGACTTAATAATCCTCCTCTTAACTTAAGGGACTCCAATCCTCCTCCCTCTCTTCTCCTTCTTGAGGAGGCCTAACATATTTTAATGAATCCTTTTTACATGCACCGAACTTTAAAAAGTTCTTTTGAGCTTGCCTTAATGATACGCCATTAAACCCATCTTTAAAATCCGGATCATAATACTGAGCCGCATCGTCCTGCCAAAAACATACTCTGCAAATTTCAAAGGTTCCTGGTGGTTCTTCATTTAATGTTTTATAACCGCAGCAAGGACATGCAAACTTTGTCAAGTCAAATCACTCCCTTGTTTGTTATAATATTATTATTAACAAAACTGGAAGTATTTATTAGTGCAATTTTAAACTTTACTTACAACTTAGCTAGAATATCTATTTCAAGTCTTAATTTCCTTATTCTTCTACCTTTATGTTGTAATGCTCAGTATCTCCACATTTAACAATATTATAAATATCCTTTTCTACTTCTACTACCGTTAAACTAGTGGGCTTTAATATTTCACCCTGAAAAATATCTTTTATCTCTAATCCTTTAAAGTTAGTGATTAACATCTTTAATACTATTCCGTGAGTTACTATCAAGATATCCTTTCCTTCATTTTCTTCAATTATTTTATTAACAAAGCCAACAACTCTATTTTTCAACTGTTGAAAACTTTCTCCTGGAAAATCACTTAATAAGTGAGGAGTATTCCAAAAGCACTGATACAAATCTGGATACTGCTCTTTTATAACTTCAAAGGTCATACCTTCCCAAAAGCCAAAATTCATTTCTTTCAGCTGAGCCGTAGGAATAATATCTACTTTCCTATTGCCTACAATAATTTTGGCAGTGTTCATTGTTCTTTCACTGGAACTGGAATATACAAGATCTATATTAACATTCTTTAAACTCTCTCCTAACTGCTTTGCCTGGTAAAGGCCTAGCTCTGTCAAAGGCGAATCTTTATTACCTTGCATTCGTCCTTCTAGGTTCCACTCTGTTTGTCCATGTCTTACTAAATATAATCTAATCATGCTTTTCTCCTTATCATCTTTGTTATATGTTATTATAGTAAAATTAATTTTATCCTCCTGCCAGAGACCTTATTTTTTAATATCTTTTTTAATTCTATCACATCATCTTCAATTTTAAAAAAGCTTTATAATATTGCTGTCGTTTTTATTGTCGTGGTTTAATTATATTCCCCTCACCAAATCTTTCCTCCAAATCTCTTAGTATATAAATATTTTTTATAAACTTTTTAATTTTTACATTTTATTAATAAATATTTTTCAAAAAAAGAAGGATTTTGAAATTATATATCCAATTATATCTATGGATAATAATATAAAAGGAGGAAATGAAATGAAAAAACATTTTTCTGCAATTTTTATTGCTATCTCACTTTTTATTATGCTTTTTGGTGTATCAGTCAATGCTGATACCGGAGTAAAATTAACCTTTGACTTTGATGCAGGAACTAAAGGAGCTTGGCTGGATGGAAGTGTAAACAATAAATATTACAAATTAACTAAAGGTAAGGTTTCAGTACAAGATTTAAGCTATTCTGTTAGCGGATCTTATTCTCAGTTTACCATTACCTTATATAGAGAAAGAACTGGTCCAGATAAGAGTTATGGAACAAAGTCAGTTTCTAGAAATATGGAATGGAATGTAGATACCGATTCTGACAAATACTACTTTTACCTATATGGTAAATCTAGCTATGGCGGAATAAATTTTTATGGTTCCGGATATGTACATAACCATGGCCTATAAACTGTATGTTAGGATGATGCAATATGTGGCACTTTGATATAGTAGAGCAATTAATATTCTTTATACTGATTTCTCCAGCTATAATTAAATTAATCAAAAAAGATAAACTATTTTCATATAACACCCTATTTAGCTTAGCATTTGGCATATATATAGTTCGTTTTGTAGGTGTAGTTTTTTTCCCTATTATATGGGACATACCTGATCCCAACTTTAATCCAGATATATGTTTAGTTCCATTTAAAACAATGATTTTAATGTGGAATCAAGGATTAAGAGCATTTGCTATTCAAATAATAGGGAATATTGCTCTATTCTTTCCATTAGGTTTCTTGTTACCAGCACTATTTAAAAAAGTAAGTTCATTTAAGAAAATATTCACAATAGCTTCAATTACTTCATTGTTAGTAGAGCTTATTCAGCTAGCAATGATTCTTATAGTCAAGTTTAACTTAAAAACATTTGATGTAAATGATATCATCTTAAATATAACCGGTGCTTTATTGGGCTATGGATTTTACATATTCACATATAAATATATATTATCATCTCATAGTGTAAATGAAAAAGCACTGTAACTTGAGTAGATTTACTTTTAAATAAAATATTAAAAGACTATGTTATAAAAAGTTGATGGACAAAACCCCTATTGTTAAGTCCATCAACCTTCCTAAAATTATTAAAACTTTTTAATATTATATTAATCTTATGCAAAATAATTGTTCCTAGCTAACTAAAATCAATTCTACATTATACTGCTTTGTTCTCAATTTAACGGCGCTTCCCCATAACTTAGCTACATATTTTAATGTAGCTTTTGCATATTCCAAATCTAGCTCTCTGCCGTCAAAAACATGTTCAAGGATTAAAGTATTGTCTATTTTCTGCACGTCAACTACTCTAATTATAGGTACTGATCCCATGCCACAGTTGTTAGATAAGTTATTTCGGATAACAGTCCAACCTGTTTCGTCGGATATTTCTTGTATTACATAGTTACTACCACTCTTACCATACTGAAATAGGTTTAGCTCCTCACATAGCTCTTCCGTAAGGTATCTTCTTATGAAAGAAGCATCTCTTTCTAACTTTCTGACCTCAAATATTTTATCGCTACCATAGGTAGTATCTAGGTACTCAAATATTTTAAAACCAATATAATAAGGATTCAGCCATCCCTTGCCTGGAGCAATAACATCGTTATGTCTTTTTATAAATTCTATATGAAGCTTATCTCCAAGCTCCAACTTATTGAGGATTTTATAATGCCAAAAACTGGCCCATCCTTCATTCATAATCTTTGTCTCAATTTGAGGAATAAAATATGCCGTTTCTTTACGAACAATTTGTATTAAATCTTTTTCCCATTCCTCTAGATTACCATAGTTCATTATAAAGTATAAAATATCTTCCTCTGGCTCTAAAGGTATTTTACTTACATCTGGCAGTTCTTCTTCTTTATAGGGAAATAGAAAGCTAAATTCATCCTCTTTTCGTTTATGTGAATCTAATATTTCTTTTTTTATCTCTTCCTGACTTTTGCGCTTTTCTCCAATTACTCTGCTAGTTTGTAACTTTATAGCATGAGCGGCGTCTAGTATTCTTTCTACATTTTCATAACCTATACTAGGATCCTTTATATAACTTCTAACAATGTCTGCATGAAGTTTGAACATTTCCAAAGTATAATCTGCCCTAGTACCTTCTACAAATAGTCTGTTATTTTTAAAAAAATCATTGTGCCCATAAACATGAGCCATAGTAAGAATTTGAAGCAACAAAGTGTTATCCTTCATAAGGTAAGCTAAACAAGGATCGGAGTTGATAACCATCTCGTAAGGTAACCCTGTAAGATTATATTGATACATAGTTTTATTTTTTTCATAGGCCTTTCCGAAACTCCAATGAGGGTATCGAGAAGGCATACCTACATAAGCTTCATAAGCCAACATATCTTTATAGCTAATTATTTCAAATTCCTGTTCATAATAATCTAAACCACTTTCCTTTGCTATGGCCTCAATAGTATCATTCCATTTTTCCAAATCCTTTATAGTATAGTCCATGCCTTCTCACCTCGCTATCTGCTTTTTAAGCATATATTTCAAGGCATTCCACAAATCTGTCTTTTGCTTTATTACTACAGATATAAAGTTATCCTTATTAACACCTTTAACCAGCTTATCTCTTATAGAACTAGAAAAGAAACTGTTCATTATTTCAGCATAGCCAAAGACATTACATACATCTGATAAATTATTAGCTGCCTCTACTGCTTTAGCATTATCTTCAGACCAATTGTCTCCATCACTAACATAAAAGGCATATATATTCCAATGGGCAGGATTATATCTTTTTTCTACTATCTCTAAAGCCTTATTTAAACCACTAGAAATATAGGTTCCACCAGACTCAGCTTTGTGAAAGAACTCAAACTCATTCACTTCCTTAGCAGTAGTAGTATGGGAAATAAAAACCACCTCTACATTGTTGTATCTTACTCTTATAAATTGAGAAAGAATAAAAAAGAAAGAGCGGGCTAAATACTTTTTAGTCATATCCATAGAACCGGAAACATCCATAATGCAAAATACTACAGCATTGCTCTCCCTTTTAAAGTTCTTCTTAATTCTGTAATATCGTAAATCTTCATTTTTAAAAGGAAATCTTTCAATTTCTGCTTCCAGTCCTTCCTCTCTTAAGGCCCTTTTCTTTCCTTGAAGTCTTTTTATCTTTTCTACTACCGTCTTTTTCTTTGCCAGTCTTGGGTTTATACCATGTCTTTGATAACCAGATTTCTTAACACCATCCTCAATTAAGATCTCTGATTGATTTTTCTTTTTCATTTCTGGTAGTTCCAAGTCTTCTAAAAGATAATTAAGTACATCTTCTACAGTTATTTCCGTTTCGTAAATATCTTCTCCTTCTTCATTACCAGCAGAACCGGGACCTCTACCTGATCCCTGCATCCTATCCTGACCTATAATTTCCCCTCTTCTCTCGCTTCCATCTCCACTTGCTACAGCAGGATTATTTCTGCCATATATAAATTGATATTCCTTGATACCCTTGATAGGGATTTTTATTTTTTTATTCTTACTTTGTCCTATAATACTTTCCTCAGATAATAAATCACCTAAATTTTCCTTTATAGACTTTTCCACCAGCTGTCTATGCCTTCTTATATCTTCTACCGCTCTGTCATAGTCTATAGGGTTACTACTCTGATCTTTAAATATAGCCATTTCATCAATCCTTCCACAGATTGTTGGCAGCATACTTTAATACTACATCACAGCAATGCTGACAGTAACCGTTAGCCTTTAATTGTTCCACCATAGCATTATACTTTTCATCTTGCTCCTTGTCCCTAACCCTAGATTTGGTTATTACCCTAGAAAGCTCTTTTACCGAACTAGTAAGTTTCTTTTCTATAGCTTCTTTTAAAGGTTCATAAGACTTATAGTCTATCTTTCCACCCTTTCTTACCAGATAGAACATGTAGGATGTTACATCGCTTCTAAAACCTTTACTAGAACTTTCTGATACTCCAATTTGCTCTTCAATAGAACGCATAAACTCTTCATCCGGTTGTAATTCTTCTCCTGTAGCCTTATCCTTAAGCTTAGTTTTATTTACAAAGGCTTCTGCATTATCTAAGTAATTCTCAAACAAACTTTCTGCTTGTTCTCTAAAGCTGTGTATAAAGGCTTTTGTAATTTCCTTTTCCAAAAGCTTATTATATTCCTTTCTTATGGTATCTTGAATAAATCCCATATACCTTTTCTTTACGTCCTCTGCCACATCTAAATCCTTAACGGCCTTAATTATGCTTTCCATTATACTCAAAGGATTTATACAGTTATATTCTGAATTAGAAATAGCATTATCAATGCTTTTAATGATAAATCTAGTAGATATGCCTTCCATACCTTCGTTTAAGCCTGCTTCCTCTCTTAGCTCCATAATATCTACCCTTTTAGTAGTACCCTTTTCCACTATTTCTTCTCCATTGTAAATCTTAAGCTTTGTTATAGGGTCTACCTTATTAGAAGGCTTTAACCTAGAAAGCACTGCAAACATAGCTGCAACTTTAAGGGTATGTGGTGCTATATGGGCTGTGAAATTACTCTTTTTAAGAATTTTTTCATAGATCTTCACTTCTTCATTTAATTCTAAGCAATAGGGAACTTCTATTTTTACAATTCTATCTAATATAGCCTCATTAGTATGATCAGACTTAAACCTATTCCACTCCGCTTCGTTGGAATGGGCTATAATTATACCGTCAAAATAAATCATAGATCCTTTTCCCGGTGATGGTATAGACTTTTCCTGAGTAGCAGTTATTATAGTATGAAGATATTCCACATCGTTTTTAAATACTTCAATAAATTCTACCATTCCTCTGTTTCCAACATTAAAAGCTCCATTTAATGAGAAAACTCTAGGATCATCCTCAGAATACATGTCCATTTTGGAAATATCTACAGAACCTGTCAAAACTGATGTGTCCTGGTTGTTTGGGTCAACCGGCGGCACAACTCCTATACCTTTTCTAGATCTAATGGAGAAGTTGGTTGTTATTACAGGAAAATCCTCATATCTACCATCATACTCATTTAGCAATCTATATTTGCATACGGGACATAGATCTCCTTCTATTTCTACTCCTAGCATTTCTTCAAATTTACTTCTTAAATGTTTAGGCACTAAATGTAGAGGTTCCTCATGCATAGGGCATCCCTTTAAAGCGTATATAGGTTCAGATTCTTCCAAAGCTTTCTTTAAAGAATCTACCAAAGATGATTTTCCCGCTCCTACTGGACCCACTAAGTATAGTACTTGACGTGACTCCTCTCCTTTCATAGAGGCAGAATAGAAGTAGTTTACAATTTTCATCAAAACTTTATCAATTCCAAAAAAATCATTTTTGAAAAAGTCGTACTTTTTTATTATTTCATTTCCGTATATTTTTCTTATTCTAGGATTTTCTTCTGGTTTTAAAACCTGGTATCCCTTTTTTATAATTATATCGTACATTCTCTTGTGAGCCAGTTTTGCTACATCAGGATTTTCTTTTACTATCTCTAGATAATCTAAAAAGGTCCCCTCAAACTTAAATTTATTTTTAGACTCTCTGTCATTTTCAATTATCTGTTTAAATGTCATGACAAACCTCCAAATATTGTTTGTTTAATAAAAATATATGTTTATACAAGCACCTATCATGACAATTTATTATTATAAATCTATAATGTTTTTATATAATTAGTATGAATTTTTTTAACTTTCTATTGACTTTTTTGCATATTGTTAGTAAAATACTTTTAAAGTTAAAGAAGGAAATTCGTTGAAGAGGAATAGTAACCTTGAAGTTTAGTTTTAGAGAGTCGGGGATGGTGGAAACTCGATACGATAACTCTTGGTGAATGGGCCTCTTAGAAGTAAATCGAAAGCCGATATTTTAAGGTTAGTAGTGGTTACCGGAAGCCAACCGTTATCTTATGGATAGGATATGTTTGTATCTGAAAAGAGATGTACTTTTGTTATTTTTAGTTAAAACAAAAGTATAAAATAGGTGGCACCGCGGATTATACTCCGCCCTATGTTATATAGGGCGGAGTTTTCTATTTTAGATAAAAGGAGGTGAGCTCTATGGTATGAAATTTAGATTGTAATAGGACAACCTTATTTAATACTATAAAATATAAAGGAGTTGTTTTTAATGAATACAAAAAAATTAACCTTAGCATCTATATTATTGGCCATAGGGCTTGTACTACACTATGCAATTCCAGGAACTTTAGGAGCCATGAAACCTGATGCCATGTTAGCTATGATATTTATAGCAATCTTTATATGTGATGATTACAAGAGTACTCTAGCTATCAGCGTAGTGGCTGGAATTATTACTGCATTAACAACAAGCTTTCCTGGTGGCCAAATTCCTAACATCATAGATAAGCTAGTAACTTGTCAAGTAGTCTTTCTTTTAGTCAAGGCTACAAATAAATTAAACCATCAAGTTAAGATGATAATAATATCTATAATTGGAACCTTAGTAAGCGGTTCAGTATTTTTATACTCCGCTATGTTAATTGTTGGCCTCCCTGCAGGAAGTAGCTTTACAGCACTTTTCATATTTACAGTTCTTCCTGCTACTCTTGTTAACACTGTTCTTGCCTTAATTGTTTACAATATTCTTTTTACTTCAAATAAAAGAATTTCTTACATTATTAAAAAATAAATAACTTTTTAAAGTATAATTTATTACAACTTTTCTTAGCATATGCTGAGAAAAGTTTTTTTATTAATGGAATAGATAAATTTTAAAGAAAATTATTATTATTAAATAATTTGCATTTTATAAAAACCATTATTAAAATAAAGATAATTTAAGTTTACAATCAGATGTGGATTAGTTTTTAATTAAACTTATAATAAAATGAGGTGATTGAAATTGAAAAGAATGTCGAATGAAATCAAACGACCTTCTTTAAAAAGGGAGATAACTAATTTATTACTAGCATCTGCTTTACTACCTTTAGTACTAGTAATTTTAGCTAGCTTTTGGTCTCTAGAAAGCTATGTGAGAAGTGATATTAAAGAAATTATTTCAGGTAATATTTATAGAGTCTACGATATGGTAGATAATCTCTATTCTACAAATATAGAATCTGTAGACATGCTATCGAAAGATCCTAATGCAATGGCAGCGAATGAAAGTAATGAAAGTATAACTTGGTTAAAATCAAGTTTATACAGCTTTACAAATTCTCATAAAGATATTGTTGCAGCCTTTGTGGGTACTACCAATAAAAAAACTGTAATTTCTCCTACTCAAAAGCTTCCAGATGGTTTTGACCCTACAAGCAGAAACTGGTACAAATTAGCCATAGAAAATGATGGAGAAGTAGCCGTTAGTCAACCTTACCAATCAAGTGGAGAATTTTCTGATTATGTTATAACTTTTTCAAAAACTATAAAAAATAATGAACGTGAACTTGTAGGTGTGGCAGGAATTGATGTACCTTTAACTAAATTAAACGAATTATTAGCATCAATTAGTATCAATGAAGAAGGCTATGCCATGGCAGTAGATACTAATTATAATATTATTGGTCATTCTAATAATCAAATGATTGGTCAAAACAAAAATGAGTTAACTTGGTTAAAGGAAATTTCCGACAATAGCAAAGATGAATTTTCCGTACAAATTGATAATGCTAAATTCATAGGTTTTAAAAAACTCAATCCTGAAACAGGAATAACTATAATCGGCTTAGTTCCAGTGTCACAAATAACTATCAAGGTATTTAAAACCATAACTCTTCCTCTTATAGTAATAGCTTTATCTATATTTATTATTGTCTTTATGGGATTTAGATTCGGTAAAAAATTAATTTATCCTATAAAGGAACTTGTTTCAGTATTAGATGCCGTTGGTAGTGGTGATTTTTCACAGAAACCTATACCACATAAGGATTCTAGTAAAGAAATTATCCTTATTAATAATGCTGTAAGTTCTATGATTGATGATATGGTTATAGTTCTTAAAAAAGCAAAAAATACATCAAATTCCGTTAAAGAATCCTCTGAACTATTATATACCATTTCTCAAGATGCTAGTTCAGCTGGAGAGGATGTTGCAAAGTCTGTACAACAAATAGCCTCTGGTTCAACAGAGCAAGCCAACTCCTTAAGTGAGGGTGCTACTTTATCCGATAATCTTGGAAAAGAAGTTGAAAATGCAATGTTAATATCCTCGGAAATGATAGAAGCTACTCAGGATGTAAAAAACAGTACAGAAATAGGGCTCACTTGTATCGACAAATTAAATAAAACTTATAGTGAAAATAACGAAGCTAATAAAGTAGCCCTTGAAATGTCAGAAAATCTAGTTAATAAATCTAATGAAATAAGTGTTATTACAAATACCATAAAGTCTATAACAGACCAAACTAACTTGCTAGCCTTAAATGCAAGTATAGAAGCAGCAAGAGCTGGAGAATCTGGAAAGGGTTTTGCTGTGGTAGCAGAAGAGATTAGAAAGTTAGCAGAACAATCTTCTAAAGCTACAGAGGAAATCTCAAAGGTAATTGATGATATTTACTCTAGTATATTAAATCTTCAAAGACGTATTAATTATAGCTTTGAACTTAATGAAAAGACTGGAGAAAATATAAAGAATACCAGTGAAGGTTTTAATAAAATTCAAGATTCTATGAATCTGCTTGAGAAAAATGTAAGTAGAGTAACAGAAGCTTTAAGTAATATTGAAAATCACAAAAAACAAGTTCTACTCACAATAAGTAATGTAGCTACTGTAGCACAAGAAAATGCAGCTACCACTGAAGAGGTAAGTGCTTCTGCTGAAGAACAAGCAGCAAGCTTACAAAACATAGTAAACTCTTGTGAAAAGCTAAATGAATTGTCTTCCTCTTTAGATGAAGTACTTAGAAAGTTTAAATTATAGAAAGGTAAAAAAGGAGCTGTTAGTCGACAGCTCCTTTCTCTTACTTACTTACTACATTCATTGGATTTCCTTTAATATAAGCTTCTATGTTTTCCATAGCTATGTTCATTAATCTCACCCTAGCTTCTTTTGGGGCCCAAGCAATATGAGGTGTTATAAAAATATTTTTTGCATTAAGTAACGGATTATCAGCTTTAATCGGCTCTTCTGATACTACATCCACTCCAGCAGCATATATTCTTCCACTATTCAAAGCATCAGCCAAATCTTGTTCATTCACTAAAGGTCCCCTTGATGTGTTTATGATGATTACTGACTTTTTCATTTTACTAATACTTTCTTTATTAATAATATTTCTAGTACTTTCAAACAAAGGTGCATGTAAGCTGATAATATCAGACTGAGCAAATAACTCATCCAGCTCCACATATCTCATATTTTCATTTTCCAGCTCTTTTTTTCTTCTAGGACTGTAAGCTAAAACTTTCATACCAAAAGCCTGGGCTACCTTTGATACCGCCTGACCAATTCTACCATAGCCGATGATTCCCATAACCTTACCATCAAGCTCTATTAAAGGCTTTTCCCAATAGCAAAAATCTGGACAGTTCTGCCACTTTCCTTCCTTAACAGATTTATCATGATGAGCTACATGGTGACAGATTTCAAGAATATGTGCAAATACCATCTGAGCCACAGAAGCAGTACTATAGGCTGGTACATTAGTTACTATTATACCTCTTTCCTTGGCTGCCTCAATATCTACCACATTATAACCTGTAGCTAAAACCCCTATGTATTTAATATTTGTTTTATCCATAGTCTCTGCACTTATAGGTGTTTTATTAGTTAATACTATTTCTGCATCACCAATTCTATCTATTATTTCCTCCTTAGAAGTTCTATCATAAATTTTTGCATTTCCTAACTTATGAAGTCTTTCCCAGGAAAGGTCCCCAGGATTTAGGCCATATCCATCTAAAACAACTATATTCATAAAGCTTTACCTTCCTTTCAATCTTTAGTTACTGATTATATTATATAACAAAGCAACCATTAGAATAAAATTAATTTAATCAACTCTTATTTAGAATATAGCAAAATACTAAAAAAAGCTGAGGTATTAACGTTAAAAACACTAATACCTCAGCCCTAAATCCAACTTCTCAGTATATTTACCTACTACTCTCCACAATATATTTTTCAGCGGCCAAAGCTGCTATGGTGCCATCAGCCACTGCGGTAGTTATCTGTCTATACATCTTTTCTCTTACGTCCCCTGCTGCATATACTCCCTTGATGTTAGTCTCCATATTTTCGTCTGTAATAATATATCCATTTTTATTGAGATTGATATAATCTTTAAATAAATCTGTCTTAGGATCATTACCAATGTATCCAAAGACCGCATCTAAAGAAAGTTCTTTTTCTTCTCCTGTTATTGTATTTTTTATAATAGCCTTATTAACAAAGTTTTCACCTTCTACATTTACCAAGTCCCAATTATACATTATCTCTATTTTAGGATTCTTTTCTACTTCCTCTAGGGTAGTCTTTTCTCCTTTAAAATAATCATAACGTCTAATCATTATAACCTTGGAAGCAAACCTTGTTAAGAAAAGAGCCTCCTCTAGGGCAGAGTTTCCTCCTCCTACTACTCCTATGACACTGCCTTCATATACTGCACCATCACAAACTGCACAGTAGTGAACACCTTTTCCAGAATACTTTGCCTCATTTGGTATAGGAAGCTTTCTTGGAGAGGCTCCTGTAGCTATAATTACCGCCTTTGGTTTATAAATATAACTTTCCGTTTCTACTGTTTTATCTTCATCAGTAAGATCTACACTTATCACTTGATCAAACTCATCTATAACTGCTCCTAAAGCTTTAGCCTGCTCAATCATCAGATCTGCTAAAGCTCCACCTTCAATAGTTTTAAATCCAGGATAGTTTTCTATAGTATAACTATTCCTAACTTGGCCACCAGTAATTTGATTTTCTAATAAAACCATATCAAGCTTAGCTCTAGCAGCATAAATGGCAGCTGTTAGGCCTGCAGGCCCTCCGCCTATAATCATTAAATCTAATTTCTTTACTTGCTTTTCCATATGATTCCTACGCTCCTTATATATCTATATATCAATAATTTTCTATATAGAAATAAAGTTAGGAGGAAAAAATCCTTCTAACTTTATCAAGTCTAATTATAGTCCAAGTAATTTATCTATTTGAGGTTTGTCAAAGCCAACTACGATACTTCCGTTAATGTCAAGCACTGGTACTCCTCTTTGACCTGACTTTTCAATCATCTCTTGAGCCGCTGCTGGATCTAAAGATACATTAACATCATTAAATTCGATTCCCTTAGCCTTTAAATATTCCTTTGCCTTTACACACCATGGACATGTTGTAGTACTGTATACTGTAACGCTCATCCTGATTACCTCCATAAAATTATTAATACTTACTTTTTTCTAATCTCATTTCTTAATTACATTATATACCCCTACTAGGTATAACGTCAAGGATTTATTACATTTTTAAATCTATTTTTTCCTTGCAATTATTATTCTATGCTTGTATATGTCATACCATAATTTTGCTACTATCTAAAGAATTTTTACCTATTATATAGGAAATAATATATAAATCAGGAGGTGTTACTTTGGCTAATCCATCCCTAAATCCACATGAAGCTATAGAAGCAAAAGAGCTTATGATACAACAAATGATTGGAATAAAACAACTTTCTAGCAGCTTGCAAATTGTTCAAGATGCAGAGCTAAAAAACTTTATACAGGATGCTCTAACTTCTAAACAATATTCATTAAATGAGCTCCGCACTACATTAGAAGCACAACTGGGAAAACAGTGAAAGGAGTAAGTTGAATGTCTAATGAGGTTACTGACAAGGATATTTCCCTCGATTTATTAATAAGTTCTAAAGCTACCATAACTGCTATGGCTAAAGCCATAACAGAAGCAACTAATCCAGAGCTTAGGGAGCTTCTAAGAAATCAATTAATTGCTTCCCTGAATTCTCACTATAGATTAATAGACATTTCTATAGCCAAAGGCTGGTATACTGCTGACTCTGCCCCTGAGGCCCAGCTTAAAGAAAACTTATCTATGGTTAGCCAAGTTACTCAATAAATTTTGGAGGTAGACTCATGGCTGGAAATAATAATTTATCCCCCCATGAAAGCTTAGAACTAACAGAATTACTCAATTCAAATTTAATTGTTGCAAAAAAACTTCAGGCAAATATGTCAATGGTACAAGATGTAGATTTGAAATCTTATATGGATCGATGCCTTACTACAAAGAAAAATTGCATTAAGGCTATCCAAGGCTTTAGTGGAGCTAATGAAGATAACAATTTTCAAAACCTATGATAATAAAAGCAGCTTAGATCACATGAAACATGGTTTAAAATAACTTTGTTAGTGCTAGCAAAAGCAGAAAGGAGATACATAAATGTCTCTTCTAAGTTCTTTATTTGGCAGCAACAATAATTCTATGTTGTCAGAGGAAGAAGTAGCCTCAGATATTTTAAAGGATTCTAAGTTTTCTATACTTGCCCTCGTATCAGCAGCTACAGAAGCTGTAAATCCGGATATTAGAAATATGTTGCAGGATCAACTTGATACTGCTATAAAAGATCATTATGAATTATTGGATTTATTAATAAGAAAAGGCTGGTATCCTGCCTATGATAAGCCAGAAGATCAGCTAAAAAAACAGGGAGAAGAGGCTAATAGTTTCAAGTAAAAAATCTTTACCTATGTTTAAAAAATAAAAGCATCAAAATAGTCATAAGCCTAGGTAACTCCACCTAGGCTTATAAGATAGTAGCATCATTTTATAAATCTTGTTCTATATCCGCATTTCCTACAGAGCTCTTCTCTTAATTCTCCTTTAAAAAATCCTTCTAACATATTTTGAGTCCGTTCACTTGCAATAATATCTTTAAAGGACTTTTCAGAAAGATTACCTAAGTTTATAAGCCCCTCACCATCTAAACAGCAAGGAACTACAGTACCATCGGCCAGTATTCCTATCTGATCCTTCAATCCATGACAAGTACCTTTATTACCATACTCTCTTTCCTCTAATGCTGGCCATTTAAATTCAATATCTTGATTCAGATATAATCTTTCTGCAATTTTAATTCCTCTGTTACGTGTATTTTCTTCCTCTATTTTATAGGGTAGCTTAAAATAATCTTCTATTATGCTAAGAAGTTCTCTATTTCTTTCCCTTTCACCCTTGCTAGCATTAGAATCTAAATTCCAAAGTCGTAAAGCAATTATTATATTTGTTTTTTCTAAGGCTTCTTTAACAAAGTCTAATACTTCTTTCAAATATTCTCCCATAGTTATGCTATTTTCATTTGCATCAAAACTATGCAAAGAAATATTTACTTGCCTTATAGAAGGCTTCCTAATTATTTTATCCTTAATTCTGCTTAAAAGAGTGCCATTAGTAGTTATGTTAACCTTAAACTCTCTTTCAGCGCATAAGTCCAAAAATTCAGGAAGATTAGGATGTAATAAGGGTTCACCTTTAAGATGAAGATATATATAGTCAGTATAGGGCTTTACTTCATCTAGAATTTTCTTGAAGCTGTCTATATCCATAGTATGGGCCTTCCTCATAGTTTTAGGACAAAAGCTGCAAGAAAGATTGCAAACATTAGTAATTTCAATATACACTCTTTTAAATCTTTTCATCAAAGTAGCACCTCATCGTTTGTTATGAATTTAGTATTCCCCTTTTATTGGCAATAAGGTAACACATCCACAGTATAGGCTCTAAGCACCTCTCCTACACTCCAAGCTTGAGAAAAGCATCCCCGGCTTGTAGCGGAAAATTCTCCATCAAAAATTTCTGCTATACCGTTTATGCAACCATCATTCATATGATCCTCAAAAACTTCACACATTTCCTTAGCTTTCATTACTGCTTCTGCAGAGTAATCATTCACTTTGCAATAGGCAGAAATAAAGGCACCAATAGGATAGGCCCAAGTTGTGCCCATATGGTATGCACAGTCTCTTTTGAAGAGTTTACCTATATACTGCTTTTTAAATTCGGGATCTTTAAAGCTTAAAGATCTTAAGCCATAGGTAGAATATAGCTCTGCATATACCTTATTTACTATTTTCTTCTCCTTTTCTCTATCTAACATAGTAAAAGGTAAGGAAACTGCCCAAATTTGATTTGGTCTTATCTTATCATCTAACTCATCTACCACATCATACAAGCATTCCTGCTCTTCATTCCAAAACTTTTTGTTGAAGGAGTCCTTAACCTTAATAGCTAATTCCTTATAGAAACTGTTATTTTTATTATAACGCTTTGCTAAATCTCTCATAATACAAAGAGCATTGTACCAAAGGGCATTTATTTCCACAGGTTTTCCGTGTCTTGGAGTAACTACAAAATCCCCTACCCTAACATCCATCCAGGTTACCTGATCAAGACCACTGCCTGCGCGAATTAACCCATCGCTATCCATACCAATAGAAAAGTCTGTACCTTTAGAGTAAGCTTGTATAATTTCCTCCATCTTATCATATAATTTCTCTTCTACAAAGGAATAATCTTCCTTAGTACCAGTGTACTGTAAATACTGGTAAACAGCATGTATATACCAAAGGGAAGCATCTACAGTATTATACTGTGGTTCAGATCCCTTATCAGGAAATACATTTGGTACTAAGCCATTCTTAACGTATCTAGCAAAGGATTCTAAAATCTCTCTTGCCTCCTCAAAACGTTTTGTACATAAAGTAAGCCCTTCAAAGGCTATCATTGTATCTCTGCCCCAATCAGTAAACCAAGGGAAACCTGCCAAGATAGTTTTTAAGCCTGTGCTCCTTCTATCTACTATAAAATGATCCGCTGCTTTTACTAAATTTAAGGCAAAATTGTTGCTATAGCCTGATTGCTTCATTAGCTCCATAGCCCTATTCTTATATGTCTCTACAATTTCAAAGCCATTTTTATCGTCTAATTCTTCCACAGTACACTTTATGTAAAATAACTTTCTTTCATTAGGCTCTAGATCTATTTCTATATCATAAGGAGTATAATGATTATCTAAGCCTAAGGAACCATTTCTGTTATCAAACTCATAATAATGATTTTCCTCTATTAGATAGTTTGGAGTTGCCATGCTGGTTGGCCTTAACGCTCTATCCTTGTAAATTCCATCAGAAATGAAGAAACTTATAGTTATATCCTTTTTAGCTTCTGGTGTAAGTTTCAATACATTGCCACTTAACTCTCTTGTAAATTTAAGCTCATTTCTTTCAGTGGTGGCACCGGCAGGCCTAAAGTTAAATAAGGGTACAAGATTTAACTTAGCTTCTCTACTGCCATTAGTTACTTCATAGCAAACTACCACTGTGTTATGACCGTATTCCATAGCTATAGTCTTCTTAATATTTATATCCTCCACCTGATAAATATATTGCGGTACAGAATCAAAGACAAATCTTTGAAGATATTCTTGTCCGTTCTTAGCATAGTTCACATACTGTTGAGAGGTTAAGTCATATTCTCTTCCATCTACAATAATCTGTTCTTGAGTTCTAGTAAACACTGAATATCTTTCCACTGGAGGATTTATAGCTGCTATTAAATAACTATGAAAAGAGGTAAAGCCTCCGCCTATAATGGTATGGGCTGCATAACCTCCAATACCATTGCCTATTAGCCATTCTCTTTCATTTCCTTCTTTTATATTTCTCCAGTTGCCTCTTCCAAATTTATATGTAAGCTCCATAAATAAACCTCCTATAACTCTCTAATTACTCTACATGGGTTCCCTGCCGCTAAAACATTAGATGGTATATCCTTAGTAACTACGCTACCCGCCGCAATTGTAGTGTTAGCACCAATCTTCACACCAGGACATATTATTGAACCACCGCCAATCCAAACATTATCACCTATTTCAATGGCATAGCCCATTTCTATTCCCGATATCCTTTCCTGAGCATCAAGAGGATGGGTAGCAGTATAAACCTGAACATTAGGCCCAAACATAACGTTGTTGCCTATTTTAACCTTGTTAACATCTAATATGACACAATTATGATTGGCATAAAAATTCTTACCTATCTCTATGTTATATCCATAATCACAAAAGAAGTTAGGTTCTATATAACAGGATTGCTCTGTTTGAAACAATTCCTTTAATACAGCTTCCCTTTCCTCAAATTTATCCGGTTCTAAATCATTGAACTTTTTACATAGCTTCTTCGCCCTAAGCCTATCCTCACATAATTCCTTATCTAAAGAATTATAAGACATTCCTGCTAACATTTTTTCCTTTTCTGTTAGATTAGTCATGGCCTTTCCTCCTTTTTATACTAATCAAATACTTTTCAGATAGCTTTACCTATTATTGCTTATTAATTATTCATATTATAACTAAAACTTAATACAATATGAATGGATTAATTTATACAAGAGTTTTTTCATGCTGAAAAAAAGAAATAGAGTTTTGGAGTGAAATGTATCGACCCCCAAAAGTTAGATTTAAAAATCTTACTTTTGAGGGTCGCAATTTTATATCAAAATACTCTTTTAAATTACTTTAATTCTAAGCCCCTATATTTGCAAGTTCATAGAAATAACCCTTGTTATCATATAGAGCATCAAACTGACCTTTTTCAACCACTTGCCCTTCTTTTAAAACAATGATTTCATCATACTTAGAAAGTAATTCTCTTGATAATCTATGAGTGATAGTAATTATAGTCTTATTTTCAAGATTAATAATAGAATTTTCTATATCATAGGCAATTCTATTATCCAAGGCTGCCGTTGCTTCGTCTAATAGGATTATAGGTGTGCCTTTTATCAAACTTCTTGCAATAGAAATTCTTTGTTTTTCTCCTCCGGAAAAGTTTGATCCATTTTCATTTATAAGGGTATCTTTTCCTTCAACCAATCTATCAATCAACTTCTTAAGTCCAGATAGCTCAATTGCTTTTTCTAGCTCTTCCTCTGAATATCCTTGATATAAATCTATGTTTTCTTTAATGCTGCCATCAAATAAAAATACATTTTGATGAATTATTGAAATATTGCTATATAAATCTTTTTTCTTTATAGTATTTATTTCAGCATCATCCATTTTTATTGAACCATCATATTGATCATAATAGCCCAAAATTAACTTAAGCAAAGTGGATTTTCCACTACCACTTTCCCCTATAATTGCATACTTTTTATTTTTCTCAAAAACTAAATTGATATTTTTAAGAGCTTGATTTTTATCATCATAAAAGAAGTTTACATTTTTAAATTCAATGCACTTATCAAAAGAAGTTTTACTTACTGTTTTTTCAATAGCTTCCTTTTTATTTCTTTTTCCAGCTTATTAAAGATTAATTTATTGAACTTTATTTTACTTAAACATTCTGATACTTCCACTACAGGATTTACAATATAGTTCAATAACTGTATTGCTGCTAACATTTCACCTACAGTTATTTTACCAGTTATAGTTAAATATACACCCATGAGAGTACTGACTGTAAATGCTCCAAAGCCAGTAAGATATGATGCTGAATCAACTGTTACCATTTTCTTAGCATAAGCATATTTGCTATCTTCTAGCTTATTATTATATTTTTTATATTCTTCAAAGGTCTCCTTTTCTATATTGAAACTTTTTATAACTTCAAAACCAGCAAAAACATCTTTAATTTTTTGAGTAAATTTATCTTGATTTTTAGATACTTCACTCTTTAATCCCTGTAGATTTTTAGATAAAAGATTAACTACTATAATTGGAATCCATCCTATAATAAACACCAATATAGTAAAACTTATATTTAGTGTTATATAAGTGATAATAGTAAAAATAAATAATATTGCTCTGGCTATGACGATTAAAATAGGCTTATAATAATCATTTTCTATAGTTGTTATATCATTAGTTAATGTGGATATATATTGGGATTTATTTACCATTGCTATATCATTATTCAATATTCCAGCAAACACATCTTTTTTTAGATTTAACATTACTTTTTTAATTAGTTTAAACTCATAAACTTCTCAAAAATAACCTATAACAAAGCCTAGAAGTAAAAAAACTAGCGTTACTAGAATTGCATTGAAAAATGCTCTCATGTCAGCATTTGTAGCAGTATCAATAATATATTTAAAAATATAAGCGGTTCCTACTGTCATTAAACAATCTAAGAATATTAAACAAATTGTAATAAATAACAGGAGCTTATTCATACATAGATATTTCTTCATACAAACTACTACCTTTCATAAAATTATAATTTATATGTATATAACATCATTTATATCCATAAAATATATATTTTTAGTAGTTATATAATCAAAAATCAATCACATATTTTCACTCCTAATCTTTAAAGATTTAACCTATTACCTATAATAGGTTATAAATACATTTTTACACGTTAATTCTATTTTGGATAATTAATATTTATATTATACGGTAGCATACTTTTATAGTTAATTATATATTTTATATGTAATTATTCCTTTTATATCCATTCGTATTATCATGTAGATTAATTTTAATATGAAAGAATTAATAAATACGAAGTTCTTATATTATGTTTTACAAAAGGATTTATAATTATAAAACGCCAAAAAATAATAAAATACAAGCCGAGGTGATTCACTAAAAATCTCCTCAGCTTGTATTTAAACTTTTTGATCGTAGCAATAAAAAGTTGTAAACTATTATTTAATAACTAAAATCCTAGCAATATTCTCAGCGGCTCTTTCTAAGTTTTCCTTACCCTTTTGCAGAGCCTCTTCTAAGGAAACTGCTCCAGGCAATATTCCTACTATTGAATCTATTCCCTTGTCATAAAGAACCTCTACTCCGTCACCGATTCTTCCGGCAAAGGCTATCACTGGGATGTTAAATTTCTTAGCGGCACTAGCAACTCCAAAAGGAGTCTTACCAAAAACAGTTTGTGAATCCACACTGCCTTCCCCTGTGAATACAAAGTCTGCTCCCTTTACCTTTTCTTCTAGGTCTGTATACTTTATTACAAGTTCTACTCCTCTTTTAAGTTCTGCATTTAGGAAGGCCATAAGACCAGCTCCTAAACCACCTGCAGCACCAGCTCCAGGCACCTTTTCTACATCCTTATTTAATTGCTGACGTATTACCTCAGCATAATGCGCTAAATTGCGGTCTAATTGCTCTACCATTTCTGGAGTTGCACCTTTTTGAGGGCCAAATACATGGGATGCTCCATTTTCTCCAGTTAAAGGATTTGTAACGTCACAGGCCACCTCTACTACTACATCTTTAAGTCTGCTATCCATATTGGTTAAATCTATTTTATGAAGTTTGTCTAAAGCTCCTCCTCCAAAAGGAAGCTCATTTCCATCTTCATCTAGCAGTCTAGCTCCTAGAGCTTGAACCATTCCTGCTCCTCCATCGTTAGTAGCGCTGCCCCCAATACCTATAAATATTCTCTTTACGCCTCTATCTAAAGCAGCTCTTATAAGTTCTCCTGTTCCATAAGTAGTAGTATATAGAGGATTTCTTTCTTCTTTGGTTACAAGTTGAATCCCGCTAGCACTAGCCATTTCTATAACCGCAGTAGATTTATCACCTAGGATACCAAAGAAAGCCTTAGTTTTTTTACCTCTTGGTCCTGTAACTTCTACCTCAATTATTTCTCCATTTGTGGCATCAACTAAGGATTGAACCGTTCCCTCTCCACCGTCTGCCATAGGAACCTTTACACACTCTACATCTGGAATTACTTTTTTTATCCCGGCCTCCATAGCTTCTGCTGCTTCTTTGGCGGTCATACTCTCTTTAAATGAATCTGGGGCCAAAACAAATTTCATTTACTTTTCCTCCTTTGAAAGAACGCTGTGAATACTGTTATATTTTTATACTAAGTTTAAAGTGTCCTATTATAGAATAATACCGTATATTATAGTTGAAACTATAGTCATAGATAAACCTATTAAAGATTCATAAGGTATAAGTTTTAATCTTTCCTTCATGTCCATAAATACACTACCACCAGTTGCATGGAAGAAGCTTCCGTGTGGAAGGTGATCTAAAACTGTAGCTCCTGAATGAATCATTGCTGCAGCATTTAATGGTTGTACACCAAGATCTAATAGAGTTGCTCCAAATACCTGGCTTCCTACTGTTGTACCAGAAGTTGTAGAAGCAGTTGCTGCTGACATTAATATACCAGCTAAAGGCGCCAAAGCAAAGGCTGGTAGACCTAAAGAATTCATAGAATTTATAATAACATCTTTTAAGCCTGAGTTTGCTATAATACCGGAAATTGTTCCTGTACCTAGAAGTAGTATAGCGACACCACTCATTTTGCCAATACCAACTTCTGCATACTTATTTATATTCTTTATTTTACCCATAGCTAAAGCACCTATTATACCACCAACTGGAAGTGCTATCATTGGGTCTATGCTTATATTAAACAATGGTCTTAATGCTAAAATGATAATAGCTACTAATGGTCCTACTATAGCTGATAAAAATCCTGGTTTATCTTGAACTTCAGATTCACTACCAACAACTTCTACAGCACTACCTTTATGTGCAAGCTTCTTAGCTACTATAACTGTAACTATAAGTCCTACTATAGCTGGTATTATTCCAGCAGCCATTACTGAAGTTAAAGGTTGATTAAATGCATCAGATGCTGCAATTGCATTTGGGTTTGGAGATATAATGTTTCCTGCCTTACCTCCACCTATCATTGCTATTAAAATACCTGTTCTGCTTATCTTAGCTTTTTTCGCCATTGCCAATGCAATAGGTGCAACAGTTATAACTGCAACGTCAATAAATACGCCTACTGCTGTTAATACCATGGTTGCTAATGCTAATGCTATAAGAGAATTAGCTTCTCCTAACTTTTCTACGATGGTTTCTGCAATTTTTGCTGCTGCACCGGATTGAATAAGTACACCGGCCAAAACACCAGCTGTTAAAATTCTTAATATTGCAGTGATCATTCCCTTAGCGCCATCCATCATCAATGTAACTGTGCCTCCAAGTCCAGCACCACCTACAAGGCCACCAACTAGAGCTCCCAGTATCAATCCATAAGCAGGATGGACCTTTTTAATAATCAAAAATATTGCCACTACTAATCCTATTACTGCTCCCAAAGCTGTAACTTGCATATCTTTTCCTCCTCTTTGGTAATTATAATTTATAATATGAATTCCTTTGCATTTCATATTATAAACCTTCCTGTAATCATTTTCATTGGGTCCAAGTTTAATTATCAAAGATATTTTTTGTTCATATGCACAGTTACTTGTTGTTTTGCCCCTTTAATTTATATAAAATACATGCCACAAACAACTCCAACAAATCCATAAGGTTCCTAGGATCTTTATTAGTGATTTCTTCAATCTTTTTCAATCTATAATTCAAACTATTTCGATGAATATGCAATTCCTTTGCTACATTATTCACTTCACCATTAAGGGCTATATAAGTAATAAGAGTGTCTATTAAACTTATCCCCTTTGATTCCTCAAGAAGCTTATTTATTAAAGGATTAATTAAATCACCTTCTATATTACTTGCTATAGTATCAATAAAGGCAAGATTCTTATAATCACAAATAGTTTTATCCAATTGAAGTTTTTCAGCAATTTCAATAGCTCTTATAGCCTGCTGCACAGATTTAGCCATTACTTGTTGTCCAAGTCCAACTCCTACCCTTATTATTTTATCTACACTATCACAAAGCCCTAGAATCCTATTCTTCACCTTTGAATTATCTTTCATAAAGATTAATACTTGATCAAATCTCAATTTAATTGCATACTCATCCTCATGCAAATATCTTTTAATCTTTCTTAATATATCGTTTTCGCTACTTTTTATAACTATAGCCCTTCTATTTATACTTAAATCTACTTTATTTAAATTTGCCATATGCATAAAATTTTCATCATAGCAATCATTATAAGTCCATTGATAAAGAAACTCTTCCTTTAGTCTCTCCTCCACTCTTTTTTCATTAAAGGCATACTTTTGCTCAACGAGAAGTTCTGCTGTTACTTTAACAATATCCGCAAATGGTTGCACCTCTTCAGGCTTTCCACTGATACCTATAACTCCTATAACAGTATCATTAAAATATATTGGCATATTTACCCCGGGCTTTGCTCCATCCTGATTTTTATAAATAACTATGAGTTTTTCTTCTTTAATAGCTGTTACAGCTCCCTGGTGTAACTGTCCTATCCTGCTCTTATCTCCACTTCCAATTATAACTCCCTTTTCATCCATTATATTTATATTGTATGGTACAACGCCCATCATCTTATCTACAATGTTTTGTGCTAATTTTTCCGTTAATTTAATCATTTTAATTCCCCTTTTCCTAGTCTTCTTTTGCAAAAAAATTCATATATATTATAACACATGGCGCCATTACTAATTTATTCATAACTTTGTATTTGACAAATATATTAAGTCCAATTATATTTATCATAGGTGTCCATTAGTGCACCACTACAACATATAGTTTAGGGGGCGACTCATTTTGAATAGAAAATGGTGGAAAGAAGCAGTTGCATATCAAGTATATGTTAGAAGCTTTAAGGATTCTAACGGTGATGGTATCGGTGATTTACAGGGTCTTATTGAAAAATTAGATTACCTAAAGGACTTAGGTGTAGATGTTATTTACTTAAATCCAATTAATAAATCTCCAAACTATGATAACGGTTATGATATAAGCAACTTCAGAGACATTATGGACGAATTTGGTACAATGGAAGACTTTGATCAATTAATCAAAGAACTTCATAAGCGAAACATGCGTTTTATTCTTGATATGGTTATTAATCATACTTCCCATCTTCATCCTTGGTTTATTGAAAGTAGAAAATCTAAAGACAACCCTTACAGAGATTATTACATATGGCATCCTGGTAAAAACGGTGCACCACCAAACAACTGGGGTTCCTTCTTTGGCGGAAGTGCTTGGGAATATGATGAAGCTACTGGCGAATATTATCTTCACATCTTCTCAAAGGAACAGCCAGATTTAAACTGGACAAACGAAAATGTAAGAAAAGACATTAAAGAGATGCTTAAATTCTGGCTAGATAAAGGAGTAGATGGAGTTAGATTAGATGCTATAAACCATTTAGCAAAGGATCATAGCTTCCCTGATGGACCTGTGAAAGAGGGTCAAATATACGGAGACTTTATAAAATACGTTCAAAATCTTCCAAAGGGCCATGAATACATACGTGAATTAAGAGAAGATGTGTTCAACACTGATGATCTTGTGCTCATAGGAGAAACTGGTGGAATAAGCTATCATAATACCCACCTATATACCGGTGATGACAGAAAAGAACTTCATATGACCTTCCACTTTGATATGAACGGTATGGGTAGATCCAGTAACCCTGCAGAAAAGGGTACTTTAAACTTAAAAGAATTAAAGGATAAGATGACCGGTTGGCAACTTATAAAAGAAGATGATGGTTGGGTTCCATTATTCTACTCTAATCACGACAGCACTAGAACCGTTTCTAGAATGGGTGACGATGAAAAATATTGGAGGGAATCTGCTACCCTTTTAGCTACTTTGCAGTTTACTCAGAAAGGAACTCCTTTCATTTACTATGGTGATGAAATTGGAATGACTAATGCTCATCATTTCCAAATAGAGGACTACAGGGATATTTCTGTTCATAACACCTATAAGGACTATGTAGAGTCTGGATTAAAGACAGAAGAACAATTTCTTGCAGAGCAGCGCAATAGCAGCAGAGATAACTCCAGAACTCCAATGCAGTGGAATGATAAAGAAAATGCAGGATTTAGTACTGCTACTCCATGGATTAAAGTAAACCATAATTATAAGGAAATAAATGTTGAGAAGCAACTGGCTGATGAAAATTCCATATTAAACTTTTATAAGTCTATAATTAAGCTTAGAAAGAATTACCTTTGTCTCGTATATGGTAGCTTTACTGAGCTTTACCACGAACATCCTTCAATATACTCCTACATTAGAGAATTAGATGGAGTGAGAATTCTAGTAGTTACTAATTTCTTTGATAAGGAAGCTAACTTCAGTCTACCAGAGGATATTGAATACAATGAAGTTGAATTGTTGTTAGCTAACTATTCAACAGGGGAAAGAGATTTAAGAAACTTGAATCTTAGAGCTTATGAAGCAAGAATATATAGATTAAATTAATTTATTATAGCGTCAATGTGATTTATTTCACTTGGCGCTTTTCTTTTTCCTTCATTAGTGTTTTGCTTATGATAATTATGGGCATACTAGTAGTTACTAATAAACTGGGAAAAGGAGCTAGTTACTTAAATTTTATTAACTGATACGGAGGCTCTTACTTATGAAAAAAATTATAATTTCAAGTATTTTCTTAATACTACTTTTTACTGGCGCATACTATGTAGTTTCCAATACAGACATTTCTCCTGTCCCTAATAAGACTAATACAAATAGCAATACAACTAATAAAGAAGCAAATAATAATGGTACTTCTACCAATAATGAAAGTTCTACTAATTCTGCAGATAATAATAGCTCTAAAATTTTAGCACCAGATTTTTCTCTCTCAGATTTAGAGGGCAATATAGTAACCTTAAGTGAGTTAAAGGGAAAGAAGGTATTCTTAAACTTTTGGGCAAGCTGGTGCGATCCTTGTAAAGAAGAAATGCTGCACATTGAAAAACTCTACCAGGAAACTAAGAATTCGGACCTTATAATCTTAGCTATAAATTCAACGGAGGATAAAAAGGCTATAGAATCCTTCTTAAAGGAGAACAACTTAAACTTTACCGTGTTGATGGATTCTAGAGAAGAAACAGCTATCAATTACTTAACCGGTTATATACCTTCTTCTTTCTTTATTAATAAAGAGGGATATATAGTTTCCTCAATAGTAGGTTACATGACTTACGATGAAATGAAGGCTAATATAGAAGCCCTTGATTAATAGAAAGCACTGAACATAAACAGTGGCTTTTTAACTATTTTTTTGTTAGTATTTATGTAGTATAACCTAATTAAAATTTAGTTTGATATTATACTTTAACTAAATAAAGCCACCGTCTTTTAAGGAAGTGATATCAATGGATTTATTTGATTTAGCCAATAATAAAAACAATATAAGCTATAAACCTTTAGCAGAGAGAGTTCGTCCAGAAACCTTAGAGGAATATATCGGTCAAAAGCATATACTAGCTAAGGATAAAATGCTTTATAGGGCTATAATGACAGATAACATATCCTCTGTTATTTTTTATGGCCCACCTGGTGTGGGAAAAACAACTTTAGCTAGAATAATAGCTAATCATACCAAAGCTAATTTTATAGAGCTCAGTGCCGTAACCGCTGGTACATCAGAGGTAAAAAAGATTGTTACAGAAGCAGAAACTAATTTAAAACTGTATGGTAAAAAGACCATTCTTTTTCTTGATGAGGTTCATCGTTTTAATAAATCTCAACAGGATTCCTTACTGCCTTCAGTGGAAAAGGGCCTAATTATTTTAATAGGCGCTACTACAGAAAATCCTTATTTTGAAGTAAACAACGCTTTGTTATCAAGGTCAATGATACTGGAATTAAAGCCCTTAACGGAACAAGATGTGATCATTGCCCTAAAAAGAGCCTTAAAAAGTCCAAAGGGTTTTGCTGATCTAAATATAGAAATTGAGGAAGAGGTATTTAAATATTTTGCTATTCACAGCAATGGAGATATCAGAAAAGCCTTGAATGCTCTAGATATGGCAGTGAGAACCTCAAAAAGGGTTTCAGATAAAATTATTATTACAGTAGAGGATGCTAAAGAATGTATTCAAAGAAAAATGAGTTTATATGATAAAAATGGTGATAATCATTATGATACCATAAGCGCCTTTATTAAATCTATGAGAGGCAGCGATCCCGATGCCACCGTTTATTATTTAGCAAAAATGTTGGACGCTGGGGAAGATCCTGTCTTTATAGCAAGACGAATACTAGTACATGCTTCCGAAGACGTAGGTAATGCGGATCCAATGGCCTTAGTTGTAGCAAGCAGTGCTATGATTGCAGCCCGTACTATAGGCATGCCAGAATGTAGAATTAACCTTGCACAAGCAGCTCTTTACATAGCCTGTGCACCAAAATCCAACGCTACCATAGAGGCCATAGACACTGCTATGGAAGAAGTAAAAAGTAATAGGGATTCCGGTATTCCTCCTCACCTTAGAGATGCTCATTACAAAGGTGCATCCCAATTAGGCCATGGACTTAATTATAAGTATCCCCACGCCTTTGGCGGTTTTGTAGAACAACAATATCTTCCGGATTCTCATAAGGACAAGATCTACTATAAACCTAGTCGCAATGGTATTGAAGCTAAAATCTCTGAAAGATTAAAAAAGCTATGGAAGAACAAAAAGTACCCTGGAGTTTAATCCTCTCCTTGGTACTTTTCTAATTTACAGTATCCTCTTTTCCTTGTTTAACCTTATTGCTTGTAAACCTTAATTTCTACCTTTCCAAAGTTCCCTTATAACCACTGGTACCTTCAGATACATTTATTACATTATACCCCTTTTCCTTTAGTTCATTACAAGCCTTTAAACTTCTGTTTCCTGATTGGCATATTATATGATATTCCTTACTCTTATCTAGAAAATTTTCTGGTTTATCTAAAACTTCATCCATAGGTATATTTTTAGCACCTGGTAAATGTCCATTTCTATATTCATAGGGCTGCCTTATATCTATTAAATTTACACTATTTAACTTAGAGCTTAACTCATTTACATTAATTGATTTCACTTTACTGTTGTTAGAATTATTAATCATTTCTTTTCCTCCTTAGTTTATTCTTAATAGCTTCCTACAGCTATTTTTTAAAATAACATATTATAATACCTTTCAAGCTTATCTTTTATTTCCCTAACACTTATATAACGGGCCTCTCTCAACACTTCTTTACCTTCCACATACATTAAAATAGCTGGTATGGTAAAGATATTGTAAGCAGCAGATAATTCTAAGGATTTTTCAACATCTACCTGTGCCTTAGCTATTTTAGGAAAACTTTCAAGCATTTCTTCCATTTTAGGTTTTAATGCTGTACATACTCCACAGCCTTTACTTCCAAAATAAATTAAAGCCATGGTGTCTTTTTCTATAAAATCTTCTAAATCCTCCTTAGCTTCCAGTAACTTCACTGCCTACACCACCTTATATATTTCTTAACGTTCATAATCTGATTTTATTATTCTTATATAAAGTATTCAATATACAATAAAGCACTGGCCTATTTTGACCAGTGCTTCTATATAAATGTTCTTATAAACATACTTCTCCACTTTGGAAGTTTATGCAATCATAAAGTACTCTCTTTAAATCTAGTACCTCTTTCATCTCAAAGTATCCTACTTTTCTATATATATAATTTACCGCCTGAATAGCTCCTTGAGCAAATATTTCTCTTGAGAAGGATTCATGGCTAATTTCTATTTTATCATATTCTCCAATGATTTTCACTTCATGCTTTCCAACTACACCACCGGCACGGATAGCGGTAATTGGTATATCCTTGTTATATACTCCTGAGGACTTTAACCCTCTTTCCATCTCAAATGCAATTTTGCTTGCAGTACCTGAAGGTGCATCTTTCTTATGTTTATGATGTGTTTCTATTATCTGAAAATCATAGTTATTTAATATATTAGCTGCTATATTGCTCAATAACATTAAGGTATTTACTCCTAATGTTATATTTGGTGCATAAACAATACCATTATGATATTTATATGCTAAATTACTTAATTCGTTAATCTCTGCTTCTGTAAAACCAGTTGTACCTATAACCATGTTAATTTTTAATTTAGCTAAAAGTTTAGCTGCCTTCATAGCTGCTTTAGGATTCGAAAAGTCCACAACTACATCTGGTTTAGTTCTTAAAATAACTTCCTCCAAGTCATTGGAAGAGGACACTATTACGTCAGAGTCTATATCTGATATTATATCTTTTAATGCCATACCTGCCTTTTCACTTGAAGGACTACATACCGCCGCTACTAGCTCCATATTTTTCTGCTTTGCAATACCTTTAGCTATGTATTGCCCGGTACGTCCTAAACCTATTTGGCACACTTTTATCATTTATCACCCCTCCTTTTTAAGATATAAATTTTCAGAGTTTACTCTATCAAACAGTAGTTTTAGAATATAATAACTAGTTATTGAAGATACTTCTTTATAGGGTCTTATTAGATATGAAGATATAGACTTTATTGCTAGAAATAGATTTATAAATATAAATTCGAGTTATAACTAACAACTTAATTGTAACATAAGAGTTGTTTGTAGTCAATATATGGTGACCCTTCATAATCTTAAAAATATGGCATAAAAAATGGACCCCATGGACTTTATCCACTTAAAAGGCATATTGTATATTTAAAATAAACTCCGCTCCAAACCACTTTCCCTCAAACCCTTATGCCTTCTAGTCTTAACCCTATTCTCCTAATCTCTTCCAGATAATAAAGTCCGCTCTAAAATTCCATATTTTCATCCCATTTATTAACACTTTTTCCTTATTTCTTGTAACATTTTTTAAAATAAAGTCGGTTCTAAATAGGGGTAAGGTGC
>Ga0209537_1000865_pt1 | contig 36019 bp, 32 predicted proteins | sample BioPla4DNA1_FD_187698 | JGI IMG/M metagenome (GOLD analysis project Ga0209537, IMG submission 187698) | Biogas fermentation microbial communities from Germany - Plant 4 DNA1 (SPAdes) (version 2) | ecosystem: Engineered > Bioreactor > Anaerobic > Digestate | place: Bielefeld, North...
CATAGACACTTAGGTGTTTAAAAGAGCGACATTTCGTGGTACAATTATGTTGAGCCATAGTGAGACCTCCCTGTATGTTTAGGGTTTTGGATATCTATATCATACAGGATTTCTCACTATGGTTCTACTATTTTTTAGGTGTTGCATTTAATTTTACAATGAACCATTGGAAAGAGGTATAAATATGAAAATTGTTGTGCTTGACGGTTATGCTCTAAATCCAGGGGATCTAAGCTGGGATCCTTTAAAAGAGCTAGGTGATGTAGAGATATATGATAGAACACCAGATGATTTGATTATAGAAAGGGCGAAGGGAGCAGAAATTCTCCTGACCAACAAAACTCCTCTTTTTAGTGAGACCTTATCAAAATTGCCAGATGTAAAATATATTGGAGTACTGGCTACTGGTTATAATGTAGTGGATATTGATGCAGCTAAAGAAAGAAATATTATTGTTACCAATGTACCAGCCTATAGCACTGATTCGGTAGCTCAATTAGTTTTTGCCTTGTTGTTGGAGCATTGCCACCATGTCCAAGATCACAGTAATGCTGTAAGAAAAGATGATTGGAGCAACAGCAAGGACTTTACATTTTGGAATTATCCCTTAATTGAGTTGGCAGGAAAAACTATGGGAATAATAGGATTTGGACGAATAGGTCAAAAGGTAGCAGATGTTGCAGAGGTTTTTGGTATGAAAGTTATTGCCCACAGCAGAACCAAAACAGATCAATCCCATAGGAAGAATTTTAGATGGGCAGATTCTTTAGATGAGCTATTGCAGGAGTCTGACGTGGTAAGCATCCATTGCCCCCTATTTGAAGAAACTCGAGGCCTTATTAACATGGATAGGTTGAAAAAAATGAAGAAAACTGCCTTCCTCATTAACACTTCCAGAGGTCCCGTTGTTGTGGAAGAGGATCTGGCCGAAGCTTTAAATAAAGGTATCATTGCGGGAGCGGGGCTTGATGTTTTATCACAAGAGCCTCCTTCAAAGGACAATCCTCTGCTTACAGCAAAGAACTGTATAATTACTCCTCACATTGCTTGGGCAACCAAGGAAGCAAGGCAGAGGCTTATGAAAATAGCGATAGAAAACTTAAAAGCATTCTTGGAGGGAAATCCCATTAATGTAGTAAATTAATAGTACATGAAGAGTATGTTATAAAATAATATTATCTTTATAGTTGTTTATATGGTAGTGTGGTTGGAAGAATTCTTCTTCCAACTTTTTTGTTAAATAATGATTTGGCAGGCATTATTGTGGTAAAATATATATACATTATTAGGTAATTATTATTTGGTGTGTAAAGGGGGTTTATGCTATAAAAAGAAGGAGATTATTACCATATATTTTGTTTTTTATTTTTCTCATATCCTTAGGTTTTCCCTCCATTAATGCAATAGCATATGATAGGAGTTATGCCATCAACAATTACAGGGTGACCATCTATATTCAACCCAACGGTGATGCCCATGTCAAAGAAGAGATTACCTATGATTTTTCTGGGGATTTTAATGGGGTTCTTAGAGATATAGATATGGACAGGACAGATGGTATTGAAGGCCTTAGGGTATTGGTAGAACAGGACCAAGAACTTAGGGAGTTTCAGCAGTCCCAGGGGCAAGGTGAAAATGTATACGAACTGGATCAAGAAGATAATATTGTAAAGCTTAAGGTATATGAACCATCTAGCGATGAGGAAAAGACATTTGTCTATGAATATACTCTTATAAATGTAGCAGAAAGATACAATGACATTGGAGTTTTTAACAGGAAGGTTATAGATAGCAACTGGGATGTGCCTATAGGCAATATCCATATTACTATTATAATTCCTGAAGGGGCAAATAAAGAAGACCTCAAAGTCTTTGCTCATGGACCTTTGACAGGGGTATCTACAATCGTAGATGAGAAAACTTTTGCCTTTGAAGTGCCAGAAATTACGCCTGGGACCTTTGTAGAGACATTAGTTATATTTCCACCCCAGCTTATTCCCGACTCCAATCGAGTATATGATGAAACAAAGCTGCCTTCTATATTAGAAAATGAGCAGAAACTAGCAGAAGAAGCCAACCGTGAAAGGGAACGAGCCAGGGAGGAGATGAGAAGGCGAGAGGAGTTGGAAAGGGAAAGGCTCAGAAGAGAGGCAAAGTTAAAAAGCATTAGAGATAAAATCTGGCCTATTTTTGTTGTAATTCTTTTAGGAGGCCTGTACTCCTGGATTGAATTTATTTTAAAGTATGCTAGGGATCCCAAACCTGAGTTTGAGGGCGATTACTATAGAGAGTTGCCAGGAGATTATCCCCCAGCAGTGATGACCTACCTTCTAACCAAAGGAAGAATAGATTCAAAGGATATAATGGCAACAATAATGGATCTTGTAAGAAAGAAGAAGCTTACCATTAACAGAATCCAAAGGGAAAAAGGGTTAGTATTTAAAAAGATGGAAGAAGGGTACGAGATATCAAAGATTGATGGGGCTAGATTAGATGATTTATATCCTCATGAAAGATTTCTAATATCCTGGTTTATAGATAAGCTGGGCGATGGAAGAAGTTTAGTTTTAGACGATCTAAAGAGTATACTTAAGAAAAGATCCAAGGCAATAGAGTTTCATGAAGACTATGAGGAATTTCAATCCTTGGTAAGGGAGCAAGGAAAGGCCCAGGGCTTCTTCACTAAAAATGATTTAAGGGGTAGCAGCAAATATGTAATAATTGCTTTAGCCCTGTTGGTAGGAGGGGCTGCAATAGCTGTTTTATTGAAGGCTGCTTCAGGAGTTTTTATGTTTTTACTTGGGTTCATTGTTTTAATTACTATGTGGATTGTATATAACATAAGAAAGAGGACCAGGTATGGTGTAGAGCAGACTGCTAAGTGGAAAGCTTTTAAAAGATTTCTACTCCACTTTTCCAATATGGATAAGGCAGAGATCCCATCCATTGCTATTTGGGAACATTATCTTGTATATGCTATTTCACTGGGAGTGGCCAAAGAAGTAATAGAGCAGCTGCCTCAGGTATTTAGTGAAGCGGAGCTTATGGATCCTTCCTTGACCTATATGAGAGGATATAGCTCCTTAAACAATCTAATGCTTATGAACACCATGATAACTAGCACTACGAATTCTATAAGTAATGCTATTAGCACTGCAGATATAGCATCTTCACCTGATTCGTCAGGAAGCGGAATGGGTGGAGGGTTTAGCGGAGGCAGTTCTGGTGGTGGAGGTGGCGGAGGAGGCGGCGGAGCCTTCTAGCCAAGTTTTCTTAGCTAAATCAGTAAAGGTATTCACTTACAATGCTATTATGAGTATAGAATAAATTGGCATAAAAAGGAGGATTATCATGATAGGCTACATTATTTTAGGCATAGTTGTCATACTAGTTTTATACGGCATATCAGCATACAATGGCTTTGTTACTTTACGAAATAGAGTGCGAAATGCCTGGGCCCAGATTGATGTTCAATTAAAGAATAGGGCAGATCTTATACCTAATCTAGTTGAGACTGTAAAAGGCTATGCAGGTCATGAAAAAGAAACTTTAGACCAAATTGTAAAGGCCAGAAGTAGTGTTTTAAGCGCTAATACTCCTCAAGAGAGCATGGAAGCCAATGATCTGCTATCTCAAGCCCTTAATAGGCTTATGGTGGTAGTAGAAGCTTATCCAGATCTAAAGGCAAATACCAATTTCTTAGGTTTGCAAGAAAATTTAAGGGATATAGAGGACAAAATACGGTATTCTAGACAATTTTACAATGATACAGTGCTTAAATATAATACCAAGATTGAGACGTTTCCTAACAATATATTTGCAGCCATGTTTGGGTTTAGAGAGGAAGCATATTTTAAAGCTGACGAGGGAGATAGGGAAGTTCCCAGGGTGCAGTTTTAATAAGCTGTGAACTAGAGAAATAGTGAAGTTAGGGTTTGGATTATGAAAACAAAAAGATAGTAGGAGTAAAAACTCCTACTATCTTTTTATGGGGGTGAGAACAATATCTATTTATTCTACAGTAATATCTGCCTTATTGCCCCATAGGCCATGAATATTACAATAGCTGAGAACATAGATAGTTCCACTCTTTGGAAGTTTAACTGTAGTGGTTCCTTGGTAATCGGTAAATACATCGCTTTCTCCATGGGCCCCAAAATCAAAGGTAGCTAACTCAATGGGGAACTTAGCACCTTCGGGTTGGTAATATACCTTAAACCAGGATATGTAGTGCTCGAGAGTATTAGGGTGTCCAATAGCATCTCCTAAGGTAATTTTTAGTTCAAAATTCTCTCCTGCTTTAACTTTTTCAGGGCAGTGTATTATGGGAACGTGCTTTTCACCTTTCCAATCTCCAGTCTGTATAAGTGTACCGAATACATCCATTACTTTTCTCCTCCTTATTATGCCATGATTTCTTAATATATTTATAACCCAATCTATGAAGAATAAATCAGGAAAAGAAGAACAATTACGTACAAGGTAAATATTTATAGCAATTACAAATATTAGCGCAATAATTAATGCTAGATGGTGTTATACAATAATTTTCGGACATAAATTTGGAAATAAGCATATATAAAGGAATATAATATACTTGTGTCATATAGTGATTAATATCCAAGTTAACCTTGACTATAAAAGTTATACAAGTTATGATTAATTATAATGGGAATTTACATAAGAATAGAAAAAAAGCTGTCCCCCCTCAATTACTATTAATTATTTGGCATTGTAAATAAGTTTTAGGAGTGAATGCATATGTTTTTTAGACCAAATGAAAAAAGAATTGAGAAGTGGGCGCAAAATGCAAATATAACAAAATTAGATAAGGTTATAAATGGAGATAATGTAGAATTACGAAATGCTGCTTTTAAAGCTATAGGAAAATGCCGTAATCTGGATACCATTAACTTTCTTACAAGCTACACTCGTCATCCCAATGCTGAGATAAGGAAACTAGCTGCTGAGGCTATGGGAGAAACAGGTGAGGAGAGGACTTTAGAGTTTTTGAAAAAGCTAGCCAAGGAAGATGAAAACGAGGATGTGAGAGAAACTGCTAAAAAATCCATTGCTCATATCCAGAAAGTTTTGGCACATGCTGAATAGAGAGTATATGTATGACTGAGGCCTGAGGGGACAGCTTATGTCTTAAGGGGAGGATTTGATATGGCAAATCATGAAAAGTTTAAATATAATTCCTTAGATGATTTAAAAGAAGAAATAAAAAAACTAAATCTGTCCATTCCCATCTCTGAAGATTTGGAGATTCTAAAGAGAAGGATACCTATGGGAGACAAAGACATTCCCAATTCTTTAGGAATTCATCCTATGGAGGGCTGCGATGGGACAGCAGAAGGTAAGCCTGATGAATTAACCTATAGGCGATATGAAAGGTTTGCCAGAGGCGGAGCAGGCCTGTTATGGTTTGAAGCAACTGCGGTAGTTAAAGAGGGACGGGCAAATCCTCGTCAGATCTACATATGTCAGGAAAACAAGGAAGAATTTAAGAAATTATTGAACCAATCCTTGGCTGCAGCAAAGGACGAGTTTGGTGATGATCATAGACCATTTACAGTAGTTCAACTTACTCACTCAGGCCGATACAGTCGTCCCACAGGGGAACCTGAGCCTATAATTGCTACTAGGAATCCCTACTTAGGTCGCAATCTACCTGAGGACTATCCCCTCATTACCGATGAAGAACTAGAAAGATTAGAAGATAGATTTGTAGAGGCAGCAGTTTTAGCTAAGGAAATAGGGTTTGATGCAGTAGATATAAAAGCTTGTCATGGATACTTAAATTCTGAGCTGCTGTCTGCTTTTACTAGAGAAGGTAAGTATGGAGGCAGTTTTGAAAATCGTACTCGATTCTTATTAAATATTATTGATAAAATCAAGGCTCGTTTGGGCCATCAACTGGATATTGCGGTAAGGATGAACGCCTATGATTCAGTTCCCTATCCCTATGGCTGGGGTGTTAGCAAGGATGACTTCTTAAAGCCAGATCTTACAGAACCTATTAAGCTTGTAAAAATTCTATATGATAAAGGCGTTAAACTCATCAATATTAGTACAGGTAATCCCTATTATAATCCTCATGTAGGCAGGCCTTATGATATTGGCTATTATATACCTCCAGAGCATCCCTTAGAGGGGACAGCACGAATGCTGGATATAATTAAGCAAATTCAACAAAGCGTTCCAGATATGGTAGTAATGGCTACTGGCTTTAGTTGGCTTAGGGAATTTGCCCCTTATGTAGCAGCAGGAGGTATACAGGAAGGTTGGTTTACCATTGCTGGATTTGGACGTCAAGCCTTTGCCTATCCTGACTTTGCTAAGGACATTATAACTAAGGGTGCTATGGATAGAAGAAAATGCTGTATAGCGTGCAGTAAGTGCTCTGAAATAATGAGGGATGGGGGTAAAGCCGGTTGTGTAATAAAGGATGCAAAAATATATGCACCTATATATAAAGAAGGTCGAAAAGGAAAACCAGAGATTGATAGAAATCGTGTTGCATATCATGTATAGATAAGAACCGGAACCGGGAACCCCGGTGACGGTTCTTTTTAGCTTTATAATAAAAAATATTGAGAGAGGTGGAAATATGGCTAAAGGAAAAGTAGGTATTGTTACGGGTGGCAGTAGAGGGATTGGTTATGGTATAGCTCAAAAACTAGCTGAAGAAGGATATAGACTGGCTATTTTTGGTACTTCGGATATTAGTAGAGTAAAAGAAAATATAGATAAGCTTAAAGAGTATGGACAAGATGTTATCTATGTCCAAGGCAGCTTAGGCGAAGCTAAAGATAGGGATAGGCTGGTAGATCAAGTTTTAGATGAATTTGATAGAATTGATGTTTTGGTAAATAACGCAGGGGTAGCTCCCAAGGTTAGAATGGATATACTAGAGACTACTATTGAAAGCTTCGATTTTGTAGTGGATACCAATCTCAAGGGAACTTTTTTCTTAACTCAAAGGGTTGCTAAAGAGATGATAAAAGGAAAGCAGAAAGATGATAATTATCATCCTATAATAGTAAATATCTCATCAATGTCGGCTTATACATCCTCAACCTCCAGAGGCGAGTATTGTATTTCTAAGGCGGGTATCAGCATGGTTACTAAGTTGTTTGCTGATAGATTGGCTGAGTATGGTATTAATGTTTATGAGATAAGACCGGGTATAATTGCAACAGATATGACCAGCACTGTTAAAGACAAGTATGATGCATTGATTGAGGAAGGGCTTCTTCCCATTAAGAGATGGGGATACCCCGAGGATATAGCTAAGGCAGTCTGGGCCTTGTGTTCAGGCTTACTACCCTATTCAACAGGAGAAGTCATCAATGTAGATGGAGGGTTCCATATAAGAAGATTATAGAAAGAGAGGGACGGGAAATTGCAATATGGCACTGTTAATATTAGAGGTGTAAATATAAAGGTATATTCTCTAAATACTGTAGTAGTGGGATCTGGCGCAGCTGGATTTAATGCAGCTGATAGATTATTTTCCCTAGGTCAGAAGGATATTGCCATTGTAACGGAAGGACTAAATATGGGCACCTCCCGTAATACTGGATCTGATAAGCAGACTTATTATAAGCTGACCTTAGGAGGGAACTCTTCTGACTCGGTATACGAGATGGCTAAAACTCTTTTTGATGGAGGCAGTATGCATGGGGATATAGCCCTTGTGGAGGCAGCCCTATCAGGCCGGTGCTTTTATAGATTAGTAGACATTGGTGTACCTTTTCCCCACAATAGGTATGGTGAATATGTGGGATACAAGACTGACCACGATCCTAGACAGAGGGCTACTTCAGCGGGGCCCCTTACGTCCTATTATATGACTGAGAGACTTCAGCAACAGGTAATGGACAAGGGTATCAAAATCTTCGATGGATATCAGGTAATTGGAATATTAACTAATAGGGATAAAACACAGGCTATAGGATTGCTAACCTTAAATTTAAATGCTTTGGATAATCCAGACCATAGATACGTAGCCTTCAACTGTACCAATATTATATATGCAACAGGCGGCCCAGCAGGAATGTACAGTTCATCAGTATATCCAATTAGCCAGACCGGTTCTACCGGTATAGCCTTAGAGGCAGGAGCCAGAGGCAGGAATCTAACAGAATCCCAGTATGGTATTGCATCTATAAAATTTAGATGGAATCTGTCGGGAACTTACCAACAGGTATTGCCTCGTTATATTTCCACAGACAAGGACGGAAATGATGAAAGGGAATTTTTATGGGACTATTTTGATGATGCTGGAAAGCTATTAGATGCGGTGTTTTTAAAAGGCTATCAGTGGCCTTTTGATCCAAGGAAGATAGAAAACTTTGGCTCGTCTTTAATCGATATTTTGGTTTATAACGAGACAGTAATCAAAGGCCGAAGGGTATTTTTAGACTATACAAAAAATCCTGGTGCCAAGGACAAAAGTCAGGAGTTAGACTTTAGCCTTCTAGGAGAAGAAGCCTACCAATACCTTCAAAAGTCTGGAGCCTTGTTTGGTACACCTATAGAGAGATTGGCCCACATGAACCAGCCTGCAATAGATCTGTATAAGGATAATGGTATTGATCTAACTAAAGAATATTTAGAAATAGCAGTATGTGCCCAGCATAATAATGGAGGACTTGGGGGAAATATATGGTGGGAGAGCAATTTAAAACACTTTTTCCCCATAGGAGAGGTCAATGGTACCCACGGAGTTTATCGACCTGGTGGCAGTGCCTTAAATTCAGGGCAAGTAGGGGGATTAAGAGCTGCTGAATATATTGCAGCAAGGTACAGAGACGATCCCATGGATATTGATAGTTTTATAAGCTTAACTGCTGATCAGATTGATAATAAAATAGAAATGGGCAAAAAGTTTATGAGTAATAAGGCAAAGAACAGCAATGTGATGGATATTAGGAATAAAATAGGCAAGAGGATGGATTGGGTAGGGGCCCATATACGTTCCCTGGAAGGTGCAAGGCAGGGCGCTAAAGAAGCTAGAAAAATGCTATTATCTTTGGGAGATACCACATCAATATCTTCAATAGCTGAGCTGCCCCATGCCTATAAAAACTATGATCTATTGTTAACCCAGTATGTATACCTATCTGCGATTGCAGACTATATTGAAAAGGGTGGTAAAAGCCGAGGCTCCTATCTAGTATATGATGATAAGGGAACTCTTCCTGTTGATGGATTACCAGAAAAGTTCAGATTTTCCTTAGATAATGGCAAGCTGGATGGTCTTATCCAGGAAGTGACCTACAAAGATGGTCAGGTAAGCTTTGAATGGGTCAAAGTTCGGCCTATTCCAAGTGAAGAAGATTGGTTTGAAAATATATGGAATGACTATCGCAGAGGCGCAATATTTGACTGAAGAAGGATGAGGTACTATTATGAAGGAGTGGGATTTAATAGCTACTGCTACCTTTGGATTAGAGGCGGTAGTAGCCAGAGAACTGAGAAATTTGGGCTATGATGATCTAAAAGTAGAGAATTCAAGGGTAATATTTAAAGGTACGGCAGCTGATGTCTGTCGTACTAATTTATGGTTGAGGAGTGCTGATAGGGTACTTATCAGAATGGGCGAGTTTAAAGCCTTAACCTTTGAGGAATTGTTTGAAAAAACCAAGGCCCTGCCCTGGGATGAACTACTACCCCAAAATGCTGAGTTTCCCGTTAAGGGTAAATCGGTAAAATCCAAGCTTTTTAGTGTTTCTGATTGTCAAGCCATAGTAAAAAAGGCTATAGTTGAGAAATTAAAACAGAAATATAAGAGAAGTTGGTTTGAGGAGAATGGGCCTAGGTACGTATTAGAAGTTGGAATACTCAAGGATGTAGTTACATTAACCGTTGACACTAGTGGTGTTGGACTGCACAAGAGGGGATATAGACAGCTGGCCAGCCAAGCTCCTCTAAAGGAGACCCTGGCATCAGCTTTGGTATCCCTGAGTTATTGGAATACGGATCGTCTCCTTATAGATCCCTTTTGCGGATCGGGTACTATTCCTATAGAAGCAGCTATGATAGGGCTTAATATAGCTCCAGGATTAAACAGACAGTTTGATGCAGAAAGATGGCCTCAAATTCCAGCCAAGTTATGGGAGCAGGCCAGGATGGAAGCACGGGAGATGAGAAAGAATGTTGAGTTTCGCATTCTAGGCTATGATATAGATGGACGGGTCTTAAAAATTGCTAGGCATAATGCTCAATTAGCAGGGGTGGAGGAGTATATAGATTTTCATAAACTGCCCTTTTCCCAGTTTAGCACCAAGAAAAAATATGGATGTATTATCTGCAATCCTCCCTATGGAGAAAGGTTGGGAGAAAGGAAAGAGGTACAAGACCTATATAGGCAGATGGGACAAAAGTTTAGGGATCTAGACACCTGGTCTATATACGTATTAACCGCTGATGAAGAGTTTGAGAGACATTTTGGCCGAAAGGCAGATAAAAAGCGGAAGTTGTACAATGGCAGAATAAAAGTGGACTATTATCAGTATTATGGTCCCAGGCCGCCTCAGGAATAGATTTACACAATTTAACACTATCAATTTCCCTGAAAGCTCTGTATAATATATTTGTATCAATAGCTATTATGAATTGAAAAAGACAAGTGTTTAACTAGAACAGAATATTAATTTGGAACAATATAAATTGATTCCAAAAGAATGTAAAGGGGTTTGAATGTGAGAAGGCTTAGTTTATTAGTTGCAATATTAATGCTATTTTTTGTAGTGCAAGGATGTGTTAAGGACACAGATTCTTCTTTGCAGCAGAATCAGAATCAACAAGATAATGTACAAGAGCAAGAGGAGACCCAGGAGGAAAAAGAGGATACCCAAGAGCAGGATGAAGATGGCGATACAGACCAAGATAGCAACCAAGATGGACAAGCTAATAATTTAGAAAATGTAGTGTATGTAAGTGCCGATAGGCTTAATGTCCGCAAAGAGCCTGATGCTAATGCCGAAAAGGTAGGACAACTTATGCAGGGCAGCAGCATTGAAATTTTAGATGAAAAAGTTACAGGTGAAGATGAGACAAAGTGGCTGTATATTTCCTACGGAGAAGGAGAGCAGGCTCTAGAAGGCTGGATATCATCTGAGTATACTGTTGCTGATCGTACTGAACTTCTAAGTCCTGACTTAAAAGTTTTAGATTTTAGTCCCCAGAATAAAGTAACAGAATATCCTGAAAACCCCAGGGTTAAGGTAAAGGGAATTTATCTTACTGTATATTCTGCTAGTGGAAGTCGTCTGGACAGCTTAATAGAAATGACCAAGAGAACAGGTATCAATACCTTTGTTATTGACGTAAAGGACGACAATGGAAATATGTTATTCTATACTAAGGCTGCTGAAAAATATGCTCCAAAGGCTAACGAGCTAACTCCCATTAAAGACATTGAAGCCTTTATGAAAAAGCTTAAGGATAACAATATATATACCATTGCTAGAATCGTAACCTTTAAAGACCCTATATATACAGAGCAGTATCCAGAACGAGCAATTTTAGATAAGAGAACAGGTAAGGCCCATACTCAAAGGGACGGACTTCGCTGGGCTAGTCCCCATGATAGGCAGCTTTGGGAATATGATGTGGCAGTTGCTAAGGAGGCTGCCAGGGTAGGTTTTAACGAAATACAATTTGACTATGTGCGTTTCCCTGACTCTGGAGGGGGTAAGCTGGATCAGCATCTAGATTATCGAAATACAGATGGTGAAAGCAAGCCAGAGGCTATTCAAAACTTCTTAAAGTATGCCTATGAGGAATTATCTAAGGAAAAGGTTTACATTGGTGCAGACATTTACGGCCTTGTAGCTTCTGTTACCGATGATATGGGATTAGGACAGTATTGGGAGGCAATTAGCAATGTAGTGGATTATGTATGTCCTATGATGTATCCAAGCCACTATGCTAACCATACCTATCAACTTCCTATACCCGATGCTTATCCCTATGAGACCATATATTATTCAGCAAGGGATGCTGTGATGAGAAATAAAAACATATCAACCCCTGCCATCATAAGGCCTTGGATTCAGGACTTTACTGCTACTTGGGTAAAGGGACATATAAAATATGGTGAAGAAGAAGTTCGAGCACAAATTAAGGCTTTGGAGGATAATGGGATTGACGAGTTTATGCTTTGGAATCCTGGAAATCGTTATACTGAAGAAGCTGTAAAATGAGTTTTATAAAATAAGATTTATTAATAAAAAAGCAATTGACTGGATGTTTCCCAGTCAATTGCTTTTTTGTTTAATCTATCAAAAAAGATTAGGCGTTGCGTAGTCTTTCTTCTAGAGCATTAAGCTGTCTTTCTAATTCTTCTGGTAATTTGTCTCCATAGATCTTGTAATACTCTCTGATGGAAGCTACTTCTTCTAGCCATTCTTCTTTATTAACTGAAAGCAGTTCGTTCATAGCTTCTTCGCTTACATCAAGGCCTTCGGTGTCAATAGCATCAGGAGTAGGCATGTAACCAATAGGAGTTTCAACAGCCTTGCCTTTACCGGATACTCTTTCAAAGATCCATTTTAGTACACGGCTATTTTCACCGAATCCAGGCCATAGCCAGTTTCCATCCTTATCCTTGCGGAACCAGTTAACATAGAAGATCTTAGGTAGCTTATCAGGAGATGTTTTGCCTTCCATGCTTAGCCAGTGGTTGAGGTAGTCTCCCATATGATAGCCGCAGAAGGGCAGCATAGCAAAGGGATCTCTACGTACCTTACCAATATTATCAGAAATTGCAGCTGCGGTGATTTCTGATCCCATGATAGATCCCATAAATACTCCGTGCTTCCAGTCAAAACTTTCGTGAACTAGAGGCACTGTGCTAGCACGACGTCCACCAATTAATATTGCAGAGATTGGCACTCCTTTGGGATCTTCCCATTCAGGTGCAATGGAGGGACATTGTCTTGCAGGTGCTGTAAAGCGAGCATTAGGATGGGCTGCAGGCTTATCACTGTCTGGAGTCCAGTCATTGCCCTGCCAGTCGATTAAATGATCGGGAGCCTCTCCATCAATTCCTTCCCACCATACATCTCCATCATCAGTTAGTGCAACGTTTGTATAGATGGTATTTTTCTTTATAGTATCCATTGCGTTAGGATTGGATTTATAAGAAGTGCCTGGTGCAACACCAAAGAATCCTGCCTCGGGATTTATAGCGTAGAGACGGCCATCTTCACCAAACTTCATCCATGCAATATCGTCTCCGATAGTTTCAACTTTCCAACCTGGAATTGTAGGAATTAGCATAGCCAGATTAGTCTTTCCGCATGCACTTGGGAAAGCACCAGTTACATACTTAACGTTTCCTTCTGGATCTGTAATTTTTAGGATAAGCATGTGTTCAGCTAGCCAACCTTCATCTCTAGCTTGTACAGAAGCGATACGAAGAGCAAAGCATTTTTTACCTAATAGAGCGTTTCCGCCATAACCAGAACCATAAGACCAAATTGTTCTTTCTTCTGGGAAATGGCTGATGTATTTTTGTTCTATAGGTGCACAAGGCCAGCTAACATCTTTTTCGCCCTCAGCTAATGGTGCACCCACTGAGTGTAGACATGGAACAAATTCTCCATCATCACCTAGTACATCAAGTACTTCTTTACCCATGCGTGTCATAATGCGCATGTTTACTACAACATAGGGGCTATCTGTTAATTGAACACCAATTTTGGATATAGGTGAGCCTATAGGCCCCATGGAGAAGGGAATAACATACATGGTTCTACCCTTCATGCATCCTTTGTAAAGTTCTGTCATAGTTGCTTTTAATTCATCGGGGTCAATCCAGTTGTTTGTTGGTCCTGCATCTTCTTGCTTTTTGGATGCGATAAAGGTTCTGTCTTCTACACGAGCTACATCGGAAGGATGACTGCGGAAGAGATAGCAGCCAGGTCTTTTTTCCTGGTTGAGCTCAATGGCCATGCCACTGTCAACCATTTCCTGTAGCAGACGTTCATTTTCTTCTTCAGAACCATCGCACCAGTAAATTTCATCAGGTTGACACATTTCTGCCATTTCTTGGACCCAGTCCAAAAGTTTTTGGTTATTGGTCATTTTGTTACTCATACAACTACTCCTTTTCTAATAAATTTTGTATGAAAGTTACAAATTATAAATATAGTTTAGTTGTGCTAACTATATTATAAACCTAAATATATTCTATTAGTACCCCATATTATCATACCACAAAACGTAAAAGTTCTCTATAAAAATTAAAAATTATATGTAATTTATTCAAATTTAACATAAACCAAGAGAGATAATGAAATTATCTCTCTTGGCTTAAAATTTTATGCAGTATACTTATTTTCTTTATTAAGAATATCCATAAACTGTTCTCCAGTTATTGTTTCTTCATTGTATAAGAATTCTGCTAACTCATGGAGTTTGCCTTTATTTTCTATTAGTATCTGTTTTGCTTTTTCATAAGCAGATTGTATCAGATTTTGCACTTCACGGTCTACTAATTCACTAGTTTTTGGAGAACAAGTTAGAGTAGAATCTCCACCCAGATAAACATTTGTGTGGGTTTCTAAAGCCATCATACCAAATCTATCGCTCATACCCAAACGGGTTACCATAGCTCTGGCAATTTTTGTTACCTGCTCAATATCATTGGCTGCACCAGTGGTGATCTCGCCAAATATAATTTCCTCTGCTGCTCTTCCACCACAGAAGGTAACCATTTTGTTAAAAGCTTCAGTCTTGGTCATTAGGGATTTTTCAGTTTCCTCTACCTGCATGGTGTAGCCCAGAGCTCCTGAAGTTCTAGGGATAATGGTTATCTTATGAATAGGTGCTGTGTTGTTTTGCTTAGCTGCCACCAGTGCATGACCAATTTCGTGATAGGCCACGATTTTCTTTTCCTCAGGTGAGAGAATAGCGTTCTTTTTTTGATGACCAGCAATAACTACTTCGATGGATTCTTCTAAATCCTCTTGGGATACCCTAGATCGCCCCATACGTACAGCCCGCAGAGAAGCCTCATTTACGATATTGGCAATCTCAGCTCCAGAAGCCCCCGCTGTAGCACGAGCTAATAGATGATAATCTATATTTGGCTCCATCTTATAATTTTTTGCATGGACCTTAAAAATGTCTATACGACCTTGCAAATCTGGTAGCTCTACTGGCACCTGACGGTCAAATCGTCCTGGACGCAGCAAGGCAGGGTCTAGGGTTTCGGGTCTGTTAGTAGCTGCTAAAATGATAACCCCTGAATCTCCTTCAAATCCATCCATTTCGGTTAACAACTGATTTAGAGTTTGCTCTCTTTCGTCATTGGTAGTTAATCCAGTATCTCGCTTTTTACCAATGGTATCAATTTCATCGATGAAAACGATACAAGGGGCTTTCTTTTTTGCCTGATCAAAAAGGTCTCTAACTCTAGCTGCTCCGCGACCAACAAACATTTCTACAAACTCAGAACCAGCTATGGAGAAAAAGGGAACATTTGCTTCCCCGGCCACAGCTTTGGCCAGCAAAGTTTTACCTGTTCCGGGAGGGCCTACCAGCAGTACACCTTTTGGACATCTTGCCCCAATTTCAGAATAACGCTCTGGATGGGATAGATAATCTACAATTTCCTTAAGGGCTTCCTTGGCTTCTTCTTGGCCTGCCACATCCTTAAAGGTTTTTTTGTCTCCCGTAGGAACATAGATCTTTCCGGCGCTGCCTCCTAAGGACAGGCCTCCATTCCCCATCTTATCGCCTAAAATTTTACTCATCCTTCGACCAATGAGCCAGAATATTAAGAGGGGAATACCATAGGATAGTATTAGGCTTAGGAAATAGTTGGGCTGTTTTGGAATTACGGCCCCAAACTCGACATTATGGGCGCGCAATAAGGATACTAGATCTGGGTCGGGTACATATCCCGTCTTATAGTAAGACGGCATGCCGAAACCTTCATTGGTAGTGAACAATATTTGATTTTCTTCCATCTCCACCTTGGTGACTTCATTATTTTCAATCTTTTCTAAAAAGAAGGAATAGCTAACCTCTTGAATCCTAGGTTTCATTAAATAGGGAAATACAATCCAGTTAAGGAGTAAAACTACTAAGAATGCAATTCCGTAATAGAATAAAATAGGTTTTGGGGGTTTGGGTTTTCTATTTCTATCATGTTTAATCATCTAATGCCTCCATTCTTTCGACTACGAAGGAACGAAACATTCTCATCCCTGTTATCATAGTTTCATATTCTATCATATTTGTTTCCAGCATTTTGCTTCTCAACAATGCCATGTTATAGTTGTAAAATATATTTAATTTTTCTTTTCCCTTTGAAGTTAACCTTACTAAGGTAATTCTTTGGTCATCTTTTGAACGATAACGATTCAATAAGCCTTTCTTGGCCAATATTGAACAGGTTCGACTTACATTTCCAAAGTCTCGGTTTATTGCTTTTGATAATTCACTGATATTCATTACAGAAGCTCTATCTAATTCTATTAAAACCCGTAATTCTTGGGGAGTTAGATCATATTGATATTGTATTTTGCGAACTAATATATTTATAAGTGACTGTATATCATCAAGCAAATCCCAAATTTCTATATATGGTATTGTTTTGTCCTTCATTCACACCTTCCTTTGTCCAAATATAATTGTATGTTACATACATATATTATACTATTTATTAATCTTGATTTCAATATTTTATACAAATATTTAAAAAATAAAGTCGATTGAATAAGATTGCATGAAGGGTAAAAAATAAACTATATTAGCTGTGTATATGCAACTATTTTTTCTTTTATTCGTCCTGTATATTGAGGTGAAAAATATGAAAAAGGCTTTTGTATTAGTAGTTTTGTTTTTAGGGATTATTTTTAGCAGTTGCGGAAAAGAAGCAGTTCCTCCTAAAGATATGACACCCACGGAACATGAGAAGGTAAATGATCTGGAAGGGGTTACAATGATTGTCAAAGAAGATAAGGTTTCGCCTACTGGTTTGACAGTGATCCTAGAGAATAATTCACAAAAAGAGTGTATCTATAGCGAGTCTTTTTTATTGGAGGAAAAAATCAATGATCAATGGTATCAGGTGCCAGTGGTTATTGAAGGAGACTATGGCTTTGATGACATTGCTTATCCATTAAATCTAGGAGATAAGGGAGAATGGCAGGTTAATTGGGAATGGTTATATGGCAGCCTTGATGAAGGTGAGTATCGGATTATAAAGGATATATTAAATTGTAAGGAAAACGGAGAAGTTGATACTCATTATTTGGCTGTAGAGTTTACTATTAGTTAAAAACATAAAGAATAAGTTTTATATATTATGTATTTACTTTATTTAAGCATCTCTTTATAAATTTAAGAAGGTAGCTTAAAAGACCTCAAATCTCTAAGCTACCTTTTTATTTTCTTTTTTGCCCATATCTTTAACAAAAAATTATTTTGAATAGTATAGATCATTCACCCTGTCTTGGAGGTAAATATTTGTGTAATTGGATCTAGAGGTATTTTTATATAGTCTATATCCTTCATCAAGACAGTTAGAGCAGGCGTCTATAGGAATAGTTATGGCAAATATATGGTAGCCTGTATCGCTTTGGGAATCGATTGTATTTACTCCTGAGCATTTTTGGCAGATTTTAAAGTTTTGGGTTTGATTTTCTAGTATTCCATCGGTATCGTAATAGATTTGTCTGGTTCTTTGTACACAATCTTTTCCCTTGATTATACCTGTTCTTAAGGCCTCGCGTTTTTGCCATCTTTCATAAACCATATCAGATAACTTTTTAATATATTCGGTAATACCTGCTGGTTGCTTCAATTTGTCCTTATCATAGTCAGGCTCTCTTACATGGGAATAATCAATACCTGCCATGGCCAATATTATGCCTAAATTAATATAGGGCAAGGCACCTTCGATAGAGTAACCCCCTTCAAGGACTGCAATGTCAGGATTTAATTTATCATTTAACTTGGCGTAGCCTTGAGCGGTAAAATTCATATTGGTAAGGGGATCAGTGTAATGATTGTCTTGTCCAGCAGAATTAATAATAATATCTGGTTTATATTCATCTAATATGGGTAGTACTACATTATCTAGTACATATAAAAATCCTTCTTCTCCAGTACCAGGGGGAAGGGGTATATTTATATTGTAGCCATAAGCACTAGGTCCGCCCAATTCATCCAAGAAACCTGTGCCAGGATAAAGAGTTCTTCCGTCCTGATGGAAGGATATAAGCAGGGTATTTTTGTCATTCCAATAGATATCCTGTGTTCCATCTCCATGGTGGCAATCAGTATCTACTATAGCCACCCGCAAATCCTTATTTTGTTGCCTTATTCTTTCTATCATAACTGCTTCTATATTGATTATACAAAATCCCCTATCGCCATAGACCACCCTTTGAGCATGGTGGCCTGGAGGACGGACCAGGGCAAAAGCCTTATCTACATCACCATTAATTACAGCCTCAAAGGCTTTGATAGCCCCGCCTGCTGAAATAAAATGAGACTCTGTAAGTCTAGACTTTACATCAGGAACACAAAAATGTACCCTTTGAATATCCTTTTCGGTGGCTATAATAGGGTTATACAAGTATATTCCTTCAATATCTTCTATTCCTTCCTCAAAAATTTGATCCTGAGTATAAAGGAGTCTTTCCTCTCTTTCGGGATGAGTAGAACTAATGGCCCAATCAAAAGCAGGAAAGAAAACTAGACCTAATTTATTGTTAGCTTTAATCATCTTTATCACCTTTTACTTCACCAATAAGCCCAGGCTTGATCTGAGCCTTAATTCTTATATTTTTTCCACTGGTAAAGAATCCTCTTACCATATTAAAGACACTTTCTTCAATTATTTCGGTTTCAATTTCATCTTTAGATGCACCTACGGAAATGGCCCGCTCTATAAGAAGTTCTATGGCCCTTTGTTTAGCTGAGTCTAATCCAAAGTTTCTATTTATCTTTTCATATACTCCCATTTCAGGTACAGATAGGATGCCTTGTGAGGTATCTGCTATTAAGGTGACATCTGTAGTAATTTTGGCTAAAGCTGCACCTATGGCATTAGCTACATGATAGTGTTTGGGGAAATAGCAAGGTAGATTAAATTTCTTTTCTAGGATAGGCTGTAAAAATTTAGCTGGTCCACCTATCATGTTTATTAACTGAGGTTTAATTTTCTTTCCATATAATAATTCTTTAACAGTGTATACTGGCTTACTGTTTATTTGATCAAGTAGCTTATTAGTCTCATCTTTAATTATATCTCCCATGGTGTTTAGGACTTTCTGGGCCGTTTCCTCCACTGATAGATCAAGTTCTTGACTTAATATTTTCATTGCTTCAATGGCTTTTTCTTTATTACCAATTTTCATATTGTCTAGAGCTATTAGTGCATCTGTAGGAGTAGGTTTAGGACCGCCTAAGGCATAGGGAGGACCTTCTCTTTTTGGCCCTATTTTAAGCTGTCTATTTTTTATGTCAATACTGCTATCCCCTCCTAAGCCTATAGAATGACTATAAAGTGCCCTAACCAATGTTTTATAGGCCCCTATTTCTATCCCCAAAGGCTCAAAGAGGGGAACCCCATCAGCTAAAAAGAAAAAGTCAGTAGTTGTGCCGCCTATATCTAAAAGCAGGGCATCTTCATCAGTATGGAGCAGGGCATTAATTCCCATAAAGCTGGCGGCGGGGCCTGAAAGAATAGTCTCAACAGGTCGCTCTTCTGCTGCAGATAGGCTGGTAGTTCCTCCATCAGCCTTTAAAATGTATAAGGGGGCATCTATCCCTTCTCTTTCCATAGATTTTTTGATGTTATTAGAAAAATCTTTAAATGTATCGTAGGTTGCTGCATTTAGATAGGATGTAAAGACCCTTCTTGGGAAGTTAAGCTTTCCTGATAAGCTATGCCCCATGGTAATGGAAGAGAAATGTTTTTCTAGGAGCTTTTTTATCTTCAGTTCATGATTAAAATTTCTAGTACAAAACTTAGTTACCACAGCGCAGGATGTGATATTCTTTTCCTTAAATAGTTCAATAGCTTTTTGTATTTCTTTTAGGTCTAAATCCTTTACTAACTTACCTCTATGGTCAACATAGCCAGAAACAAAAACATTTTCATCTCCGCATGCCAAATAGTCATTAGGTAGGCCTGGACCACTTTGAATAATCATGCCTACAGGGGATGTTTTATTTTCTACTATGGCATTAGTGGATACAGTAGTGCTTAAATTGACTCTCTCTATTTTTGCTTTGTCATGTCTAGAAAAAAGCTCTTCTAAAGTGGTCCAAATGGAATCGAATAAATGTGTACGATGAACTGGCCTTTTGATAGTATCTATAATGTTACCTTTCTCTACAATAACTGCATCGATATGGGTGCCACCCACATCAAGACCAACAATCAACGTAATGCCTCCTTATTTAATTATCTAAGTCTATAATACCATTATATAATCCAATAGTGCAAAATCAATTGATGTTAATGCAAGTATATACAAAACATATAATGTTAAATAACATTATAGTTTTAAAAAATGGTCAGAAAATAGCAGAATATCTTATAATACCTCATGCCTAGATTGGTTCAGCCTTTGGGAATATGGAGACCTACATGGAAAACCAATGCTGAAGGCAATAGAAAGAATAATATCAAAACACATAAGGCTCATAAGCCATAGGTATGCCACAGCCTTTTGCTACAGTTTCATCTATGGCTATTAGATCATCTCTACTTACCTGAGCAAATGAGGTTTTCCCTAGAGCCCTAACTCCATCTGCAATTTCCAGATTGCATGCCTCTAGGAAATTATTAAGGCTTTCTGCTCCCTTTTGAATATCAAAATCATGGGAATAGTGGGCATCGTACCATATTAGTGAGGTAGGAGGCTCAAAAGGCAGAGCTTTATTCAGTTGGGGATGAGATACAGCAAATAGGGCTATAGAACCTATGTAACAGGCATCTGCCCCCAGAGCTTTTGCTTTGAGTATATCTCCTGGTGTACGAATCTTACCCGATGCAATAAGAGATACTTGATCAGCATAGCCATTGTTTTTAATCCACTGAGCAGCCCGATGTATAGCAAAAACTGTAGGAACACCAAAATCATCTTGAAGGATAGGGGGAGAACCTTTAGAGGCAGCTTCAGCTCCATCAATACAAATAAAATCTACGCCGCTGGAGCATAGGTATTCCAGATCCTTTTCAAGATATTTACCAGCACCAATTTTTGCACCAATAGGGACACCACCTGTGATATTTCTCAGCTTTTCAATTAGTATGGGAAGATCTTCAGGCGATTGCACTTCAGGCTGTTTAGAATGGGCTACAATATCCTTGCCTTTGGGTATTCCAAAATCTTTACGCAGCTTTCTGTCGATAAGTTCGCTCTTTACGATATGTCCAACACCGGCATAGGCGCCTTGACCAAATTGGATTTCTATTGCATCACAGCTTCTAAGTATTTCAGGAGTTTTACCCCAATCACCTCGGTTGTATTGATATATTAATATGCCTGCTTCTTTTCTTTCTTCAGGCAGAAAAGGACCTGCTCCACTATTGGTGGCAATACCTGCCATTTTCGTTCCTCTTGCCAGGGCTATTTTGGCTTCCTTACTAAGAGCAATACCATATGCCATGGGAGCAATTAATATGGGCATCTTGATGGTAAAAGGCTTAACTGCCATTTTACCAATGGTGACCTGAGTATCAATCTCTGTAAGAGTATCTGTAGGCATGGTATGAAATTGAGCAATATCGAATTTTAAACTGTCTAAGCTAGGAAACTTAGCGGGAGTACCCATAGGTCTTTCCAAAAGCTTGGGTTCATTTGCACGTAGATTAGTTTCCACAGCTATTTGGGGAGTCATTCTCATAGTAGATGAAACCAACTCCCATAGGTTTTCGTCATATAGGTCCTTGCTAAGAATATTATAGAAGCGGTCACTAATCTTATTTGCAATGGTACGAGCTATCAAATTGGCACCGGCTGCCCCTATCATAGCAGCACCAGCCCCTATCATGGCTATTGTTTTTAACTTTTTCTTATCTATATTCAAATTAATTTCCAAGCCTTTTCCCCTTCCTTCGATTTATTATGGTCCATAAAGATATTTCTATGTCCTGATTAATGTGCTATAATAGCTGTTGTATATAAAATCCATTTTGTATTATTAATATTCTAAGGTATAGTATGCGAAGAGAAATATTTATCATTCAATTAGTCATTAAAGATTCAAATCGTCGTTAAAGAGTTTGTTGTAATTAATAGATCTAGAATATGAGGTAGAAATGGGGGAGTGATGCTATGAATAAAGTGTATTTTATAAGGAATCCGGAATCTAATTATAATCAGCTTGGCAAAGATGCTTTGAAACTTTTAAAAAAAATAGTTTCAGAGACTGAACATAAATTTGAAAAAGAGGTGCCTATAAAGGTTCACTTTGGGGAGAAAGGTAATAAAACCTTTATTCCTCCAGAATGTTATAATGAAATTATAAATTATTTAAAAGAAATAGGGGTATCCCCTTACTACATTGAAACCAACGTGCTTTACAGAGGATCTAGAACTAATAAAGAAAGTCATATTGAAACAGCAAAAGCTCACGGTTTTACACAAATTCCAATCATAATAGCAGATGGGGATATTGGGACGGAGTATGACGAGATTGTAATAAATAAAGAATACATTAAGAAATGTAAAATAGGAAAAGGATATGGCAGGTTCAAACAATTTATTGTAATGAGCCATTTTAAAGGTCATGGGGAAGCTGGTTTTGGTGGTGCTATAAAACAGCTTGGTATGGGATTTGCTGCTAGGGGAGGAAAGCTAGAACAACATTCTGGTATATCCCCTGTGATAGACCAGGACAAATGTATTTCATGTGGTCTTTGTGCAAAAAAATGCGACTTTGATGCTATCGAAATTTTAGATACTGCAGTAATTGATGAAAACAAATGCAGTGGCTGTGCTGGTTGTATTGCCGTATGTCCAGAGGGTGCCATTAGAAATGTTTGGGGTGGATCACATTTCCGTGAGAAGCTTGCAGAATATGCCTATGGTGCTTCTAAAGATAAGGATATCATATACATTTCTTTTGTTCATAATATCACTGCACACTGCGATTGCACTGGCAAACCTATGAAGCCCATTACACAAAATATCGGTGTTCTTGCAGCTAAAGATCCCGTTGCTATAGATACAGCTTGCTTAGACTTAGTACAGAAGAATAGTGGGAGGAAACTTTTTAATAAAGGAAGAGAGGTCCTTAGGCATGGGGAGAAAATCGGGCTAGGAAAAATGGAATATGAGCTTATTGAAATTTAATTAATTTTGAATGTTTTTAGAACTTGACTTAACCCATGTGTCAGGTCGATAATTATGGCAATATGAGTATAATGTTTATTGAGTATTTTTTCTAGAGTCAAAACGGCAAGGATTTTTGTTTATAAATGGTCATTATAAGCATAGAATAAACTAGCCCTATATAGTTAATTTAAGTAATTTTAAGGGGAGATTAATATTGATAGAAGTGAAATATTTATCAAAAAAATACGGTGAAAAAGAAGCACTTAAGGGTATCTCATTTGATGTTAATGAGGGTGAGATATTCGGATTTTTGGGTCCCAATGGAGCAGGCAAGACCACAACATTAAAAATTCTCACAGGCCAGTTATCTGCTGATGATGGTTGGGCAAAGATAATGGGTTTTGATGTAATGAAAGAGGCTAAAAAGTTACATGCCTATTTAGGAGTGGTTCCTGAAGAAGCTAACCTGTATGAGAGACTTACCGTTGGACAAAACTTAGATCTTTTCTGCCGCTTGTATGGGTGTAGTATTGAGCAAACTAACTATTATTTAGAGAGAGTAGGGTTGATAAAAGAAAAAAATACACAAGTCAAGAAGCTTTCTAAGGGAATGAAACAAAAAGTGCTATTAGTACGAGCCTTGCTCCATAATCCCAAGATACTTTTACTAGATGAGCCGACTTCAGGTTTGGATCCAACATCAGCTGAGAATATACATAATTTACTCTTCGAGTTAAATAGTGAAGGGATAACTATTTTGCTAACCTCCCATAATATGGAGGAAGTTGATAAGTTATGTAATCGTGTTGCAATATTAAATCAAGGGGAAATAGTAGAGGCAGGTAGTCCCTTAGGGCTAAAGTTAGCACACTCCACCCGTCGTATGAGAGTTTTGATTGATGAAGGCCAAGGATTAGTATCTAAGGAGCTAGATATGGATGATGTAGAATCTGGACCTATTTTAGCTAAGTGGATGGCTGATGGCAAGGTTCGGTCTATTCATTCCTGTGAACCAACTTTGGCAGATATATTTGTAAAAGTAACTAGGGAGTTTTCATGATTTTATCATTAAAAAGAATAGCAGCTATTGCCATTAAAGAATTACACGATTTCAAGACTAATATCAACATACTGATAATGTATTATATAATTCCAATAATGATAGCTTACATCTATGACAAGCTTATTCCCAGTATGCCAGAAGGGTTTGCTCTAATGTTTGGACTTCTTTTCCTAGTAGTTCTGGTAGGTATGTATGTCCCGTCCATGATGATTGCAGAGGAAAAAGAAAAGAAGACCTTGGGTGTCTTATTGCTCTCTCCCGCTACACCTGTTGAGATATTCATAGGTAAGGGATTATTAACCTTTGTCAGTATATTGGCAAGCATGATTCTTTTGATACTTATTTCAAGTGGGAACGGTTTTGCACACTGGGATGTAATCTTTGTAGGAGGTGTGTTAACCACTATATTTTGTATATTGATAGGAATCATAGTGGGCCTATTATCAAAGAATCAAATGGCTACTGGAGTAGTTGGTACCCCAATTTATATGGCTTTGCTACTAATACCGATGTTAGGCAGTATGGGTTCATCCACTTTGAATAAGATTGCTAAAGCTTTTCCCACGTATTATTATAATGATATGCTGTATTTAGCCCTGAGTGGATATGAAGGAGACAAAACATTGTTAGACATGATGTCTCATGTTGGCATTTTATTTGGTAGTATTATAGTGGCCTTAGGTCTCTTGGTATTTGTTTATAAGAAAAAAGGGCTAGAACAGTAGAAATATATGGAAATGGATGGCGTTTAAATGAAATACAACAAGATAAAAAGAGCTAAATTTATAAATAGACCCAATAGATTTATTGCAAATGTGGAGATAGATGGCAAAAGAGAAGTGGTGCACGTAAAGAATACTGGCAGATGTAAGGAAATCTTTGTTGAAGGAACCACTGTTATATTGGAAGAGGGGTCAAACCCTAATAGAAAGACAAAGTATTCCATAATCGCTGGATATAAAGGTGATCTTCTTATAAATACCGATTCTCAAGTGCCAAATACAGTGGTATATGACGCTATTGTTAATAATAAAATAGAAGAGATACAAAATGTCACTCACATAAAGAGAGAGGCCACCTTTGGCAAGTCCCGTTTTGATATTTACTTTGAAAAGGGAGATAAAAAGGGATTTATAGAAGTTAAAGGTGTAACCTTAGAACATGAAGGAGTATGCAAATTTCCTGATGCCCCTACTAAGCGAGGGGCAAAACATATTTATGAGCTAATAGAAGCTAAAAATCAAGGATATAAAAGCTATATATTATTTTTAGTTCAAATGGAGGGTATGAAATATTTTATGCCCAATGACGAGGTGGATCCTGAGTTTGGTCAGGCCCTTAGGCTAGCCTATGAGCATGGCGTTGAAATATTAGTATATGACTGCGTAGTCAGAGAAGATGAAATAGACATAGGGAAAAAGCTGGATTTTGTATTAATATAATTGTCCCTTCTCCTGAAATTCAAGAAAACATCAGTCAATTAACAGTAAATGGCTATATAAATCTTTAGTAATTGAATTAAAGGTGCTATAATAGGATATATATGTAATGAATTTCTAAATTGTTGAGATTGAAAAGAGGACAAGTGCTAATAGAATTGGACTGTTTAAATTTGTTGAAGGGATGAAAGGAAATGAAAATAAAGTTATCAAATAAGATAGAGATTTTTATATCCTTGATGTTAATAGTATCTATTATCTTTCCCGGCTATGTAGGTAGTATATCAATAGCTCAGGGAGAGATTATATCTACGGAGCAGTTCGCTGGAAGTCGAGTAGTAATAATCGATGGCAAAGCTTATGCTACTCCCCAATCTGATTTTATGATCAATTACACCATTAATAATGGTAGCAGTACCAATATATCCCAGATTAAAGTTAGTGAAACGCTAATTGGAGGGGATCGTGACAGGGTTCCTGAAACTATTTTCCAACCAGACAAACCAATTATGCCTGGTCAAAGTAATACTTTTAGCGGGGAAAAATTCAAGGCTGAAAAAGGTGTTACATCTTATACCCTTAAATATACTATTGAGTATATGGAAGAAGGCAGCGATCATTGGATTCTATTGAAAAGTGGACAAAAGGAAATATCTATACTTTCCACTGATATAAAAGTTATATATAAAGCCAGTACAGGAGGCCCAATAACTCCGGGTCAAGAAGTCACTTATACTGCTGAATTACAGTCTGTAGCTACTGTGCCCATAGAAAACATATTAGTAGAGGATAGTGTTCATGGAGAAATAGGAGTTATACCAGTTTTAAATCCAGGAGCTATAGCGACTGTATCCAAAACTTTTAAGTTAAATAAGACTACTAAAAGTCACCCTATTCTTACTTTTGATAATCCGTTAGATTACAGTAGAAAAACTGTACATGCAGAGAATGCTGCTTTGGAGGTTTTAGTAGAGGAGCAGCAAGTGGAGAAGCCTCTTGTAATACAAGGTAAGGTTAATAAGACTAAAATTGCTCCCAATGAACAGGTGGATTTTAGTCTAAGTGTTGTAAACAAAGGAAACAGGCCTTTAACCAATGTAAAACTAGTAGATTGGACAGGTAAAGAAGTATTATATAAGGATGTTCTTGCCCCTGGTAAAGAGGCAACTGTAATCTATACTGCAAGAGTTGAGCCTGGTGTAGACTACACCTTGAAAGCAACTGCCGTAGAAGAGGGTACTGGCAGGAATGTAGGAGATTCTTATTCAGTAAGCTTTACTGGCATAGAGGCAGAGCTTCAAATAACAAATAGAGTAACTCCCGAAGAGATAGCTGTAGGAGATGTAGTTACAATAGAATATGTACTTAGAAACACAGGCAAGACTACTATGGTTGATATAGTAGTAGAAGAGCCGGAGTTTGGTGAGGTTGCCAGGTTTAACCAGCTAAAGCCTGGCCAAGAGGAGACCTTCTCCATTGAGAAAATTATTGAACAAGATACCAGTAGCCATCCCAGGGTATATGCCAAGGACAAGGAAACCGGTCATAGCTACGAGTTTCATGGTGATTTTATCGAGATACTTATTAATACTATTGAGGCTCATCCTTTATTGACTATTAGACTTGCCTCAGAACCTGAATCATTGTCTGAGCCAGGAAATATTGATCTTGTATGCACCGTCATTAATGAGGGTGATGTAAAAATAGATAATATTGAATTGATATTAAACGAAAGATCTCTTTATATAGGCAGTATTCTAACATTGGAGCCTGGTGATCAGGAGACTCTTACACTGCCTGGCCTTAGTATAGAGGAAGATACCTCTTTTACCGTTACGGCAAAAGGAATCACATATGACGGACAAGAAGTGGAATTTACCAGTGAGTCTTATGAGATAAAAATTGGTGAGGAAATTCCTGAGGAAGATAAAACAGAAAACCCTAAACTTAGCTTCCTTAAGAAGCTGTTCGGAGTTGTCATAGCATTAGCCATTGCTACTGCTGGAGGTATGGTTTATCTAATCCGAGACTTAAGACGTGGTGGTAATAAAAAGGTTACCAGAAAGAAAAAGATTAGAATTAGGAGAAAAAATACCAACAGTAAGAAAAGGCAATAGAAGTTAGATTAAGGCTGATTATCTGTCATGCCGTAGCGAGTAATAAGCTGTTCTACGGACATAAAGTATTGATAACCTTTCTGCCTAGATTTGTGCTTAGGGGATGATTTTGATTGGGGAGGATAGAAGACCCATTTAAGAAAGTTCATCCACATAACCAACAATCGAGAATGGGTACTATCCTCCATGGGCACTAACTGAAATCCCAGCCTTTTTAGACCTGGTCCCATCATGGTAATGCCCCATATAACTTTTGCTCTAGGGTCTAGCTTTCCTCGACTAGCAAGCCGGGCCAGGTTATACATTTCTTCTCGAAATAGAGGGAGGAGTCGGATGTCGTTGGCTACTTCCACGTGCCCAACTTTGCCCTTAGCCAATGTTAGGTTTGATATGTGTAGCTCTATTACATAATCTCCGGTGTTTAATTTGGTACCGTCGGCTAGGATAGTAGGCTGGCCTTTGTAAGGATGGACAGCCATTCTCAGTAGACCATAGGGTGAATTTTCAACTACTTTTATATTTTCTAACCGTTCGAAAATCTTTTCCCAAAGGATTATAATTGGTCTAAGTATTGTTTTAAGCATAATGCTCTCCTTTCATTTCATCCAGACTAATAAATCTAAAGCCTTGCCCTTTAAGAGTATCAATGATAGTGGGCAGGGCTTTTAAAGTTCTTTCAGGTGCTCCAGGAGCTCCTTGATTATCATGGAGTACAATAATGGCACCGGGATGGATTTTGTTTATTACCGTACTATATATATGTTCTACAGTGGTATCTTTTGCCCAATCTTGCGCTTCAATGGACCAATAGGCAATTCTTAAGTTTAGTCTTTTGGCAGCAAACATGCTCATAAGATTAAAAGTGCCCCAAGGGGGTCGATACCAGTTAGGAGATTTTCCTAATATATCTTTTAAAATATTATAGGTTTGCTCCATATCCCTTATGGTAGCAATAGGGGACATTAGCCAGGCATGCCTATGTTGGTAGGAGTGAAGACCTACGGCATGTCCTTCTTCATTTATACGCTTTACTATGTCAGGATAGCGTTGGGCTTGTTTTCCCATTATAAAGAAGGTAGCGGGCACTTGATGTTCTTTTAAAATATCCAACAATCTAGGAGTATAGTTTGGATTAGGGCCATCATCAAAGGTTAGGGCAATTTGCTTTTTTTGTGCACAGCCCTTTCTTAACACTTTTTTTGAGTGATTACGGGCCCAGTAGCTAGGTATAAGACAATATATTAAAAATATTGTAATCAGTACAAAAAGTATATACCACCACATACTTTCACGTCCAATTCTAATATAAATTAAGCAATTAATTTAATCTGTTATTCTAGTTTAACGCTTATCATTTATTGTTCATAACAGCTATGGACAAGTGAGAGGGTTCAAAACAATCATGCAAATAGCTTTGTTTCGTCTTTTTCTACCACACTTATCAATCTCTTCTTTCCATCAATAATGTTCAACAAAATATTTACTGTATCCCTGGCGGAAAAGGGCTTAGATAAAGGCTCCATAGCCCGGGTGATATCTTGGAGTATATGGGGATTTTCAATAGCCTTTCTAATGAGCTCTACAGCCTGATCTTGATTTTGAGCTATCAAAGCAGCTTTATTGTTGAGAAGAAAATCTACATTGCATTGCTCATGGCCAGGTAGAGGCTTATAAATCAAGATAGGCAGCTTAACAGCCAGAGCTTCAAAAACCGTTATTCCACCAGCCTTGGATAGAAGTAGATTGCCCCCTTTCATAATGGGAGCAATATTTTCTATAAATCCTAAAACTCTAATGGGAATGTTAGAAGACTCAGCTATAGTCTCTAGCTTTTGCGCTAGTTTTTTATTAGATCCTGTTAAAGCTATAATCTGCATGGGCAGTGCTAAGTCTGACAGCCTTTTGCATATTTTTTCTATACCAGGCATTAGCCCTTGTCCACCGCCCATAATTATAAGAGTAAAAATATTTGGATCCAAATTTAACTTGATCCAAAGGCCTGGGTCCACAGAGGGAGACTCAAATTGTGGCCTGATAGGTATACCGGTAACATGTATTTTATCTTTAGGGATGCCCCTATCTATTAGGCGGGAACGAACTATATCCGCTGCTACTATATAGGCATCCACCTTTGGATGTATCCATTGGCTGTGTACTGCAACATCGGTAATAACCACAACCAAGGGTATATCTATTATTCCTTCCCGTTTTAGCTGGGACACTACGCCAGCAGGAGTAGGAAAAGTGCATACAATTACTTTTGGCGAACATTGCTGGATTATATCTAGGAGTTTTCTACGGCCCATCTTATTCAGAATTTGCTGCCATTTGGAATCCGGTTCAATGTCTTTGGTAGATCTGTAAAACCAATCGTATCCATAGGAAAAGTAATTTAGCAATTGAGCATAGCCAAATTTTATAGCCTTATTAAGAGGAGGATATATGTATTCAAAATAATTATATATACCCACTTTCAAAGATGGCTGTTTTTGGCTAACAACCTTTTTTATTGCTACAGAAACTTGATGATGACCGGTACCAAAATCAGCCGATAATATTAGAATATCACATTTTTTTATATCAATCTCGGGCATTTATAAACTCCTTTTCAATAAAGTTCGTAAATAATATTATATCAAAAGGTGTAAGAGTTTGTATATTAAAAAACTCTTAATAGATATATATGACATTTTATTAAAATATTGTTAAGAAAATCGGAAGTTTTTTTACTGTAATACCAGGTAGAAATTCTTTGTGATATAATAAATGCACTGTTTAATTATATTTAATAGGATCGTATATTGGATATTTTTGATGATAGGGGAGGGTGACATGAATATTGAATCCCAGTTGGTCGAGAAGTCTATGGATGGTGATCTAGATGCTTTTGAAGAGCTGGTATTGCTATTTGATAAAAAGGTCTATAATTATTGTCTTCGCATGACCAATAACCGCAATGATGCTGAGGATTTGGCACAGGAAGTTTTTTTGAAGGTTTATAAAAATTTGAAAAACTTTAGGAAGGATAGCAAATTTTCTACATGGATTTATCGCATTGCTTATAACACATGCGTTGATAATTATCGTAAGAAGAGGTTTAAGCTTCTTCCATTAAATAAAATAATAGATGAGGAACAGCAGGAGATTGATATACCGTCCCCAGGTCCTTTGCCAGAAGAACAGGTGATAAGCAATGAGAAATACAGCCTTATAAAAGAATGCATTGCCCAGTTAAAACCAAGGTATAAATCAGCTATAATCCTTAGGGATATACATAATTATTCCTACCGAGAAATAGCTGAAATTCTAGATGTACCTATTGGAACCGTTAAGTCAGATATAAATCGAGGTAGAGCACTTTTGCGAAAGGCTCTAAAGTCTCGTCTAATGGAATATGGCGAGAGGAGGGTCAAATAATGGATTGCAAACATTTTGATGAATATATTAGCCTTTATTTAGATGGAGTTATTGATAAAGAGAATAAAAAGGAATTTGAAGAGCATTTAAATCAATGTCCTCAATGCAAAAAGAAATTAGAGGAAACCCAGGAGGTAATATCGCTAATAAAAAGCCTTGATGAGGAGTCATTACCTCAGGGATTTAGAGATAATCTAATTAAAAAGCTAGAAAGCTCAAGAAAAATACAAACTCGTAATCTACTAAGATGGGTTGCTGCTGTGGCGGGAGTTATAGTAATATTCTTATCTGCCAAAGCTTTAAAAGATATAAAATATACAGAAGGAATAAATGATGGCGTTATGCAAGCTGAAGAGGTGGCGGAGAATATGGCCAGCATTTCCGATGATAGTGTCAATGAGTTTGCTCCCCCTAAAGAGGATAGAGCAACTGCTGAAGTAACATCCACGGATCAAGACCAAGAAGATACCAGACAAAGTATAATGAAAATACAATCAGATTTAGTGGAGGTATATGTACAGGATATATGCATAACTCCCCAAACTCTTAAGCTAATGGCCAATAACAATGGATTAGAGCTCATAAGTAGTGATGAAAATTCTATTGTTATTGAGATAAGGGATGAGGAACAAAGAATTATATTGTATAAAGAGCTTTCTAAAATGGGAGAGATAAGAGATATAGGTGAAAATATGGGTAGCAATGAAGTAAAAATTATAATAAAATGTGAAAGTGAATAACAAACTAAAATGGGAAATTAAGGGTTTAGCTGTATAAAAAGGATAAAAATGGTGAATAATATACCTATCATATACAAAATTAGAGGAGTGATGGGAATGCAGGAAACTACAGCTAAACCTTTTTTGGACCCAGTTTTAGTTTCTTTGATGAAAAAAGAGGTAAGCAAATCTAAAGAGGCAGATGAACCGGTAAACCGCGCTTTTGAAGTAATTGCTGAGAAGAGTGGGCTTAAATTCAACACAGTGAGAAATTATTACTATAGGTATATACACGAAAAGAATAATAAACAAAAAGACTCAGATCAAAGTACAAAAACTTACTCCAGAAGAAAAGATGTAGCTGGAAATTCTTTCACAGAACAAGAGGTTAAAGACCTAATAACGGCAATGCTCATAGGTCAAGCAAAGGGTAAGTCTGTACGAGGATGTGCAAATGAGTTGGCCAAAAACGATAAAAAACTTATGCTTAGGTATCAAAACAAATATAGAAATGTTTTAGCTGGAAATCCAGAGTATGTAAAAGAAATAATGGAAGAGATGTCCAATAAAGGATTGGTCTATTTCAATCCTTTTACTAAACAAGTAGTACAAGGAAAAAAACTAGAGTCTGAAGGCCAGTTGTTTGACAATATAGGGCGGCTAGTAGCTAATATTAATGAACTAGACAGTCCTCAACTAGACAGTTTCTTTGTAGGGTTGCAAGAGTTAAGCAATATGGCTGTTCAATACAAACGTCAGAGCAAAGAAAAAAACCAAGGACAACTTCTATCAATAATAAATAAATTAATAGATATAAATAAGAGATTTTTAGATCTGCCTCCTGCTGCAAAATTAACCGCTTTATCGGAATATATTAGACAAGTGGAAAGCTGCATCAAAGAGATGGATAAGGTGTCCTGCTAACATTATGTTAGTAGGACATCTTAAATGGGTATATAAAGAGCGGGCTATAAATCTAGCCCGATATTTATTATATGGGGGTATTGTATAATGGATCGCTATTCAGCAACCAAAAGGGTTGCTATACTAGGTATTGGGTTAAATATAATACTGCTTATATTGAAATTAATAATAGGTTTTATAAGCAAAAGCCAGGGTATGATTGCCGATGGATTTAATAGTGCTGGGGATGTTTTTGCGTCTGTTATGACCTATTTAGGCAATAAGATAGCTAGTATGCCAGAGGACAAACGCCATCCCTACGGGCATGGTAAGGCGGAATATATATTTTCTATGATTATAAGTTTTTCTTTATTGTTGGTAACGTTTCAGGTGCTGAAAAGTGCAATTATATCTATTATAAACAAGCAGAGTTTTATTTTTTCATGGTGGCTAGTTATAGTGGCCTCTACAACTATAGTGCTTAAGGCTGCATTATGGCTATACACTCAAAGCGTGGGCAAAAAATGTGATAACCTTCTTATAATAGCAAATGCAGAGGATCACAGGAATGATATATTAATAACTTTATCTACACTTATAGGTATAATTCTAGGTGCAGGCAAGATATACTGGGTAGACGGAGTTGTAGGTATAGGCATATCCCTTTGGATAGGGTATACAGGAATAAGGATATTTATTAGGGCTTATGACGTATTAATGGATAGCAATATAGATCAAGAATACCTTGTAAAGTTAAAAGAAGAGATAGAAGCTATTGAAGGTGTGGACCATGTGGATTCTATAAATGCTAAACCCATAGGAGTAAGTTTTATAGTTATTGTAAAAGTATCAGTTTCTGGATCTATGACAGTAGAACAGGGACATTCTATCGCTGCTCAAATCAAAGAGAAGATTAAAAATAAAAAGAATATAGGCGATGTGGTAGTTCATGTAAATCCAGCATAAGCTTTGGTAAAATATTAATGCCTACAGTTGTGGGCATTAATATTTTAAACCATTCTAGATTTCGTGCTATACCATAAAGGATAGCAATAATTAGTGCAAGATAAATTATTGCCTTGCTATACTTGGAATCTGGATTAAACATTTTTAAACACTAGTAATTCGACATTAAATTTAAAAATCCTTCTTTTTTTGGCAAAATATTTCTGTTGTATCAGGAGCATCATACTTTCATATATTTTTTTATTTGACATAAAATACCAATTGAATTATAATTGGTTACGTATATGATTATAAAATTTTGGTAAGAGGGATGGACAAATGATTGTAGGTGTAATATCTGATACCCATGGAGTAATTTCAAAACAGGCTCTAGAGGCATTGAAGGGGAGTCAACTAATTATCCATGCTGGGGATGTGGGAGATCCTAGAGTTATAGAGAGGTTGGAACAAATTGCCCCAGTTTATGCCGTTAGAGGCAATACTGACAGGGGAAGATGGGCACAAGGCCTCCCTATGACTCAAGTAGTAGAAGTACAAGACATGTACTTTTTTGTTATTCATGATATTAGCATGTTAGACCTAGACCCAAAGGCTGCAGGGTTTAGTGCTATTATATATGGTCACTCCCATGTTCCTAAGGAGGAATGGAAAGATGGAGTCTTATATTTTAATCCTGGAAGTGCAGGACCTAAAAGATTTCGGCTGCCCATTTGCCTTGGGAGAATGGAAATTACAAATGGAAATATAGATGTTGAAATAATAGACTTAGAAAAATAGAAGTGGAGGGATTTCAAGATGGATCATCAAACACCAAAGCATATATCCTTAGCGGGGCAATGGAAGTTTTTTCTTGATGTAAATAAAGAAGGGTTTAAAAACGAAATCTATAAGGAAGATTTGCCAGATTCCATTATCTTACCTGGAACAACAGAAGAGAATGGTAAGGGTACACTAAATGAAGGGAAAGAGCTTAAGCACCTGACAAGATTATATCCCTACAAGGGATATGCCTGGTACCAACGTGAAATAGAAATACCACAGGAATGTAAGGAAAAGCATATAAGGTTGATGCTAGAGCGTACTAAAATAAGCCATGTTTGGATTGATAATACATACTTAGGTAGTCAGAACAGCTTATGTGCTCCACATATCTATGATTTGCCTAAAGGTATATCTCCTGGTATACATAGACTGACAATAATGATTGATAACGAAAACCTGCCTCCTATCGGTGATCCCCATCAGATTTCTGATCATACACAAACTAATTGGAATGGTATAATCGGAAGAATTGAGCTTCAATGGTTTGATCAAGTTTTTATGGAGGATATTCAGGTCTTTCCTATGGTGAAAGATAAAAAGGCCCGTATATGTATTTCTGTCAAAAATATGACAGGGAATGCTGGAAAGGCTAAGTTTAAAGTATTTGCTCAAAGTATTAATGCTGATCAAAGCCATAGGGTGGAAACAGAGAGTTTTGAGGCAGTAATTTCAAAAGGGGATAGTGAAGTAGAATTTGATTATAGTTTTGGTGAGGATATGTTATTGTGGGATGAGTACAGTCCCAATTTATACGAATTAGTTGTTTACTTAGAGGTTAAAATAGATGGGACAATCTATTATGATAATATGGCTCAGGAATTTGGTATGAGGGAATTTTCCACAGAAGGTACCCAGTTTACAATTAATAATAGGAAGGTTTTCCTTCGAGGTACCCATGATGGTTGTGTATTCCCGTTAACAGGATATTCTCCTATGAATACTGAAGATTGGATTCAAGTGTTTAAGATTGCAAAATCCTATGGGATTAATCACTATCGCTTCCATAGCTGGTGTCCTCCAGAGGCTGCTTTTAAAGCTGCAGATCTTATAGGCATATACCTTCAGCCTGAACTGCCAAACTGGGCGTCCTTTAACGAGCCTGATAGTAAAGACTATCAAGAAGGGCATGAAGAGTATTTACGAAAAGAAGGACAGCGCATTTTAAAGGCATTTGGAAATCATCCTTCTTTTGTCTTATTTTCTCTTGGTAATGAGCTATTTGGCAGCAGGAGAATAATGGCAGATG
>Ga0209537_1000866_pt1 | contig 35964 bp, 34 predicted proteins | sample BioPla4DNA1_FD_187698 | JGI IMG/M metagenome (GOLD analysis project Ga0209537, IMG submission 187698) | Biogas fermentation microbial communities from Germany - Plant 4 DNA1 (SPAdes) (version 2) | ecosystem: Engineered > Bioreactor > Anaerobic > Digestate | place: Bielefeld, North...
AGATTATTAATTCGCAAACAATGCTAAAGTTTTATCCCTTTTTGCATCACTACAAGCTCGTAACTGTTGCTCTTAGGTGGGTCAATTTTATTTGCACATGGTGGATCAATTCTATTGACTATCAACATGTAAATGCAGATGAAGACCATGCATCCCTGCAAGACGGCACAAACAGCATAGTACCGCTGATAAGCATACATGAAGGGATTGAGAGACAAGGAAAGCGAGGTAGTTGCATCAATACCCATTACATAAGCAGCTGTGGTAAGGATATCGAAGACCTATGGTTAGAGGCAGCAGAATGGATATATGAGGCCTATGAAGCCAAGAGCATAGAACGCATCTACTTACATGGTGATGGAGCATTCTGGATAAAAGAAGGCCTAAATTGGCTTCCCAACGCCAAGTTAGTGCTAGATCGTTACCACCTGAATAAAGCAATTATGACTGCTACGAGCCACTATCCCGAAGCCAGAAATGCTATTTACACAGCACTTGCGAATTCCGACATAAAGGCCTTCCAGGAAGTTATCCAAGAGCTATACCAAAATGCTAGAAGTGCCACTGAGAAGGAGAAGATACACAAATTTAATAGATATATATCAAAGAACTGGGAAGCCATAGTCATATATAACCAAGAGGAATGCGGAAGCAGCTGTACAGAGGGGCACGTAAGCCATATTCTCTCAAGCAGGTTAAGCAGTCGCCCCATGGGATGGAGTCCCAAAGGACTGCAAGCAATGGCTGAATTACGAGCTTTTGTGGCAAGTGGTGGGAGGATAGAACCAAAACATTTTCGAAGAAATGTCAACTCTAAAGATAGTAGTTCAAGATATAGATTTAATCGTAATCAGATGCGGAAAATGCTCCAATCCTTCGTAAAGGTATCTAATGAAAAGTTCGCCAATATACCCATATTAAAGAGGGGCAAAATGGTTCCGATGTTTGCCTGTTTACGTGGCCTTCAAAACGGTAATATCAGGCTCTAGTGGACAAACCAAAAGGACGATAAAAAGCAAATGTCCTACAACTATTTGACACGACCGGCCGGCTGGGATTGCTTGACTTTGCCCCCCTGGTAAGGTACAATAGGGATGAAGCTGAAACCGAGTTGGACATGATATTGAACCCTTCTTCTGCAGCAACAGCCGCAAGGAAGGGTTTCCCTTACTGGAGTGGGTTTAATTATGAAGAAGGCAGCGGCCGACAGGACTAAAGAAGGGGCCGTAATCAACAATCGTAAGGCCAGGCATGAATACAACATCATAGAAACTATGGAAGCAGGCATTGCCCTCCAGGGTTCAGAGGTGAAATCCCTGCGGCAGGGCATGGCTAATCTGCGGGATAGCTACGCCCGGGTCGATAAGGGCGAAGTAATCCTTTATAATATGCACATTAGTCCCTATGATAAGGCCAGCCACTTTAACCACGAACCGAAGCGGCCCCGGAAGCTGCTGCTCCATAAGAGGGAAATCAACCGGCTCATGGGGGCTGTTCGGGAGAAGGGCTTTACCCTGGTTCCCCTCAAGGTCTACTTTAACCGCCGGGGGCTGGCCAAGGTAGAACTGGCCCTGGCCCGGGGGAAACAAAAATATGATAAGAGGGAAGCCATTGCCCGGCGGGACGCCCAGCGGGAAATGGCCCGGGCCGTGAAGGAGAGGTATGGCTAAGTGAGGATTTTGCCCTTTGGGGCCCCCAGGCCCTTTAGCCAAGCATGGGGGCGAGTTAGGTTCGACGGGGGTGGTATAGGTACGAGTGGCAGGTCGAGTTCCATGGCTCGTAAAACCATGGGCCTAAACTTAAACGCAAACGACAACTACGCCTTAGCTGCCTAAATAGAGCAGCTACATCCGCCCGTACCTGGCCTGCGGGTGCGGAACCGGGTGTCATACTAGCAGGCTACCACTCCTTCCCTGCCCGGAGGAGGTGTGGGAATTTTAACGGGCTAGTTCCCCGGGTATCCAGCCGTGGGGAGACCCTGGGAATGAAGAGAAAAAACTACGGCTAAGCCTGTAGAAGCTCGTGCATGTACACCTTCGGACGGGGGGTGCAACTCCCCCCCGCCTCCACCAAAGCAAACAACCCTCCCCTTATGCGGGAGGGTTTTCAAATTCACCCCATAGTTTTACTTCTGTTTGCAGGTTAATGCCCCGTTCTTCCCTGGCCCTGGCCTGGACCAGGCAGATGAGGCTGTACACGTCCTGGGCGGTGGCCCTGCCCAGGTTGACGATGAAGTTGCCGTGTTCCGGGGCTATCTGGGCGTCGCCGATCCGGGTACCCTTGAGCCCCAACTCCTCAATTAATTTCCCGGCGGGTATCCCCGGTGGATTACGGAAGGTGGAGCCGCAGCTGGGAAGCTGGGGATGGAGGCGGCGTTTTTCCAGGGCCAGGGCCACGGTTGCTTTAATTTCCTCTGGCTCCCGGGGCACAGGCCGCAGGTGGACCCGGAGTATGATGTGTTTTTCTTCCTGGAAGATGCTGGAGCGGTAGGCAAAGCCCAGTTCTGAACCGGCCAGGGTCGCGAACTTGCCGTCGGCGGTAATGATGTCCACGGCCTCGACAAATTCACCGATAAAGACCCGGTGGGCGCCGGCATTCATGACCACTGCCCCGGCCACAGAACCGGGTATGCCGGCCAGGATTTCAAAGCCTCCCAGCCTGTGTTCTGCCAGCCGCTGGATCAGGGTGTTGAGGAGGAGGCCGGCCTCGGCCGTTGCCCTTTCCCCGGCTATTTCCCAGCGGGCCAGGCCGTTGCCGATATGAATCACCACTCCGGGCAGGCCTTTATCACTGATCAAAATATTGGTACCCTTACCCAGGACATAATAGGGAAGCGCCCGTTCCCGGGCAAAGGCTAGGGCTGCCTGAACTTCGGCGTCGGAAGCAGGTTCTATAAAATAGCGGGCCGGCCCGCCGATCCGGTAAGAAGTGTAGTTGGCAAGGGGTACATTTTCCCTTATTTCCATTTTTGTCCTCCTTGTCATTATAAACTCAGCCTAATAAATCTTCGGGCTTTATTCATATTCTCCTGCATAGGATTAATCCTAAGTAAGTCTATCCCCTTCCTGGTAAAGAATACATACTCCGGGGAGAGATTTTTCCCCCGAAAAGAAGGAAATTTAGTTTAGTGTCGAATATATTACAGAGGAACAAGTTGTTACCTGTGGTCTTCGGCTTTGGTTTGCTCCCGCATGTAACTGCCATCAAGTGCTGAAAGCACAAGTTGGGAGATGTGCCGAATGAAGGCTTATAGCATATATTTGGTTATTATTTTAACTGGCCTTCTTTTATTAATGGGATGTACGAAGCAAACTCCCATGGCTTCTACCCTGCCGCAGGGGGAAATAATGACCAATAATATAAATAATATAATAAGGTCTGACGAAACCCAATATGTAACCCTTTACTATGTCACCCAACAGGGTGGCTATTTGGTGCCCGTGAACCAGGAACTGTGCAACACAGAGCGCCCGGTCAGGGTGGCCCTGGAAAGGCTCATAGCCGGCGCAGCGTCGGGAGAGGGCCTTATAACGCCCATACCATCGGAAACTAAGGTGCGGGATCTCTATATCCGTGAAGGAACGGCCTATGTGGATCTCAGTGAAGAATTTGCCAGTAAATTGCTGAGCAAGACCCAGGCCCGGTGGGCTGTGGATACCCTGGTCCAGACCCTGACGGAATTTCCTGAGGTTGAACGGGTTCAACTTTTAATTGATGGTAAGGTCAGGGAAAAATTGACGGGAGGGGTGGATATTGGCATTCCCCTGGAACGTCAACCCTGGTTGAACCCTGTATCCCAGGAACCGGGTGAGGCAATGGTTGTCTTGTACTTTGACTACCAGGACAAGTACCTGGTTCCCGTCAGCAAGGGTGTGGGTGATTTTTCCCGCAGCCTCAGTCAGCTGACGGTAGAGGAGATCATCAAGGGTCCCGGGGGTTTGGTAGGTCTCGGGCCGGTGATTCCCGCCGGCGTATCCCTGGGAAGTTACGAGGTGAAGGAGGGAACAGCCTACATTGAGCTGATCCTGGGTGAGGAGGCGACTGCCGGCGAGACCTGGGATGAGCGCAAGGCCCTCCAGGCCCTCCTTTATTCCCTGATGGAGTTTCCCCATATCCAGAATGTAAAATTGTCCGTCGATGGACGCAGCAACGGCATCTTTAATGAGGCTCTAGAAATTGACAACATGCGCCTCCAACTGCCGGTGGTTAATGTGGCCGTCAATTGAGGCCTTTTTCGGTGGGTGAATTCAATTTATAAAGGCTTTACATAAAAAGTGCACGTCAAGTAAGGGGTGCACTTTTTTCATACCCCCTAGGGAAGGAATATGCAGGAGGGGAACGAAATAGGACTAATAGATGGTGATAGGCCAGGGAAGGACATTTGACGCCAGCAAATTCTCCCTGTTACAATATGCTAGGATAAATATTAATTATTTCTGCATAATGTTAGAGAGGATATCTGATTATAAGGCAAAGGGGAGACGAAGTTGCAATTAGCCCTCGGTTATTTTCTAATTTTTGCTGCCCGGGTTTTAGATATGTCTATGGCCACCATCCGCTTACTTTTGCTGGTGCGGGGGAAACGCTTCCAGGCAGCTGTCATTGGTTTCTTTGAGGTCCTGATCTATATATTAGCCCTTAACATGGTGGTAAACAACCTCGACAATATCTTTAACCTGCTGGTCTATTCCCTGGGCTTTGCCGCTGGGAACTATGTGGGCAGCTATGTGGAGGAAAAGATGGCCCTTGGCCACGCCACGGTACAGGTTATACCCAAGGAAAAGGATGAAGACATGGCTGCCGAATTGCGCAAGCTGGGCTATGGTGTAACCGTTGTCACCGGAAGCGGCCGGGAGGGTCCAAGGCGGATCCTTATCATTACTATAAAGCGAAAGAGCCTGCCTGAATTGATGCGGGTTATCGATGAACTAGATCGGGACTCCTTTGTTACCGTCATGGATACCCAATTTATCCATGGTGGTTTTTGGGAGAAAAAGGCAAAATAACCTGGACGGTGGAGTTTAGTTGGGGGGAGGAGCCCAATGGAACTTAAGATCCGGCGCAAGAACGGGATCCCCATCTACATGCAGATAAAGGGACAGATCCTGGACATGATCAGGACGGGGCAGCTGGTTGGGGGGGAACAATTGCCCACAGAAAGGGAGTTGGCGGAAAAACTATCTATCAGCCGGAATACCGTCAGCATGGCCTTTCGGGAATTGGAAGCTGAAGGCGTTGTTGTCTCCTATCAGGGCAGGGGGACCTTTGTTGCCACAGGGGATCAGGTCTTTCGCCGGGAGGGACGTAAAGAGCGGGTCTTAAAGATGATCGACCTGGCCATAGAGGAAGCGGCGGAATTGGGATTTAGCATCGATGAGTTTACCAGTATTGTAACGGCCCGGGTGCGGGAAAAAAAGGCTGTTCTCCGCCAGGTCAAGCTGGCCTTTATTGAATGCAACCGGGAACAGCTGGAGTTCTACAGCAAGCAGCTGCACCTGGGGTCGGGGGTAACCATTATACCGGTAATTCTAGATGATCTCATTGCCAATTCCGAGCAGGTTAACCGTCTCCTGGACGAGGTAGACCTGGTTGTAACTACCGTTTACCATGTGGAGCAGGTCTTTGAATTGCTTGCCAGCAAAAAGAAACTGGTGGCGGTAGCCCTGGAACCAGAGGTCAGCACCATCGTCCGCGTGGCCCGGAGCATCCCGGCGAAAAGGGCTATACTGGTGTGTCTTACCGATAAGTTTGCCCATAGTGTCAGGCTTTATTTGGGCCAGTGCGGTATCGATGCCACAGGCCTTCCCCACACCATTACCCGGGACCGGAAGGAATTAGCCCGCCTCTTGGCCGATGTGGAGACGGTCTTGGTTTCACCGGGCCGAAAAAAGGGAGTAGAGGAGCTGGTCCGCCCGGGTACAGAGGTCATAGAATTTATCCTCAAACCTGACCAGGGCTCAATCAGCAGGCTGAATTCAGTGATTCTGGAGCTGAAAAAAGCCAATTGAAGTAGTCCTCTGCTCCTCCGGGCAGGGGAAAATAGTTTATAATAATTGGCAATGGGATTGTCAAAAGGGTTAGGAGGCAAATTATGCGAGTTGATGGTAGAAGGTGCGATGAACTGCGCCCGGTGCGCATAACAAGGGATTATATAAAGTATGCCGAAGGGTCGGTCTTCATTGAAGCAGGGGATACCAAAATTATTTGTACGGCCACCATTGAGGATAAGGTCCCTTCCTTTCTCAAGGGGAGCGGACAGGGGTGGGTGACGGCCGAATATGCCATGCTGCCCCGGGCAACGGCGGTGCGCAATGTCCGGGATGCAACCCGGGGTCGTATCAGCGGACGCAGTTCCGAGATCCAGCGGCTTATCGGCCGCTGTCTCCGGGCGGCCGTTGACTTAAAGGCCCTGGGAGAGCGGACGGTATGGCTGGACTGTGATGTAATCCAGGCCGACGGGGGCACCCGGACCCTGGCTATAACGGGAGGCTTTGTTGCCCTGGTTGACGCCCTGTACAAACTATACCGGCAGGACGCGGGGCTGGAAACCTTCCCGGTACAGGAATTCATCGGGGCAACCAGTGTCGGCATTGTCAATGGGGAGGCAGTGCTGGACCTGTGCTTTGAAGAGGATGCCCAGGCTGAGGTAGATATGAATGTGGTAATGACTGGAAGGGGCCATTATGTCGAACTCCAGGGTACCGCTGAGGCTGCCCCCCTGCAGCCCGATCAGCTCCAGGACCTGCTGGCCCTGGCAAGCAAGGGTATCGGTGAGTTGATCGCCCTGCAGAAGGAGTGCCTGGGCGATTTGAATCTGGTCATCGAGGGGAAAAGGGATGGGGATATCTAAAGGGAAGACCCTGGTGATAGCGACGAAAAATCGGGGGAAAATACGGGAGTTTAATAGGGCCCTGGCCGGCCTGGGATTAGAGTTTCTGTCCCTCCATGATTTTCCCCATCTGGGGCCCATCGAAGAAGACGGCACCACCTTTTTAGAAAACGCCTGTAAGAAGGCTCTGGTGGCCGCCCGCCACAGCGGCTTGCCGGCCCTGGCCGACGATTCGGGGCTGGAGGTCGATTATTTGGGTGGTGCCCCCGGTGTCCTGTCGGCCCGCTTTGCCGGCAGAGATGGAGATGATGAGGCCAACAACAGGAAGCTCCTTGAGCTGCTGGCGGGAGTACCCTGCCGGGAACGGCAGGCCCGCTTTCGCTGTGCCCTGGCCGTTGCCACACCCGAGGAATTGTTGGTGACAACCGAGGGTGTCCTGGAGGGTTATATTGGCCTGGAACCCCGGGGTAAAGGGGGGTTCGGCTATGATCCCCTCTTTGTTGTTCCCGACTATAACTGTACCCTGGCGGAAATGGCGCTGGAAACCAAAAATAAAATTAGTCACCGGGGTCGGGCCCTGGAACAGTTGCGGGAAAAGCTGGTAGGATTATTTGTTACGTTGGGGTGGGACGAGTGCGAATCGGAGTAGTGAGCGATACCCATGGCTCCCTTTCTACAGCAATAAAATTGATCAGGGAAATGGGTGAACTTGATCTCCTTCTCCATGCCGGGGATTACTATCGGGATGCTGCAGCCCTGGCCCGGGAATTTAACCTGCCCGTCCGGGCTGTTGTTGGCAATTGCGATCTGGCTGCCAAGGGGCCGGTGGAAGAATATATCGAACTGGCAGGCTGGCGGATTCTCTTATGCCATGGGCACCGTTACCGGGTAAAGATCGGTCTTCTCCCCCTATTTTATCGAGCCCAGGAGATGGGGGCCGATCTGGTGGTCTTTGGCCATACCCACCGGGCAGAAGAGTTTACCAGGGGGGGCATCAAATTTTTGAACCCGGGTACTGCCGGGGTGCCTAACCGGGAAGGCTTGGTGACCGGCGGCATCATCGAAATTGGCAGTGGGATCAGGACTAGTATTATAGCAAGCAGGGAGGCTGGTTCTTAGGAGTTTACTTTTTCCCTCCGCTGTGCTATAATATTATTCGCTCCCGGAAATGGGGGAAAAGGGCACAAAGGGCCGGAATTACAGCGGCTGGAAGGAGAAGCTTTGTGCCAGGGTCCTTGACAGCGAGCAAGGGATATTGACTAATCGTTTTACCTGCGGTATACTGTTGTATGTCCAATTGACGGGGCGTGGCGCAGTTTGGTAGCGCACATGGTTTGGGACCATGGGGTCGTAGGTTCGAATCCTATCGCCCCGACCATCGCCTATTACGCGGGAGTAGCTCAGTGGTAGAGCACCAGCCTTCCAAGCTGGGTGTCGCGGGTTCGAGTCCCGTTTCCCGCTCCACAATTAACTGGTCCTGGTAGCTCAACAGGATAGAGCAACGGCCTTCTAAGCCGTCGGTTGGGGGTTCGACTCCCTCCCAGGACGCCATCAATGGATTAAACCAGCTGGTTTAATCAATCTAAACAGGGTGAATGTAGCTCAGCTGGTAGAGCACCAGATTGTGGCTCTGGGGGTCGCGGGTTCGAGTCCCGTCATTCACCCCAACTGGAGAACCTGGTCGGGCCAGGCAAAGCTGGCCCGCGGGTCTCCAACCCTACCAAGAATTATTGGGGCGTGGCCAAGGGGTAAGGCACAGGACTCTGGATCCTGGATCGTAGGTTCGAATCCTACCGCCCCAGCCATCAATGCAATGTGGGCCATTAGCTCAGCTGGCAGAGCACCTGACTCTTAATCAGGGTGTCCGGGGTTCGAGTCCCTGATGGCCCACCAACACCAATTTGCGGGAGTGGCGGAACTGGCAGACGCGCAGGACTTAGGATCCTGTGCCGCAAGGCGTGGGGGTTCAAGTCCCTTCTCCCGCACCACTTATAAAAAGTAGCTTGTTTAAAATCCATACAGGATGTGCGGAAGTAGCTCAGCGGTAGAGCATCGCCTTGCCAAGGCGAGGGTCGCGGGTTCAAATCCCGTCTTCCGCTCCAACTAACAGAGCCTCGGCACCAATAATCCGATGCCGGGGCCCACTTATGCATAGGATATTCTGACTTATCTGGAGATGGGAAGAAGGCAAACATCCTTTTTTGGCGGCCGGGATAAGCTTGCTGGAGAGGTCCACACCACAGTTGTGGGCTTTGCAGAGTCCCAAAACATATCCATGTGAGGAGGTTGGTGTAGTGAAAATAGCTGCTGCCCAAATGGAACTGGTGCCCGACATTGAGACCAATACCAGGCGGATCAAGGAGTTCATTGAGCAGGCGGCTGTCTTTGGGGTGGATATTATGGCCTTTCCCGAGACTGCCCTGACCGGCTATTATCCGGAGCTCTTCCGCAGTCACAACCAGGAAAAGATTGACGAAAAGGTGGCGGAGCTGCACCAGTTTGTCCAGGAAAAGGGGGTATCGGCCATTGTCGGCACTCCCTATTTCGAAGAAGGCAAGCTCTACAACAGCATAGTGGTTTTGCTTACCGACGGACGTAAGTTACTGTACCACAAGCAGAATTTGGTTGACTATGAAGAGGTCTACTTCGAACCTGGACGGAAGCAGTTGGTTTTCGAATATAAGGGGTTTACCATCGGTGCCATTGTCTGTCGCGACCAGAACTTCCCCCTTCTGGCTAGGGAGATTAAAGAGCAGGGAGCCGAAATTCTCTTTATCTCCTGTGCCCACTACTACAACCCCATGGAAGCCCGCTGGAAATTGGACAAGAACAGGGCCCTTCCCATTGCCCGGGCGACGGAGAACAAGATGTATGTCTGTAAAGCCAATGCTGTCGGCTCTATGAATGGGTTGATTAACCTCGGTAACAGCCTGATCGTAGGCCCCAACGGCGTGGTGATATCCCTAGCCGGCGAGGGCAAGGAACAGTTATTAACCTTTGCCATCGATCCCCACAACAAGGATTGGAAATGGTAGGATGAAGGAACCTCGGCGGAACCCCAACGCCGGGGTTCCTACTTGTGCAGGAGATATAGTTTTTCTGTAGAAAGAAAGAATATACTATTTAAGTATTGAGCAAGAATATGGTACAATTTACGGTGACGGAGGGTATATATTATAATGAAAAGCCAAGGAGGGCTGTTGGGTTAATGGAAGTAAAAGTAGAGAAACTAGAGAAGAACAGGGTCAGTCTAGAAGTCGAGCTTGGTGCTGACCAGGTAGATAAGGCATTAGATCAGGCTTATCGCCGTGTGGTCAAGAAGGTAAATATCCCCGGTTTTCGGAAGGGCCGCGTTCCCAGGAAAATCTTGGAAATGCGCTTGGGCAAAGGGGTTTTATATGAGGAGGCTGTGGAAATCCTTCTCCCGGAGGCCTATGCCAAGGCTGTAGAGGAAGCTAGTCTGGAACCCATCGATCAGCCTCAGATCGAGGACATCCAGATCGAAGAAGGAAGCCCCTTTCGCTTTTCTGCTACCGTTGAGGTGAAACCAGAGGTAAAGCTGGGGCAGTATAAGGGCCTGCCTGTGGAAAGGAAAAAGGCAGAGGTTTCCGAAGAAGAGGTCGACAACTTCCTGGAGAACCTGCGGGAGCGTACGGCCACCTGGCGGGTTGTTGAGGAAGGGGAAGCCGAGGACGGCGACCTCGTTATAATCGATTTTACCGGTTATGTTGATGGTGAGCCTTTACAGGGGGGGAAGGGTGAGAACCACTCCCTGGTCCTCGGCTCCGGCAGCTTCATACCCGGTTTTGAAGAACAGCTCGTGGGGGCAAAATCAGGGGAGGAACGGAAAATTCAGGTCACCTTCCCGGAGGATTACCACAACCAGGAATTGGCTGGGGTAGAAGCAGAGTTTAACGTACAGGTAAAGGAAATAAAGCGCAAGGAACTGGCCGCCCTCGATGACGAATTCGCCAAGGACGTAAGTGAATTTGCGACCCTGGAGGAGTTAAAGGAAGATATTCGCAAGAAACTCCTGGAAGCCGCAGAGAATAAAGCGGAGAGCGAATTCCGGGAGGAATTGGTAAAGACGGCTGCGGCCAATGCCGAAGTGGAGATACCGGAGGTCATGGTTAAAAGACGGGTAGAAAACATGATCAACGATCTGGAACACCGCCTCCAGCAGCAGGGACTTTCCCTGGATGTCTACCTGAATATCATTGATAAGACCCTCGAAAATCTCAGGGAGGAATTCGAGGAAGCTGCCCGGGAAAGTGTCAAGATCGATTTGGTTTTGGAAGCCATAGCCAAAGCGGAAGGGATAGAAACCAAGGAGGAAGAGATCGAGGCAGAACTGGACACCATGGTCGCCGGTTTTGCCGAGGAAGAGGACAAACTCAGGGAGCTTAAAGAAAGGCTGCGGGAAAGCGGTCATGTCGACCTGATTGCCGACAACCTGATCAGGAGAAAAACCATCGACCTGCTGGCTGCAGGAGTTCAGGCTTCGTGAGCATAAGTTATTAAGAGCCCTGCTTTTGGGCATGCTGTAGTAATGTATCCCAATCATGCGAGGAGGTGTGCCTATGAGTTACCTGGTACCGATGGTTGTGGAGCAGACCAATCGTGGCGAAAGGGCCTATGATATCTATTCCCGCCTACTCAAAGACAGGATTATTTTTCTCGGTACAGCTATAGATGACAGTGTGGCCAATACCGTTATTGCCCAGATGCTTTTCCTGGAAGCCGAAGATCCCGACAAGGACATTTGGCTGTATATCAATTCTCCCGGTGGACTAGTAGCATCGGGCCTGGCGATATATGATACTATGCAGTATATCCGGCCGGAAATCAATACCGTTTGCATGGGCCTGGCGGCCAGCATGGGAGCAGTTTTGCTGGCGGCCGGGACAGAGGGTAAGCGCTTTGCCCTACCCCATGCCCGGATCATGATCCACCAGCCCCTGGGTGGGGTGCAGGGCCAGGCAGCCGATATTGCCATCCACGCCCAGGAAATACTAAAAACCAGGGAAATCCTCAACGAAATCCTTGCCAAGCATACGAAGCAGCCTTTGGAGCGGATTCAAAAGGATACAGACCGTGATTTCTTCATGTCAGCCGTCGATGCCAAAGAGTATGGGATAGTGGATGAGGTGATGTATACCCGTGATGCCAAGCAGTAAAGGGGTGAAAGGATGTTTAAATTCAACGACGAAAAGGGACAGCTGAAATGTTCCTTTTGTGGCAAGGTACAGGACCAGGTCCGCAAATTGGTTGCCGGTCCCGGTGTTTATATCTGTGATGAATGTATTGAACTCTGCAATGAAATAATCGAGGAAGAACTTCAGGACGAACTTGAATTCGAACTGAAAGATATTCCCAAGCCGAAGGAGATAAAGGCAATCCTGGACCAGTATGTCATCGGTCAAGAAAAGGCGAAAAAAACCCTTTCGGTAGCTGTTTACAACCACTACAAGCGGATTAACGCCAATTTGAGGGCAGACGATGTAGAACTGCAAAAGAGCAATATCGTCATGTTGGGACCCACCGGCTGCGGCAAAACCCTTCTTGCCCAGACCTTGGCCAAAATCCTTAATGTCCCCTTTGCTATCGCCGATGCCACTTCCCTCACCGAAGCAGGTTATGTGGGGGAAGACGTGGAGAATATCCTCCTGAAGTTGATCCAGGCAGCCGACTACGACATCGAAAAGGCGGAAAAGGGTATCGTCTATATCGATGAGATCGATAAGATCGCCCGCAAATCAGAGAATCCCTCCATTACCAGGGATGTCTCCGGGGAAGGGGTACAGCAGGCCCTGCTGAAAATTTTGGAGGGTACCGTGGCCAGTGTGCCGCCCCAGGGAGGGCGCAAGCATCCCCACCAGGAGTTTATCCAGATCGATACCACCAACATCCTCTTTATTTGCGGCGGTGCCTTCGATGGGATCGATAAGATCATCCAGAACAGGATTGGGAAGAAGGCCCTGGGCTTTGGAGCCGAGATTCGGGGCAAGACAGATCAAAGGATCGGCGAGATCCTGGCCCAGATTCTCCCAGAGGACCTGCTCAAATACGGTCTCATCCCTGAATTTGTCGGGAGGGTACCGATTATAGTCACCCTGGATGCTTTGGACGAAGAAGCCCTTGTCCGCATCCTGACAGAGCCCAGGAATGCCCTCGTCAAACAGTACCAGAAATTCTTTGACCTGGACGGCGTGCAGCTGGAGTTTCAGCCTGAAGCTTTGGAGGCCATTGCCGGTGAGGCCTTGAAGAGGAAAACTGGTGCCCGGGGCCTCCGGGCGATTATTGAAGAGGTAATGCTGGAAGTGATGTATGATATTCCTTCTCGGGAGGACATCACCAAGGTTACCATTACCAAGGATGTTATTTTGAAGAAGCAACAGCCGGTCATTCTTACGACCAGCAGTGACCGAAAGGGCAAAAAACGGGAAGCTTCAGCTTAATATACGACCTCAGGATTGGGAACCGGCAGTTGCCGGTTCCCTTTTGCACTCCAAGGCTGCCGGATAAAGGGCCCGCCCTCCGGAGATAATAATAACGTATTTGAAAGGGGGGCGAGGCTGTTGTTGGGTCCAGGATGGGGCGGTCTGTTGGGAGTTGTCCAGATTTTTTTTGCCATCGTCATCGGCCTCTATTTTTGGAATCTCCTGCGGACCCAGCAGGGCAATAAGACGGCAGTAGATCGGGAGTCCCGGAAGGAAATAGAAAAGTTGAGGCAGTTGCGGGAGATATCCCTTACTGTTCCCCTATCGGAAAAAACCCGGCCTTCCTCCTTCGAGGAGATTGTCGGCCAGGAGGAAGGCTTAAAGGCCTTGCGGGCAGCCCTCTGCAGCCCCAATCCCCAGCATGTTATTATCTACGGTTCCCCGGGGGTAGGGAAAACCGCGGCCGCCCGCCTGGTTCTGGAAGAGGCCAAGGCCAATCCTAACTCACCCTTCAAGGAAACGGCCAAATTCGTTGAAGTTGATGCTACCACCGCCCGGTTTGATGAGAGGGGGATCGCCGATCCCCTGCTGGGTTCTGTCCATGATCCCATCTACCAGGGGGCGGGTCCCCTGGGCATGGCTGGCATTCCCCAACCGAAACCGGGGGCTGTTACCAAGGCCCACGGGGGGATTCTTTTTATCGACGAGATCGGTGAACTGCACCCTATTCAGATGAATAAACTCCTCAAGGTCCTGGAAGACCGGAAGGTATTTTTGGAAAGCGCCTACTACAATTCTGAGGATCCCAATGTGCCCAGTCACATCCACGATATTTTCCAAAATGGTCTGCCGGCAGACTTCCGCCTGGTGGGAGCCACCACCCGCCTGCCCCACGAGATCCCTCCTGCCATTCGTTCCCGCTGTGTGGAGGTCTTTTTCCGCTGCCTGCGGCCCGAGGAAATTGGTATCATTGCCCGCAACGCGGCCCGCAAGATGGATTTTCAGATCGAGGCTGCCGCTGTAGAAGTGGTAGAAAAATATGCTACCAACGGCAGGGAAGCGGTAAATATTATTCAGATCGCCGGCGGCCTGGCCCTGACCGAGGGGCGGGAGCAAATCACCGTGGCTGACATAGAGTGGGTAGTGAACAGCGGCCAGTATTCCCCCCGGCCGGAGAAGAAAATTCCCCCTCAGCCCCAGGTGGGCTATGTCAACGGCCTGGCCGTCTATGGCCCCAATATGGGGACCCTCCTGGAGATTGAGGCGGCTGTCTTGCCGGTTTGCCGGGGTGAAGGCCGGATAACGGTGACGGGGATGATCGAGGAGGAGGAGCTGGGGAACCCCGGGCATACGGTGCGGCGCAAAAGCATGGCCCGGGGGTCGGTGGAGAATGTCCTGACGGTACTGCGCCGTTACCTGGATTTTAATCCCCGGGATTACGACATTCACCTGAATTTCCCCGGGGGGATACCCGTCGACGGACCATCGGCTGGGGTTGCCGTCGCGACCGCCGTCTATTCAGCCCTGACCAACATACCGGTAGATAACAAGGTGGCCATGACGGGTGAGGTCTCCATCCGCGGCTTTGTTAAGCCGGTGGGGGGAGTGGTGGCCAAGACCGAGGCGGCCCGGCAGGCGGGGGTTAAAAAGGTGCTGATACCCAGGGAAAACTGGCAGGAGTCCTTTGCCCAACTGGAGGAGCTGGCTGTGATCCCTGTGGATAGCCTGGATGAGGTTTTCCGCCATGCTTTATTTAAGGGGAACCGGGGGGATTACCCCGTTGCCAGGGGGGTAGAGTCCCTCACAGCTTCCCCCCTGTAAACATTTTTTGAGTTCTTTTACTTATAGATGGAGTGTAACCCAATTGGCCGGCGAGAAAAAGGAATTGAAATATCGGGGTAGAATAGGTTATTATCATTAGTATTGGGTACTATTTAGTGGAGGTGAAGCCGTGGGTGCTGTAGAGACCAGAAGAAGATCTCTACCCTTATTGCCACTGCGGGGGGTATTGGTATTCCCCTTTATGGTTATTCATTTAGATGTGGGGCGGGAGAAATCCATAGCCGCCCTGGATCAGGCCATGGTAACGGATAAACAGATCCTGCTGGCCAGTCAGCAGGATGCCCAAACCGATGATCCAGAGCCGGACGAGATCTATTCTGTTGGAACCATAGCCGAGATTAAGCAGCTGTTAAAACTTCCCGGGGGGACTGTGCGGGTTTTGGTTGAGGGCATTTCCCGGGCCCGGGTTGAGGAATATACCGCTGTAGAACCATTTTACCAGGTAGAAGCCGTTGAATATCTGGAAACGGAGGAGAAGACTCCCGAGGTGGAAGCCTTGACCAGGAGTCTGGTCTTCCAATTTGAACAGTACGTAAAACTGAGCAAAAAGATCCCGGCGGAAACCGTTGTCTCCATCATTACCATTGAAGACGCCGGCCGCCTCTCGGATTTAATAGCCTCCCATCTCACTATTAAACTTGCGGACAAGCAGCGGATTCTGGAGGCTGTTGAAATCCGGGAACGGTTGGAGACCATCAACAAGATTTTGGCCAAGGAAATTGAGATTCTCGAGCTGGAACGGAAGATTAATGCCCGGGTCAGGAAGCAAATGGAAAAGACCCAGAAGGAGTACTACCTGCGGGAACAACTGCGGGCCATCCAAAAGGAGTTGGGCGAGCGGGAGGAGGGCAGCGATGGCCTCGAATACCGGGAGCGGATCGAGGAGGCCGACCTGCCGGAATATGTGGAAGAGAAGGCCCTCAAAGAGGTGGAGCGGCTGGAGAAAATGCCCTCCATGGCCGCCGAGGCCGCCGTTGTCCGCACTTACCTGGACTGGCTTCTGGAACTGCCCTGGAAAAAAATGACCGAGGACCGCTTAGATCTCAACCAGGCCCAGAAAATCCTCGACGAGGATCACTACGGGCTGAAAAAGGTGAAGGAAAGAATCCTGGAATACCTGGCCGTACGCCAGCTGGCCGAAAAATTGAAGGGTCCCATCCTGTGCCTGGTGGGCCCGCCGGGGGTGGGGAAAACCTCCCTGGCCAAATCCATTGCCCGGGCCCTGGAGCGGAAATTTGTCCGCATCTCCCTGGGTGGGGTCAGGGATGAGGCCGAGATCCGGGGGCACCGCCGCACCTATGTGGGTGCCCTGCCTGGCCGGATCATTCAGGGTATGCGGCAGGCCGGTTCCAAGAACCCGGTATTTTTGCTGGATGAGATCGACAAGATGAGCATGGATTTCCGGGGCGACCCGTCGGCAGCCCTCCTCGAGGTATTGGACCCGGAGCAGAATCACGCCTTCAGTGATCACTATATTGAGCTTCCCTTTGATCTCTCCCATGTTTTCTTCATTACGACGGCCAATACGACCCACACCATACCCAGTGCCCTTTTAGACCGGATGGAGGTCATCCACCTCCCCGGTTACACCGAGGAGGAAAAGATCAACATTGGCATGCGCTATTTGCTCCCGAAACAAAGGCAGGAACATGGTCTGAAGAAGGAGCAATTATCCATAAGTGAGAATGCCGTCAAAAAGGTGATCCGGGAGTACACCAGGGAAGCTGGGGTCCGGAACCTGGAACGTTCCCTGGCGGCAATTTGCCGCAAGGCGGCCCGGGAAATCGTCCAGGAAGGGGCCCAGAGGGTGCGGGTTACCCATCGCAACTTGAAGCGCTTCCTTGGGATACCCCGCTTCCGCTACGGGGTTGCCGGTCAGGAGAACGAAGTCGGGGTTGCGACAGGCCTGGCCTGGACCGAAGTAGGCGGGGATGTCCTGGCCATTGAGGTCAGTGTTGTCCCCGGCAAGGGGAAGCTAACCCTGACCGGGCAGCTGGGGGATGTGATGCGGGAATCGGCCCAGGCAGGTTTCAGCTATATCCGCAGCCGGGCTGAATTTCTCCAGCTTTCCGATACCTTTCCGGAGGAGATGGACATCCACATCCACATCCCGGAAGGTGCCATCCCCAAGGACGGCCCTTCGGCCGGCATAACCATGGCCACGGCCCTGGCCTCTGCCCTGACTAAAAAGTCGGTCCGGTCCGATGTGGCCATGACCGGGGAAATAACCCTCCGGGGCAAGGTTCTACCCGTGGGTGGGGTCAAGGAGAAGATCCTGGCTGCCCACCGGGCCGGGGTCAAGAAGATTTTGCTCCCGGTGGAGAACAAGAGGGATTTGGAAGAAATCCCCGCCAATGTGAAGCGGGATCTGAAGTTTATCTTTGTGGAGCATATGGATCAGGTTTTGCAGGAAGCACTGGTGGGGTTGGAAGATGAAAATAAACAGGGCTGAGTTTGTCATCAGTGCCGCCTCACCCCGGCAATTTCCCCGGGAAGGGCTGCCAGAGATTGCCTTTGTGGGCCGGTCCAATGTGGGCAAGTCCAGCCTCCTCAACAATCTGATCCGGCGCAAGAACCTGGCCAAGGTCAGCCAGACGCCGGGGAAGACCCGTTTAATTAATTTTTACCGGATCGACAATCGCTGCTTTTTTGTCGATTTACCCGGCTATGGCTTTGCCCGGGTACCCAGAGCTGTCAAGGAGCACTGGTCCAGATTGCTGGAAAACTATCTCCGGGACCGCCAGGAGCTCATCGGAGTGGTACAGCTTGTTGACCTGCGCCATCCGCCCACTGCCGACGACCGACAGATGTTTGCCTGGCTCCAGAGCTACGGCATTCCGGCCCTTGTGGTGGGGACCAAGGCCGACAAGCTGTCCCGGGGGCGCCGCCTGCAGCAGGAGAAGCAGATAGCAGAGGTCCTGGCCTTGCCACCAGGGGTACACCTGGTGAGCCATTCTGCCAAAACTGGCGAAGGCCGGGAGGAAGTGCTGCGGCTGCTGGGAGAATGGCTTGAAAAATCCTCCAGTTAGTCTTTATAGGACAGCAGGGACTATTTCCCTTTCTTGGGAATAGTCCCTATTTTTATAGGGGCGGCACCCCTGCCAATGCATAAGGGAAGGCCCTGAAAGACACACTAACTGAGTAGCAACAGCCATGGTGCAAGCTGGTAAGGGAGGAAAGTTCATGCTGGGCTGGATAAAAGGGAAGCTGCAGTGCGGGGGCCCCGGGAAGGCTTTACCGAAACCCTCCAGACCAATATATCCATGCTGCGGCGCCGCCTCCGGTCTTCCCGCCTGAGACTGGAGCATTTTACCATTGGCCGGGTCAGCCGGAACGATGTGGTCATTGCCTACCTGAAGGGGATTGCCCGCCCGGAAATTGTAGAAGAGGTTCGCCGGCGCCTCAAGAGAATTGACATCGATGGGATCCTGGAGAGCGGTTATATCGAGGAACTCATCGAAGACCATCCGGGCAGCATCTTTTCCCTGATCACCAGGACGGAACGGCCCGACAAGGTGGCGGCAGGCCTTTTGTCGGGACGGGTGGCCATCCTGACGGACAATACACCCTTTGTCCTCCTGGTGCCCCGCCTCTTTATGGAAGGTCTCCAGGCCAGCGAGGACTACTATGAGCGCTACCTCCTCACGGTGGGGGTGCGGATCTTTCGCTATATCGCCCTCTTTATCTCCATGCTCCTGCCTGCCCTCTATGTGGCAGTGACTACCTATCATCAGGAGATGCTCCCGACACCCCTGCTGTTGAGCATCGCCAGCCAGCGGGAGGGGGTTCCCTTTCCGGCGGTGGTGGAAGCCCTGCTGATGGAAATCACCTTTGAAATCTTGCGGGAGGCAGGCATACGGCTTCCCCGCCAGGTGGGGCAGGCCATCAGTATTGTGGGCGCACTGGTGATTGGGGATGCGGCTGTTCGGGCCGGGATTGTCTCTCCCGTAATGGTAATTGTGGTGGCCATGACGGCCATTGCCTCCTTTACCACCCCGGCCTATGACCTGGCCATCACCATGCGGATGATCCGCCTGCCCATGGTTGTCTTGGCCGGCTTGCTGGGCATGTATGGGATTATGGCAGGCCTCCTGGCCATCTTGATTCATGCTTGTTCCTTAAAGTCCTTCGGTGTGGCCTTTACTTCTCCCTTTGCACCCTTTATCCTGGCGGAACAGGAAGATGCAGTGATAAGGCTGCCCTGGTGGGCCTTGCGGTACCGGCCTTTTTCCATGACGGAGAACCGGCTTCGCCAGAGACCTGGCAATATGCCGGGACCGCCGGGGGTCCAGGCTGCCCAAAGGCAAAAAAGGCAGGGGGAAAGGAGGGGAGAGGTTGGAGATGGATAAAAAACTGGTCTTCTGCCTGCTACTGATCCTGGGCCTGGCCACCAGTGGCTGTTGGGACTACCAGGAAATTAATGACCTGGCCATTGTCCTTGCTGCCGGGGTGGACAGTCATCGGGAGGGAGGAGTTCAGCTTCTGGTGGAGATTGCCAAGCCGGAACAGATGGCCGGGAACGGTGGCGGCGGCCAGGGCAGCTCGGGAAAGCCCATTGAAATCCTGGAGAGCGTGGGATCCACCATTCATCAGGCCCAGCGGAATCTCCACTGGCGCTCCTCCCGGGATGTCTACTGGGCCCACAAGCAGGTCTTGATCATTGGAGAAGATCTGGCCCGGCAGGGAATTGCTCCCCTATTGGACTGGTTTGAACGGGATCATCAGGCCCGGCATAGTATTCCCCTGCTGGTGACCAATGGTCCCGTCCGCAATGTCTTTCAGGCCCAGCCGGAATTGGAGTCCACCCTGGCAGAGGAGATAATAATGCTGATTGAACATATGGAAAAACAGTCCCAGGGTTACGGCACCATGTTGAAGGATTTTTTGCACTGCCTGAGCAGCCAGGTCCAGCATCCGGTGACAGGCCGTTTGGAAGTCATCCAGAAGGAGGAGCCCCATGGGGGCAGTCTGGCGGGTGCCGGGATCGGCGGTGGGCAGGGGGCAGGCGGGGGGATGGAGCCGGTGCCACCCCGGGCCCTCCGCCTGGCCGACCTGGCGGTATTTAAGGGAGATCGGTTGGTGGGGTGGTTGGATGAGAGGGAAACCAGGGGTTTTCGTTGGATTATCGGCGAGGTAAAGGGAGCCCTGGTTGATGTTACTGTTCCCGGTGAGCCGCAGAATAAGGTTACCCTGGAGATAGCCAGGGCAGACAGTGTCATTATACCTCAGGTAAAGGGGGAGCAGTTATCCTTTACGGTGCGGGTCAAGACCCAGGCGGCAATTGGCCAGTATGAAGGGACGCTGGCGCTATCCCCTGGACTCTTCTCTACCCTGGAGGCGGCCTGCTCGGCAGTGATTAGAAAAGAGATGGAGGATAGTCTGGAGCGGGTTCAAAGGGAGTACCGGGTAGACATTTTTGGTTTCGGAAAGGAATTGAGGCGGCGCTACCCCAATGTGTGGCGGAAGTGGGAGGGGAAGTGGGATTCTCAATTCCCCCTTCTGCCTATAGAGGTTGTGGTAGAGAGCAAGATTACTAACTCCGGTCTGGTGACCAGCCGGGTGCCCGTTGCGCAGAAATAAGGGAAGGGAGGGGTGGGGCGTAAATGGTCTTCCTTGGGCTGCTCCTTCTTTTTATCACTATCGCCCTCTGGGAAGGGCCTGCCCTGGTGAAGCAAAGGCTGTGGGGTGAGTTAATACTCTTCGTGGTCCTCTTGCTGCTGGGGGCAGCGTACGGTTTTGGTCTGGCCCTGGACATTCCCCTTCCCAATCCTACCAGGGATCGGGAAAGTCTTTAGATTTAAGCTACTGCCCTAATTTTTTGCCATCGGTTTCTTGCCCTGCCCGGGTCAACCAGAGGAGGGAGGGATATTTGATGCTGAAGGAGGACCGGATCTCAGGTAGTCAGGCCTTCAATCTCCTGGTAATAACGGTAATGGGGACCGAGATCTTGATTTTTCCGAGCTTTGCGGCCCGGGGAGCAGGGGTTGATGCCTGGCTGGTGCCGGCCGTTGCCCTGGTGGGTGCCCTGCTGGTGGTACTGGCCCAGATCCGGCTGGCGGCCAACTTTCCCGGGCAAACGGTAGCCCAGTACAGCAGGTTGGTTTTGGGCAATCTGCCAGGGCGGCTGGTGAGCCTGGCCTATGCCTGGTTCTTTTTACACCTGGCGGCCCTGGTCCTCAGGCGATTTGGGGGTTTGATGGAGACGGTTTTTTTGCGTGAACCCCCCCTGGTAGTTATTTTACTGGTGATGGGTATTCTGGCCGTGTCCGCAGTGCGCAACGGGTTGGGATGTTTGGCCCGGGTCAATGAGTTAATAGCTGCCATTGTTGTGGCGGCAGTATTAATTTTATTGAGTCTGATTGCCAAGGAGCTGGATATCAGTTCCTTGCAGCCGGTCCTGGCCGCAGGTTTTCTGCCCCTGTTGAGGTCGGCTGCGGTGCCTATAGCCTGGTACGGGGAGGTAGTGGTGCTTCTCTACATCATTCCCCATCTTCAGAAACCGGAACGGGGAACTACTATTGTCCTGGCTGTTCTGCTGGTTTCTGCAGCCTTTTTCACCATTTCCACCATGGCTTCCATCATGCTTTTCGGACCTGACGGGACTGCCCGCATGGCTTTCCCCTTCGTATCCCTGGCCCGCATGGTTAGAATAGCTTTTTTTGAACGGCTGGAGGCAGTTATTATGGGCATTTGGGTAGGGGGGATCTTTGTGAAAATTGCGCTTTTCCTGTGGTGCTGTGTCGTAAGTCTGGGTCAGGCCTTTAATTTGCAGGAATACCGCCCCCTGATACCGCCTTTGGGAGTGCTGCTGGTTATCCTGGCCCTTTTGAGTGGGGAAAGCCTCCTAGAACTCAATGACTTTCTCCTCCACAGCTTTCCCCTCTACGGTTTGCTATTTGAATTCTTCCTACCCCTGTTCCTACTGCTGGCTGCCAATATCCGGGCCCGGCTGGATCCTGCCTTCCCCAAGAAACCCTAGTACCCTTCTCCTGTCCATGCTGAAATTCCCGTGCCGGAAACCCTGGCCGGCTTGTGTAAACTTTCCCGCAAGACTTGACAGTACCACGGCAAGGGGATATTATAGAGTAAAATTGCAAAAGTGATAGTGAACAGGCAAGGATGGGGAGGAGTAGGACCTGGCCCGCCTACAGAGAGGGGGGGGAGGGTGGGAGCCCCTGGTCAGGGCAGGACCGAAGGTCGCCCCGGAGCCGCCGGGCTGAAGGGAGTAAGTCCGGCCGGGGGATGCCCGTTAACGCTGTGAGTGTCCGCAAGGCCTGTTCTTGCTCGGCGCGCTGCCCTAGGGCGTTGCCGGGCTGGTGTTTCTTTTTTCACTGGGACTTGCGGGAATTAAGGTGGTACCGCGGAGAACCCTTCGCCCTTAGCTGGCGGAGGGTTTTTGTTTTCAAGGCTGCCCCTGTTTGCCTTTTGGGGTATCTAATTGGCATATTTGCCCATAAAGGAGGTTGTACCATGGCCGAAGGAAAAAACCTTTCTACCGTCTATAATCCCAGGGTGGTAGAGGACAAATGGTATCAGTACTGGATGGAAGGGGATTATTTTCGCCCCACCATTGACCCGGAGCAGGAGCCCTTTACCATTGTCATACCACCGCCCAACGTGACCGGGGCCCTGCACATGGGCCACGCCCTGGACAATACCATCCAGGATGTCCTGATCCGCTGGAAGCGGATGACGGGGGTGCCGACCCTGTGGCTTCCGGGGACGGACCATGCCGGCATCGCCACCCAGGCCAGGGTGGTGGAAAGCCTGGCCCAGGAGGGTTTAACCCCCCAGGATCTGGGCAGGGAGAAGTTCCTGGAGCGGACCTGGCAGTGGAAGGAGCAGTACGGGGGGCGGATCATAGAACAGTTGAAACGTCTGGGGGCGTCCTGCGATTGGTCCCGGGAACGCTTTACCATGGATGAAGGCTGTTCCCGGGCCGTGCGGGAGGTCTTTGTCAGCCTCTTTGAGAAAGGCCTCATCTACCGGGGGGACTATATCGTCAACTGGTGCCCCCAGTGCGGGACGGCAATTTCCGACATTGAGGTGGAGCATGAGGAGGAGGAAGGGAAACTGTGGCATTTCCGCTATCCCCTGATTGACGGGGAGGGATATGTGACGGTGGCCACCACCCGGCCGGAGACCATCCTGGGCGATACCGCCGTGGCAGTACACCCCGAGGACGAGCGGTACCGGGACCTGGTGGGCAAAAAATTGGTCCTCCCGGGAGTGGGGCGGCAGATCCCCATTGTTGCCGATCCCTATGTGGACCCCGAGTTTGGCTCCGGTGCCGTCAAGGTAACCCCGGCCCATGACCCCAACGACTTTTTAATCGGCCTCCGCCACGGGCTGGAGCAGGTGGTAGTCATGGCTCCCGATGGGACCATGAACGAGAATGCCGGCAAGTACCAGGGGATGGACCGCCTGGAATGCCGGGAAGCCCTGGTGGCCGATTTTGACCGGGAGGGATATCTGGTTAAGGTGGAAGATCACCTGCATGCCGTTGGGCACTGCTCCCGCTGTGATACAACCATTGAACCCCTCCTATCCAAACAGTGGTTTGTCAGGATGAAGCCCCTGGCCGAGCCGGCCCTGGAGGCGGTACGCCAGGGACAGATCCGCTTTGTGCCGGAACGCTTCACCAAAATCTACTGCGACTGGTTGGAAAATATAAGGGACTGGTGCATTTCCCGCCAGCTTTGGTGGGGACATCGGATTCCCGTCTGGTACTGCCAGGACTGTGATGAAATAATTGCCAGCCGGGAAGATCTGAATCAATGTCCCCACTGCGGCGGGGAAGTGGAACAGGACCCCGACGTCCTCGATACCTGGTTCAGCTCGGCCCTGTGGCCCTTCTCCACCCTGGGCTGGCCCGACGATACCGAAGATCTGAACTATTTTTATCCCACTTCGGTTCTGGTAACAGGCCGGGACATCATCTTCTTCTGGGTAGCCCGGATGATCTTCATGGGATTGGAGTTTATGCAAGAAGAGCCCTTCCGGGAGGTATTGATCCACGGTTTGGTCCTGGACTCCCAGGGGCGGAAGATGTCCAAATCCCTGGGGAATGGTATCGACCCCCTGGAAGTCATTGAGGAATATGGTGCCGATACCCTGCGCTTCATGCTCATGACCAGCACAACCCCTGGCAATGACATGCGTTTTTACTGGGAACGGGTGGAAAACTGCCGGAACTTCGCCAATAAAATTTGGAATGCCTCCCGCTTTGCCCTTATGAACCTGACCGATTTTCAGCCGGAAGGCATTGAGGAAGACCAGTTGGCCTACAGCATGGCCGACAGGTGGATCCTCAGTCGCTTAAATCGGACCATTGCCCGGGTGACGGAAGAGCTGGAAGAATACCAGCTGGGTGAAGCAGCAACAACCCTCTACGAGTTTATCTGGGGCGAGTTTTGCGACTGGTACATTGAAATGATCAAGCCCCGCTTGTACGCCAAGGAGGATGGGGAAGGGCGTCGCACCTCCCAGTATGTCCTCTGGAAGGTCTTAGAGACTACCCTGCGCCTCCTGCACCCCTTTATGCCCTTTATTACCGAGGAGATCTGGCAGCACCTGCCCCATGGGGGGCCCAGCATCTGTGTGGCCCCCTGGCCCGAGGCCGGTGATACCGATCCCGCCGTAGAAGAAGAGATGGAGAGGATCATGGCTGTAATCCGCGGGGTCCGGAATATCCGGGCGGAGATGAATATTCCCCCCGGCAAGAAGGTCCCAGTAGCTATCCAGGCGCCGGCCGGGTTGCAGTCCCAGCTGGAAGCCGGAATACCCTATATCACCCAACTGGCCGGGGTCGGTACAGTAACCATGCAGGAGCCGGTCACGGAAAAGCCGCGGCAGGCGGCAGCTGCCATGGTGGGTGGGGTGGAAGTGTATGTACCCCTGGAAGGCTTGATCGACATTGACAAGGAGATAGCCCGGCTCCGGAAGGAAGAGCAGAACCTGGTCAAGGAAGTAGAGCGGGTGACTAAAAAATTGCAAAATGAGAATTTCCTGGCCAAGGCTCCGGCGGAAGTGGTGGCCAAGGAAAGGGAGAAGGAGAAGGAGTACAGGGAAAAACTGGCCAAGGTGAGGGAACGGATAGCCCTGCTGGAGGGGTAAAAATGAAGGAAAGGGAAGAACGTGGGGGATACTTGGACAGCTTGAGCAGGTTTGGCAGCCATTTGGGCCTGGACAGGGTGGAGAGGCTCCTGGCCAAGCTGGGCCGGCCCCAGGATCGGCTGCCGGCGGTCCATGTGGCAGGCACCAATGGGAAGGGTTCAACCTCAGCCATGATTGCTTCCATCCTGGCTGCAGCCGGTTACAGGGTGGGCCTCTACACCTCCCCCCACCTTTGTTCTTATACGGAACGCTTTCTGATTAACGGCCAGGAGATCTCCCCCCGGGAGCTGGATGAACTGCTGGCCCGAATTCGCCCTGTAGTGGAGGAGCTTGCCCGGCAGCCGGGTATGGAGCACCCGACGGAGTTTGAAATCCTGACAGCCGCCGCCTTCCTCTACTTTGCCGGGGCCAAGGTGGACCTGGCTGTGCTGGAAGTTGGCCTGGGGGGCCGCTTGGATGCCACCAATGTGATCTCCCCCCTGGTAGCCGTCATTACCCATATTGCCCTGGACCACAGGGATGTTTTGGGGGAGACCCTACCGGAAATAGCCCGGGAAAAGGCGGGGATTATCAAAGCCGGGGTTCCTGTGGTTTCCTCCCGGCAGGAGCCCGAGGCCGCTGCTGTAATAGAGGCAGCCTGCCAGGAACAGGGCTCCACCCTTAGCCTGGTGGGGCGGGATATTAAGGTGGAAAAAATAAGATTGGCTGCTGGGGGCATCAGCTGCGACCTTTCGGGGGAGAATTGGCGCTACCCTGACCTGCATATCCCCCTCCTGGGGCGCCACCAGGCGGAAAATGGGGCCACGGCCCTGGGTGCGGTAGAGCTTTTGCGCCAGCATGGTTTTACCATTGGGGAAGGGGACGTCCGCCAGGGCCTGGCCCGGCTCCGCTGGCCGGGGCGGATGGAAGTTATTCCTGGAAAACCCCTGTTCCTTTTGGATGTTGCCCACAACCCCGATGGGGCCAGGGTTTTGCGGGCTGCCATGGGCTCCCATTTTCCCGGGCGGTGGGTGGTCATGGTCTTTGGGGCCCTGGCCGATAAAGACGTGGCTGCCATGGCTGCCCAGTTGACACCCCTGGCCGATGTGGTCATTGCCACCCGGCCCGAGAGCCCCAGGGCCCTGGAACCCGAGGCGGCGGCTGCCCTTTTCCGGGAACAGGTGCCCACTGTCCTGGTCGAAGGGGAGATACCGGCAGCCCTGGCCCGGGCCCGGGAATATGCGGGGCCGGGGGATATTATCCTGGTTTGCGGTTCATTTTACCTGGTGGGGTCGGCCCGGGCATATATCTTGAATGGTTTGGACGCCCAAAAATGTCTTAAATACCCTTCTGGTTATGGGGAAAAAAATTAGGCGGGAGAAAATTCTCCCGCCTTATCAGTGTATCAACTAGCGACCCTGGGAACCTATGGGCTCAGTTGGAGCACTCTGGATGATTTGCGCTTGGGCGCCTCCGGCCAGGGCTTGCTCGGCGAAGGCTACCAGTTTCTTGGTCATATTGCCGCCTACATAACCGTTGACCCGGCTGGGAAGGGAACCCTTATCAATGTTCTGATAGTCGTTAATTCCCAGCTCAGATGCGATTTCATACTTCATTCTTTCCAGGGCTTGGGCTGCACCAACGGTTACAGGTTCATTGGTATTCCGCGGCATTCTGTGTCTCCCTCCCTTCCTGAAATAATTGTTTTTGTGTTTCTAACCATATTGTGCACCGAAGGTCAGCGGCTTATGTTGATATCTTCTTTCCTCAAATCCCAACTTTTTTATTATGATTTAAATTGTAGTAATTATATTACAAATCATTCAATTAATATTTTCCCGGCGGCCAGGTATAGTCCCCCACAGGGAAATGTAGAATGTTATAAAGGCCGGGCAAGATTATGTATTTGCGGGAGTGGACCAGATGCCGACGGGACAGCTTCCCCTCTTCTTTATTTTCCTCCTCGGGATGGCAAGCAGGAACAATATTCTTACGGCAGCGGCGGGAATACTTTTAGTAATGCAGGTCATGGCCCTGGAACGTTTCTATTCCCTATTGGAGAACAGGGCCATTGACCTGGGTTTGCTTTTTTTAACCCTCGCTATTCTCGTTCCCTTTGCTACGGGGAAGATAACCCTGCGGCATATTGTCCTTTTCCTCTGCAGCCCCGCCGGCCTGATTACGGCAGTTGGCGGGGCCCTTGCTGCCCTCCTCAATGCCAGGGGCGTTCTTCTCCTTACCAGGGAGCCCCATGTCATCGGGGCAATAATTTTGGGGGCCCTTATTTCTATAACCTTTTTGGGCGGCATTCCCGTAGGGCCGGTGATGGCCGCCGGAATTGCTTCTGTTTTATTGCAGGTATTCCGCAGCTTTTTTTAACCCGGGCCCGAGTATAGTCTGTCACAAGGCAGGACAGAGTATTATTGTGATTTCCCAATATGAAGCGAGCCGGCGCCATAGGCAGACGGTTGGAGAAATCTATCTTCAAAGTAGAAAGGAAGGGGCATAGCTTGAAAGGACGGACTATACTTACCTTTGCCGCCCTCTGCACCGTTCCCTTTGTCCTGGTCCTCTCCAACTCTATGTTAATCCCTGTCCTGCCCAAAATGCAGCGGGCCATGGGAATCTCCCTTTTTCAAGTAGGGCTCCTCATTACTGCCTTTTCTATCCCGGCGGGCACAATTATCCCCCTGGCCGGCTTCCTGTCGGACCAGTATGGGAGGAAACTGATAATGGTGCCCTCCTTACTCATTTTTGGCCTGGGCGGGGTATTTGCCGGCCTGGCCGCCCTTTTTCTGGAAAAACCTTATATCTATATCCTCCTGGCCCGGATCCTCCAGGGTGTTGGGGGAGGTGGAACCTACCAGCTGGCCATGGCCCTGACCGGTGACATATTTCAGTCGGAAGAACGTTCCAAGGCCCTGGGCATATTGGAAGCTGCCAATGGTCTGGGGAAGGTGGCTGCTCCCCTGCTGGGAGCTGGGTCGGCCCTCATCTTCTGGTATGCCCCCTTTTTTGTCTACGGTGTTCTGGCCTTTACTGCTGCCCTCCTGGTCTGGTTTATTTGTGAAGAACCGGAGAAGGAGGGGAAAAAGGAACCGTTAAAATCATATTTAAAAAATTTGCAGCAAATCTTTTCCCAAAAGGGGAGGGGATTGGGAATCTGTTTTCTGGCGGGTATGCTGACCCTGTTCCTTTTCTTTGGTGTCTTGAGTTATTTTTCCGATCTTCTGGAAAGTCGCTACCATATTAAGGGCTTTACAACGGGCTTATACATTGCCGGTCCTGTTCTGGCCATGGCGCTGACGTCCTACCTGGTGGGAACCTTGCTGCAAAAGCAGCTGGCCAAACTCCTCAAGCCGGCGGTGATAACGGGCCTGGCTCTACAGACCTCCTCCCTCCTCATTCTTGCCCTGGTTCGGAGGCAGTATGTATTGTTTGTGGCCATAATCATCCTGGGTATCGGCAGCGGGATTCTGCTGCCCAGTTTAAACATGCTCATAACCAGCGCTTCCCTTAAGGAAAGGGGGCTGGTCACAGCCCTCTACGGCACCGTAAGGTTCTTTGGCGCTGCCCTGGGGCCGCCCACCGTAGGCCTGGCCCTGGACCTGGGGCCGCTGGTTATGTTTCTGGCGGCTGCACTGGCTGCAGCCCTCATCGCCGCCCTGGCCCTCTTCTTCCTGGATGAGGGGGAGCTGCTGCCGGCCAAGATGCTGGCGCCAGAAAAAGGAAGTGGGGATGGGGGATAAAGAAACATCCATTGGCAACAATAGAGACGGGGAATGTACTCGGGAATGTACTGGCAGACGGGAGAGTGTTAGATGGCAGGGAAAGGGGATGACCAGAAAGGATATAACAGAGGAAAGGCTTTGAACGACTATTTTGGGCAGCAACTCTCTGATGGTGACCGGTATGGGGAGGTAATCCCCAGCATGTTTGCCTGGATGCCGCCCGATGCACTCCGGGAGCGGGTCGAATACCTGGAAGAGATTTCGGAAAAGCTGACGGTAGACTACCAGAGACAGAAGAAAAAGGGAGGAAAAGGGCATGGCCAAAAAGGGTAAAAAGAAAAAGCAGCAGAATCAGAAATTTATGGAGGAATATGCTGCTCCCCTGGATACTCAGAAGCAGGGTACCACCCGTAGCGACCCGAAGGTTCCCCAGGGTTGATGAAAACTTGCGCCGAAGTCTTCGGCGCTTTTTGTTTAGTCCCCCGTCATGCTGTGGAGGGCACTTCCAGCAACAGTTAATAAGGAAAACTCAGTAGGGATAGAATATTGTGATACTTATTTGCCAGATACATTTCATAATTACCGTTGTAAAATATTCCTAAATTGTGCTATACTAACAACAAATAAATTTCCCCGCCAGGACTTACCCCAGCCCAGGCAGCCCTGCTGCAGGAGTCCCTGGAAGATGAATACACCTCTGTCCTTCAGTATCTCTACCGTTACTTCACCTCGAGGGACGGAGACGAATTCGAAGATTATGCCATAGACGAAATGAAGCATATGGGTTGGTTTGCCGAAGCCTTAGCCGACAGCAACATCCAGCCGAAACTCACCCATGTCGCAAGGGAAATAGACAACCATGAACAGGCCCTCAAAATTGAGCTTTCCCGGGAAGAGGAAACCATAGAAAAATATTCTGGAGCCAGGGCAAAGTTTGCCGACGAGGAAATAAAGGACCTTTTTGAGCTTGCTTTAAGTCATGAAAAATACCATGCCGATGGCCTAAAGAGGGAGATTGTCAAACAGGAGAAACGTTCCGGTAAAAGATTTACCATCGGCTTGCCGGGTAGATCGACGGTGGGCCTAACCTCCGACTGGAGTGAGGAAGGTTCGGCCTACGAAGACGTGGTAAAGGCCATAGAGGTTCTGGCCGCCAAGGGTTTCCATGATCCCTATGCCCTTGTCGTGAGCCCTCAGCTCTATGGGAAACTCATCAGGGCTTACAAAAACACCAATTATCTTGAGCTAGACCTGATTAAAAAAGTGGTTACCGATGGCGTGTACAAGACCCCGGCCATTAAAGGCAATAGGGGCGTCCTGCTGGCGACCGGTGCTGAGTACATGGATCTGGCAGTAGCCCTGGACCTGACGGTGATCTTTGTGGAGACTGCAATGATGCACCATTACTTCAGGGTTATGGAGATGGTGGTCCCCAGGATCATGGTGCCGGCAGCAGTCTGCACCTTGGAGCCCGCATAATAAAATAAGGACTGGAGGGAGCTTTATGGAAAAATGGGTTTGCACCGTATGTGACTACGTTTATGATCCTGCCGCCGGCGATCCGGATAACGGCGTTGAGCCGGGTACCCCCTTTGAGGAGCTGCCCGATGATTGGGTGTGTCCGGTGTGTGGTGTTGGAAAGGATATGTTTGAGCAGGAATAACTAGATTGGGCCCCCAGTGGGCCCTTTATTCTCAATGGGAGGGGTTATAATGAAGGAAATTATCGAAAAGGCCCTGGACTTTGAAAGGGAAGGCCACGAGTTTTACGAAAAGCTCGCCGGCGAGGTAGCAAACCCCCTGGCGAAAAAACTCTTTGCTTCCCTTGCCGAGCAGGAAAAGGAACACATGGAAAGGATCCAGGAAATATATGCTTCCGACTTTCAAGTCAGCGGACAAGCCCCGGGTACTGCAGAAAATATGGAAGAAACAATGAAGCAAATCTTCCACGAATTAGATGAATCGAAGAAAAGGATACCCTTAGAGCAGCTGGAGGGGTACAAGCTGGCCATGGAGCTGGAAAAGAGGGGCATCAAGATGTACCGGGAATTAGCCGAAAAGGCCTTGGGAGAAAAGGAAAAGGCATTTTTTGAGGCCCTGGCCCGGGAGGAAAGGGAGCATTTAACTGCTTTAGACAATGTATACCGTTTCCTCGTCGATACCTCCACCTGGCATGCTGAAGAGGAGAGCCGCGTCTGGAATTGGATGGTGTAAATTACGGCAAAAGCAAGGGGTGGAAAAGAGAGCGCTACAGCTCTCTTTTTTTGTCGGCTGGGCACCCTTCTCCAGCATATGCCAATTCTGCCCCACAAACCAGAAAGGCTTCTGGCTCTCCCTTTCATTACAAAACTTACAGGGGCACTGACCTGGGCCATCCTGCTGCCAGTAAATGTTGTAGCAAAGTAAGCCGCATAATTAGAGGAATTAACCCCAGTGGGGTAGAAATCTTAGGAAGCAATTTTGTCATGGCAAAGAGGGAGTGATCTGATGTCCCGTCGCAGTAGAAGAGCCCGTAGAGTTCCCAAGGTGCAGGGAATACCGCTGATAATAATCCAGATCCTGCTTGGGGCCATATTGGCCATTGCCATTGGTGTATTGCTGGGTAAGCTATACCTTGCCCGGATCCTAGATTCTCCTCCTGCCGAGGAAACGGGGGCGGCCGCACCCTGGGAAGCTGCTGAGGAAGGAGAAGAGGAGGGTGGTTTTACCAGTCCCGGCGAACTTGTCGGGGAGGATGAGCCGGAAGAGCCGGCGGCCGCCAGCACTGTGACCACTACAGTTCCTTCCCTTTCCCTGTACCGGGTTCAGGTCGGTGCCTTCAGCCAGGGGGAGAATGCCGAGGGTTTTTTAGCACAGCTGGAGGAATTGGGGTTTTCAGGGATGATTTCCCCCGGTGGTGGTGTCTACCGGGTGAGCATAGGGCTCTTTACCGATAAAAAAATGGCGCAAAACCTGGCTGCCAATCTGAAGTCCCTGGGGGATCTCCTGGAGGGGGACCCCCTGGTCGTGGCAGAAACCCTGGCTGAAAAGAATATAAGTCACGGGCCCCAGGAAGAGGAATATTTTCGCAAGCTGGCCCAGGCGGTGGAGAAGACGGAAGATATTAACAGGAAGATGGAAGCCCTGTGGTTGTCCTATCTTTCCGGCGAGAAAAATTCCGGGCAGGTGAGGACTGAGCTGGAAGGAATCGAAGGGGAAATAAAGGCATTGACTGCCGCAGTTCAGCTGGAGCCACCTGCCGGTCTTTCCCATGTCCAGCAGGAGCTCTCTGCCCTGCCGGGGGATCTGGCGGCCACCCTGCGGGAGTTGCAGAAACAGGTGGAGGGCGGCGGCAAGTGGACACCCTTTTCCCATTCCCTGGCCCGTCTCGTAAAACTCTGGCCTCAGCTTGATTAAAGCGGCTTTATCTATGCCCCCTTTGCAGGGGTGAGCCTCCTCTAGAATTAAGGCCGGGCCTTTTATCAGGACCGCTTCCCCGGGACGGCCGGGGGGCGGTCACCAACCAGCAAAAAAGTATACTGGATCAGGATGATGATCTTTGTTAGGGAAAAAAGGAGGAATTATGCTGCCATTAGCGAATAAAGTATTGTTGAAAAAATAACGACATATCGTCGCAGCCTTTGCCAGTATTACCAGGACTTTGCAAAAGCTGAGCTGGGATAGAGGGAAGTATCTGTAGTTCCCCACCAGGAACGTACTTGTACCTTTTCCGAGGGCGGGAGGTTCCGATGATTTTCCCCTTGTGGGAGCGTTGGGCGTGGGGGCAAAGGATGTCTGCGGTCGGGGGGAGGGATAAGGGTGAAGTTGTCTGAGATACAGCGCATCCTCCGGGCTGAAGTCCTGGTGGATGCAGGGAAGTTGGAAAAGGAAGTAGAAATGGCCTTCGGGGCAGATTTAATGAGTGATATTCTAGCAATGTGTCGGGAGCAGACCCTGCTCCTTACCGGAATGACCCATATACAAGTCATAAGAACGGCGGTAGTCAGTGACCTGGCGGCCATTATCTTTGTCCGGGGCAAGCGTCCGGGACCGGAGGTTATTGAACTGGCCGAGGAAGCCGGCATTCCCCTCCTATTATGTAAATTGACCATGTATGAGGCGGCAGGACTGCTCTTTAGTGCTGGTCTATCTGGGATAAACCGAGACCAGGAACCGCACAGGGGGATTTAACGTGGGGGACATGGCTGAACAGGCAATTATCCTTGAATTTTCCCTGCAGGGTCAGGATTTTATCCGGGCTGGGGAGGCCTCGACGGAGATCAAACAGCGGCTCAAGAAATTAGGTTTTCGGCCCGATGTGGTCCGGCGCGTGGCCATTGTAGCCTATGAAGCGGAAATGAATGTCATAATTCATGCCCGGAAGGGGAGTTTGCGAATAGAGATTACCCCGCGGCGGATCCTGATCAGGACTCTGGACGAAGGCCCGGGGATCACCGATATTGAACAGGCCATGCAGGAGGGTTACAGCACGGCATCTGATATGATCCGGGAATTGGGCTTTGGCGCCGGGATGGGCCTGCCTAATATCAGACGCTTTGCCGACGAATTCAAGCTCCAGTCCCGTGTTGGCGAGGGGACCCTTCTGGAGGCCACCATTCACGCAGACTGAGGGTGAAGAAAATGACGGGCTACTTTCATTCTGTTCGCCTGGACAGGGAGAATTGCAAAGGCTGTGTCAACTGTATAAAAAGATGCCCTACCGAAGCCATTCGGGTTCGCCATGGTAAAGCAGAGATAATCGAGGAAAAATGCATTGACTGCGGCGAGTGTATCCGCGCCTGCCCCAATAAGGCCAAATATGTCGAGACCGATTCCCTAGACCTACTGCACTCATATGAATATAAAATCGCCCTGCCGCCGCCCTCCCTGTACGGCCAATTCCGGGCTCCCACAACACCGGACCAGGTGCTAAAGGCCCTCGTGGATTTTGGTTTTGACGATGTCTTTGAGGTGGCGGTGGGGGCCGAGGTTGTGGCGGCAGAGACAAAAAGGCTCTTTCAAGAAGGGAAACTCCGGGGTCCGGTTATATCATCGGCCTGTCCGGCAGTGGTGCGGCTGATTCAGGTCCGCTTTCCCGGATTAACCAGCAGGATTCTGCCCCTGGCGCCTCCATCGGAGGTTGCCGCCCACCTGGCGAGGCAGCTCAAGGCCCGGGAATTGGGCATACCGGAGGAGAAAATCGGTGTTTTCTACCTTACTCCCTGTTCAGCCAAGGTGACCTCCATCAAGGCGCCGGTAGGGGGGATCCCTTCCTTTATCGATGGTGCCTTCAGTATTCAACATGTCTATCCCCAGTTAAGCCAACTGTTAAAACAGGTCGAGGGAGAACTGGAGCCCCGCCGGTACCCAAGGGCCTCGGGTGTAGGGGTTAGGTTTGGCATTCCCGGCGGCGAACAGGCGGCTGTGGGCCTGGAAAACCATCTGGTGGTCGACGGTATCACCAATGTTATCGATGTTCTGGAGGAACTGGAAATGGACCATCTGGATGGAATTGACTATTTTGAAACATGGGCCTGCAGCGGCGGCTGTGTCGGCGGGATTCTGAATGTTATCAACGGCCATGTGGCCCGGGTTCGCCTGGAAATGATTGTCAGAGAGCTAAGTCGGGCTCCCCTCTCCCTGGCGGAAAGGTTCCCGGAACTGGCCCAGCTGAATTACCAGGTACCCCGGATCCACGTGGAGCCCAGGCCTATGGACTATCTGGATGTTGATATCAATGGAGCTATGGCCAAGATGACGGCGGCCGAGAGAATCTTGGAAAAACTCCCCGGCCTGGATTGCGGTGCCTGTGGTGCCCCCAATTGCAAGGCCCTGGCCGAAGACATTGTCCAGGGTAAGGCGGAAGAAACCAACTGCATCATTATCCTGCGGGAGCAGATTAGGTCCCTGGGCATTAAGGTCTATAACCTGGCCGGTGTCAAGCCCTTTACCCTGAGCAACAGGGATGCAGAAAAGGAGGGAGAGAAATGAAACTGGCCGATCTGGTCAGGGAACTGGAGTTGGAGGTACTGGCAGGGCCTGACCTGGAGCGGGAAGTAACAGGGGGCTATGCCTCTGATTTACTCAGCCTTGTTATGGCCAGGGCCAAGGCAGGGCAACTCTGGATCACCCTCCAGGGACACCAGAATATCGTTGCCGTGGCGGTTCTGCTGGAACTGGCCGGTGTAATCGTGGCCGGTGGTATTGAGCCTGACCAGGAAACCAGGAAAAAGGCAGAGGAGGAGGGCATTAACCTCCTGGCCAGCTCCCTTCCTGTTTTTGAGCTTGCCGGCCGCCTTTACCAGCTGGGAGTGCGTGGGATTGACCATGCTTAGCTGGTTTAGTGCTGACCTTCACATCCACACTGTTCTATCCCCCTGTGCCGAATTGGATATGGGGCCCATCAATATCGTGGAGACGGCCAGGGAGTTGAAGATAGATATTATTGGGATTACAGACCACAATGCTGCCGGCAATGTGGCGGCAGTAATGGAGAGGGCTGGTCAGGAGGGCCCGGTGGTCCTTCCCGGCATGGAGGTCCAGACCAGGGAAGAAGTTCATATCCTCTGTTTCTTCCCGGACATGGAACAGCTCCAGGCCTATGCTGCTTACATCCGGGAGCGGCTGCCCCCGGTGCGCAATCGGCCCGAGGTGTTCGGCGATCAGGTGGTGGTAAATGCCAGGGAAGAGATCCTTTACTTTGAGGAAATTCTGCTGGTGAATTCGGTGACCGCTTCCCTGGAGGAAGTGGTGCAGGAAGCCCTGGCCCAAGATGGCCTGGTGATACCGGCCCACGTGGACAGGGGAGCTTTCAGCATCATGGCAAACCTGGGCTTAATACCACCAAGCCTGCCGGTGGCTGCCCTGGAAGTGGCCTGGCCGGAAAAATTGCCGGATCTTCTCCTGCGCTACCCTGCTGTGGGAAAGTATCCCCTGGTTTCCTTTTCCGATGCTCATACCCTCTCCCAGTTCAGGGCTGGATACCGCACTTATTTTTATCTTAAGGAACCAACTTTTAAGGAGATTAAGAAGGCCTTGCAGGGAGAGGG
>Ga0209537_1000867_pt1 | contig 35963 bp, 30 predicted proteins | sample BioPla4DNA1_FD_187698 | JGI IMG/M metagenome (GOLD analysis project Ga0209537, IMG submission 187698) | Biogas fermentation microbial communities from Germany - Plant 4 DNA1 (SPAdes) (version 2) | ecosystem: Engineered > Bioreactor > Anaerobic > Digestate | place: Bielefeld, North...
TGTTTTGAAACGTGCTTTTCACCATGTTTTTCACCATATTTTTATACCGAAAAACAGCTTTTTGATGTCTTTTTACAGCTTTTTGCAGAAAATGAAAAACCCCGCAAAGCCTTTGTTTGCAGGGTTTTTCAAGGTTTCTGGTGGTGGGCGAAGCAGGATTTGAACCTGCGGCCCCCTGCTTGTAAGGCAGGTGCTCTCCCCCTGAGCTATTCGCCCAAAAAAAATGGTGACCCCTAGGGGATTTGAACCCCTGCTGCCAGCTTGAAAGGCTGGTGTCCTAACCGATTAGACGAAGGGGCCATATCTGGTGGGCCCACCAGGCCTCGAACCTGGGACCAACCGGTTATGAGCCGGCCGCTCTTCCAACTGAGCTATGGGCCCCAAGACCATGTTCTTTTGTCGCGTCCATTGAGCAGTTTAGCATAACCTGAGGCCCGCTGTCAAGGAATTTTCACCTGCAAACCAGGAATTCCGCAAAGGCCTCTTAAACATTGCAGGCTATGCCCTTGATGCAGCAGCGGTGTAATCCAACTCACCTGTTTAAAAAGTCAATCACATCCGCCACCGTCTCGCTGGGAATTTCCTCCATGGGGATGTGCCCCGCCCCTGGGTAGATGATCAGTTCGCTCTGCGGCATGGCTTCATGAAACAGGTACGCATGCTCCACCGGGATCCAGCTGTCTTTGTCCCCCCAGATGATCAGGGCCGGGACCTCGATGGAAGCCAGAGCCGCTTTCACTTCAGAAACGGGGGGAAAGGCGGCGGTTTTGCCGAATGATACGAGAACATCCCGGTTCCCTTCCCGCCTCAGAAGGTGATAATACCTGGTGATTGTATCCGGGTCAAGCCTGCTCGTGTCGCCGTAAACCTGCCTTACAAATAATCCCACCAGGTAGCGGGGTGTACAGTAGCGCACCAGGGGTTTCAACAGGGGGGAACCGGCCAATTTAAAAAGGGATATCCTGTCATCGTCGGTAAGAAAGCCGCCCGCATTGAGCAGGACAATCCTGTCAACCCGTTCCGGATACCGGGCGGCAAAAGCCCAGGTAATTGCGCCACCCAAAGAGTTGCCGGCCATGGAGGCACGCTCGATGCCGAGAGCGTCCAAGAACTTGGACATGAATTCAACGTAATAGTCGAGGCCTTTCTGCGACTCCGGTCCCGGACCGGTGAGACCAAAGGAGGGCAGATCAAGGCGGATTACCCGGCGTTCTCGCTTCAACTCCTCCGCCCAGCCATCCCAGGTGTGCAGGGAAGAGAGCACGCCGTGAACCAGGACCACCGGGTCCCCCGAGCCCTCGTCCCGGTAGTGCACATTCATGCCGTCAATCTGGACAAAGCGCGAGGACTCCCCGGCATATTCATCCATCAACTTCTCCACGGGGATATCGGGGCGAAAATGGGCAGCAATAAGCAGCACCAGCCCCGCCAGCATAACAAAAAATACTTTTAAAAACGCTATGGCGCGCCTTTTTTTCATTCGGTCAACCCTCCGGGAATTTTTCAGAATAATATGACTATAATTTTATTTCGCCTCCACCCAGCCTTCTCCTGCAAGTAGCGGCATGCCTCGCCCGCGGTGATTTGACGCAAAATTTAATGTAATAACTCCCTTGCGGGGCACCGGGGACAAAAAAGCGGCCCCAGGCGGGGCCGCTACACTGCAATTGCCGTGCTAGCTGCTCTGTTCTTTCTTTAACTTGGCCAGCTCCTCTTCGACGAGCATGCGGCGCAGGATCTTGCCAACCATGGTTTTCGGCAGCTCCTTGCGGAATTCCACGAGGGTGGGAACCTTGTAGCGGGCCAGGTTGGCCTTGCAGTACTCGATGACCTCCTCCTCTGTCATTGTAACTCCGTCTTTCAGGACGATATAGGCCTTGATGGTCTCGCCGCGGTAGCTGTGCGGCACTCCGGCCACGCAGACCTCCTTGATCTTTTCATGGGCGTAAAGGACCTCTTCAATCTCGCGGGGGAAGATGTTGTAGCCGCCGGCGATGACCATGTCCTTCTTGCGGTCAACTATGTAGAAATAGCCGTCTTCGTCCATCATGGCGATGTCGCCGGTGAGGATAAAGCCGTCGTGGAAAATGGCTGCCGTCTCGTCTTCGCGGTTGAGGTAGCCCTGCATCACCTGCGGCCCCTTGATCGCCAGCTGCCCCCGCTCTCCTATGGGCATCTCCTTGGAAGGGTCGTCAAGATCCACGATCTTTGCCACGGTGCCGGGAAATGGCAGGCCGATGCTGCCGGGCCGGTTTTCCCCGAAGATGGGATTGCAATGCGTAACCGGCGAGGTTTCCGTGAGCCCGTAGCCTTCACGCAGGCGACCGCCGTTGGTAATCTTTTCAAACTGCTTCTGCACCTCCACCGGCAGGGGGGCGGCCCCGCTGATGCAAACCTTGATGGAGCTGAGATCGTACTTGTGGACATCGGGAGCGTTGTTAATGGCCACGTACATGGAGGGAACCCCGGGGAAGAGGGTGGGCCTCTCCTTGTGGATGAGCTTCAAGATCTCCCCAATCTGGAACCGGGGCACGGTGATCAATTTCGCCTTAGTGACCAGGGCCAGGTTCATGGAAATGGACATGCCGTAGCTGTGGAAGAAGGGAAGAACGCCGAGCATAATCTCTTTCCCCTCATCGTACTTCGACAGCCACGCCTTTGCCTGCAGGGCGTTGGCCAGGATGTTGCCGTGGCTCAAAACGGCACCCTTGGGCACCCCCGTGGTGCCGCCGGTGTACATGTAGCAGGCAGGCTTATCCAGGCTCTCTTCCACCTGGGGCAGGGGATGGCGGCGATGGCGCTTTAACAGGTCCCGCAGCCAGTAATCCCCCGGATCCAGCTTAACCCGGTCCCCTTCCTTCTTCTCCTTTAACAGGGTGTAGAGAAGCTTCAGCGGCGCCCCGAGGTAGTCTTTGATATTGGTGACGATTACCGCCTTCAATTTGGTCTTATCCTTGATCTTTCTCACCATGGGGTAGAAGCGGCTTAGCGTGACAATGGCCTGGGCGCCGGAATCGTTGAGCTGGTGAACAAGCTCGCGCTCCACGTAGAGGGGGTTGCAGGGGGTAACGATGCAGCCGGCGCGCAGGGTCCCGTAAAAGGCGATGACATACTGGGGGCAGTTGGGCATGTGCAGGGCCACCGGCGTGCCGGGCTCCAGGCCCAGGGCGGCCAGAACCCTGGCGAAGGAATCGACTTCCTCGTTCAGCTCCTTGAAGGTCAGCCGGCCGCTCATGAATTGAACGGCGATGTTACGTGGATACTGCTGGGCCGCTTCTTCCAGGAAGCGGGGCAGGGTTTTGGGAGGCAGCTCAATATCGTGCGGCACTCCGGGATCATAGTTTTTGTACCATACTTTCTCCACTTTAAAGTACCTCCTTTACCGGCAAGAGGCGCCAGTTTGCTGTAATGTTTTAATTATTAAATTAATTTTACTTTATATTCGACTCCTAATTGACTATCTCCTCTTATTCTTAAAAATTATATATAAATATTTAATCGTCTGTAAACAATGGGGGCAAGAGACGGGAGCGCTGATAACACCTTCCAGCGGGCAGCACCGCCCGGCAGGGTTTCTGCTTTTTTTTAAGAAAGATAGTGAAGAGAAATTTTAATCCATGAGTCAGAAATCAAGGAGGCCGGCCATGTTTGAACTAGTCACGGACTTGCAGGTTAAACTTGACTTGGAGCAGGCTTTGCGAGGACAGGGAGTGGACCCGGCAAAGGCCTCAGCGTTAATCACCCGCGTGGCGGAAAGCGTCCTCGACGAGGCCAATGCTTTGCTGAAGCCGGCGGCGATCTACGGCTGGCTGCCCGTGGAAGACTTCCAGCACGAGCGGATTACTTTTCCCGGCGGATCTTTTAGCGGCCCCCTGGTGGCGCGGGCTTTCGCGGGGGCCTCTCGCCTCTACCTGGCGCTGTGCACAATCGGGCCGGATCTGGAGAAAAGGGTGGCTGAATTGATGGCCGGCGATATGATGCAGGCCATGGCCCTGGACGGGGCGGGCACGGCTGCGGTAAGCGAGGTTTCGCGACAGGTGAGGGAACGGATCGCCGCCAGCGCGGAAAAGGAGGGCTTGTCGGCGGGGATGCATGCCAATCCCGGGCAGGAGGGTTGGCCCATTGAGCAGCAGCGGATTATCTTCAGCCTGGTCCCCGCCGAAAAGATCGGCATGCGCCTCACTGAAAGCTGCCTCATGCTGCCCCGCAAGTCTGTCTCCTTTGTCATCGGCTGCGGGGAGAAGATGAGCGCAGGCAATGTTCCCTGCGATTTCTGCTCGAAAAGAGACCGCTGCCAGTGGAGGAATCGCTAAGGGCATCATCAACAGGGACAGCCGGGAGCGCCTCTATAACCGCTTTTATTCCCGGCCGTAGAGATGGCGAGGCGCCAGCAAGCGAGGATAGAGCTTGCGCAGCTCCAGGCGCATGCTGTAGCAGAAATGGCAGGCGTCGGCGTATGCGGAAGCGTGGGTGAGTTCGTAGGTTTCCGCCAGCTGCAGGGGGCCTCCTTCAGCCAGGGGTCCGCAAATGGGATGCTCCTCGGCGCGGTAATCCCATACAAGCTGCGCGAGGGATCTTTCCCACATGTTCCCGATAATCAATCCCTGGCAGATGTGGACGTTGCCGAAGGCATCAAGGTAGAGCCGCTGCGGCCTGGCGAAATCGGCGCAGGGGCAGCTGTTGAACAGGCCGGCGGGCAAGGAAACAGCCTGCCCGGCCAGCTTCTCCGCCGCCCTTCCCCTGTACAAGAGCGGTTCCCCTCTCTCGCCCTCGGCCCCGTTAGGGGAGGCGGTGCAGAGAAGAAGGGATGCCGTCAGAGACAACTTCTGCGCGGCCCTGAAGGCGATGCGGGCCGGTGAAGGATCTCTTTGGGCGGGGTTGTGAAAACGGCTGTCGCTGGCGCTGAATTCATCCAGGCCGGCTTCCGCCAGCGGCTCCAGCCACAGCAGGGCCTCCGCTTCGCTGACGGCAAAATAGCCGTTGGTCACCACGCCCACGTGAAAGCCCATTTCCCGGGCTTTCCGTACCGCGGCAAGCAGAAGAGAGTAATAAAGAAAGGGCTCTCCACCCTCAAAGTATACCGTTGTCACGGTGTCCAGCCAGGCGGCCTCGCGAAGCGCCGCCTCAATTTGCTCCAGGGTGAAGGTGCCCCCGGCACGGGGGCTGCTGCAAAGAAAACAGTGGTCGCATTCGTAGTTGCACTCGTAGGTCAGTAGAAAGTGAAGCGTCGTAATCATGTCCCCTGCTCCTTCGCCTGGGCCGACAAAAAAGGGCATAAAAAATGGCTCCTCAGGCAGGACTCGAACCTGCAACCTACCGGTTAACAGCCGGCCGCTCTGCCATTGAGCTACTGAGGAACCTTCGTCTACGGAAGCTATTATAGCGAAGGTTTTAATTTTCGTCAAGCATTTTTGCGCCGCAGGGGCTGCGGCGCAGGGCACAAGGCAATTAGGCCTGAAGCGGCTTTCTCCCCCGGCCGCTTACTCCAAGTAATCCTTCAGCCGCTTGCTGCGCATGGGGTGGCGCAGCTTGCGCAGCGCCTTGGCTTCAATCTGGCGGATCCGCTCGCGGGTAACGCCAAAGTACTGCCCCACCTCTTCCAGGGTGCGGGAGCGCCCGTCATCCAGGCCGAACCTGAGCCGCAGCACCTTCTCCTCCCGCGGGGTCAGCGTATCGAGCACATCTTCGAGCTGCTCCTTGAGCAGTTCGAACGCCGCCGCATCGGCGGGGGCCTGCGCCTCCTGGTCCTCGATGAAATCGCCAAGGTGGCTGTCGTCCTCTTCCCCGATGGGCGTCTCCAGGGAAACAGGCTCCTGGGCGATCTTCAGGATTTCGCGCACCCGCTCCTCGCTGATATTCATTTCCTTCGCAATCTCCTCGGGAGTGGGCTCGCGGCCCAGCTCCTGGACCAGCTGCCTCTGGACGCGGATGAGCTTGTTGATCGTTTCCACCATGTGCACGGGGATGCGGATCGTGCGCGCCTGGTCGGCAATGGCCCTGGTAATGGCCTGGCGGATCCACCAGGTGGCGTAGGTGCTGAACTTGTAGCCCTTGCGGTAATCAAACTTCTCCACCGCTTTAATGAGCCCGAGGTTGCCCTCCTGGATCAGGTCGAGAAAGAGCATACCCCGGCCCACGTATTTCTTGGCAATGCTTACCACCAGGCGCAAATTGGCCTCGGCAAGGGCGCGCTTGGCCTCCTCGTCGTTCTGCTCAATTCGCTTGGCCAGCTCCACCTCTTCCTCAGGTGTGAGCAGGGGGATTTTGCCGATCTCCTTCAGGTACATCCTCACCGGGTCGTTGATGGCCACCCCCTCGGGCAGGGAGAGATCTTCATCCTCCTCGAGCCTGGGTTCCTTGGCGCCATCTTTCGCCCCGGCAGCATCTTCCGCCACGACAGAGCTCCTGCCGTTGCCGGCGCTCTCATCCACTATGTCAATGCCCTGCTCGGCCAGCTGGTCGTAAAACTGGTCCAGCGCCTCCACAGAGAGATCGTACGACTGCAGAGAGTCAATGATCTCTTTGTAAGAAAGAGAGCCTTTGTCCTTGCCGCGAATGATTAAGTCCTGCTGGACTTCCTCCAAAGGCACGACTTTTTCTATCTCTTTAGCCATGTGAACGCTCTCCTCCTCCGGAACGATAGGGAGTGCTTTTAAGCTGTTTAATCACCTGCAACTGCTCCTGAAGCAACTTTTTGGCTTCGTCGTCGTACTGCTTCTTCCGGTCTATCTCTTTCAAGACCCGCTGCCTTAATTCCTTTTGCTCAGCCAGCTTTTCCCGCTTGATCTTTTCTATGCAATCCCCGGCCATCTTGGCCATGACACCGGGCTCCAGCCCCTGCAGGCTGGGCTCGGTGGCGGCAGCGGTGATCAGACCATGGATTTCTTCGTCCGCAAAGTAATTCATCAGCTCTTCTCCGCTCACGCGGCGGTTTTCACCCTTCAATTTCAAAATTGTTTCAACAACCTGCCGGAGATGCCCTTCCGAAAAATCGGCAGGTTCCAGGGCGTCAAAGACCATCCCGGCAGCCTCTTCGCTCAGCAGCATGAGCGATAGGAGCATCCTTTCAGCCGGGCTGGCTTTTACCGGGCTAATAGTTTTAGTTTGATCTTTTGTCTGCAGATTATGACCCTGGCCCGCTTTTTGCCTGCCCAGCTGCCGCATCAGTTCCCGGCGGACCGCGCCCTCGGATACGCCAAGCTCCTCGGCCACCCGCTTCAGGTGAATGTCGCGCTCCACCAGATTGGGGATGTCCTGCAGCACCTGGAGCGCCTCCTCGAGAAAGTGCCGCCTGCCCTCCTCCGAGGAGAGGTCATAGCGCTTTCTTAAGACCTCCAGCCGGTAGTCGGCCAGAGGCTTGGCCTGCTCAATGGCCTCGGCAAAGCGGGCCGCCCCCTGCCGCCGGATGATCTCGTCGGGATCGCTTCCTTCGGGCAGGTCGGCCACCTCCACCAGGCAGCCGGCATCCTGGAGTATTTTCAGGCCCCGCCAGGTAGCGGCCTCGCCGGCGCTATCGGCATCGTAGGCAATGATGACCTTCTCCGCCTGAGCACGCATCAGCCGGCTCTGGGCCGGGGTGAGGGCGGTGCCCAGCGAAGCGACCACGTTTTTAAAGCCAGCCTGGAAGGCGGCAATCACATCGGTATAGCCTTCCACAACGATGACCGACTTCCGGCGCCGGATCTCCTCCCGCGCCAGGTGGAGGCCGTAAAGAAAGGTTCCCTTTTCAAATACCGGTGTCTCCGGCGAGTTGAGGTACTTGGGGGCGCTCTTCTTTTCCCCATCCAGCAGCCGGGCGCCAAAGCCGGCCACCCTGCCGCTGATGGTAAATATGGGAAAGATGAGCCGATCCCGGAAGCGGTCATAGTGACCGCCGCCCTGCCGGGGCATCACCAGGCCCGCCTGCAGCAGGAGTTCGGCGGGAATGCCCTTTTTCCGGGCATAATCAGACAGGTTTTGCCAGCCCGGCGGCGCATATCCCAGACAGAAAAGTTCGCTGAATTCCCGTCTAATTCCTCTTTCCTGGAGGTAAGCCACCGCTTTTTTCCCGGCAGGGCTGTTCCAGAGTTGATGGGCATAGAAGCGAGCCGCCAGCATGTTCAAGTTGAAGATTTTCTCCTTTATACTGCTCTCTTCGCTGGAGGCGGCGCCGCGCTCGGGAATCCTCACTCCCGTCATCCGGGCAAGGAAGCGGACAGCTTCGGGAAAGGATAGATTCTCCATCCGCATGACAAAGTTGAAAACATTGCCCGAAGCGCCGCAGCCGAAGCAGTAAAAGAGTTGCTTCTCCGGTGTTATGGAGAAGGAGGGAGTCTTTTCATTGTGGAAGGGACAAAGCCCAAACAAGCGCTTGCCCCTTTTTTCCAGGGCCAGGTACTGCTGCACAAGGCTGACCATGTCGCAGCGCTGCCTGATTTCATCTATGATCTGCTCCGGGATACCCTGTGCCAAGATATTCACCGCCGCTGAAAAATTTGCCGCTGCCCTGCCGGTGCGCGAGAGAAAGAAAAACCCCATCCCGCAATCTAAAGAGGAGACGAGGCCACCCTGGACAAGCAATGCGCAACGTCGATTCTACAAAAGCCCTGGACAGCTCCCCCTTGCGTGAATGTTACTATTACAAATTTTTCTGCTAAACTATATTCTACGCCCCGGGAGATAATCCTGCTTTACCCGCGAATTTCCCTCAAGAAGCTCCCCCATATTATTGACAGAAAGTGACATTTTCATTCCGGCAGCTTACGACTGCAGACCGTATCTCGCCTCTACGTGGTGGGCGCCCCACCTCTTTACCATATGCCCAGCTGTTAAGAACTTTTACAGTTAAATCCCCCCTCCCCTTTTTTCAGAAGGGAAGCGCACCCCCGCCAGGAAAGGCATAAAAAAGTTCCCCCCTTTTATAAAAGGGGGAAGGGGAGATTTTAAGCTCAAGGGGCTGCCCTTGTGGGGGCAGCCCCGCAGAACATCCACCTTTTTAAAGGCCCCGTGCCGCGATGGACTAGCGCAGCGGCGAGGGGGACAGCTCCTTGAACTGCTCCGCCGCCTCCGCCATGATCCGACCGAAGTCGCCGGCTTCGGCGAAGGACAGCTCCAGGTAGGCAATGCGATTGTCGCCGAGGCCCATCTCCTCCAGGAGCGCATTGACATGGGCAATCCGCTTCCGGATCCAGCCGGCGGCATCCTTGTGCGGGCAGGTGCTGGGCTCCTCTTCCTTGCAGCCGACCACGATGATGCCGTCAACGCCCGCCTCCACGGCCTTGAGCAGGTGCACCGTATCGATCTTGGCCACGCAGGGATAGCGCACCAGGGCCATGCTGTCGGCTTTGAAGCCTTTAATGCCGGGCAGGGCAAAGGGGCCGTAGCCGCAGGTGATGAGAAGCACCGCCGGCCCGCTGCCGGCCCGCTCCAGCAGACCCTTCGCCGCAGGCTCGATGGCCGCCGCGGCCTCCTCCACCATGGGGGTGCGGAACTTGATGGCGTAGGCGGGGCAGATGGAGAGGCAAAGCCCGCAGGCCTGGCATTGCTCGCTGCGGATGCTGACAGTTCCCTCTTCGTTGATCACCGGGACGTCATAGGGACAGACGCGCACGCAGGTGAGGCAGTTGGCGCAAAGCTCGTCGATGCGCTCCGCCCCGGCAATGCAGGTAAGGCAGCGGCGGGCTTCGCAAATGGCCGTGGCGGCATCATAGCCGTGCTCCACCTGCTGGAAATGCTTGACTCTCTCGGCCGGCGGAACCATGGGCAGGGGATGGCGCCCCACCCGGGTGATCTTTTCGGCCACGGCCGCATCGAGCTTCTCCAGGGCGGCCGGCTCTTCCAGCGCCTCGCTGTTGAATTCCCTGCCCTCCAGGTAAGCCAGGATGGCCTGGGCCGCCAGGCGGCCGCTCCGCATGGCCTGCACAGCCGTCCCCGGCCCCGTGATCATCTCGCCGCAGGCGAAAACACCGGGACGGCTGGTGGACATGGTCTTGCGGTCAAAGACGAGGCGGCCGCGCTCATCGAGCTCAAGCTGCCCCTGCAGCGGCTTGGGATCACCGGCCTGCCCGATGGCGAAGATGATCACGTCACCGGTGATGAAGTTCTTGCACTCCTCGTTGTAGACGGGGCAGAAGCGGCCCGCTTCATCAAAGACGGAGCAGCATTCGATGAGCTCGAGGCCGGTAATCTTCCCATTCTCCCGGATGACGGCGCGGGGGCCCCAGCAGTTGTAAAACTCCACCTTTTCTTCCTTGGCCTCTTCGATCTCCCAGGGGAAGGCGGGCATCTCCTCCGACGATTCGAGGCAGACCACCTTGACGCTGCCGGCGCCGCAGCGCACCGCCGAGCGGGCCACGTCCATGGCCACGTTGCCGCCGCCCACGACGATGACGGTGGGGTTGCCCTCGAAGCGGAAAGCGTCCCGCTTTACCCTCTTGAGGAAATCGAGGGCGTAGTAGATTCCCTCACCCTCCACGCCGGGGATGTCCAGGCCGCGGCTCACCGGCAGGCCCAGGGCAATAAGGATGGCCTTGTAGCCTTCCTTTTCCAGGTCGTCGAGGGAAAGGTTGCGCCCAAGCTCATAGCCCGTTTTAAACTCCACGCCCTGCTCGGCGATCTCCGCAACGTCCCGGTCAATGACCTCGTCGGGCAGGCGGTAGAGGGGGATGTAATGGCGCACCGCCCCGCCCATGGCCGGCTCCCGGTCATAAACGGTTACGGCGCAGCCCTGCCGGGCCAGGTCGTAAGCCGCGGTGAGGCCGCTGGGCCCGCCACCGATGACGGCCACTTTCCCCTTGGAACCGCGCTCTATCCCGGAGGGGGGCACTTTTACCGAGCTGTTTTCCACGGCAAAGCGCTTCAGCCCGCGAATGGAGAGCGGCCGGTCCACGTCATTGCGGCGGCACTCGTCTTCGCAGTGGTGGGCGCAGATGGTGCCGCAGATGGAGGGGAGCGGGTTGGTCTCCTTGATGATCTCCAGCGCCCGGTCAAAATCTCCCGTGGCAATGGCAAAAAGATAGTCGCGCACATCCTGGTGCAGGGGACAGGCTGCTTGACAGGGCGGAATTACATTATTCTTTGAGCCCTGGGTATAATGATGGGTCAAGAATAATCACTCCTCGTCTCAAAAAAAGTTTACATTCTTAATATTTCGCGGTTTATGCGCTTATTCCTCTCCGCGGGCAGATTAAATGCTAATCTTTAAATATTCTGTCTTTAAATATATAATTCAGGCAAAATTTTCAAAAAGGAAATCCCTTTCCGCAAGCGAAATAGAAGGCCGTATAGCAAAAAGTATTTACTTTAAGCGCAGAGACGCGGTGCACCGGGCCACCTCTACCACCCGGCGGGCCAGGGGCTCGATCCGCTGGAGCGCATAGGCATCAGCGGAGGCGGGGGCCCCGGCGCAGCAGCCGTGGTGGCCGGCATCGGCGGATGCGTGGCCGTCGCCGACCAGGATCATCCCCTGGACCAGCATCATGTCGTGCAGCGCCTTCAGGGTCGTCTCCTGCCCGCCAAAGCGGGCGCCGCCGGTGGTGACGGCCGCACCCACGGTGTTGAGCAGCGCCTGCTCGGTGCGCAGCTTGCGGCTTTTGTCCCAGAAGCCCTTTAGCTGGGCCGAAACGGTGCCAAAGTAGACGGGGCTGCCCATGATGACGGCATCGGCCTGCGCCAGCCGGCGGTAAGCCTCTTCCAGGGCGTTGCCCCGGTAGCAGGCCCCGGTGCAGGGAGAGGAACAGGCCAGGCAGAAGGGATGCTTCTGCGACCGCAGCAGCGGCTCCACATGGATCAGCGTGGTCTCCGCTCCCTCCTCCGCGGCCACCTTTAAGGCCCGGTTTAGCAGGTAGGCTGTGCTGCCGTCCTTGCGGGGACTGCCGTTTAAGGCGATGACGCGCAACAAAGGGATCACCCTTTCTACTGTGTAATTGATTCTGACATCTAGGAGGTTGTAGCCCCATGGAGATGCCCAAAAAGAAAATCGCCTGCTTGTTAATGGCGCTCATACTCGCACAAGCCCTGGCCCTGCCGGCCTACGCCGCGCCGGCTCAGGCGGTGGAGCTTGCGCTTAGCTCGAGCAGCGCCGTGCTCATAGAGGCCGAGAATGAAACGCTGCTTTATGAAAAGGACAGCCGCGTGCCGCGCCCTCCGGCCAGCCTGACCAAGCTGATGACCCTGCTGCTGGCCATGGAAGATTTAAAGGCGGGCCTGGTGGACTGGGACACCATGGTCACGGTAAGCGAGCAGGCCTGGCGAACCGGCGGCTCGCAAATGTTTTTAAATATCGGCCAGCAGGTTTCCTTCAGGGATCTGCTCAAGGGCATCAGCATTGTATCGGCCAACGACGCCTGCGTGGCCGTGGCCGAGTTCCTCAGCGGATCCGAAGCGGCCTTTGTCCAGCGCATGAACCGGCGGGCGGCGGAGCTGGGCCTGGAGAATACTCATTTTGTCAACAGCCACGGCATGGACCATCCCGATCACTACATGAGCGCGCTTGACGTGGCCCGCCTGGCGGCTTATCTCCTCCGCACCCAGCCGGAGGTGGCCGCCTTCCAGTCGGAGAGAGAATTCACCTTTAATGAAATTCGCCAGTTCAACCTCAATCCCCTCCTGGGCATCTACCCGGGCGCCGACGGCATTAAAACCGGCAGCACCCCGGCGGCCGGCTACTGCCTTGCCTCGACAAGCAAGCAGCAGGGGATGCGCCTCATCGCCGTGGTCATGAACGCGCCCACCGAGGCGGCGCGGCGAGAAGACAGCATCGCCCTGCTCAACCACGGCTTCCGCAATTTCGAACTGAAAACCCTTTACGAGGAAAATGAGGTTATTACCCAGGTGCCGGTGAAGCGGGGCCAGAAGCGGGCCGTGGGCCTGGTGGCCGATGGCCCGGTGCAGGCCGTGGTGCCGCGCAACGACAGCAGCTACGACATTGTGGAAGAGTTTGAGCTTCCTGACGCGGTTAGTGCTCCGGTCAAAGAGGGCGATGTTATCGGCACCCTGCGCCTGAAAGATCCCTCCGGGGAGATCATTGCCGAGGTGGATTTGTCCGCGCAGGAAAGCCTGCAGAGGCTAAGCTTCCTTCCCTACCTGCTGCGCCTGGCCGGAGACTTTTTGGCCGGCTTGTGGCAGCGCATCTGGCCGTTTTAAGGTTGGTTGCCAGGCGGCGGGCGGGCGTGGAAGCCCGCCCTTACGATTTTCCGGGAAAATCCCCCCACCCCCCTTTCCCAAAGGGGGGAGCATTTAAATACCAGGCAACCAGCTTCCTTTTAAGCTGACTGATTGCTCCCAGAGTTTATAGGGGCGGCTCACGAGCCGCCAAAGCAGGGGCCGCGTTTAGGCGGGCGTAATTGAGATGTGATAAGTTAGTATAGAAAACAGGCAGAAAAGCCCGCCCCCACGGCAGGGATGCAAAAGGGCTGCCCTTTTGGGGCAGCCCTCCTCTTATCCAGCTTTGTGCGGCCATTATTTTTCTTTTATGGCTGCGCGGGCGGCGGCCAGGCGGGCGATGGGCACCCGGAAAGGCGAGCAGCTCACGTAGTCCAGGCCGGCCTCGTGGAAGAATTCAATAGAGGCCGGGTCCCCGCCGTGCTCGCCGCAGACGCCCAGCTTGAGCTGCGGCCGCGTGCGCCGCCCTCCCTGGATTGCCTGCACGATGAGCTTGCCAACCCCTTCCCGGTCCAGCTCCATGAAGGGGTTGACCTTGAGGATTTTCTGGTCCAGGTAGAAGGGGAGGAACTTGCTCTCGGCATCGTCGCGGCTGAAGCCGAGGGTGGTCTGGGTGAGGTCGTTGGTGCCGAAAGAGAAGAACTCGGCGCTTTCAGCCAGTTCGTCGGCCACGAGGCAGGCCCGCGGCAGCTCGATCATGGTGCCCACCAGGAAGGGCAGGCTCCGGCCCGCTGCGTTGAACACCTCCGCGGCCGCTTCCTCCACTTCCTTCCGCATCCGCTCCATCTCGCCGGCATGGCCCACCAGCGGGATCATGATCTCCAGCTTGATCTGGTCCGGGGAGATGCCTTCATCCAGCAGCTCCAGGGCGGCCATGATAATGGCCCGCACCTGCATGCGGTAGATGGCGGGATAAACCAGGCCCAGCCGGCAGCCGCGGTGGCCCAGCATGGGGTTCTGCTCGGCCAGCGCCTTCACCTTCTGCAGCAGCACCTCCCTCTGCCGCAGCAGTTCGGGGTCGCCTCCCTCCCGGCGCAGCCGCTCCACCTCCAGGAGCAGCTCCTCGCGGTTGGGGAGGAACTCGTGCAGCGGCGGGTCAAGCAGCCGGATGGTCACCGGGTAGCCGGCCATCTCCCGCAGGATGCCCTTGAAATCATCCTTCTGCACCGGCAGCAGCTGCTCCAGGGCCGCTTCCCGCTCGGCGTCGTCGCCGGCGAGGATCATGCGCCGCACCAGCGGCAGACGATCCTTCTCCATGAACATGTGCTCGGTGCGGCAGAGGCCGATCCCCTCGGCCCCCAGCTCCACGGCCCGGCGGGCATCGGCCGGCGTGTCGGCGTTGGCGCGCACGCGCAGCCGGCGGGTCTGGTCGGCCCAGGAGAGGAGCTCCTTGAACTCGGACGTGGGCTGCGGGTCGATGAGGGGCGGCTGCCCCAGGATGACCTCCCCGGTAGCCCCGTCAATGGAGAGGACGGTCCCCTCGGGGTAGACCTCCCCGTTAATGGTAACGGTGCGGTTTTCCAGGTCGATTTTTAGCGCCTCGCAGCCGCAGACGCAGGGCTTGCCCGCTCCCCGGGCCACCACCGCGGCATGGCTGGTCATGCCGCCGCGGCTGGTGAGCACCCCGCGGGCGGCGTAGATGCCGTGAATGTCATCGGGGGTGGTTTCCGGGCGGAGCAGGAGCACATCTTCGCCGCTTTCCCCCATTTCCTTGGCCTTGTCGGCATCAAAGACAATCTTGCCCGAGGCCGCGCCCGGCGAGGCCGGCAGGCCGCGCGCCAGCACCTTGATGTCGGCGCTGCGGTCAAAGCGCGGGTGGAGCAACTGATCCAGCTGCGCCGGATCGACCCGCCGCAGCGCCTCCTCCCTGTCGATAAGCCCCTCCTTGACCAGGTCCACGGCCACCTTCACCGCGGCGGCGGCGGTCCGCTTCCCGGCGCGGGTCTGCAGTATGTACAGCTTGCCCCGCTCGATGGTGAACTCAATATCCTGCATGTCGCGGTAGTGGGCTTCAAGGCGGCGGCAGTGCTCGGCAAACTCCCGGTAGATTTCGGGCATCTCCTGGCGGAGCTTTTCGATGGGCTGGGGGGTGCGGATTCCGGCGACGACATCCTCACCTTGGGCATTAAGCAGGTATTCGCCGTAAATTTCCGGCTCGCCCGTGGCCGGGTTCCGCGTAAAGGCAACCCCGGTGCCGCTGTCGTCGCCCAGGTTGCCGAAAACCATGGTCTGCACGTTCACCGCCGTGCCCAGGTGATCGGGGATCTTGTTGATCTGCCGGTAAACAATGGCCCGCGGCGTATTCCAGGAATTGAAGACCGCCTCTATGGCCATGAAGAGCTGCTCCCGCGGTTCTGTGGGGAACTCCTTCCCCGTTTCCCGGCGCACGATCTCCAGGAAGCGGGCAACAATCTCTTCCAGGTCCTCCTCCAGCAGGGCGGAATCGGTAGTTACCCCGCGCTTCTCCCTGGCCTCGGCCAGGACCTCCTCAAAGAGGTCGTGATCCACATGCATGACCACATCGCCGAACATCTGGATAAAGCGGCGGTAGCAGTCCAGGGCAAAGCGGCGGTCGCCGGCCTCGGCGGCGAGGTAATCCATGGTCTGGCGGTTCAAGCCAAGGTTGAGGATGGTATCCATCATCCCCGGCATGGAGAGCACCGCTCCGGAGCGCACCGACAGCAGCAGGGGCTTCTCCCCGCCAAAATTGCGGCCGGTGAGCTTCTCCAGCTCCGCCAGCTCTTTCAGGACTTCCAGCTCCAGCTCCGGCCAGATTTTCCGGCCCGAGGCAAAGTACTTGTTGCAGGCTTCGGTGGTAATGATAAAGCCCGGCGGCACCGGCAGCCCAATGCGCGTCATCTCCGCCAGGTTGGCTCCCTTGCCGCCCAGCAGGCTTTTCATCTCCGCACTGCCCTGGGAAAAGCGGTATACCATCTTTTCGCTCACAGCGGTCAACCTCCCTTGATCATCTGCACAATTTGGTTGGCTACTTCTTCCACGGCCTTGTTGGAAACGTCAAAGACGGCACAGCCGATGCGATCCATGATCCGGCGGGCGTAATCAAGCTCCAGCTTGATCCGCTCCATGGAGGCGTAGTTGGCTTGGCGGTCAAAGCCCAGGCTGTTGAGGCGCTCCTGCCGGATGGCGCGCAGCAGCTCCGGGTCGATCATCAAGCCCACGATCTTCTCCGGCGAAATCCAGAAGAGCTCCTCCGGCGGCTCCACTTCGGGAATAAGGGGCAGGTTGGCCACCAGCAGGCGGCGGTGGGCCAGGTACATGCTCAGCGGGGTTTTGGAGGTGCGGGAGACGCCGATGAGCACCAAATCGGCGTGGCGCAGGCCGCGGGGATCCTTGCCGTCATCGTACTTCACGGCAAATTCAACAGCCGCCATTCTCCGGAAGTAGTCCTCATCGAGGCGGCGTACCCGCCCCGGCTCCAGGTAGGGTTCCTTGTTCATGATGCGGGCAAAAGCATCCAGCGCCGGGCCCATGATGTCGGCCGTGGGGATGTTGCGCTTCGCCGCCTCCTGCTCCACCAACCGGCGCAGCTCGGGGAGGACCAGGGTGTAGGCAATCATGCTGTTGGACTGGGCTGCTTCTTCAATGACCTCCATCAGCTTGGCGGCGTCGCTGACAAAGGGGACGCGCCGCACCTCCATGTCCTCGGAGTCAAACTGGCTCGCCACCGCCTTGACCACAAATTCGGCGGTTTCGCCAATTGAATCCGAGACAATATAAACCACCGGCTTTCGTGAAGCCGCGCTCATGCAACTTCCTCCTCCCTACTCCCTAGCCGCTTACCTCAGCCAGCATCCGGACCAGCGTGGTCTTGGTTATCTTGCCGATGACCTTGAGCTTGCCCGGCTCCTCTTCCCTCACCACCGGAAGGGAGTCAATCTGGTAATCAATGATCTTCTTTGCCGCCGTCACCACGTCCACGTCCGGCTCCACGGTAACCACGTGGGGCATGCGGGTCATGATCACGGCTACGGGAATTTGCAGTAAATCTCTCCCGCCGATAGCCGTCTTCAGCAGGTCCTTGCGCGAGACGACCCCCTGCAGGTAGCCTTCTTCATCAACCACGAAGAGAGTGCCCACGTCTTCAACAAACAGGGTGACGATGGCATCGTAAACCGTGGTCTCCTCCCGGACCACGGCGGGAACAGACTTCACCTCGCCCACGGTGAAGCGCCTCATGTAGTCGGCATAGAGGCTCTTGGCATCCTTCCCGGCGTAGGTGTAGCCGACCCGGGGCCGCGCCTCCAGCAGGCCGGACATGGTCAGCACCGCCAGGCAGGGGCGCAGGGCGGCCCGGGAAACATTCAACCGGGAAGCAATCTCCTCGCCGGAAATGGGGCCGGATGTTTTTACTATCTCCAGGATCTTTTTCTGCCTCTGGCTTAAGTCTATTTTCTCCACCCCCCAAAGCAGGCATACGGAAGAGCTGTTTCAGGGCATGTGATGGGCCACGCAGCAAGGATGCCGCCTTGCGGAAAGCGGCTTAATCTACCGGCTGCAGCAGGGCAAAATCGGCGAAGCGGTTAAAGAGCCCCTTCACCGCAGCAAGCAGGTTAAGCCGGTTCCGGCGCAGCTTCTCATCCTCGGCCATGACCAGGACCTGGTCAAAGAAGCGATCCACCGGCTCCTTCAGCGAGGCCAGCAGCTCCAGGCAGGCGCCGTAGCGGCGCTCCTGCAGCGCCCGCCTCACCTCGGGTTCAACTTCCTGGAAGCGCCGGTAAAGCTCCCGCTCGGCGGGTTCCCTCAGCAGTTCCTGCTCCACGGGACCGCCGCCGCTGCGGCGAGCCAGGTTTGCCGTGCGCACGTAGGCGGTGTTGACATCCTTCAGCAACTCCGAGCGCAACTGCTCCTCCAGGGCGGCGGCGCGCCGGGACAGCTCCGCCACTGAGCGGTAGGGGACGGCCAGGACCGCTTCAATGACATCGTGGCTGAGTCCTTTCTCCTGCAGGGCAAAGCGGAGGCGCTGGGTGATGAATTCCTGCAGGGCGCCGCGCAACTCCTCCAGCCGCCCGGCGGAGAGGGAAAGGGCCCCGGCATATTCCTGCAGCGCCGCTTCGAACAGCTCCGCCGGAGAGAGATCAAGTTCATGCTCCAGCAGGATGGAAACAATCCCCTGGCCCTGGCGGCGCAGGGCGTAGGGGTCTTCCGATCCCGTGGGCTGCAGCCCCACGGCGAAGCAGCCGCTCAGCGTATCGGCGCGGTCGGCCAGGGAAAGGAGAGCCCCTTCAACGGTGCGAGGGGTCTCGTCCCCGGCGAAGCGCGGCAGGTAGTGCTCGTAGATGGCGCGGGCCGTCCCCGGCTCTTCCCCGCTCAGCAGGGCATACTCGCGCCCCATGACCCCCTGCAGCTCCGGGAACTCGCGCACCATGTGCGTGACCAGGTCGGCCTTGCAGAGCGCGGCGGCGCGCTCCGCCCTGCGGGCCGCCTTTCCGGGCAGGGCGAGGCGCTGCGCCAGCTTGCGCACCAGCCTGACCAGCCGCTCCTGCTTCTGGGCCAGGCTGCCCAGCTCCTCCTGGAAGAGCACTTCCGAAAGCCGCGCCGCATGGCGCTCCAGCGGCTCCTTGCGATCTTCCTCGAAGAAGAAGCGGGCATCGGCAAGGCGCGCACCCAGCACCTTTTCATAGCCCCGCCGGATATTCTCATGGTAGCGGTTGTTGCTGATGCCGATGAAGTGGGGCAGCAGGGAGCCGTCTGTCGCCTTCACCACGGGGAAGTAGCGCTGATGGACCTGCATGGTGGTGATGAGCACCTCGCGAGGCAGGTCGAGGAAGGCGGTGGAGAAGGAGCCGGTCACGGCCACGGGGTACTCCACCAGGAAGGTGACCTCCTCCAGGAGGGCTTCCTCGATGAGCGGCCGCCCGCCCAGGGCGGCGGCCTGCTCCATGAGCTGCTGGCGGATGGCCTCGCGGCGCCGCTCGTGGTCCGCCAGGACGTAGTTCTCCTCCAGGCTGCGGAGATAAGCGGCGGGGCTTTTCACCACCACGGGGCCGGAAGAAAGAAAGCGATGGCCGAAGGTGCTCCGCCCCGCAGTGACCCCGGCGTAGCTGAAGGGGATCGCCTTCTCGCCGTAGAGGGCCAGCAGGTTCCTGATGGGGCGGGCAAAGCGGCATTCCTTGCTCTCCCAGTACATGGGCCGGGGGAAGCTGAGCCGCCGCAGCAGCTCCGTTAATATCCGGGGCAGCAGATCCGCCGTGGCCTGCCCGGGAATCTCCTTCAGGGCAAAGATGAACTTGTTTCCATTGACCGTCTCCACGATGAGCTCCTCGGGCGCGAGGCCCTGGCTGCGGGCAAAGCCCAGCAGGGCGGGAGTGGGCGAGCCGGCGGCGTCGTAGGCTCGCTCCAGGGCCGGCCCCTTGACCTTCTTCTGCAGGTCCGGCTGGCGCGCCTCCAGGCCGCGGACCAGCAGGGCCAGCCGGCGGGGCGTGGCCCAGGCCTGGCAGCTTTCAAAGGCGAGGCGGTGCTCACGAAAAAGCGAGGCTGCCGCCTCCTCCAGCTGCGCCAGCGCTCCCGGGATGTAGCGGGAGGGAAGCTCTTCGCAGCCGATTTCCAGGAGCAGATCCTTCTTGGGCACCATACTCTTCTTATCCATGGACCTGCACTCCCTTCGGCGAATTCAGCAGGGGATAGCTCGCCTTCTCCCGCTGCTCCAGGTAGGCCTTGGCGCACTGCCGCGACAGGCGGCGCACCCGGCCGATGTAGGCCGTCCGCTCGGTTACGCTGATGGCGCCGCGGGCCTCCAGCAAATTAAATGTATGCGAGCATTTCAGAATATAGTCATAGGCGGGGAGAATGAGGCCGGCTCCCAGGAGCCGCTCCGCCTCGGCCTCGTAGAGGTCAAAGAGCCGGAAGAGGAAATCCCGGTCCGCCTCCTCAAAGCTGTAGGTGGAATGCTCGTACTCGGCCCGCTGGAAGAGTTCGCCGTAGCTGACCTGGCCGTTCCAATCCAGGTCGAAGACATTGTCCCGATCCTGGATGTACATGGCGATGCGCTCCAGGCCGTAGGTAATCTCCACCGGCACCAGCTCCACGTCAAATCCGCCCACCTGCTGAAAATAGGTAAACTGAGTGATCTCCATCCCGTCGAGCCACACTTCCCAGCCCAGGCCCCAGGCACCCAAGGTGGGCGATTCCCAGTTATCCTCCACAAAGCGAATATCGTGCTCCAGCGGCACCAGGTCCAGGGCGGCGAGGCTTTCCAGGTAGAGATCCTGGATCTCCGCCGGGGCCGGCTTGATCAGCACCTGGAACTGGAGATGCTGGTAGAGCCGGTTGGGGTTCTCGCCGTAGCGCCCGTCGGTGGGGCGGCGCGAGGGCTCCACGTAAGCCACGGCCCACGGCTCCGGGCCGAGGGCTCTCAGGAAGGTAGCGGGATTCATGGTACCGGCGCCCTTTTCAATGTCGTAGGGCTGCCAGATGAGGCAGCCTTTTCCGGCCCAGTACGACTGCAGCCTGAAAATTATGGTTTGCAAATCCATCGCCGGATTCATCTCCTTTCCCCGATAAAGAAAAACCCCCTGCCCCCGGCTTGACACCATGGGGACGGGAGATCTGCTCCCGCGGTTCCACCCTCAACCCTCAATGGTTCACGCTGCAGGTGAACCGGCCTCATACTAAGGATACACTCCGGAATACCCTGGGCCGGAAGCAGTGCCGGGCTTAACCCTCCCCCCAGCCCGGTGGAAATTGCCGGCACAGCCTTCTTCGCCGTGCCTCCCTTAAACCTGCCCCGATCCTAAACCAGAATTCCCTTTTTTGTCAAGGTTTATCTTTGGCCGAGGCCTCACTATCGGCCGCCACGCCGCTTCCCTTCTGTATCTCAATGGCTCCCTCGCTGAAAAGCATGCCGATGAGCCCCAGCGCGGCGATCTTGGGGAAGAGCGCCGCGCCGAGAATGCCGTAGGTGGCCGGCAGCTCCACCAGGGTATTGTCCTTCACCTTGACGCGAAACCTGCTGCGGTGCAGCGCGGCCATGAAGCGGCCCAGCTGTGCCGAGAGATCACGGCAGCGGCTCGAGAGGCGCTCCAGCCGCGAGTCGCCTCTCTCTTCAAGGTAAATCAGGGCTTCCACCAGGTCGCCGTTCACCTTTTCGAGAATCTCCTTGGCCTCGGCGTAGCTGATCCCGGTGCGCTCGCGGAGCTGTTCAATCTTTTCCAAGGAAATCTGCACCCCGGTCAACCCCCTTTACCCTAGTTTAACGTGCCGGGGCCTTTTTTATCCCCGGCGCTGCAGCTGCCGCCAGCTACCTGGAAGGGGGGTTGAGCAGCTTTATGAGCTGGAGCGAGCGCAGTTCGCCTATATCGAAGTGGTAGCGGCGGAAGGCCGCGGCGATGGCAGCCAGTTCGCGCAGCTGTTGGGCGAGGGGGCGGAGCATCTTCACCTGCTCCAGGGGGGCCTGGAGCAGCCGCCGGGCCAGGGCCGCCGTCCCGGCGCTCAGCCTGACGGCGTCGCCGCCGGCGCAGCGGCGGCAGAGCAGCCCGCCCTGGCTGGGGCTGAAATAGAGAGTCTCCGGCGCATGGCAAAGGAGGCAGTTTTCCAGATGCGGGCGGAAGCCGGTGGAGCTCATCATCTTGAGCTCGAAGGCGCGGCAGAGAAGCATGCGGCCGGTTAAATCGAGGTCCTTGCCGCATAGCAGGCGCCAGCCCTCCAGCAGCAGGCGGCAGGTCTCCGGGGCGGGCTCCTCGCTGCGCACGAGGCGACCGGCAAGCTCGGCGAGAAAAAGGCCGAAGGGGTAAAGGGAGGCATCCTCCCGGAAGGCGGTGAAGTGCTCCTTGACCTCCTGGCCGGTGATCAGGTCCAGGCTGCGGCCGCGGTGCAACTGGTAGTGGCCGTAGGTGAAGAGATCCACCCCGGCGGCCAGCCTGCTTTTGGTCTTGCGTGCGCCGCGGGCCACGGCGCTGAGCTTCCCCCTCTCCCAGGTAAGCAGCTCGATGAGGCGGTCGGCCTCGCCCAGGGGGCGGCTGGAGAGAACGAGGGCGTCTGTCTTGTAGCTGCGCTCGGCCAAGGGCCTCCTCCCCTCCTAAACGTCCTTGTAGCCCCACTGGCGAAGCAACGGCGCGCGGTTCCGCCAGTCGGGCTTGGCCTTGACGCGCAGGTCAAGAAAGACCTGGCGCCCGAAGAGGGCCTCCATCTCGCGGCGCGCGGCGCTGCCGGCTTCCTTCAGCAGGCGGCCTCCCTGGCCGACGACGATGCCCACCTGGGATTTGCGCTCCACGTAGATCACGGCGCGCAGGTCAATGAGGTCCCGGCCTTCCCGTGGGGAGAGCTCTTCCACCACCACGGCGATGGAATGGGGCACCTCCTCCCGGGTAAGGTGGATGATCTTCTCGCGAATTATTTCCGCGGCAATGAAGCGTTCAGGCTGGTCGGTGATCATCTCCGGGGGATAGTAGCGCGGCCCCTCAGGCAGCCGGGCGGCAATGGCCTGGAATAGCGGCTCCAGGCCCTCCCCGCGCAGCGCCGAGAGGGTAAAGTTTTCGGCAAAGGGGTAGAGTTCCTGGTAGAGGAGGCGATGGTGCTGGAGCTGCTCCGGCGAGGCCAGGTCGGCCTTGTTCAAAAGGAGGAAGACCGGCTTGGAGACCTCCTGGAGCGAAGCGGCGATATGGCGATCGCCGGGCCCGGGGGGGCAGTGCGCCTCCACGATGAAGCAGGCCAGGTCGCTCTCCTGGAGCGCCGCCAGCGCGGTGCTGTTCATGGAGCGTCCCAGCTCATGCTTGGGGCGGTGCAGGCCCGGGGTATCGATAAAGATGACCTGCATCTCCTCGCGGGTGAGAATGGCGCGAATGGCCGTGCGCGTGGTCTGCGGCCTGGGAGAGACAATGGCCACCTTTTGGCCCATGAGGGCATTGATGAGGGTGGATTTCCCCACGTTGGGCCTTCCCACCAGGGCTACAAAGCCGGAGCGGTGTGCCTTGGATTCATTGCCGGTCAATTCATGGATCCTGCCTTTATTTTTTTACCTATATTATACCTGATCGGGCCATGCCCTGCGTTAGAAATCCCCCCCGGCTCCCCTTTTCAAAGGGGGAAGCATTTAGATGCCCGGCCCAAAAGCTTCCTTTACAATGTCTGATTGCCCCTAGAAGCTGTAGAAGCGGCTCATGAGCCGCCCGAAACAGTTGACATAAAACAAGGCAAGGGCCGCGTTTAGTCTCGCGTAATTGAGAGGTGAAGTTGAAAGTGAGAAAGCGGCGTGAAAACCCACCCCGGCAATTTCCCAGGAAAACCCCCCCGCCCCCCCTTTTCCAAAGGGGGGAGCATTTAAATTTCCCCGGGCCCGATTGGCAGCTCCTACGGCTTCGGGCTGGGCACGCCTGGATCGCAGCCTTCGATTAACCGAGGGCGGGGCATTCCCCGTCTTGCCCTTGCATGAGCAGTGCCTGGCCCCTGCAAGCCAGTAAAACGGATGCCCTGCATGATTAGTTTTTTCCTGCTTCTATTATCTTGCTTCCTGCTTTCCTGTTGGGGGAATAACTGTTTTCAGGTCGAGGACGGGGGTGCCGTCAATGAGGTCGAGGCCGCGCACGATCAACACGTGCCCGCGGCGCTCCACGAGGTCCACCTCGGTCATGGAAATGGGATTGGGTCGATAGGGGGTGCGGCAGGCAAAAACCCCGTAAACCTCGCCGCCCCGCCCGCTGCGCTCGCCCTTCAGGACATAGTCCTCGGCGAGGTGCAGGTAGCCGATGACGATGATGCGCGACTCTTCCTCGATGCGGTAGAGCCCCTCTTCAAGCTCGGGATCCAGGTGAATCTCCGAAAGAAGGGTCTTGTAACGTCCGGGCACCTCGGAGGGACGGGTTAGGCTGCTGCGAACCCGCCCAATGGGGCGCAGCGCAAGGGGCAGCCGCCAAAGATCCCCCGCCGCCGCCGCGGGAAGCGCCGCCTCCCCAGGCAGCAGGTCACCGGTAAAGGGCAGTGGCAGCAGCTCTCTTGCGGAGCGCCGCACAATCTCGCCCTGCAGGTTGCCCATGACCACTTCAATGTCCCCGGCCAGCTCGAGAATCACCTGGCGGCAGGCGCCGCAGGGTGCCGGCGGAGGCGAGGAATCGGCCACCACGGCCAGCTTGCTGAAGCGGTGATGGCCGGCCAGGCGCGCATTCCATAAAGCCACCCGCTCGGCGCAGACAGTGAGGCCATAGGAGGCGTTTTCCATGTTGGCGCCTGCAAAAACGGCCCCCCCGGCGGTCAGCAGGGCGGCACCCACGGCAAAGCGGGAATAGGGGGCATAGGCCCTCGCGCGTGCCGCCGCGGCGATGGCCAGCAGCGTGCTTTCACTCACCTTATTGCTCAAAAACTCCTACCCCCTGCGCTCATGGCTTATTCTGCGGACTGCGTGTAGGCGGGCAGCTTTACCAGCTCCTCGCGTATAATCTCGAAGCGAATCCCCCGGCTCGCTTCCATGCTGTTCTTGATGATGTCGAGGCCGCTGATGAGCAGGTCGGGGTCGCCCACCGCCTGGATGACGACGGGATTGACCGTGATGAGCTTGTCGTTGACCTTGATGAGGGAGCCGCTGCAGCGCACGGAGGAGGTGACAATGAGCCGCTGTCCACCCAGGCTGATCCCCTTTGCCCCCGAGGCAAAGAGCTCGTTGACCACGTCCCTGATGTCGGTGTCGTGAATGATGGAGCTGGAGCTGGTCGCCCCCATCTTGTCGTAGAGCTTCACCGTAATGCCCTCGCCGATCATCTCCGCCAGGCCCGCTTCCACTCTCAGTTCGTGCAGCTTGAGCCTGGTGGCGTCAAGCTCCTCGGTGAGCGCTTGCAGCTTCTCTTCCGGATTATAGGGGACTCCCAGGCGGGCAATCCCGTTTTTCACTTCTATTTCCAGGACCCGATCCGCGGTAAAGCGGTCGCGGGGGATGAGTCCCTCGATCTTGGAGATCGTATCCAGTGAAAGGGCATTGCCGGGAACAGTGTAAACCTCGTCAGTGGAAAGGTGCAGGGAAAAGAAGGCCTCCTCACTGCTGCGCCGGATCTGTTCGTCCAGGTTGACGGCCTCCAGGATCTGATCCATGAACATCAAGTCGGCTTCGCGCAGGATAATTTCCTGCAGCTTGCGCCCCTGCTCCAGGATGAGCTTGGTTAGCTCGTCGTCCTTGGAAATCTCAATCTCGTAATTGAAGGCGGCCAGGGCCTCTTTTACCGCAGCCCGCTCCAGCACTCCCAGCTCTTCGGCGAGGCGATAGCTGTATGCAGCCATATCCCGCGCCACTTCCTGCTTGGAGCTGTACCTCTCGGCGGCCGTGGGAAAGGAAGTGCGGATGAGATAGAACACCCCGCCAACCAGCACGGTGTTGATAAGGAGGAGGAGCAGCACCGCCCAAACCAACGTGCTCCTAAAGCGATCCTGATCAAATGCCCTCTCTGGCACGAGATATACCCCCATTTCCCTTTTAACCCTGTACTTAACCTCTATTATAGATAATTCGGGGGAAATCCTATTACTAAACTATGAAGATTATTAAAATATGCTTAAATATTGGAAAGCATCCCATAGGCGCGGCCCCAAAATGAGCACTCCCACCAGGAGGGCATAGAAGGCGGCGAGCAGAACCGCCCCCGCCGCCGCATCCTTGGCGATATGGGCCAGCCGGTGCTGCTCTTTTGTAGCCAGGTCCACCGCTTTTTCAATGGCCGTGTTGAAGGTCTCGGCAACGAGGACGGCAAATACAGCCGAAAGGATCAACAAGAGCTCCCATCCCTCAAGGTGAAGCAGAAAAGCGATGACGAGGACGGCGGCACCGGCAGCAGCGTGAATGGCCATATTGCGCTGCGTGGCGAAGCAGTAGGCCAAACCGGCAAAGGCGTCCCGGAAACTGCGCAGAAGGCGTTTCATCAGCTCTCCCTCACCTCCGGTGGATCCACCATGTGGAGAATCTCTTCCTCTTTCTGCCGCATCGCTGCAGCAGCGGCTTCGCTGTCGTGGTCATAGCCCAGCAGGTGCAGCATGCCGTGAATGGCCAGGAGCAGCGTCTCGCGCTCGCAGGAGTGCCCGGCGGCGGCCGCCTGCTCCTCTGCCCGCTCCAGGGAGATGTAAATATCGCCCACGATGATCTCCCCGGGCTTTTCTGCGCCGGCCTTTTCCCGCTCCGCCGCGTCAAGCATGGGAAAAGAGAGCACATCGGTGGGGGCGTCAATGCCGCGGTAGCGGAGGTTTAAATCCTGCAGGAAGGCGTCATCCGCCAGGACCACGGCCACTTCGCCGTGTTCCAGGCCATGCTCGGCTAGCAGGAGGCGCCCCGCCGCCGCCAGCTTCCTCTGCAGGGCCTGCGGCGGCGGATCGATGCCGCTCCAGTGCACGGAGACGCTCACCGGGCCACATTCCTTTCCAGCTCCGCCCGCAAATCCTTTTCCGGGTATTCCACGCGGGCGTGGTAGATTCCCGCCATGATCCTCACAAAGGCATCCCCAATGCGATCCAGTTCCTTCAGGGTGAGATCGCACTCGTCCATCTGGCCGCTGTTCAGCTTCTCCTTGATAATCCGCCTGATGAGAGCCTCCACGCGGCTGCTGACGGGATTGGAGAGGGCGCGCACCCCGGCCTCAATGGAATCGGCCAGCATGATGATGGCCGCCTCCTTGGTCTGGGGCAGCGGTCCCTCGTAGCTGAACTTCTCCTCGGAAACCTGGTCCTCTTCGCTGCAGCTTTCCAGCGCCTTCTGGTAAAAGTAGTAGATTAAGCTTGTTCCGTGATGCTGCCTGATGATGTCCTCGATCACCGCCGGCAGCCGGTACTTGCGGGCCAGTTCCACGCCGTCCTTGACATGAAGGCGAATGATCATGGCGCTCAGGTTGGGCGAGAGCCTGTCATGGGGATTTTGCCCTGAAAGCTGGTTCTCGGCAAAAAAATAGGGGCGCTTCAGCTTGCCGATATCGTGATAATAAGCGCCGATCCGGGTAAGCAGGGGGTCGGCGTTCACCGCCTCGGCCGCGGCCTCGGCCAGGTTGCAGACCATCATGCTGTGGTAGTAAGTGCCGGGCGCCTTGGTCTGGAGCTGCCGCAGCAGGGGGTGATTGGGATTGGAAAGCTCCAGCAGGGTGATGGAGGTGGTTACCCCGAAGGCGCTTTCCAGGTAGGGAAGCACCCCGATGGCAATAATGGAGGAGAGCAGGCCGCTGCCGCCGCCGGCAGCCAGGGCATAGCCGAGCTCCTTGATGACCCCGCTCTCCAGGCTGAAATTGCCCCAGAAAAGAAACTGCGCCAGGATCGTGGCCATGTTGGCCCCGGCAACGTAAAGGCCCGCCTTGGCCAGGTCGCCGCGCTGGTTGACGCGGGAAACGGCATAAACCGCCGCCAGGCCGCCGGTAAGGGCCACGGGCACGTAGCTGAGTTCGCCCCCGGTGACAAAGCCCACCAGCAGGGCAAATACAAGGGTCATCAGCACGGCCAGGTGATAGCCGAATATAACGGTGATGAGGATCACTCCCATGGCCACGGGGATGAGGTAGCCCGAGAAGTAAGCGGCCAGGACGATGGCCAGCAGGTTCAGGATGGCTACCAGCCCCAGAAGCAGCAGCATTTTGGGGTTTGTATAAACATTATGAACATATTTATACAGGTATATGCTCACCAGGACAAATACTATTGCCAAAAGGACAAATAGTCCCATCATTCCGGGATAATCGGCATGCTTGCCCCTAAGCAGGCCCAGGCTTTCCAGCTGGGCGATGTGCTTCTCGGTGACCAGCTCTCCCTCGCTGATGATGAGGGTATTGCGCTGGATGATCACCGGCACCACGGCTTTGCGGGCCGCTTCGCGGTTGCGCTCGGTGGCGGCGTGGTTGGCAATCATGTTCGGCTTCAGCAGGGGACGAGCCAGCGCTTCGGCCACCTGCTTCAGCTCGGGGCTGAAGGGGAAGAGGGCGATCTCGCGGTTCACCTGACGCCGCGCCGTCTCCACACCGTTGACCTTGATCCCCTGCTGGAAGACCTCTTTCAGCAAGGAGATAAGGCGGCTCTCCAGCTCCTCAATGATGCTTTTCTCCCCCAGGAGCGCCCTAACCGAGGACACGGGAATCTCTTCACCAAGCAGCTCCTTGATGGCGTTCACTTTCTCGTCGGTGGAGCTGTCCGCGTCATCCCGTATCTCGGTTACCCGGTCAAAGAAGTCCTCTATCGACGCCACGGCCTCGGTTTCCACTTCAGGCTTATAATCAAACACCTCCGGGACGGCCTCGGCTGCGGCCCGGCGCAGCTGCTCCGTGGTGTATTCATCCACAACTTCCCGGGGGGCATAGATGGTCTTGGGACTGGGACGCCCCAGCTCCACGTAAATCCTGGCGGGCATGGAGGCCAGAACCAGGACCAGGTAAAAGACAACGAATATAACCGCCGCCAGCACCAGCCTCTGGGTGCGCTCATCCCACTTGGAAGGAAAATAGCCTTCAATTACTTTTATCCGGGAGCTCAGTTTCATGGCTTTTCACCTTGCCGGCTTCGTATCGTTCATAGGCCTTGATGATGTTTTGCACTAGGGGGTGCCTGACCACATCCTTCTCCGTGAGGTAAACGAGGCCAATCCCTTCTATGCCGGCCAGGATGCGGGAGGCCTCGGCCAGGCCTGATTCGCGATCGCGGGGAAGGTCAACCTGGGTGATGTCTCCCGTAACCACCGCCTTTGAGCCGAAGCCGAGGCGGGTGAGAAACATTTTCATCTGCTCGCTGGTCGTGTTCTGCCCCTCGTCGAGAATAACAAAGGAATCATCAAGAGTGCGCCCCCTCATGTATGCCAGGGGCGCCACCTCAATTATACCCCGTTCGCGGTATTTTTGAAAGAGTTCTACGCCCAGGAGATCGTAGAGCCCGTCGTAGAGCGGCCTCAGGTAGGGGTCGACCTTCTCCTGGAAGTCCCCGGGCAGGAAGCCGAGGCGCTCTCCCGCTTCCACGGCGGGACGGGTGAGGATGAGCCGCTGCACCTGCTTCTTCTTCAGGCTTTCGATGGCCATGGCCAGGGCGAGGTAGGTCTTGCCCGTTCCCGCCGGCCCGATGCAGAGAACAATGTCGTTCTGGCGCATTGCTCCTAGGTAGCGCTTCTGGCCCACGGTCTTGGGGCGAATCTGCTTGCCGCGGGGGGTGACCAGGATCAGCTCGTTGAACAGCTCGTGCAGGCTGTCCACCTCTCCCTCGCGCGTCAGCTTGAGGGCATACTCGAATTCCCGGCTCGACAGAAAATGGCCCCGGCGGACAGAGCGCAGCAACTCCTGAAACATCTGGTAGAGCGGCTCCACCTCTTCCTCCGGGCCCTCGATAACCAGTTCGAAATCCCTTGGCAGCAGGCGGACGCGGAAATTGTCTTCGATGAGGTCAAAGTAGCGGTCGTTCTTTCCAAAGAGCTGCAGCGATTCCTCGCTGCTTTCCAGGACGATGGTGCGGCTCACTTCTTTTCCTGCCAAAGGCATCCCAACCTCTCCAGAAAAAATCAAGGACGGCGCAGCTTCACCATCCCGATCCCTTCTCTTGTTTCGCCCACAACGCGGATCCAGTCGGTACCGTTTTCGCTGTACTCCTGCTCATATAGACGCTCAATGGCCACCCCTTTCGGCAGCTGGGCCTGCAGCCTCTGCCTGGCCTCCTGCCGCGCCGCCTTCAGCGCCTCATCGCGGGAAAAGGTTTTCTGGATGATGCGCTGCTCCAGATATGTAAGAGTTACTAGTTCGACAGGAAAAGAAAAACTCCTCCATCGCCAGCTGAAAACGCGAGCCTCCTGCCGGGCGGAGGGGTAGGGATTCTGCGCCGGCCCCCACAGCCGCCACTGCTTATCCTGCCAGCGGAGGTAGACGCTTTTCTGCGAGGCGCCGGTCAGCTCCCGGGAAAGCTGCCGCAGCTTCAGCGGCACCCGGACCTCGTACCAGATCCTGGCCTCCACCTCTCCCCGCGCCCGCACCTCCTTCACCGGCGCCGTCTCGCCGGGTTCCAGGAAGCCCTCCTCGATGGGGACAACCCCCTCAATGAGCAGATCGCCCTTGGAAACGGTATCGCCCACCTTGACTACGGCCCGGCCCTCGATGACGAGAACCCTTTCGACGAGGCCGTCCTTGGCGGCGACGATGTCGGCGGGGCGCTGGTCCACGGTGAGCTCGGGAAGGTGCTCCGCGATTTCAATTTCCAGCACGGTGCCGTAAAAGCGCAGCCCGGCCCAGGCAATGTCCTTGTGGCGGCGGGGCAGCTCCTCTTCCAGCTCGGAGAGGTTCAGCTTCCACTTCCAGGCTCCGGGGCGGATCCCCAGCTGCTCGGCCAGGGCCAGGATCTCCGCCTCGCCAAGGTGCCTGTTTCCGGTGACGCGGACCTCCCAGACCAGGGAAGTGGCCAGGTAAAGGGCGGCCACGAAAAAAAGCGCCCCCGCCACCAGCCCCCAGCGGCGGCGCAGCCGGTAGATGACAAAAGGAAGGCCCACCTTGCGGCGAATGCGCAGGCGGCAGCGCGCCTTCCGGAGAAGGGGGCGCAGCGCCCGGAATGAGGCCAGGCTCACGGAAAGGCGGGCTTCGTTTTTCTGCTTCTGCAGATCCCAGAAGCCGATCCCCCGCGACACGGCCAGGTTAAGCAGCCTCTCCACGCCCCGGCCCTGCAGGGAAATGACCACAAAGCCGCGTAAAAATCTCCACCATCTTATTATAAACACCGGCCTCTCCTCCTATACCGCGGGCTAAGTGTCGTAGGAGAGACCTTCGATCGTTCCCTTGATGAGAAGCTCTTCTTCAAGGAGGTTTTTGATCTGGAGCCGCTCCCCCCGGACGATGAGTTCGCCGTTCTTGACGGAGAGGCGAACCTGGTTTTCATCGTAGGCGATGACGCCGCGGTGATTTTCAATGTACAGCTGCACGTTGCCCACCAGGGTCACGCGGGGGAGGTCGAGAAGCACCTCCTGGGGGAGCTCGAAAAGATCGGCCACAATCTCTTTAAAGCTGCCTTTTTTCCTTCTCTGGGACATGCTCCGGGCATCTCCTTCGCAAAACATAATGGGGCGGTATTTAAATTTATGCGCCGCCCCAGAAAAATACAACCCGGCTCCGGGCGCGCACCGCCCGGCCGGGAGGATTAACGGCTGCCTTTATGGCTTCACGGAGAACGGCTTGCGCCGGCGCCAGTCGCGCAGGGCGATGCCGGAGCTTCATGGAGCTTCATGGGGAGCACCGCTGCAGCCTGGCCATGACCTCCTCCTTGAAGCGCTCGAGGCGCCGGAGGATGAATTCTTCCGGGGAAAGACCGCCGTCAAGCAGCGCGGTCATATCCATGCCGTAGATGGCCGCCTCCATGGCCCCGGGGGAATGCGATTCCCAGAAGACAGCATTGGCCCGGCGCCGCCCCAGCGCGCCCAGGTCGTATCTTTTCCCACCGCTTACCTGCGAATCAAAGAGGCCCAGCAGCGCCATGGCGATGTTTGGGCATGCCGAGGCGTCAAAGACTACCTTTTCGTCGTCGCAGAGCCAGTCCAGGCTGCGCCAAACCTCGGTGCCATAAAGCTTCCGGGGGCGCAGCGACGGGTCAATGTCCCTCAGGGCTGCAATGGTCCGGAGGGCAACGGCCACATGGGTGTCATGCTTGTCCGCCAGGTTGTGCGTGTAGACTACCTGTGGACTGCAGGCCAGGATGATCTCCTTTATGGCCGCGGTTATCTCCGCCTTCCCGCCGCTTTTCACCTCGCTGCTGGTGCAGCCCAGCTGGATCTGTGCCGCATACCTGCCGATGCACGCCGCCTGCTTCTGCTCTTCGGCGCGGATTTGGCGCATCTCTTCATCTGTATAGCGCTCGTAGGCGCCGCTCCTGGGCGAACCCGCCCCGTCGGTTACGACGAGGCTGGTAAACCACTTGCTGTCGCTGTAGAAGCACTCGGCAATGGCGTGGTAGGCCATGATCTCCGTATCGTCCTGGTGCGCGGCGATGCATAAAACCGTGGTGCGCTTCAAGGCCGCCTCCAGCGGCGTCCCGTCGGGCACAAAGATTTGTCCCTTTCCGTTGGCCAGCTTCACCTTCATCCCGCCCTTTCCTTTCAACTGCACCGGGGCTGCAGTGACCGGCATCCTGATTCCAACCAGATCCGCAGGGACAGCAGCCCCCTTCTTCATGCAGCCGCCCCATTGGGGAAGCCGCCTGAGAAGAGCATACCACAGCTGCAGGCACAGCCCCAATAGGAAAAACTTTTTCCGTCCATCCTTTGGGGAGCCGCTTGCCGGTGGCATCTTCCGCTATGAGTAAAATCTCAGTGGGTGGAGAAGATCAAAAAATCCTGCTTTAAGCAGGAAAAGAGAGGCCTCGTTCCAGAAGGTAGAGTTTGAAGAAAACACCCAGGAAGGAGGCCTCTCAAGAGTGAGCGACCAGATTAAGTTTAACTTTGCTGAGATAGAGCAGCTTTTATGGGATGCTGTGATAGAGACATTTCAACAGGCGATGGTAGAAATCCTCTCAATGCTGGACAAGTATTTAATGGCGACCAGGGACAAAAAGCGCTACGAATACAAAGAGTTAAAAGAAAGAACCTATGTGACCATGCTGGGCACTATCACCATCAAGCGTCGTTATTACTGGGACAGGGATGAAAAGAAGTGGGTATATCTGCTAGATGAAGCGCTGGGGCTTAAATCCCGTGACCAAGTAAGTTCCTGCTTAAAGGAGCTGGTTGTTCTCTGGGCCACCAAGGGTCCTTCCTATCGTGATGTGCAGGAGCGGTTAAAGGAACTGTATGGCTACCAGGTGCTTAGTCATGAGAAAATACGTCAAATTCTTTTGCGAGCCTCGGATGCATTAAAAGACGCCATTAATATGAACGAGCGGCCTGGGAATAAACAAGTGGGGACCCTGTTTATTGAGGCAGATGGGTTTTGGACGTTTGTTCAGGAAAGAGGGCGCAAGACCAAGCAGAAGCGTGAAACCCATTTAGTTGTTGTTCACGAGGGGTGGGAAAGGCGGCAGGGTGTTGGTGAAAATGCTGATTACCGGTTAAAGAACCCCATGTACGTAACTGTAACTGCCGGCGATGAGGAAAGTATTTGGGAGCAGACCAGGCTTAGATTAGCCCAAAGATACAAAAACCTTAAGGATACACAGGTTATCATCAATGGGGATTTTGCCCCTTGGATTAGAGCATGCACGGAATATTTCAAGAATGCTTTATACCAGTATGACCGGTTTCATTTGAAAAAAGAGGTAAAGAAAGTGTTAGGAGGCAGAAAGAAGTATACCAAGCTGGCCCACGAGCAGATAGATCAGAACAACCCTGAGGGGCTGCTTGAAGTCATGAGCAGGGCGGCAGAGGAAATTGATGACTTGGAAAAAAGGTTTGAGGTGCTGAAATTAAAAGCCAGGTTAGCAAAACATAGAGAGGCTCTAGTAGATTATCGCCAGCGTCTAAAGGCGCAGGGATTACAGGTATCACCTGACTGGCGCGGTATGGGTGCTGCGGAATCTAATGTGGACCGGTTTAAGTTGAGGACATCCAAGCGGGGCCGGGCTTGGTCGGAGAAGGGCTTGGAAGCGATTCTGCGCATGCTTGGTTTACTTTATGAAAATAGATTGCATAATTGCATAAAGCAGTTGGATTTATCCTTGGGAGAAAGGGTTGATACAGAAAAGCTGGTGTCGATGAGTGCTGCGAGGGTGGCCAAGGCGGTAGGCAAGAAAGTGGTAGGTATTCGCCAGGCGGGCTTCCCGGCATTAAATAGGGGCACCCAGGGCTATGCCAAGCTATTTCGCAGCATATTGAACGATTACTCTGTGGAGTAAACAAGCAATACTCAAAAAGAACCGAATTGCGTATTTAGGGAGTTATTGTTTTTAAAATACTATCTATGCTCAAAAGGACAACTATGTGTTGCAAGCCACTCCCAGCCAACAGTCAAAGAAGGTTCTAAATCAATTCTTCTGGAACGAGGGAAATTACCCGCTAAGTGTTGACACACTGTTTCACTTATTGCGGCTTGACAAGCGGCGATAGGGTGTATTATTATTTACTTTGTGCCGAATGGAGTATAAGGGGGCAGAAGCAATGCAAAGGACTTATATGGCCAAACCCCACGAAATCGAGCGTCGCTGGTATATTATTGATGCCGCCGGCCGTCCCCTGGGGCGGGTAGCCACGGAGGTGGCCCGGCTGCTTAAGGGAAAGCACAAGGCAATCTATACCCCCCATGTTGATACCGGAGACCACGTCATCGTGCTCAATGCGGCCAAGGTTGTTTTGACCGGCAAAAAATTGGAGCAGAAATATTACTATCACCATTCCGGCTATCCCGGCGGTTTGAAGATGACCGATTACGCCACGATGCTGCGCAAAAATCCCGAACGGGTAGTCTATCTTGCCGTGAAAGGGATGCTGCCGCACAATCGCCTGGGTCGAGCAATGCTGAAGAAGCTCCGGGTTTATCGCGACGACAATCACCCCCACGCGGCGCAGAAACCCCAGGCCTGGCCAGGGGGGCCGGAAGTAAACGAGGAAGGAGGCCCTGCTGTTGAGTGAACTTCAAGCCATGGCTACCGGCAGGCGCAAGGAATCGGTGGCGCGGGTTCGCCTGGTACCCGGCAGCGGACAGATAACCATAAACGGGAGAGACCTGGACAACTACTTTGGCCTGGAAACCCTGAAATTGATCATCCGCCAGCCGTTGGTGGTTACTGAAACCCTGGGCCGCTATGATGTCATCGCCAGGGTTCAGGGGGGCGGTTTCTCCGGGCAGGCCGGGGCCATCCGCCATGGCATCGCTCGCGCGCTGGTGGAGCTTGATCCCAGCTATCGCACCGTGCTCAAGAAACACGGCTTTCTCACCCGCGACTCCCGGATGAAGGAGCGTAAGAAATACGGCTTGAAGAAAGCCCGCCGGGCGCCGCAGTTCTCCAAGCGTTAAACATTGGGCCTGTTTGCATTCGCGCTCGTTCAAGCAGGAAAAGTTTAAGCTGTTAAACCGCCAATGGGCCAGGTGCCTTTGGCGGTTTTTCATGTTCAAAAACCGGCCGCGAATATCATGGAGGATAATGGCCCGTTGCCGCCTAATAGTTTACCATGCCGCGGCGTAGCTGTTTATAATGGAGCAGGGGGATAAACATGGAGCAGCCCAAAATCATTGTCAACACCACCATGTCAAAGGAAGACTACAGGAAATTCCTATACATTGCCGCCTTCAAGAGAAATAAAGCTGTCCTTCCCTTGCTGGGGCTTATCGCCTTGCTTGGAGGGATAATACTCGGCCTGGACAGCAGTGGCCATTTTAATTTAACCAGGTTCCTGGTGGGCTGGGTGGCATTATTTGCCCTTGTTCTTGCCGTTGTCGTATTTAAAGTTGAAATGAGAGCTGCGCAGCGCGTAAAGACAGATAAAACAGGTACTTTTGACAGCGTTATTACGTTAAAATTTTATGACGATAGAATGGCCATTGAAAACAAGGCCCTTAAGGCAACGGGCGAGTTAAAGTACGGCCAGTTTTATGCGCTAATGGAAAGCAAGGATTATTTTATTTTTTATCTAAACCAGAACCAGGCCTCCCTGGTGAGGAAAAAGGATATAGACGATCCCGGCGCATTCAGGGAATTCATTGTAGAAAAATATGGTGGAAGATACAAGAGAATATAACGGCTGGGGCTGCCTGGGGCGGGCAGCCCTTGCTTTTACATGCTTCCCTTCAAGGGCCATCTCCCGGCCCGTAGGGGCGGGCTTCCAGGCCCGCCCGCTCTATTTTCCTATAAGATGCTGTAATTCCAGGATGTAGACATAATGGTAGTGCTGGCCTCGCTTTGCAATGACGTGGGTTATAATGGGAAAACCATTAAAGAGCCACATACAAAGGAGGCCAGTACAATGGATTATACCACGTTTGTAG